>WNFZ01001454.1_pt1 | contig 56902 bp, 43 predicted proteins | sample 5400081 | NCBI WGS metagenome assembly WNFZ01 (sample SAMN13153365, study PRJNA577476) | soil metagenome | isolation source: 80 cm soil or saprolite under grassland replicate 1 | place: USA:California | collected 2016-06-15
CTTCATTGAAGAGTAGAATTACGTTGCAACACAACTACAACTTCAATGAAGGACGACCCAATGCCAAGCATAAATGACCATCTGACAGAAATCTACGTGTTTATTGACGACCATCTCAAGCAGCATCCGGAAAAGGCGCTCTGGCGCGACTCAAATAACGCTGAGCCCGCTTTCAGCGACGCCGAAGTCCTGACCATTGGGCTCTCTCAGAGCGTCTTAGGCGTTCAGAGTTTGAAAGAAGCATACGAGAAGATTCGTGACAATCATCGAGCTGCCTTTCCGCATCTGCCCAGTTACAAGCAATGGCTCGCCCGTTTACACGCGCTGAATCACCTGGTCAGCGACTTACTGATCGCCAGCACTGCGTTGTTGAGCGGTCAGTCAAAACTCTACTTGATCGACTCCAAGCCGATCCCCGTCTGCCATCCGCTCCGCCACGGTCGCGTGCGGCTGATGCGCGAGGACGGGGCTCACTTCGGCAAAACGAAGAAAGGATGGTTCTTTGGTTTCAAACTTCATACTCTCCGGCACGTTGACGGGCGAGTCGTCAATCTCATCCTGACGCCTGCCAATATTGATGATCGTGTCCCGGCGCCGGATCTGCTGATGGCCGCCGATGGCGGAATCACCATTGGCGATCTTGGTTATCGCGGCAAGAAGTTTCAAGACCTGCTGATCGAAGAAGCTGAGATGTTAATGCTGACTCGCGCGGATGCGACAGATCGCAAAAAGCTTCTTTCACAAATCCGTCAGCAGATTGAAACAACCTTCTCTCAATTATGGTTCAAGTTCATCGACCGCGTTTTTTCCCGTTCGTGGCTTGGCTTGTGGAACACTCTCCAACTAAAGGTTCTGTTCTACAATCTCTGCCACGCGAACGTGATTTCGATGTGATCAACCCAAGACTGGGATTAAGTTATTGAGCTATCTCTCGATCATCGAGCGAACCGACTCGCATAGCGTCAGATTCATGGGCAAGGACATGATCGAAGTCTCAAAATTTCTGGAGTTCATCATGACTTATAGCCCGTCATTGGAACCCTGAGATTCACGCCTGAATCATTTGTGACACACGACATCCGGCGAAGGAATACGAATCCGGCGATCGCCGGCGCTAACACGGAGCGATCAATTGGCGCACCATGTGTTGTTTCATTGATTTTATGCAACACCTGGTGTATACACCGTCCACAGTCATTAAGCGAGAACTGAAGTCATACTTATTGAAGTCATACTGATTAAGGATGAGCGGCAAGTCTTCAAGAAGAGGATTCAAGAAAGAGACTTTCGAGCCTATCACCGGCAAATCGTAATTCAAGCTGGCTGACACTGGGATAAAAAAGACGTTGGCAAAGTCTGAGAGCGTGTGTGGGAATTGGCGCAGGCGGCGCCGGATTTCCCAACACGCTCTGATCAAACAATAACTGGCGTATCTGTTCGATCAGCGCCCACATCCCAAAGGAAGGTAGCTACTAATGAAGCGCATAAGTGTGACATCACACCATCACTCGATTGGAACCGGCTGGGCCAAACTGAGGAAACGTTGTTCATCGCTGACAGTCCTTTTCGGCGCCCTCTTCATCCTCCACCTTCCGTCCTCAAGTACAACCGCTCAGACAACCACCTCAACGATAATAGGGACAGTGACGGACACTAACGGGGCGGTGGTCGCCGGCGCAGAGGTAAAGGTGAGCGGGACGGCGCTTGCGACTGAGCGCAGCGCCACGACCGACGCCGGAGGGTCCTACCGTCTTCCGGCATTACCCGCGGGGACCTACAAACTGAAGGTTTCAAAGGCAGGCTTTGCTACCACTAACGCAAATATCGAGTTGACGCTCAATCTTGTCCTGACGGTCGACGTGCAAGTGAAAGTCGGAAATGTCGGAGAAGTGGTCAACGTGAGCGCAGAAGTGCAGCCCTTGCTGGAACCGAACGCGTCCTCCACCGGCGCGACCATCATGCCGCGCCAGATCATGGAGCTGCCAGTCAACGGGCGAGACTACCTTGACCTGATACAACTTGTGCCCGGAGTAGCCATCAACCGGCAAGCCGATCCCGGCAGCGATAACCTTAACCCTGTGCTGGGCGAGCGGAGCGGCAATAACAATTTTTTGATTGACGGACAACCGAACAAAGATACCGTCAACGGCGGCGCCGCGGCACAGTTTAATCAAGAGACGATTGCCGAGTTTCAGGTGCTGACGACAGGGTTCAAGGCCGAATTCGGACAGGCCTCGGGAGCGGTGATCAATGTGATCACCAAGAGCGGCGAAAATTCCTATCATGGCGTCGCATCGCTTTTTCACCGCAACGAAGCTTTCGATTCGGTCAACTCGCTGGACCCAGCGGTGACGGATCCCCTGCATCTGCGGAGATTCGACTACAGCCTCGCGCTCGGCGGGCCGATCATTAAAAAGAAAATTTTCTTTTTCGGCTCATCGGAGCGGATCACAGAAGATCGGGTAATCGATTTCAAGTATCCGGACCTCGGCCCATCGGCCGGAGCAGCGACCGTTCTCCAGCTTCTACGCAACCAGGAGAATCCATTCGATATTCCACAGCGCAACCGCGCAATTCGGAATTTCTTTAAGCTTGATGAACAATTTGGGCGACACCACTTAGACCAGGAAGTTAACTACACGAACGAATACGCCAGGGGCGCCGTAGTGGGACTGCCGACCGGAGCGGGACTGCCGACAACGCGAACCAGCACAAGCGCCCGTAATTTGCTGCTAGGGTTCGGCGATACGATGCTGCTAGGTGACCAAGGCAATCCATGGCTAGTGACGCTCCGTGGTTCTTATCGCGGCAGGCCGTCCGATTCGCAGCCTGCCCACCCGGAGTTCACTGGAACCACCCTTCTAAATGCCTTCCCCGCGCAGCAGATCTGCCCTCCGACGTGCGGCCTATTCAGCAATCTTCCGGGGATAACATTCGGTAATTCGACGACGCCTTCGAATCTGTTCCAGAAATATACGTCATTGGCGGCCAACACGAATAAACGTTTTGGCGCTCATGACTTCAAGTTCGGGTGGCAGTTCCTGCGTACGAAGGTTGACGGACTGGATTCTCGAACCTTAACAAACCAGCTCTTTGCCACTATCGATGACTACATTAACCTGGGTCCCGTAAATAGCGGCGTATTTTTGCTTCTGGTGGGTGGCGGACCCACGCCGGAATCCAGCGAAATTCATTTGCGCAACAATTACAACGGGGTGTATGCGCAGGACGATTGGAAGATCAGAAAGAACCTGACGGTCAATCTTGGGCTTCGCTGGGATCACGATAGCGAGTTCGAGGCGCAGAAAAACTTCTCGCCGCGGCTGGGCGTTGCCTGGGCGATTACGCCAAAAACTGTTATTCGTTCGAACTTCGGCATGTTTTATGATCAGTTCCGTTTGGGATTGGTGCAACAGATCCCCGCGTTCGGCGGCAGTGACCGGAGAATTGTACAGTCGTTGTACTTTCCCCGCGGGTTTTACGGGTCGCCCAGTTTAATCTCTATGCTGGCCTTCGCCGTCGGTCTTCCGGGCCCGTGCATTTCGAATCGCCTGACCGATGCCCAGATCGCTGCCGGAGGGGTGAGGTGTCCTATCGGCGGCGGGCCGATAGTCGGCGTTGACAGGCTGAACAACATGGTTGCTCCCGGGCATGCTCCCATACCGGCCAATGCGATCATTAATATCAGCAATGTGCAGGCTCTTACCGGGCTAACTCCGGCTCAATACCTGACACAGGCCGCTGCGGCCATCGGCCAACCGGCAGGATACTTTGAATGGGGCCAATTCGGAGTGTTGAATAACCCAATTATCCCGCCGCAAGCGCAGCCTACATCTGTTGACAGCACATTCAGGACTCCACATACGCTCGGTTTCAGCATCGGCGCGCAGCGTGAGATAACTAAAGACATGGTGTTCGAGGCAGACTACTATCACCGCGAAATACGCAATCTTCTGGGCGTAAGGCTGAGCAACCTTGCTTTCAGATCTCGTGTTGCGGGAATCGGCCGCAGCTTTGACCCTCCGAATACCACTGGAGAGATTCGAACATTCGGGCCGTTCTTCGAGGGTAAATATGACGGGTTGGTTCTGAACCTTACTAAACGTCTCAGCAACCGATTCCTTCTCGGGGCGAATTATACTTATGCCAAAGCAACCGACAACTCCCTGGGCATCTTTACGAATCCGACGGATCAATTCATCGGGGTCGCTCCGGTCGTTACTGAACCGTGCCCAACCTCGAATCCCGGCTGTACGCCGCAGACGAACGCGAACGGATCGTTCACAAGCAGAAACGGCAATTTCGTTGCACAGGCGGGAACATTTGTAAATGGCCCGGATCTGGACAAAGGCCCGTCAAGCCTGGCCCTGGATCATATTTTTCAGGTCAACGGGCTCGTGGATCTTCCGTGGCAGTTTCAGATCGGCGGCATCCTTCGGGCGCAGAGCGGCTTTCACTTCAGCCGTTTCGACGCGCTCAATAGAGACCCGGACGGCAACGGTAATTTCAACAGCATCGATTTTACCGCCGGGCGGAATGCCTTTACCGCGCCGGCATTCGTTAATCTCGATATGCGCTTTTCCAAGCGTTTCGACATCGCAGATCGCGTCAAGGTACAGTTGCTGTTCGAGTTCTTCAATCTGTTGAACCGTCAGAATCCACGGTCTGTCCAGAATCGTGAAAATATAACGACCGAGCCTTTCGGCTCGACAACACAGGTGCTGCCGGGACGCGAAGGGCAGGTTGGACTCCGAATTTCGTTCTGATCATTCGTTAACGGCGATTTGGAGGCCTTCCTCATTGCGAATTACAAATGCTTAGACAACCTAGAGAGGTTTTCAGATCAGTGTACGGGTTCATAGAACGCGGATGAAGCTGATAGAGCGGATTGAAGCTGACCTTTTTTGGTTTTATCCGCAATGATCCGCGCCCGTCCGCGTCATCAGCGTTCTATTGACGCCGTCCATGCCCTGAAACTGCTTGAGGAGAATCCGGCGCGGCTGCCAGCCGCGCCCGGCGCCGATTGACCGCGTGTCGAATGATCAAGACAAACGAGAGGGGGCGAAGAATAAATGATCAATGCCATTACGTTTTTGGCGCGCTCACTTGCGCTGGTCTGCCTCGCGGTCGTCGCGGCCGTTAATGCGCAACAAGCTCCGACCGCGCCGCTCACCGGCTCCGAGGTGATGGTTCCGATGCGCGATGGCGTGCGACTCTACACGCAGATCTACACGCCGACTCAAACCGCTGAAAAACTTCCGATCCTGTTCCTGCGAACTCCTTACGGCGCCGGCGCCCTCAACCCGCAGCGCATCGCGACTGCGCTCCAGGAGGTAACGGCGGACGGCTACATCATCGTCACGCAAGACATTCGCGGGCGTTTCAAGTCCGAAGGGCAGTTCGGCATGCTCCGGCAGCCGCGCGACCCGCAAGACAAGAAGGCCATTGACGAAAGCACAGACGCTTACGACACGATTGAATGGCTGCTCAAAAACGTTCCGAACAACAACGGGCGCGTCGGCATGGCGGGCACAAGCTACGGCGCATGGCTGACCGTGATGGGTATGCTCGATCCGCATCCGGCGCTCCAGGCCGCCGTCCAGCAAGCCTCCCCGGCGGACATGTGGATCGGCGACGACTTCCATCACAACGGCGCATTCCGGTTGAGCTACGGTTTCGAGTACGCCTACATGATGGAGTCGTCGAAGGAGATCACGGACGTTTCGTCCGTAATCGATCGCTTCGACGCGTATGAGTGGTATCTGGGACTGGGGCCGCTCTCAAATGCGGACGCGAAGTACCTCCAGCATCGGCTCCCGACGTGGAACGACTTCGTGAATCATCCCGACTACGACGCGTTCTGGAAACGGCAAGCCTTCGCGCCGTGGCTGAACCGCGTGACGACGCCGACGCTCAACGTCGCCGGCTGGTGGGATCAGGAAGACTTCTACGGCCCGGTGAAAATTTACGAGTTGCTCGAGCGGCGCGATACGGCGAACAAAAACTTCCTCGTCATCGGCCCGTGGAATCACGGCGGGTGGTCGAGAGGCGACGGACAGAAGCTGGGCCGCATAGATTTCGGCAGCGCTACGGCAGCATACTACCGGCGGGAGGTCCTGGCGCGCTTTCTGGCGTATCACCTGAAGGGAAAGGGCGACCTCAATTTGCCCGAAGCCTTGACGTTCAGAACCGGGGCGAATGAGTGGGTCAGGCACGACGCGTGGCCGCCAAAACGCAACGTCGTCGCGCGCCGGCTCTACTTCCAGGCGAACGGAAAGCTGTCCTTCGATCCGCCGCCGGAGACCTCCGAGCCCGCGTTCGATAGTTACATCTCGGACCCCGCGAACCCCGTGCCCTATCGCCCGCGTCCGATTGATGTGCGTTCGGGATGGCCGACCTGGCTGGTCGAGGATCAGCGTTTCGTGGATCATCGGCCCGACGTGCTGACGTGGTCGAGCGATCCGCTGAAAGATGATGTCATCGTGTCAGGAAAGATAGTCGCCAACCTCTTCGCCTCGACCACAGGCACGGACAGTGATTGGATAGTGAAGCTCATTGATGTTTATCCGGAGAGGTATCAGCCCGATCCGAAGATGAGCGGCTTTCAACTGATGATCGCGGGCGATGTGCTGCGCGGGCGCTACCGCAACAGCTTCGAGAGGCCCGAGCCGATCGCGCCGGACCAGGTGACGCGTTACGAGATCGGATTCCCCGCCAACGACCACGTTTTCCTGAAGGGACACCGGATCATGGTTCAAGTGCAGAGCACCTGGTTCCCGGTGATCGACCGCAACCCCCAACGATTCACGCCGAACATCTTCCTCGCGCAAGAATCGGACTTTCAGCGCGCGACCCAGCGGGTGTTCCGCTCGGGCCGGCATGCTTCATACATTGCGGCCCCGGTGGTCGAATTGGCGCGGCAGTGATATTTAAAGATCGTTCTTCAACGCCCCGACTGCTGTTGGTGTGATTCCCGGCGCAACGCCAAGATAGACAACGTCGAGTTCGGAGAACCAATCATGAATAAACTCGGACATCAGAATCAGCTTCGAACTTCGCCGCGCCAACAGCTCCTGGTAACCATCAGCGTAGCGGATCAAATGATGTGTGCGCCTTCGGTAAGCGAGCGCAATTTTTCTCAATAAATTCACGCTCGTCCAGCAGAACTGACCCGGAGGCTGGCATACAGGCTGCGCACCGGGTCGTCTTGTTTTGCTATCACAGAAATTGCTGTATCTTCCGGCAAGGCAGGACCGGCGACGTGGACCTGGCCTTCAATGACTCCCTTCCCTTCCACAAAGACGACGTAAAAGCCGCCGATCTCCTGTCCGTAATCGATCTCGATGCCGTTCGAGACATCCACTCCATTTCGTTCAACTTTCAAGATCTGCCAGGGATAGTGTTCTGGCTTCCATACCAGATTTAATTCCGCTGCATAGAAGATGAGCTTTCCGGGTGGCAATCCGGTGATTTGAAATCTTCCGTCGGATGCCGGTGTGACGCTCGACCATTTTGGGTATCCTCTCTTGGACGTCTGCTTGACTTCAAACGCCAGACCTGAGGATATCAGCCTCTCCCGCGACTGTTCATCCACCACACCTTGAAAGATGACCGTGCCACTGACAGACGCGAGGCGATAGACTTTTAACTCGACCCCCTCGACATTACTATCGGCGATGTCGAATGTTGTCATTTCGGCATGAAATTGTTTGTTCCCATATGAACTTGCCATCTTTGTCAAAGTCGACAAACATGAAATGGGTCTGGGTGACGTGCTTGAGCTGCGTGGTCCCCTCGGGGATCTTGACCTCATTGCCGCGAAACTTGGCCTTGATCTGTTTCCACGTGCCGACCAGCTTGTTCTCCGTCATCGCCTCCGCCTTCTTCTGATCGTCGGCGGTCGAACGCCCGGATGTGTAGGCGGCTACAGCGACCAGGGATACCAGGACCGCCATCGAAATTTGCCGCATCCGTAAGATCTGCTTGAGCTGAGTCGTCAACAATCCCATAACTTTACCTCCAGGATTTTAAATCCTAGCAAATTGCTCCTCGGTAAACCGTGCTTTCTTCATCTCAGGTTGAAATTGGTAGTGAGGCCGCATTAGACACGCTGGCGGAAATCGCCAGCAATCATTTTGTGGCAAGGCGCGCAATGCTGTTGCGAATGGCGGAAAGAGCAGCACGAAACGGCGGGGCTTATAGCGCCAGGCTTACAGAGATTGACCGAGACTGGCCTCGACTTTCTGGCGATAACTGCGGCTGAGTTTCAGTTCAGTGCCGTCGTGTAGCACTACCAGAAAGTCTCCATGTGAATGCGGGTGAAGCTCTCTGACTTTTTGCAAATTGACGATCGTCGAACGGTGAATGCGTAAGAACTGCCTGGCGTCTAATTTCGCTTCAAGTTCGCTGAGCGAAATACGATGCAACCACGTTTTGTCCGCGGTGTGAACCTGGACATAGACGCCTGCGGCTTCGATCCAATCAATTTCTTCCACGCGCAAAAATAGGAGGCGCCCGCCATCTTTGATCATCAGGCAATCGAGCGGAGCGCTGGTATTTTGAGGCTGTTTAGGCTGGATTTGATCCAGCAATGAAAGGATCCGATGACTCAATTCTTCTCGCCGGTTCGTGCGTACGAACGACAAAACGCGCGCCAGGCTGCGCTCAAAACGTTCATCGCTGAAGGGCTTCAATAGGTAATCGAGGGCGCTGACCTCGAACGCCTTCAGCGCATACTGATCATAAGCCGTCACGAAGATGGTGGCGGGCATTTGCGCAGCGCCGATTGCATCGACGACGCCAAAGCCATCCAGCCCCGGCATTTGAACATCCAGCAATAACAGATCAGGTTGCAGGGCGCGGATTTGCCGCGCCGCTTCCGCGCCGTTCGAGCACTCCGCCACAATGGCAATTTCAGGCTGCTTTTCCAACAGCTCGCGCAAACGGCGGCGCGCAGGTTTTTCATCATCAACGATGATCGCTCGAATTTTTTCCATGCGCGTATTCCTCTGACTCGGCGCCGTTCGTGCGAAACGGCAGAATGATCTCGACCGTGACGCCGCCGCCTTCAGCATTGCTCACGGTCAATCGATGCGCCGCCGGATAAAGCTGATCGAGCCGCTGTTTGGTATTGGTCAATCCGACGCCGGCGTGCGCATCCCAATGCCAACCCGCAGGCAAGCCGGCGCCGTCATCGCTGACTTGCAGGCGCAAATTTCCATCCTCTCTGGCGGCCTGAATCCTCACGCAAACCGGCGTCGTCCGCTGCGCGACGCTATGCCGAATCGCGTTTTCAACCAGGGGTTGCAGGATCAAACTCGGCGCCAGCGCCGGCAAAGTGTCCGGCGCAATCTCCATCCGTAACTGTAAATGGTCCTCGAACCGCACGCGTTGAATCGCCAGGTAATGGTCCAGCACTGCCAGTTCCGCCGCGAGCGTCGTTTCCTGGTCTTCGGAATGTTCGAGCGAAAAGCGCAGCAGGTCGCCGAGATGTTCGATCATCTGCCGCGCGCCGCGCGGGTCTTTTTCGACGAAGGCTGAGATCGTGTTGAGCGCATTGAAAAGAAAGTGCGGATGAAGTTGCGCTTTCAGGTTGAGCAAGCGCGCTTCGGTCAGTCGCTGTTCCAGCTGCGTCGTCTTCAATTCAAGCTGCGCCGCTTGCAGCTTTCGATCCTGCGATTCGCGGTTGTAATCCCAGGCCAGCCAACCGCCCGCGATCAGCCAGTAGATCAAATAATTCCACTGAAACGCTCCGCCCAACGTCTGTTTGATACTCGCAAAAGCGAGCATCGGGTCGCTCGTGATTCCCGCCGCCGATCTGCCACGAACGAGCGCATCCGTCAGGTCGGCGACGAAAAAAAACGCGGCGGTGACCAGAAAGCTTATCGGCAGATGCAGCAACAACCGCTGTAACAAAGACCGTCCCGGCGCGATCCAGCGGGCGATTCGAATGATCACAAGCGAAAGCGCGCCCCACGTAAACCACCACACCATTGCGCCCCGAAGCGCTCCGAGATACGAGTCAGCAGGCCCACCCATGCCGGTTTGGCTGAAATAGATGCGGGTGGAAAAGAAAAGACTGACGACCATGCAGCAGCCGAACCACAGCAAAAATTTTCGAGTCAGGTTACGCAAATTTGCACCCAAGCCGGACCATTCTGATCAAGTGATTTTTCATTCTAACACATTGATCTGGCGACACTGATTTGGAAGCGACGGCTTGGCAGTCGATCTTCGGACGGCCGACCGGAGCCTTCGATTTCCATCGCCAATATATCCGAAAGCCTTGTCTGCGCCATTTGATGAGGGTCTCTTGTTTGACGATGATCAAGACTTCCCGCCAATTCTTCCGGAGTTGCGAGAGGCGCCCAGAAGGATCGATCCCGCCGAGCTACTCAATGCAGGCGAGGGTGGTTCAATAGCGCGCCGCGCATTTTAATCGAAATGTTGAGGCTGATCAGCAGGTTCAACCGTCGCTGCCGCGACTGAGTGCGGATACGTTCCTGGTCCCGGCTTTGAAAAGCCGGGCTAGGTTCACGTGGTCGCTGCCGCGACCGAGAAGGCGGTTGCCTGCTCGGTCGCCACATTGGCAATCGTTGTAAAGCTGGCGCCTGAAGCTCAATAAATCGAGCCACGCAAGATCGGCACAGTACCGCGCGCGTAAGCAAGCGGTTGACTGATCAGTCAGCCGCTTGCTTACGCGCGCGGTACTGTACCGGTGTACCAAAATGACTTTAAGGTATCAACTTCGAGATCAATTCTTTCGCCTTTTCCTCCAACGCCGTCACCGCGTGATGCGTCGTCTCGATCAGCGCCAGGCCCGCCACCTCACCAGCCAGAGACCTGTGATGTTTAGCCACCTGCAAGATCAATTTATGCAACCTGGAAAGCGGACGTTCGAGCAAGGAGTCGTGCTGCGGCGCCGGAAGCGGTTCTATCTTCGGCGCGTCCTCGCGCGGCCGACCGAGTGTGATCACTTCGCCGACATCTATCGCCGCGCTCACCCGATTGCCCAGCGTCGCAGGATTCCCCTGTGCGTCTTTCAGCCCGAAACAGTTGATGACTGTCTTGATGATTGAGGTGTGGTCGAAAACCGTGTGACAAATTGCGCCGGGCTCTATGAGCGGCGAGACAATCACGGCGGGCACACGCACGCCGAGGCGATTGAAAGTAAAGCCGCTGCCGCCAGGCGCGCCAGGCGGAATCACTACGTCGTCAGGAGGCGCAGCGGAGGGCGGCGCCACGTGATCGTAACAGCCGCCATGTTCGTCGAAGGTAATGATGAGCAAAGTATCAGGCCAGCCGGGTCCGTCGCGCAGCGCCGCGTAAACATCGTAGATCAATCGCTCGCCGTTGAGCAGGTTCGACGGGCCGTCAAGCGCGACCGGGAGATAAGACGGATGCATGTCGTTCTGCGGCCCATACAACAGGCTGTCAAAATAACGCGGCTCAATGAACGAGTAACAAGGCAATCGCCCGTTCTTTGCGTCCTCGTAGAACCGGTCCATATGAAAGAAGCGGTTCTTCTGCCGATTGAGGCTGGCGTACGGATGAAGCTGCTCATTGAGCAGAAAGGCGAAGCTGGCGAGCAGGCTCTCACCGTGGTAGATGCCCCAGTTCAGCCCCGCCTCTTCAAGCAAATTGAAAATCGTCTTCTCGTGGTTGATTTCGACGCCGATATCCCACTTATGCTCGCCTGTGGACCATTCGTTATAAACGTGTCCGCTCGACGTGCCCGAATGGACGAACGAACGGTTGGGAAACGTTTCGGTCGGAACCGAGGAGAACCAATGATCGCAGACGGCGTAAGCGTTGGCCAGCCCGTTAATCACCGGCAGCGACTTCGGCCGGTAACACCGCATGATGTCTCCGGGGGTAGTCGTAACTTTCTTATCCGGGTGAGCCTTCTTGTACTCGTTGATGGCCGACGCGTAGTTAAGGGCGAATCCTTGCATTGAAGGCGGTCCTGACGGTTCGGGAGGTGGCTTCGACGGATCGGGCGGAGGGTCATCATTGTACATCTGGCGGTAAACGTCGGCGAACGCTTCATTCGGGTTCGGATGGGGAGCGACCATATCGATACATTCAGCCACCTCCGCGTCGCCTCCCGGTACGGGATTCGTCAGGAATTTACCCGACACTCCCTCGAATGACTGCCCCCGCGGCGCACAGTCAAACGGCGGTTCGTTCTTGGAGTCGTAGAGCCAGCCAAGCACATTGTCGAAAGACCTGTTTTCTAGCATCAAGACTACGACGTGTTTTATTTTGCTGAGTGGGTTATTGACTGTGGACACAAATGACCTCCGGATTAAGATGAGCTTTCGGCGCCCCAGTACGGCAATGTGTGCCAGCGCGCCGGAGGCTCATATAAGAATTGCAATGTCAGACCAGGGCGCATGCGGTTGTTAGGCCGCTTTCGCTGATAAACTACCTACATTTAATCATGGGGTCTATCATCAAATCTAGCCTCGTGATCACCATTCTCTCATACTCCCGTTTGAACTTTTCGCGTTCTATCGGATGCACATCGTGGTTCTCCACGATTACCTTTTTCGTGTGTGCGCTGCGCCGTCGTGTAACTGATCAGCCCGTACAAACCGACCGCGGCCAGGATCAGCGCCAGCGCCGCGAATGAACCGAGCAACATCAGGTTGAAACGCCGCTGGGTGATCGTGCGATCAACCAGATGATCCATCGTGGCGATGCTCAGAAAAGTCTGCGTCGGGTTCCCTTCCCGAATCTTTCCCTTGATTGCGCTCAATTCCTTCAGCGGGTCGCCGGTCGTGCGCACAACCCAGGTCACCAGAGAAGCCGGAGACTGCGCGTAAGGCAGATAAATTTCGAGACGCGGCGCGCTGTCCAGACCGTTGGGCCGCACGTCGCCGACGACGCCGACAATCTCACAGGTCAGGGCTCTGCCGGAGACCGCGAAAGTTATCTTCTTGCCGATCGGGTCCTCCGTCGGCCAATTCCGCACGGCCATTGAATTGTTGACCAGCGCGACAGGGGCCGCATCCGCCTTGTCAAACTGATTTAGTTCGCGCCCGCGCAGTAGCGGTACGCCCAGCGCTCGCAAGTATTCCGGCGTGACGTTGATGACGTAAGCCGTGGGGTCCTGTCCGGGCGCGGAGGCGCGGCCTTCGATCTTCACGCTCGCCGGCGTGAGTACCTGGTTATCGTGGAAAGGCAGCGCCGACGTAATCCCCACGGCCTGCACGCCTGGCAGCGACTGAACGCGCGGCAGCGTCTGTTCGAGCAGCGCGATGCGCTGTTCCGCGTTGCGATTCCTACCGATCATCGTCTCCAGCGCCAGCGCGCGTTCTTTGGAACAATTGCTCCAGCCACAGAGGCGCAGAGGCACAGAGAGAAAGCTATAAAGGTCAATGGAGACGCCTTTTTCTCTTTACCTCCTCCGTGGCTGCGGTGGCTCTGTGGCTAAACCTGTAGCGATTGCCCGAAGCCGAGCACGTGGCCGTCACAATCGCGGATCGCAAATTCCTTCATTTGATATGCTTCCTGGATAAGAGGGCCATACGCCACATCAGCGCCTTTCGCGTTGAACTCCGCGTGCAGAGCCTCCGCGTCATTGACCCAGAAGAAGGCGTCCCAGGTTCCACCCTGCTTTTCATTCGGCGTGATAAGTTCGGGCGCCGAAACCTTCCGCAGCATTATTGCGAGACCGTCGCGGCTACAGATGGCGAACTGGAGAGGGGTTCCCGCCGAGTATTCACATCGAAAGCCCAGCGTTTGCTCATAGAACGTCACCGATCGCTCTACGTCGGAGACGGGAAAATACGGCGCGCCGCGGAGCAGTTTCCCTGTTTGATTCGAAGACATACGTAACCTCCGTAAATGTCGGCATTCTTTGCAAGTGAAGCTGCGGGAAGCTGTAGCGCGAACTGTCCAGTTTGCGCCACTCGTTCACTCGACCATTGCCAGAAATTGCGCAGACCCGACAGCCCGCATATTTCCTTCACTCGCCAAGTAATGAAGCGACGCAAACTGGACATTTTGCGCTACGATTGCCGAATCATTTGCGCCAACGGCAAACCATTTGCACAGGTCGAAATTATTCGCCCCGTAGCGCAATCATCGGATCAACCTTCGTCGCCCGCCGCGCCGGGACATAGCACGCCAGTTGAATTGGCCTGATCTTGCGCATTGAAGAAGCGTCCCGCGATCAGCGGGACGCCGAGCGTCCGAAAATAGTCCGGGCTGACTGCGCGTCTCTCGGCGATGGGAGCCTGGCCGGGAGGATAGGGGTCATGTCCTTCGATGTTGAAGCCGTCGTTAAAGCCGGTTTGCTGCAACGGCAGAAGGCTGATGACTCCCGCGCTCTCGACGCCGGGCAGGGCCGCGACTCGTTCCAAAAGCTGTTCGTAAAAAGTAACGGTCGCCTGCGGCGTCGCGTACTTCGCGGGCGGCAGCGCGACGCCCATTGTGAGGACGTGTTCGGGGCGCAATCCCACGTCAGCCTGTTGCAATGGCGCGAAACTCCTGATCAACAGCCCCGCGCCGGCCAGCAACACCAACGACGCCGCGACCTCCAGCACGACCAGCGCGCAGCGCAGCCAGTATCGCTGCGGGCCGGCGCCTGCGGCGCCGCTTTCTTTCAAAGCCGTCTGTAGTTCGGCGCCGGCGCTTTGCAGCGCAGGCGGAAGGCCGAAGACAATTCCGGTCAGTAATGAGATCAATAGCGTGAAGCCGACTACGCGTCCGTCCAACCCGATTTCACCGGCGCGCGGCAACGAATCGGCGAACACGCTCAGCAACGCGGTCACGCCCCATTTGGCCAGCAACAACCCCAACGCCCCGCCGAGCGCCGACAGGATCAGGCTCTCGGTCAATAACTGCCGCAGCAGTCTGAAGCGCCCGGCGCCGAGCGCCATGCGAATGGCGACCTCCCGGCGGCGTCCGGCGGCGCGCGCCAGCAACAGATTGGCGACGTTGACGCAGGCGATCAGAAGCACGAAGCCGCCCGCCCCCATCAGCGCTCGCAGCGCCGGTCGTACAAACCGCACCGTCTCTTCGTGAAGCGGGATGAGCAGGACGCTCCTTCTGGCCTGAACGTCCGGGTATTGCATCTCGATCCGCCGCGCAATCGCGCGCATCTGTTCCTGCGCCTGGTCGAAGGTCATGCCGGGTTTGAGCCGCCCAAGCGCCAGGAATTTATGGTCTGCCCGATCGGCGATCTCATCAGGCGTGGGAACGAGCGGGACCCACACTTCAACGAGACGGCTTGGGAATCTGAAGTGAGCGGGCATCACGCCGATGACGGTGTGGTTTTCTCTGTCCAGCATGACCTCCTTGCCGACGATCTCCGGATCGGCTCCGAAATTCCGCTGCCAGAGTCGAGCGCTTATCACAGCGACACGATGCGCGCCGGACCTGTCTTCTCCTTCGCGAAAAACGCGGCCCGCCTGCGGCGCGACGCCGACAAGTTCGAAGAAGTTGGCGGATACGGTCGAGCCGAATATGCGCTCAGGGTACTCGCGCCCCGGCAGGCTGAAACTGCCGGACTGATACGCGGCGACGCCGGTGAAGACATCGTTCTGCTCACGCCAATCCTTGAGATTCGAAATCGATGTCGTGCCCTGAACCATATCCGGTTTGTTCTCCCAGATTTTGACGAGTCGCTCCGGCTCCTTGAACGGGAGAGGGCGCAGCAGCACGGCGTTCACGACGCTGAAGATCGCGCTGTTGGCCCCGATGCCGAGCGCGAGCGTAAACACAGCGACAAGCGTAAATCCCGGCTGCTTCAGCAGCATTCGCGCGCCATAGCGCAAGTCCTGCCACAATATTCGCATGACATCTCCTTCAATACATTTTCTTTCGGCGCGACGATTCGGTTCCTCCAAAGATGTTGGGCGAACCGTCGGTTAACTGAGGCGTGTGCAAATAAAAGTTGAATACAGTCAACTAAATGAAATGGCGCCAGCCTTTGGAGTGCGGGCGCTCGGGACCGCTTTGGTAGTCATCTCCGGATTCTATAGACTTCAGAGACAAGAAATGCGGTGGGCTTCCTTTTCATCATTGCCAGAGTATCAAAGTGGACTACCAAAGCGGTCCCAAGCCCCCGCACTCCAAAGGCTCCGCCGATCTAATTTATGCACACGCCTCAGTTAACTTGTTTGTGGCGCGGCGAGAAGAAAGGTTGCAGGCGGGCAATCTGATTTTTTAGCGTAGCCTCTTCAACAACTCCTTGCCCCAATCGTTCGTGCGGATCAACGCCTCAATAGCCGAAGCCGTGTCGTATTTGGGCAAACCCAGTGAAGCGATATGCCATATGTCATTGGTCATCTTCTTTCGACGTTCTGAGCGATGTCGATTGATTTTGGCTGATGCTCAGTTATCAAAGATATGATTAATAACAACCCCAAAACATCTCTGACAACTTTTTACATTTCAACGATCAGTCGCTTCGCGCCCCACTCACCCACAGTTCGCGGCAAAATTCGCGCATTTCGCCACAAAACAGCGGAGTATCCGTCTCAAATCGGGTAGAGTGCGTAACTGAAATCCGCATGCTAAATCAGACCACTTTCGTTGGAGCCGGATTACTGCGCAGGCGCGGGACGATCTGGGTTTCGTTCTTTCTGCTTTGGCTGGCGCTGGGCGTGCTTTCCGCCAGCTTGTTTTTGGTCGAGTTACCGCGGCTGCGTCGCAACGGGCCGCCGCCGGGATGGTTGAGTCCCGCCTGGCGGACGTTTCTTTATCAACTTGCGACATGGCTCGCATGGATGGCGCGCCGTCCCGGCCTCTCGGGGCGGCGTCGCACAGTCGTTCCAGATCTCTTCGGCGATTCTCATCGAAGCCGTCCGAAGTTCTATGTAGGCGCCAACGATCAAGACCGCCGACTACGCGCCGTCGACATGAGTTCGAGTCATCAATTCGAATTAAGGATCGGCGTCTCATCATCGGAGAATAGGCTCTTCATTCCCAAGATGGAATTTTCGGTACGGACAGGGATGGCTTGTATTTATATCGCTTTTCAATTGGGTATGCGGGTCAGCAATTGGTATTTAAGGAAGGCATCAATAGAACGCGGATGACGCGGATAGAGCGGATTGGCGCTGTTCTTTTTTGGTTTTATCCGCCATGATCCGCGCTCGTCCGCGTCATCCGCGTTCTATTAACCCGTATACTGATCTGAAATCCGCTCTAAAAATAGATCGTGAATTCGGTTGGCTGCCCCGGCTGACTTTCGAGTGAAAACTCGAACCCGTGCTGATCCAGAATCTCCTGCACCAGCGTCAACCCGATCCCTTGCCCGTTGTCTTTAGTGCTGAAAAACGGTGTGAACAGATTGGCGTGCACCGCAGGTGAGATGCCGCAGCCCGTGTCTTTGATCACCACGAAACTCCTCCCGGCCTGTTTTCCCAATCGAATTGTGACCGTGCCGGCGTCATTAATCGCTTCAATCGCATTTTTGAGCACGTTAACGAAGACCTGCTCCATCTGGCCCCGATCCAATCGAACAGGTTCGAGTTTCGTCTGCACGTCCCAGACGATCTCGATCCGCAACCTTGCGCATTCGGCTTTGAAGAGGAAGGCGCCGTCTTCTATCAGGCTTCGCACGTCACATGGTTGCAGGTTTGGCGGCGGCAAGCGGAAGACGTCGGCGAAATTGCGCATGAACGCGTTAAGCCGATCGGTGCGTTCGAGGACCACCTGGAGCGCCGTCTCGAAATCCTGGCGGTCTTCGCCGCTCAATCGATCGGAATAATGCAGGCACGAATGGAGCAAGGAGTTGGCCGAGCCGACCGAATTGTTCACCTCGTGCGACATCATCCGGATCACTTTCTCGTAAGCGGTCTTCTCGGCCTGCCGCAATTCCTCAGTCAGCTCCTCCATCAAGATGAAGTCGCGCGTGAAGCCGCGGTCGAGAAACTGCGAACGCTGGCATTTCACGCGCCGCCGCCCGAGCAAGGGAACGATCCGCGACTCGCCGGCTTTGAGATCATCGAGCGCCTGAGCAAAAGCAGAATTCAATTCATCCAGCCTTTTGCCCGTCAAATCCGCCTCTCCGTATTGCAGCATCCGCTCGGCGGTCGGATTGGCCGTCGCTGTGCGGCCGTCGAAGTCGAACGTGATGACGCCGGACGGCGACGCGGTGAGGACTTTGTCGAGAAAATAGTTCTGCTCCTGCATCCGCACGCGTTCCTCGCGCAGGCTGTCGGCCATCCGGTTGTAAACGCGCACCAGGTGATCCATCTCGGGCTGCCCGACCGCGCGGAAGCGCGAAGTGAAATCGCTGTCTTCGATGAACTGCGCTCCGGTGTTGATCAGCTCGATTGTGCCGAAGAGGTTGCGAATGATGCTGACGCCGACGGCGATCGAAATGACGAAGACCGCTTCGACCGCGAGCAGCCAGAGGCGATGTTTTGTAAGCAGGTAGATCGCCACTCCGGCGAAGAGCAGATGGACGAAGACGAGGTAGAGTATGAATTTGAGCCGGAGGCTGATTTTGAGGCGCAATTTCATTCGATCCCGTGTTTCTCAAATCTGCGGTAGAGCGCCGCGCGACTCAACCCCAAAGCTTCCGCCACTTTGCTGATGTTCCTTTCGTAATGCCTCATCGCCTTAACGATCATTGCCTTCTCCATATCGTCCAGCGTCATCGCTCCGACCTGCGGCAATGGGTCTTTGCCGTCATCACGCGCGTCCATCTCCATCGCCAGCTCGATGTCTTCGACCTCGAGCGTGTTCTTGTCGCTGATCAGCAGCGCGCGTTCGATGGTATGGCGGAGTTGGCGGATGTTGCCGGGCCACTGCTGAGTTTGCAGCCAGCGCGTTGCCGGGTCGCTAATTGACAGGCCCATGCGGCGGTAGACCTTCGAAAGGTTTTCGATGAAGTGGTTGGCAATGAGCGGGATGTCCGTCACTCGCTCCCGCAGCGACGGTAGATGAATCGCGATCAGGTTCAGGCGGTAGAGCAGGTCTTCGCGGAATTGCCCGTGCGAGACCATCTCTACCAGGTTGCGGTTCGTGGCTGAAATCACTCGCACGTCGACCGTGCGTGTCTGGCTCGACCCCAACGCTTCGTAGGTTCGATCCTGCAACACGCGCAGCAGCTTGACCTGCGCGCCCGCGTCCAGATCGCCGATCTCGTCCAGGAAGATCGTGCCGCCGCCGGCAGTCTCGAACCGGCCTTTGCGGTCTGCGCGGGCGTCGGTGAACGCGCCTTTGACGTGGCCGAACATCTCGCTCTCGAACAACTGAGCCGGCACGCCGCCGAGGTTCACTTTGACGAAGGGCTTGTCGCTACGATGGCTGTTGCGGTGAATGGCGTCGGCGATCAGCTCTTTGCCTGTGCCGCTCTCACCGGTGATCAGGACCGACGCGTCGGTCGCCGCGATGCGGCCGATCAGCTCCAGCGCGCGCAAGAACTTCGGGTCTTCTCCGACAAGCGCGCCGAAATCGTAATGCAGATCGAGCTCATCGCGCGTCGGCGCCTGACCGTGTTTGCTCGAAGAGCGCGCGGCGGCGAGTCCGAGCGCCGTGTTGACGGCTTGAATGATCTGCTGGCGCGTCCAGGGCTTTGTGATGAAATCGGAAGCGCCGGCGCGTATGCCTTGCACTGCCAGGTTGATCGAACCCCAGGCGGTGATCAAAATGACGGGCAGGCTCGGCTTGCGCGCTTTGAGCCGTTTGAGCAGTTCGATACCTTCTTCACCCGTCGTCGTGCGCGAAAAGTTCATGTCCTGCAAGACGAGTTGGAAGTCTTCCTTCTCGATCCGCGCCAACGCCTCTTCCGGCGACGAAACGGACTGCGACCGGCGCCCGGCCTGTTTCAACAACAGCGCGAGTGACGTGGTGACCGATGGATCGTCGTCAACAATCAGGATCATAAAGTCCGCCAAACGAGACTGTCGGCTTAATGGCATTTGAAAAAATAATGCGCCCAGCATTGTAGGGGCGCCCTTTTCCCCGCCCCATCGCCTGGATCATATACAGGGGCGGGGAAAACCCGCCCCTACACCGAATTGCGTGGGCGCAATTAATTGAAGCCTGTGCGAATTAAAGTTGAATGCAATCAACCACTTGGATTCTGCGCATAAATCAGGAGACGCCTGGGTACGCATCGCTTCCAGCGTGCAGGCGTGGATCGTAGTACATTGGGAGGACCCGCAGCGCCTGCAACGCGTTAGCGTTTAGGTGGAGTGGGCGCCTGCTCAGGGCGCCATCTACTTCTCCCTTTTCAGTTTATAACTGACTGGTATGAGTAGCGCCGGTTGAGAACCCAAGCGGTTTGTACCGATCATCTCAAGCAAGATTTCGTCATCGCTTATGAGGGTTACCCGGGTCAAAGTTTCATGATCGGGTTGGATCCAAGGTTTTTTCCAGGTTAAGGTTTTTCCCTCTACGTTCAGATCAGGCAGAGGGACATATTCATCGCGGACAATCTGGGGTTCTCCCCCGTCTTCTCTGCGGATCTGCCACACGCGTTGCGTCCCTTTCAGCCGGGCGCCGTCCATTTTCAAAATCAAGACAGCGTCAAGGATCGCATCGGGATCTGGTTTGCCTTTCCATGTGCCGACGAAGCGTTTTGCGGCTTCGACATTTTTGTCTTGAGAAGCTTTCTCTTGCTTGATGTTGATCGGAAAGGCCATCGCCCCCGCGCCTGACAGAGCCATCGCTAATAACGCGCGACGTGATGTTGTTTCCTCTAAATGTTTCATCATAATTTCCTCCGAGATGTCAGCGTCATTGACTCTTAAGAGTTGTGGAAAGCGGCCCGGTCTATTCGTAATGAAGCGCTTCTGCCGGATGGATTCGCGTTGCCAGAAGGCTCGGATAGAGGCCGCAGACAGTAGTGAGCAGGTAGATCAAGCCCAGAGAGATAAAGATGCTGGCGGTGTAAACCTCCGGGCTGGCGAAGCCCATAAGATCGAGCAACGGGAATTGAACGACTACCAGCGTCCCGACCAGCAGGCCGATTGTCGTGACGATGAACAGCTCGCCTAGAATTTGTTTGTAAATGCGTCGCCGCGTCGCGCCTTTGGCCCGCCGCAAACCCATCTCTTTGGTGCGCTGCGTGACGTTCAGCCACAAAACGCCGGTCAACCCCAGCCCGACCATAATCAACAGAAATCCGGCGACCAGACCGAACGCCGCCATCGGAACCAGGTATTCCTGGAACACGCTAGCGCGCATTTCGACGAGCGGCTTGATGCTGAACGACCAGTCCTTGGCTTCTGTTTGCAGTCGCGCGAGCAGTTTCTCCTCGAACGCTGCGGTCGTGCCCGGACGGACTTTGATCAGTAAACTGCGCGGCGGCCCACCTTGCATGGAACCCGGCGCGCCGGGTTTGAAGGTCAAATCGTTGCGATAGAGCACGTAACCGCTCAATCCGGCGAACTCACCGTTCTTGCGGAAATCGTCAATCAAGCCGACCACGCGCTCTTCGACCTTTACTTTGTCTTCAGGGTGGGAGATGTCTTTGCCGACGGGATCTTCATCGCCGAAAAGGTCGCGCGCAAATTTGCGGTTGATAACCACTGGTTTGTAGCTCGCGCCATCGTCCTCCTTGCCGAACCATCTGCCGCTGACCAGCCGCAGGCCCAGCACGTCCTTGAGGTCATCGGTCACGGTGTTACAACCGTAGTGAAAAGACTTTCCTGTTTTGTTGTCATCGCGGCCGCCCGTCCAATTGCCTCGCGAATACGGAGCGCAAAGGACGCCCGCGGCTGATTCAACCTCGCCGAATTCGCGCAGCGCGGCCAGCAGCCGTCTCGAAGTCTCAAGTTGCTGCGGCAGGTCTTTGTCGCCGGAGCCGGCGCGGCGTTCAACTCCGATATACCAGACGTTCTGGTAGTCGAATCCGAGGGGCCGGCGGTAGTTGTCCGTGTAATAGACCACGAAGACGATCACCGCGAACACGACCAGGAAGGAGAAGAAGACTTCGAGAGTGACCAGAAAATTGATCCGTTTGCGGTTCCAGACCAGTTTGCACAGATGCTTGATCATCGCACACCTCCTTGCATCACGCCCTTCAAAGCCTGCACCGGATGCAATCGTGACATCTTCCACGCCGGGTAAGCCCCGGACAGCAACCCGAAGAAGACTGCCAGGATGAACCCGCCGAGGAAAATTCGATGGTTCAGGTGGAACTCGGCATAAGCGAACCAACCGCTTCCGGTGATGAACTGCAGCACGAAGCGCGAGATCGCGAACCCGATGGCGCCGCCGAGGAGCGTCAAAATTACATTTTCGACGATGAACTGTCCGACCAGCGTCCACGAAGACGCGCCGAACGCCTTGCGCACGCCGATCTCGCTGGCGCGCTCCATAATGCGGCTGACGTTGATATTGATCAGGTTGATCGTCGGCAGCAGCATAAACAGAACCATCGCAATGATGAGGGCGGCGATCAAACGATTCGCCTGACTCTCCCCAGGCCGGACGCCAAGGCGGAGCGTATTTTGAGTCATCATCCTCGCGAAGGACTCGAAGTGGGTTTCGATCGCGCCGGACATCTGGTTCCACTCCTTCGGATCGGGGAACTCCACCTGTTTGAGCCGCGCCTGGAACTCTTCCTTGATCGCCGGGAAGTCCGCCGAGGAGCGCGCCAGATAGATCGCCTTGAAGTTGCCCATCAGTTCATCGCGATAGGTCTTGGTCTTCGTCGTGCTGATGGGCGCCCAGATGTCGGCGAAGGGAGTCTGGCGCAGGTAGGGCACGTTGGCGACTACGCCGACCACGCGGAATCGCTGGCCGTCAACTTCAATCGTCTTGCCGAGGGCCGGCTCGTCGCCGAAGAATTTCCGGCGCGTCGCGTCGTTGATGACGGCGACATAGTTCTCGTTCTTTTCGTCATCCTCTGTGTAAGGCGCGCCTTCGAGGAAGTTGAATTCGAGGATCTCCCAGAACACGCCGTCGGTGCGTTTGATGTACGACTCGATCTTCTCGCCGCCCTTGTACGAATAGACACTCTCTGGCTCGGTGAAGAGCGACATCTTCTCGACGCCGGGCAGATTGCGCGTGTAGCGGTCGAAGAAGCGATAGCCGCCGTTGCCGTTCAATCTGCTACCGCCGCTGGGGGACCTCATCTCCAGGAAATAGACGCCGAGCGTGCGCTCCTGCTTGTTCTCCGGCGACTGTATGCCAAAGATATGGTCGAGAAACGCCACCGCCACCATCAGCACCACCAGCGTGAAGCTGATGGCGAACAGACTGATGAAGGTGAAGAATTTTCGCCGGAGGAACACTTTAAATGCGATCTTGAGGTAGTTTTTGAGCATAGCTTTCAACTCACTTGCCGTCCGTCGAACAGCCGCACGATGCGCTCGGTCTTCTCCGCCTGGCCCGAATCATGCGTGACTATCACGACGGTTGTGTTTTCGTTCTCGTTCAGGTCTTTGAGCACTTCCATAATTTCATCGCCCATCTGGCTGTCCAGGTTGCCGGTCGGCTCGTCGGCCAGCAGGATGCGCGGATTGCCGACGATGGCGCGCGCGACGGCGACGCGCTGCTGCTGACCGCCCGAAAGCTGCGACGGGAAGTGATGGACGCGCGCGTGCAGCCCGACTCGGTCGAGCGCGCGCAGCGCCAGCTTGCGCCGCTCGGAGCCGGAGAGGTTCTTGCGGTAAAGCAGCGGGATTTCGACGTTGTCCACCACGCTCAGATCGTTGATCAGGTGGAACGTCTGGAAGACGAAGCCGATCTGTTCATTGCGGACGCGGGATAGATGCCTGTCGCTGTAAGACGTGACCGGCTGGTTGTTGAGCGTTACCTTGCCGCCGGTCGGAACGTCAAGCAGCCCGATCACGTTGAGCAGCGTGCTCTTGCCTGACCCTGACGGCCCCATAATCGAAATGAATTCGCCCGCCCGGACCGAAAGATTGACGTTGGTCAACGCGACGGTCTCGATCCGGTCGGTGCGGTAGACTTTTTCGACGCCTTCGAGCTCGATCATATTCGCGGTCGATGTTTGATTGCCGTTTGCGCCGGCGTTGAGTGTGATTGCCTGACTCGTCATTGCGGATTCCCTTCTGTTACCAAAATCGCCTGACGAATGAATGGGAATGAGAATAGGGAACCGACGGAATAACCTGAACATACGGAGGTCTGGAATCTTCCGTTCGTTCCGTTATTTTCGTTTGTTCCGTCATCTCAGCTTCACTTCATTCAAATGCATATAATCGGTCATATCGGAGATGATGACCTCGTCGCCTTCGAGCAAACCCTGGAGGACCTCGCAATGGTCCGCTCCCGCGACGCCGAATTTCGCGGCGGTCTTCAGCGCCACATCGCCGCGAATCACAAATATGTCGCGCACGCCTTCGCCGCCCACCGACGGCCCCTTCCTGATGCGGAGGACGCCGTCTTTGCGTTCGGCGCCGATCAGCACATCAACGCGCAGGTTTGAACGCAATTGCGCGTTCGATTTGTCTTCCAGCCCGACGACCAGAGTGATCACACCGTTGTTCACAGTCGGGTTGATGCGCGCGATCGCGCCGGGGAGCGTCAGTTCATCATTGACCTTGACCCTCGCCGGCTGGCCGAAGGACAGACGGTTCGCGTGGACGTCTGAAACAGTAGCTTCGACGCGGAACGCGCTGAGGTCGGCTATGCGGGCCAGCACCGCGCCCTTCTGCACGGTTGCGCCCTCTTCGTCGATGACCCAGGTCAGCACTCCGTGGCGGTCGGATTTCGTCGTCGCCAGTTCCAGTTGGCGCTGCGCTTCGACGCGCTCTTGTTCGAGCGTCTTCATTTCGAGGGCCAGGCCTTCGAGCTGCGTCTTCGTCGAAGCTTGCGCGTTGCGTTTCGACTCTTCGAGCTGTTTCAGTTCAAAAGCCGTCTTCTCTTCGATCAGCTCGAGCTCGCGCAGCCGCTCTTCCGACATCAAACCCTGGCGGTACAACTCGCGGTTGCGCGCCGTCGCGGCCTTCGACGCTTTGTATTCGAGATTCTTGATCTCCCAGCGGCTCTGCAGATCGATCAGCGTATTCTCAAGGTCGAGTTTGGCCTTCGCCTGCTGGTTCTGTTTCAACTCGATCTGCTGATTCAGTTTTTCAACCGCCAGCCGCGATTCGTTGAGATCGAGCTCCAGGATCGGGTCGCCTTTCGACAAGACCGCGCCGGGGCGTTTCAATATCTTTAGCACGCGGGCGTTGACCGGCGATGAGATCACCCCCTCGAATTCAGGCAAGACAGTTCCGGAAGCTGTGATCGTCGCTTCAATCAGCCCGGTGTCGACTTTTGCGGTGCGGATGCGAGCCCGCGCGACCGACGGTTTGATTAATCGCGGCCCCCAGATGAAGACTGCCGCGACCAGGGCGGCCGACAGAATGACGCCAATCACGCGCCGCATCAATCGTTTTCGCCGGAATGTAACGTCAATCTCTCGATCCATTGTCGGGTTGTCCTCTCTGATCTATCCTGACTTTGACTCCGCCTGCCTGCGGACAGGAGAGCAAACATTAGGCCAATCGTGAAAAGGCCGATTTTACTGGGTTTATTGAGGACTTTGCCTCCGGCGTTGTGCGGACGTGTACAGCCATCTGTTCAGAATCGGACATCCGACTCGACTTTGTCCATTTTGGATTTTGAAAAATAATCGCCTATGAGCTTTGTTTTCAACGCTTGGGAAATATGTGAAGCCTGCTTTTCAAGCTAACTTCACATATTTGAGTACCGTTCTTCAATCCCCCCAACGGCAGTTGGGGGATGTTTAAAGTCCGGCCTACATAGAAGCCTTTTCTCTCTCAAATCCCCCCAACGGCAGTTGGGGGATGGTTAAGGTTCGGCCTTCCAGACTCCGTGAGTAGGCTCCTTCGGCAGCCAGGAAGGTCGGACTTTAACGATCCCCCAACTGCCGTTGGGGGGATTCGAGAATTCGGAGCCGCTCCTGTAGGCCGGAGCTTAACGATCCCCCAACTGCCGTTGGGGGGATTCCAAGCATACGGCCAGATGGATAAAGTCGAGTACGATACGTTCCTTCATCCGCCAGACTTCCGCGCGAATCCGGCTAGTGTCTTCCAAGTCTACGCAGGCAGTCACGGCGCGAATGCCCCCGAGGACATCTTCGACAATGCGCCGAAACCCTGGTCCAAGCCGCAATCTTCTGCGTCCCCAAAAACTTGTCCGAACCTCTCGGCTCTTGCCAAAAAACGGTCGCGCAGCCATGCTCAATGCTCGCGGGGCGGGGCTACTGTCGCAAATTCCAAACAACGCAGATGAGGATAGGAGAATAAGACAATGACATTGGCGGAAGTCTGTGTTCGGCGGCCAGTATTTACGACGATGCTGATACTGTTTCTAGTCGTGCTGGGCGTCTTCTCGTTCCTTGACCTCGGAGTAGACCTCTTTCCAAAGGCCGATCCGCCCATCGTCAGTGTGCGCATCCGGCTGCCGGGCGCCAGCCCGGACGAAATGACCAGCCAGGTGATCCTGCCCGTCGAAGAGCAGTTGAGCAGCGTCAGCGGTTTGGACGAACTGGAGATCATGGTGATGGACGGCAGCGCGCGCATCACCTGCCGCTTCGTGCTCGACCGCAAGATGGAAGACGCCGCTCAGGACGTTCGCGAGAAGATGGCGTTGGCGATGGGCAAAATGCCGCCGAACGTCGAACCGCCCGTCATCACCAAGGCCGATCCTGAATCAGACCCCATCATTACGCTGGTCGTCGGCGGCCCTCGCTCGCTGCGCGAGATCACCGAAATCTCGGATAAGCATATCAAACGCGCATTGCAAACCGTGGACGGCGTCGCGGCGATCGACATCGTCGGCGGCCGAGACCGCGAGATTCAAATCCTGCTCGACGCCGAAAAGCTCAACAGCCATCGCATCACCGTCAATCAGGTCGCCAGCGCGCTTCAAAACGAAAACATCGAAGCGCCCGGCGGCAGGCTCTTCCAGGGCGCGGAAGAGCTGGCCGTGCGCACGATGGGTCGCTTCGACGTAGTGCGCGAGTTCGGCGATCTGATCGTTTCGAGCGCCGCCGGCGCGCCGATCAAGGTCTCCGACCTGGGGCGCGTCGAAGACACGTACAAAGAGCCGCGCAGCTTCGCCAGGCTCGACGGCAAGCCGGCGGTCACGCTGCAAATCCGGAGGCAGGCGGGGACTAACACAGTGAAAGTCGTGGACGCCGTGCGCGACAAGCTGGAGAAATTGCGCCCGACCATCCCCGAGGATCTGACGATAGACGTCGTCAGCGATCAATCGCTATTCATTCGCGCGTCGATCGCCTCGCTGGAAGAACACCTGCTGTTGGGCAGTTTGCTGGCGAGCCTGATCATTCTGCTCTTCATCCGCAACTGGCGCGCGGTGGTGATCTCGGCGCTGGCGATTCCGGCCTCGATCATCGCGACGTTTACCCTGATGCGGGTCGCGGGCTTCACGCTGAACAACATGACGTTGCTGGCTTTGACGCTTGCCGTCGGCATCGTTATTGACGACGCGATCGTCGTGCTGGAAAACATCTTCCGCCATCTCGAAGAGTTTCACCGCTCGCCGACCCAGGCGGCGATCGAGGGCGCTAAGGAAGTGGCGCTGGCCGTGACGGCCACGACGCTGTCACTCGTGGTGATCTTCGTGCCAATAGCTTTTATGACCGGCTACGCGCAACGGTATTTGAATTCCTTCGGCTGGACGATGACTTGCGCGATTCTGGTGTCGCTGCTGGTGTCGTTCACGCTGACGCCGATGCTGGGCGCGCGGTTTCTCCGCCGCGGCCCCGGCGACGTCAAGCTGTCGAAGCAGACGGCGTTCTTCACCTGGATAGAGCGTCGCTATGAGCGCATGCTCAACTGGTCGCTCAATCATCCGTGGGTGATCGTGGGTTTAAGCGTGCTGGTTTTCGCCTCCACGTTTCCGCTCAACCGCCTGGTCGGGCGCGATTTCATTCCCAACGACGACCAGGGCGAATTCACCATCCATGTTGATCTTCCCGAAGGCCTGTCACTCGCCGGCTTGACCAAATTCGTGGACGAGATCGAGCCGAAGCTGCAGAAATTGCCCGAACTCGAGCATCTGTTGACGCAATCCAGCGACCGGCTCAATCACGTCCATTTCACCCCCAATCTTGTGGAACTGGACAAACGCACAATAAGTACGCAGGAAGCGGCCGCCGCCGCGCGGAAAATCTTCGAGCAGGTCCCGCAGGCGAGGCAGAAGATGGCATTTCCGTCGGCCCTGGGCGGCGGCGAATCGCTGGGCTTTCCGATTCAGGCGCAACTGTTCGGCCCCGAACTCGACAAACTTGGCGAACTGGCGCGCAAGGCGGGCGATGAAATTCGCGCGATCCCGGGCATCGTCAGTTCCGAACCGTCCTTCTTTTTCGCCAACCCGGAATTGCGTGTCACGCTCGACCGCGCTCGCGCCGCAGAATTGGGAGTGCGCGCATCCGACGTCGCCGGCGCCGTTCGCCTGATGATGAGCGGCGAAGACGAGATTTCCACCTACCGCGAAGCCGGCGAGCAATATCCGGTCAAAATCATGCTCGACGAAAAACAGCGCGGCGACCGCGAGATTCTTTCGCGTTTGATGGTTCCGTCGAGCAAGCTCGGACAGGTTCGCATTGACAACATCGCCGCCGTCACGCGCGGTCTGGGGCCGTCCCGCCTCGGCCGTTTCAATCGTCAGTACAATATCCCAGTCTACGTGGCCAACGCCCCCGACAAACCGATGAGCGAAGCGGTCAAGGACATCACACAGACGCTGCAGAAGCTCAGTTTTCCGCCGGGCTACCGGTTCTTTTTCGGCGGCAACGTGAAGGCGCTGGACGAGACGACGAATAATCTGATTATGGCGTTTCTGCTCGCCATCGTGTTTATGTACATGGTGCTGGCCGCGCAATTCGAGAGCTTCACGCATCCGTTCATCATCCTGCTGGCGCTGCCGCTGAGCGTGCCGTTCGCGCTGCTGTCGCTTTATCTGACCGGGCGCACGCTGAATCTGTGGAGTTCGCTCGGCGTTTTGCTGCTGCTGGGCATCGTCAAGAAGAACGCGATTTTGCAAGTGGATTACACCAATCGCCTGCGCGCGGAAGGCGTCCCCTTGCGCGAGGCGATCTTGCAAGCCGACCGCGCGCGTTTGCGCCCGATCCTGATGACGACCTTCGCGATCATCGCGGGCTTGATCCCGACTGCGTTCGGACGCGGCGCGGGCAGCGCGCAACGCTCCGCCATCGCCGTCACGATCATCGGCGGGCAATTGTTCTGTCTACTGCTGACGCTGTTGTTGACGCCGGTCGCTTATGAGTTGATGGACCGCTGGAGCCCGAAGGCGCTGCGAATGCGGCAGTGGAGTTGGAAGGCGCTTTTCAAGGGAGCGAGTGAGAAGCCGAATGAATGACAGAATCCGGGTAATGGCGCTCGGCCCTCCTGCTTTAAAAAACGCCGATACGCCGGACCAACTTGATGAAACGCGAGTCTGAGCGAAAGTGGTCCAGTTTCGGTTCGACTTGGAGACAGATGGATTCCCAGGCCCGATCCTCAACCGCTCGTTCAAGCCAGAGGAGCGCCTGATCTTTCTGGCCAAGCCCTACGTATATCAGGGCAATCTCGTAGGGAGAGACATATTCCTTCTTTGCCATGCGGAGTAATCGCTTCAGTTCTCTCTCCGCTTCGTCCTTCCGACCAGAGACCGCATAGGTATATCCGATCTCCGAGACCATTTTGGCGCTGCCGCCTGAGAGAGAGGCCGCTTTTTGAAAAGTCGCATTCCCGCGCCTTCGGGTAAAATTCTTTGGGCGAGAAGCCGCTGAAGAAGCTGAGCATGTTGTAGCAATCGGCGAGTCCCACATAAGCCAGGGCGTAATCCGGATCCAACTCGGTCGCCGACTGAAAATAATCGCCCGCCTTTTTCAAACCTTCGACCAGGCGCTTGTTCCAGAAGTAGCGGCCCTTGAGGTAAAGCCGATAAGCTTCGCTGTTTTCGGTGTGGCGTTTGGTCAGTCGCTTCCGTTCTTCGCCGCTCAGCTTCAGCATCAATGCGCGGGTCACCTGTTCGGAGATCTTGTCCTGCACATCAAAGATGTCGGTAAACAAGGCGTCGAACTTCTCTGACCATAAAGATGACCCGTCATGCGCGTCAACCAATTGGATGGTTACACGAATCCGATTATCAGCTCGCTGCACCCAGCCTTCGAGCAACAGATCCACGCCGAGTTTCCGCCCGATCGCCAGCGGGTCTGGCCGCGCCCCCGTCTGACTTAGCACCGTGCTCGTTCCGGTCATTTTCGCTTTCAATGGCGGCCCCGGCGCTTCTTCGACGTTTCTGCACCTGGGAGCGCTGGGGCCGAAGCGCGTTATTTTCCCCGCCGACCTAAACGCCGAAATCGCGCCGCCGTACGAACTCGCGGACAACAACTACGCGCCGCTGGACGTGGCCGACCTCGTGCTCATTGATCCGGTCGAAACGGGGTACAGCCGCCTGGCGCCTGGCGCAAAGCGCGAGAGCTTTTATACGGCTGCGGGCGACGCGAGGACGGGTGATGAAGACGCAGCCCAACCTCAGGCTGATGATCGGCGCCGGCTTGTATGACACCACGACGACGATCGGCGCGGCGCGCTACCTGCTCGCCAGCAACAACTACCCCGCCGAGCGTGTCACGTTTCGCAGCTATGAAGGCGGCCGCATGTTTTACAGCAACGAAGCGGCGCTGAAGGCCTTCACCGACGACCTGCGCGCGTTCGTGTCGCCGCCGGCCTTCGATGTCGCGATTCGGCCCGTGCGCGGCGGCGGCCCGGAAGTCACCGCCATCGAATTTCGGATGGAGTTGCGTGGCGCGCTGAACCCGAAAGCGCAACCGCTCAGCCTGCGGGCCCCCGTCACTTATGCGGGCCGCGGCGGCATCGCAGACCGTGTTGACAGTCTTGTCGTGCGCGACCCCTCCGGCGCAGTTTCTCTCAAGGTTGAAGACGATCCTGCGAATCCCGGCGGCTTCCCGTATTATCGACACTGGCGCGCAGAGCGGGCGGTTATACCGCCGTTGGTCGTGACCTATCGCATGCGCTCGTTCACGGGCGTGGCGACGCCCGGCCCGCAATTCGATTTTTATTCGCATAGTGGCGGGATCAGCAGCGGTGGCATGGCTCTGTTTGCGCTCCCTGAAAACATCGGCGCCGTAAGCTCGCGCGTGAAATGGGATCTGACCGACCTCGCGCCCGGTTCCATCGCGGCGAGCACGTATGGAGAAGGCGACCTCGAACTGCGTGGACCGGTGGAGCAATTGATGCAGGCATATTACATGGCCGGCCCGCTTGGCCACTACGCGCCGCCGGAATCGACTTCCGGCTTTCACGCGTACTGGTTGGGGCAGCCGGCGTTCGATCCACTAAAGGAGATGGCCTGGACGTATCAGGCTTACGAATATCTCCGCATGTTTTATCGGGACACGACGACATCTTCATATCGTGTGTTCGTGCGGGCGCTACCCGGAACAGGCGGCGGGACCGCGCTCCAGAATTCCTTCATGCTCGGAACTGCTCCCGGCGCGGCTACTCACTTATATCAACGGCGCTTATACGCATCCCATGCCTATCGCCGCCGCGGACGCAGTGCGTCGCAACGCCGAAGCGCGGTCGCGTCCAGGCGGGATGACAGCTCCCGGCGGCGGCGCGCTGGCGACTGAGGTAAAGGCGCAATTTGCCGCGCTCATCAACGCCAAGCCGTCTGAGATCAGCTTCGTGCCCAACACAAGCGCAGGCGAGAACCTCGTGTTCAATTCCCTGGGGATCATCGGCTCCGGCGGCGCCGTCGTCACCGACGCGCTCCACTTCGACGGAATGATCCTTCACTTGCAGGCGATGCAACGCGAATACGGATTGGATTTGAGGATCGCCATGCCGCGCGACGGTCGCGTCGAGATGCGCGATTTGGAGCGTCTCGTTGACAAGAAGACCAAGCTCATCGAGGTGTCGCTCGTGGCGATGTACAACGGCTTTCAGCACGACCTGAAGGCGGTCTGCGATCTCGCCCACGCCCACGGCGCATATGTTTATGCGGACATCGTTCAGGCCGCCGGCGCGACGCCGATTGACGTTCGCGCCAGCGGCGTGGACTTTTGCTCGTGCTCGAGCTTCAAGTGGCTGATGGGCGACTTCGGAATCGGCTTTCTCTACGCGCGCGAAGATTTGCTGGGACGTATTCGCCGTTCGCAGTATGGCTACCATTCCGCGCGCAACATCGAGACTCACTTCCTGCCATACGATCCGCCCGCGAAAGTTCCGTTCACCTGGGAGTTGGGAAGCGACGCGAGCGCGCACTTCGAAGTCGGCAGTAACGCCTACGCGCCGATGGCGGCGCTCGGCGTCTCGCTGCCTTACATCCGGCAATTGGACGTCGAACGCATCGAGGCGCATCGCCAACCATTGCTTGAGCGTTTGCGAAAAGAGATACCGCGACTCGGCTTCGAACTGGCCACGCCGCCGGAGACGAAATCGGCGCTCATCACTTTCATTGTGAAAGATCGCCAGCCGGTCTTTGAGCGACTGCAGAAGGCGAACATCAATGTGCGGCTCGGGGCGCACTTCCTGCGCGTGTCGCCGTCGGTCTACAACGATATGGCGGACATAGATCGCCTTCTTGAGGCTTTGTCATGACAAAACTCATTTCCATTTCCATCCTGCTCGCCGCCATCTTCACGCTCGCCGCAAGCGCTCCCGCCATCGAATCATCGGGCGAGCGGATCGTCACGACCAGCCATCAGATTAAGGTCGGCCAGAAGATGTTGAGATACACGGCCCGCGCCGGTCTGGCGCCGATCCGGCGCAACGAAACGGGCGAGATTCATGGCCACATGTTCTTCATCGCTTACCTGCTTGACCGCTTGCCAAACGAACCGGCGCGTCCCCTGACGTTCCTGTGGAATGGCGGGCCAGGCGCCAATTCGACGCTCGTCCACCTCTCCGGGTTCGGGCCGAAGCGAATCAAATCGAGCGATGATCCGGCAGAGACGCCAGATTACGAATGCGAGTTGGAGGACAATCAAACTACCTGGTTCGATCAGACGGATCTGGTCTTCGTCGATCCGATTGGCACAGGCTTCAGCCGCCCGACCAAAGCCGAATACGCGGCGGAGTTCTACAACACGCTGGGCGACATCGCCTCGGTCGCCGAGTTCGTGCGCGTCTACCTTACGCGGTTCGACGCCTGGGACGCGCCACTCTTCATCGGCGGCGAGAGCTACGGCGTGTGGCGCGCCGCGGGCGTGGCCGAAGCCCTTGCGCAGCGCGGTCGTAAAGTCGCCGGAGTCATTCTGATCTCAGGAGGCATCCCGGTCGGCCCGGTTCTGTCCGACGAGATGCGGACGGCGCTTTTTATACCGACACGCGCGGCCGCCGCCTTCTTTCATAAGAAGCTGCCGCCGGATTTGCAGACCGATCTGGCGAGCGCGCTTGAGAAGGCAGAGACTTGGGCGCGAAAAGAATACGCTCCGGCATTGGCGAAGCGCGATAAATTGAGCGAATCGGAGCGGCAAACGATACTCGCGCAACTCGCTCGTTTCACCGGGCTTGACGCGTCACTCATTGATCGGCAAACCCTCATCGTCGCCCGGCGCCAGTTCGCCGAACAATTGATGCGCGACCGGAAGCAGGAACTCGGACGCTTCGATACGCGACAAATCGCCGGCGCTGAGAGCAGGCCGCGCGCAGAACGCAATCTGGTCATCAACAAATATCTGCGCTCGACTCTGAAGTTCAAGACCGACCTCGCGTATCAAGGCATTGAAGAAGGCTTCTCACCAAACACTGGCGGACGGGGACTCTCAGTAGGCGCTCGATGGGATTACAACCAGGGGCCGCCGCCGCCGCCGGGCGCGCCGCCAAATACAGATGCGCCTCCGGGCGGAAGCCAGCCCTGGCTTCGCCGCGCGATGGCTATTGATCCTTCGCTGAAAGCGTTCGTCGCCGCAGGACTGTACGACTCACTTAATAGTTGCGCGGGCAATGATTATCTGGTGAGTCAACTCGAACCTGAACTCAAGCGCAACATCACGGCGAGATGTTACGCGGGCGGGCACGCGATGTACGAGAGCCCTGGCCCGCGGCGGCAATTGAAGCAGGACATCGGCAAGTTTATTCAAGATACGGTCGGAGGTCGCCTTCGACCGCAAGGCGCTCGCCCGTAACTGCTCAGGTCTTCCTGCCGCGTTAGCGGCGCTTGAATTTAGCCGTGGGTTTCAACCCCTTGTCATTACCCAAATCTTTTGCGTTCCAAGGGAGGCGCCTCTTCGTCGCGGAGCGACGGTTTGAACTTAGGCCGGCGTTTCAACGCCGGTTGAGGAGGCGAATGATTATCCAGTCGCGGAGCGACGGTTGAAATTGTTGTGAGTTCGTCGCTACATTCAACCGTCTTTTCTTCGCCTCCTTCAACCGTCGCTCCGCGACTCGCGGATTTCTCATACACGCGACACCGGCGTTGAAACGCCGGCCTAAGTTCAAACCGTAACGCGGCATAGAGGCCGCAATAGTGGCGAACAAAAACTCCAAAAAACCTAGTTTCCAGAGTGAAAAAAACTCTGCTTTTTCGGGCTTATCTTGAAAATTCCCGTTACTTGCATGAATCAGTAAGGCCAATGGAATCTTCGTTCCGTGATTGCGTTGGCCATACCGCGGGTTTATACTCCCCGCCGTCTCAGGCTCAAATAGTAATCAATCAGTTGTGGTTTTTCCTCCAACGGTCAGGAGTGACGCCTATGCAAGCTCGGCTGACATTGGCTCTCAGTCAGAAAGGCGCAAAGAAGTTTCTCGACTTTTGCGGTCAACGGGGATCAGTTCCCTCAGTACTCTCAGGGAGCGTTTGCGGACGTTGCAAAATTGGGACACCTTGCAAATTACTTTTGGAAGCCGAACCTATGCGCTTCGCCTCGAGTTTAGCGGTGGAACCCTCGGAGTTAATAAATTTGTCAAATTTGTCCCGTGAATAGCAGACTTTACGGACTGTGGGCGCGCGGTCATTGGCGCAGGGCGTGATCCTGAGGGTGATCGTCGGCGTCTTGTCACTGGCGTTGATCCGGGGCGGGGCGCCGGCTAGTGATTCGAAATTAGCATCGTGGTAGATTCTGGACAAAACAAAATTCACGGTGATAATCTGCCTCAACCATCACCAATCTTGCGGATGTTCGGAGCGGAAAAATTATGATTCTCGACTTGCTGGATAATGGCAGCCCATCACACATCGCCATCGCCGTTTCAGGCGCCGGACCAGTGGTCACTTACGATCAGCTTCGGCGGCAAGTAGATTCCTTTGCCGCCAGGCTCAACCAGGTCGGTCTTGGCCGCGGAGATCGCATCGCTATGGCCTTGCCTAACGGTTTGGAGATGATCGTCTCGTTCCTGGCTGCTTCGACAGTCGGCGCCGCCGCGCCGCTCAATCCGGCCTACCGGCTCGACGAGTTCAAGTTTTACCTCGAGGATACCGAGGCCCGCGCTCTGATCATTCCTCCGACTGGGAGCGATGAAGCCAGAGCCGCGGCCGGCGATCAGACGCTGATTATCGAAGCCGACCTCGACAGCAATGGCGAGGTTCGGTTTTCATCCTCTGGGACGGCCGGCTCGCCGCGCGCCCGTGAATATCCTGACGCTGATGAGACCGCTTTGGTCTTGCACACCAGCGGGACAACCAGCCGTCCCAAGCGCGTCCCGCTCTCGCATACCAATCTGAAGATCTCCGCGCGCAACGTCGCTGAAACCTACCGGCTCACCGCGGAGGATGTCTCTTTGTGCGTGATGCCTCTGTTTCACGTGCATGGGCTGGTTGCTTCAACGTTGGCCACCCTGTTCACAGGCGGAACGGTCATCGCGCCGCCGCGCTTCAACCCGCTCTCGTTCTGGTCCACGGTAAGGGATCATCGCGTGAGCTGGTACTCCGCAGTGCCGACGATTCATCAAGTGTTGCTGGCGCGGTCAAAAGCGGGCGCGCGGCCCGCGGGAGCCGAGCATCTACGTTTCATTCGTTCGTGCAGCGCAGCCTTGGCGCCACAAATGATGGCCGACCTCGAGGAGAGGTTCGGCGCGCCGGTGCTCGAAGCCTACGGGATGACGGAGGCCGCGCATCAAATGGCTTCCAATCCACTGCCGCCCGGCGCGCGCAGACCGGGCTCGGTCGGGCGCGGCACGGCTGTGAGCATCGCCATCCTCGATGAGGCCGGAAATTTGCTGCCGGCAGGCGCGACGGGCGAAGTCTCCATCAAAGGGCCGAACGTCTTCAGCGGCTACGAAAGCAACGCCGAGGCCAACGCATCCTCATTCTCCCAAGGCTGGTTCCGCACGGGTGATCAGGGGTATCTGGACGGCGATGGCTATCTGACGCTGGTTGGCCGTATCAAAGAGCTGATCAATCGCGGTGGCGAGAAGATATCGCCGCGAGAGATTGATGAAGCGTTGCTCGCCCATCAGGCGGTGGCTGAGGCGGTGTGCTTCGGCGTCCCGGACCGGGTTTACGGCGAAGAGGTGGCGGCGGCGGTAACACTCGCAAGCGAGGCGACCGAAGCGGAGTTGATCGCCCATTGCCGCGCGTCGCTCGCCGAGTTCAAATGTCCAAAAGTGATTTACATCGTCGAGGCGATCCCGCGCACCGCCACCGGAAAGATTCAACGCCGCAATGTGGCGGCCGAGATCGCCAAGACTCGAGGATAGAGGATCGAATATAGAGGATCGCCTTGCGCGCAATGACGCGATCTTCGATTCTCGATCTACGACGCTCGATCCTCTTCGTTTCTTCATGGTTTCAACTTCATTCAAGGCAAAATCGCAATGAGATTTGCAGTGGTCGGCGCGGGCGCGATCGGCGCCTTCGTCGGCGCCATGCTGGCTAAATCAGGCGAAGACGTCACTTTGATTGCGCGTGGAGCGCATCTGCGCGCGATGCAAGAGCGTGGCGTGCGCGTCCGCGGCTCGCTCGGGGAATTCGAGGCCCGTCCTGCGGTGACCGATGATCCGGCTTCGATCGGCGCGGTTGATGTGGCGTTGCTGACGCTCAAAGCGCATAGCCTGATTGAGATGGCGCCGCGCCTGTCGCCGCTTCTGGGGCCGGACACATGCGTTGTCAGCGCGCAGAATGGCATCCCCTGGTGGTACTTCTATCGTCACGGCGGCCCCTGGGAAGGGACGCGCCTGGAGACGGTTGATCCGGGCGGCGTGATCAGCCGCCACCTTGACCCGGCGCTCGCGATCGGTTGTGTAGTCTATCCGTCGACGATCATCGCGGAGCCGGGAGTCGTCGAACACATCGAAGGGACGCGCTTCGCGATTGGCGAGCCTGACGGATCGAAGAGCGAACGGTGCCGGCGCATCGCCGACGCTTTCATCAAAGCCGGTCTCAGGTGTCCGATCCGCGCTGACATCCGGCACGACATGTGGGTGAAGCTGATGGGCAATGTCGCGTTCAATCCGATCAGCGCGCTCACGCGCGCCACGCTCGTCGAGATCGTCCAGTGCCCGGAGACGCGCGCCCTGGCCGCCGAAATCATGACAGAGGCCGAATCCGTAGCTAAAAGATTGGGCGTTGATATCGGCGTCTCCATAGAACAGCGGATCGAAGGAGCGGAGAAAGTGGGAAATCACAAGACCTCCATGCTGCAGGATGTTGAGGCCGGACGGCCGCTGGAGTTGGAGGCCATAGTAGGCGCAGTGGTTGAGCTGGGCGGCAAAATGGGGCTATCTCTACCTGGCGCCAGATCGGTCTACGCATGCGTGAAATTGCTGGCGCAAGGCGCGCCAAAATAGGATGTCGCTGCGAACAATGAAAAAGGCGCCTGGAGTTCAGCATTTAGGCTGTAGGATTCCTCAATCGCCTCTTGGCTGGAATCTAACAGCCTAAATGCTGAACTCCGTGCCACTTCTCGGAGGAGCATTCATGTCGCGTTGCGACGCCCTGAAACAATGAAAAGCGCGGCGCGAGGGTAGGGCAAACTGGCAGTTTGCCTTGATTCCTTCGTTGCGGCCTTTCGGGAAGACTAGGCAAACTGCCAGTTTGCCCTACCTTTTCTGAAGAGTTCAAAATGTCGCGTTGCGACGCGCTGAAAGAATGAACAGGCGGCGAGCGATGTACCGTAGGTTGTCCAACCTGCGGAGGCTTCGTAACCAAGCCGCTTGATGACAACTGAACGCTTCATTAATCAAGCCTCCGCAGGTTGGACAACCTACGGTACATTTCTTCTTAGGAGGGCATGGAATGACGGCGCCGAAAAACTCAGACCCGGATATTGCTCGATGGCGTCAATTGGTAGCCTGCATCATCGCCATGCTTGCCGTCGCGAATCTCCAGTACGCCTGGACGCTATTCACTACAGACCTGACCGAGAGTCTGCATGCAAGCCTGAAAGCGGTCCAGTGGACCCTCACTTTTTTCATAATTGCTCAGACGGCATTGTTTCCGATCAATGCTTACCTGGTTGAACGTTTCAGCCCGCGCATTGTAGTCGCCCTTGCCAGCGCGCTGGTGGGAGTCGGGTGGATCGGGGCTGGTTTCGCCAACTCACTCCTGGCTCTCTACGTGGCTTATGGCCTCGGTGGGATCGGAGTGGGCGCGGTGTACAGCGCTACAATCGGAATCGCCATGAAGTGGTTCCCGGATCGGCGCGGCCTGTGTGTCGGTCTGGTGGCTGGTTCATATGGGTTCGGCACAGCGTTGACAGGTATTCCGATAGAACAAATGATCAAAACCAGCGGCTATCAATCGGCGTTCATCTTCTGGGGAGTCGTTCAAGGAATCGCGGTGCTCGTAGCCGCCCAGTTCCTACGCCTGCCGCCGGCGGGTTGGGCGCCGGCTAACTGGGAAGCGATCAAAGCCAAAGTGCAGCGGAAAGTTCAACAGTCATCGAGCGATTACACGCCGCGGGAAATGTTGCGGAGCGGATCGTTTTACTTGCTTTACTTGATGATGACTCTGGTCACCGCCAGCGGGCTGATGATGGTTGGGCAACTAAAACCGATATGTGAGACATACGGCTTTGACAAGTACGCTCTCTTTGGTGGAGTCACCGTTCTGACTCTGACACTGCAGCTCAATCAAGTACTGAACGGCTCGGCGCGCCCCTTCTTTGGCTGGGTCTCCGATCATCTCGGTCGCTACGACACGATGGCTATGGTCTTCATTCTGGAAGCTGTGGCCATTACGGCGCTCGCAATATTTGTGAACCACCCCATCTGGTTCGTCGCGCTCTCCGGATTGATGTTTTTCGCCTGGGGCGATATTTATTCGCTCTTCCCGGCGGCCATCGCCGACATCTTCGGGAGTAAACACTCGACCACCAATTACGGCATCCAGTACACCTCCAAAGGCCTCGGCTCAATCCTGGCTCTCCCAGGCGCGGCCTGGCTGAAGGGGGCTACCGACTCCTGGCTGCCGGTCTTCTGGACGGCCGTCGCATGCAACATCATTGCGGCTGCGCTTGCGGTGTTCTGGCTGAAGCCGCGGGTGACACGCCTTGTGAAAAAACAGGCGGCGCTTGAGGTCGCAGGCTCCACATCTAGGACACAAGGGGCCACTGCCCACACACCTGCAGCGGAATAGCGCCGACAACATCGCCGATTTACTTATGCCTTGGACAGGGCGATCATCGCTCCGCTGATCACAGAACCGCCTCGTCGGGAAGACGGACGAGGCGGTTCTGTGATCAGCGGAGCGATTCTTCTCGTCGTGCCATAGACTTAGCTTAGCAGGACTATTTATGAGATGTCTTCCAGTTATCACCGCACACATACTTCATCACTGCTGCTTGTAGAAGAAGTAATCGGCCTTGTAAGGCACAAACTCCTGGCGCCCGATGTCCGCTTGGGAGCTACAGCCTGACGACGGCGCAACCCCTCCGACGGTATTCAACCTTTGAATGAAGGTGGTCTTCGTCAGCCTGTCGCCGCCTGTCGGTCCCGCCAGGACACCAACATCCTTCACATTTACCAGGAGCCATGCGATCGCGCCCGGCTTGACGAAATTTGGGTCCGTGGAGGAACCGATCACCCGGCCCCAGACCGTGCTCGTGTCTCGGGAGTGCTGCCAAGTGGCGCGTATGACGTTGTTCTCGAACGGGTTGGGGCTGAAGAAGTGGGTCGTAACCTGCTTCAACCGGTCGTTAAATAACGTGGCCTGCGGCGTGAACAATGTAAAGGCGACGCCATTCGCGCAACCCGGCTTGCTTGGATCGCAAGGCAGGCAACTGTAGTTCTGTGTGCCGACGCCGTGTCCCACGAGGAAAACTTCGTTCCCCTCCGGTACCTGAATATCGGCGGGTACGGGCGGCGGCGTGATACTGGCGGCGGCTGACGTCTGGGCGCTAGCCGACGCTGCGACGAATGATGTCAATAACACAATTGAACATAGTTGCATTGCGATCAAAAATTTCGTTTTGATTTCCACAGTTGTTTATCCTTTCATTGAAAAATTGAGGTTGATTGCGGCGAGCATCGCCGCCAACGTATAAAGGCGAAAAAGAAATGCGAAATCGCCGGTCAGGAGACTTTTTTGATTTGCGCACATAAAGCCGCATCGAATTCCTATACCGCCGAGCGCCGTCGCGGTTCTCGCTACAGGCCATTTAAGGCGAGTCATGTCCGGCTCACCCCTGGCCCTCTTATGTTAATCTTCAACAGGACTATCGCCTTTACATAATGGAGAGATGCGAAACCGAAGGTGATATTACCGAGGGCTCGACGACTGATATTTTTTTCGCCCATCCGGAGCATGGCGCTGGTCACGCGACTTGAAATTCCCCTTCGCCTACCTTTAGTATCAAGGTTCTCAGTCTTAACTTGTTTTCGGCCTGATCAGCGCAACCTTTTTCAATTCGGTCATAACCTGATGATGTTACTCGCCACACGGGAGATGATTTTATGCAATATGTGAAGCTTCGTTGGACTAGGAGAGGTCTGCTCCCACTGGGCCTGATGCTCGCGCTCGGCATGTCCGCCTTCGCTTTCGTTCAGGTCAATTCCCGCGCGCAAAGCGCAGCCTCGGCGTCGTCCGAAGTGGACGGCCTGCGTTCCGTGGTTGAGAAGTGTTTTGTCGCCTGTAGCAAAAAGGACCTGGCAGGCGTAGTGGCGCTGTGGAGCGAGAAATCGCCTAACCTGGCGCCTTTCAAGCAGAGCCTGCAGCAACAGTTCAAAAATGAGGAACTGAACAATGGCAGCCCCGCCATCACACGGGTCACAGTGGAAAAGGAGAGAGCCTTCCTGCAGGCGAGGGTTGCGCAGACTTCCATCAATCTGAAGAGCCAGCAACAGAGCGACCGTCGGCTGATCATCAACTTTGAGTTGGTAAAAGAGGCCGGGGCATGGAAGGTATGGAGATGCGCGTCCGCGGCGGAAGACCTGGCTGGGGCGTTGGCGAAGATGGACGACCAAACGGAGCGATTGAAGCTGCTGGCTCAGGAGAAGGAACTGGCGACGGTCGAGTTGGGGCGAGCGTTACTGACCCAAGGTGAAGGGCTGTCCAGTCAAGGCCTCATTGCGCGTGCGGTAGAGATGTGTGAGCTGGCGCTTCGGCTCGCCGAGCAATTGGGCGAGGAGAGTCTCAAGGTCAACGCCTTGCGGGCCCTCGGGAGGGTTGATGAGTTGCGGGGTAACTATCCTCAGGCTCTGGAGCGATATCAGCAGAGTCTTAAAATCGCGGAGGAGATCGACGATCGCCTCGGCATGGCTCGCGTGCTGAACGGTATCGGGAACGTTCACGACGCCCAAGGGGATTACACGGAGGCGGCGCGGCAGTACCAGCAGAGCCTTAAAATCGCGGAGGATCTCGGCGATCGGACCGTCATGGCCCGCGCCTTGAATAACCTAGGAAATATTTACGAGCAGTGGGGCGATTACACGCTGGCGCTGGAACAGTATCAGAAGAGTCTCAAGCTCAAAGCCGAGACCGGCGATCGGGCGGGGATTGCCACGACGCTGAATAATATCGGGAACCTTCACGTGAACCAAAGTAACTATGCGCGGGCTCTGGAATCCCTCCAGCAGAGCCTCAAAATCTCGGAGGAACTCGACAGTAAGGAGGGCATTTCCATGGCACTGTCCAACCTCGGGAACGTCCACGCGGCCCAAGGCAACTATGCGCAGGCGCTGGTACTATACCGTCAGAGCCTCAAAATCTCGGAGGAACTCGGCAATATGGAGGGCATTGCGCACCTGCTGACCAACATCGGGAACGTTCACTTCGAGCAAGGTGATTACACGCAGGCCGTGGAGCGGTTTCAGCAGAGCCTCAAAGTCTTCGAGGACATGGGTGATCGGTCGAGGGTGGCCCTTACGCTGAGCAGTCTCGGGAACGTCCACATGGCCCAAGGCAACTATGCGCAGGGGCTGGAACTTTTCCGGCAGAGCTTCAAAATCTCGGAGGAGGCCGGCGATAAGCCCATTATGGTCCAGGCGCTGAGTAACATGGCGAGCGTTCATCAGTCGCAAGGCGCCTACACACTGGCCTTACAGTTCGCCCGGCGCGCCGCCGACCTCGCGACGCGAATTGGCGCCCCTGATGGCGCCTCGCAAGCGCAGACCGCCGCCGGCAAAGCTTATTTCGCCCTCAATCAGCTCGACCAGGCCCGTCTATCTTTTGATGAGGCTATCGCCTCGATCGAGACTCTTCGCGCGCAAGTCGCGGGCGGCGAGGAGGAGCAACAACGCCACTTTGAATCCAAAATCTCTCCTTACTACGCGATGGTCGAATTACTCGTTGCCCAGCGCAAGCCTGACGAAGCCTTATCGTACGCCGAACGCGCCAAGGCTCGTGTTCTCCTCGACGTCCTCTCAAACGGGAGGGTCAGCGTCACCAAGGCCATGACCGTCCAGGAACAGCAGCAGGAGCGCCAGCTCAACAGTCAACTGGCGTCGCTCAACTCTCAGCTTTACCGCGAAAAGCTCAGTCCAAACCCCGATCCGGCGCGCCTAGCCAAACTGGAGGATCAATTGCAGAGCTCCCGTCTCGACTTCGAGGCTTTTCAGTTCAATCTCTACGCCGCTCACTCCGAACTCAAGACACGGCGTGGCGCCGCCCCGCCGCTACAGCTCGCACAGGCCGGCGCCTTGCTGCCCGACGTCAACACCGCCCTCCTTGAGTTCGTCGTGGCTGATGAGAAGACGTACCTCTTCGTGCTCACTAAATCCGCCACAGTCGGAGTCAAAGTCTATCCGTTGGAGATCAAACAGAAGGACCTGGCCGAACGGGTATCGCGCTTCCGTCAGATGCTTTCGACCTCCGACAACCGTTTTTCCAAACCGGCTCACGAGCTCTATGATTTGCTGGTCAAGCCGGCGGCGGCGCAGCTCCGGGGCAAGACCCGGTTGCTGATCGTGCCTGACGGGGCGCTTTGGGAACTGCCCTTCCAGGCTTTGCAAACGCCGCGGGATCGCTATCTGATCGACGATCACATCATCTGTTACGCCCCCTCACTGAACGTGCTGCGCGAGATGATCAACGTCCGCCGCGTGAGGGAGACCCATTCTCTCGCTGCCCCAACCCTGTTGGCCATGGGCGATCCGGCGCTCGGGAGCCAGCCCGACGCCCGAGTCAGCGCCGCCTTGGCGGGCGAGGGATTGGATCCGCTTCCCGAAGCTAAACGCCAGGTCCAAACGCTGGCCAGGCTCTATGGCCGCGATCACAGCAAGATCTATGTCGGACCGAATGCCAGCGAGGAGCAGTTCAAGGCTTCGGCCAAAGACTATGACATCTTGCATCTGGCCACGCACGGTATTCTCAACGATCGCAGTCCCATGTACTCACATCTGCTGCTGGCGCAGACTTCCGGCGACACAGAAGAAGATGGGCTGCTGGAGGCTCGAGAGTTGATGGAGATGGAGCTGCGGGCCAACCTGGTGGTGCTTTCGGCTTGTGAGACGGCCCGCGGCCGGGTCAGCAAAGGCGAGGGTATGATCGGATTGACGTGGGCGTTGTTCGTGGCGGGGGCGCCAACGACCGTGGTCAGCCAATGGAAAGTGAAGTCCGACAGCACGGCGCGATTGATGATTGAGTTTCACCGACAACTCAAATCCAGACCAATTGGATCGGCGACGGAGAACTCGGCAGCTTGGGCGCTGCGCTCGGCGGCCTTGAAGTTGAAGAGAGACAGCCGGTATCGGCATCCGTTCGACTGGGCGGGCTTCATCGTGGTAGGCGCCGGGTATTGAGACTGAAGCCCAAATCCACGGATAAGAAATGGGTGATAACGAATTCAACCAATATTCATCGGCTTCCCATCGGCTTTCCGCGAGATTGGGTTTTCACTTATTGGGTGAAGCCGCGGCGATGTACAGCGGACTGTCCAGTCTGCTGAAGTCCCTCTCTATCGGCCTCTTGCGGAGACTTCAGCAGACTGGACAGTCCGCTGTACATCCTTAGCCGTGGATTCGGGCTGAAGTGGCAGAGGGAGCATGGATCGGGATGGTTACGGCCGCCGCTGTTTAGATCGAAGGTCGAGCCAGAGACTTTTCGCGATCGGCGACTGTGGGTTGGCTTCAACCAGCGCTTTCAACTCGCGCTCGGCATCGTCCAGCAAACCGGCCTCGGCGTATAGCAGTCCCAGCGCCAGGCGCCTCCCGGCATAGATCTTGTTCACCCTCGCCAAGGCGTCGGATGCCGCGGGGTCCAGTACTTTGAATTTTGCCTCCGGCGATTTCACTTCTCCATCACCGGCGCGCGCGGTGACCTGCCAGGTATAAACACGCCCGCGCTCAAGCGGGCGGTCCACAGTCCACTTTCTGCCTTGAAGTTGCGGACTGGAGACGACTTCTTTGTAGCCGGCGGCCGGGTCGGTAATCGTGACCTGGTAACTGGTCGCTCCGTTGAGCGGCAGCCACCAGAACGTCGGCCGCCTGCCGGCGACAACGGCGCCTGCAGGACCGATCAGAGCCAGGGCGTCGCCGTTTGAACCGCCCATATTCGGGGCGGATGAGTCGCGGAGTTCCTTGATCGTCTTTGAGATCTGGACTTCCCCTGTCTCTAATGCCGCTTTGACGCGCTGTTGATCGGGTGGTGAGAGCGAGTCTAGACCGACGAAATTCCCCTGCGAGTCGAGCGTGATCGTCCCGGCGCCATCGTTGAGCGCCAGCAGGATCTTCACTGGCGGCGCCTCCGGCGCCGGATGAGTCGGGGAGTGGGAAATAGTCGGCGACGGCGCAGAAGGGCGTCCGACAATCGCAGATCCCTCTTTCTGGCCGCGCAACCATAGGGTGAATGCCAGAATCAGCAACGCCAGCATCGCGACTGCGCCGGCCACCCGGAGCGCCAATGGCGCCAGCAGAAAGCGGCTCCGCAAAGATGACGGGCTCGATGTGGCCGTCAGCCGCGCGCTTAAGACGCCTGGCGGCGGCTGGGCGCCGGTCAAGGTGGAGGATCTCTCCAATGCCCCGACATCTCGCGCCGTCTGAGCTCTCAGCCTTTGCGCCTGCGCGGCGCACTGCGGGCAGACTTCGAAGTGGCTTTCCGCCAGTTCGCGGTCGATTTCGTCGAGCCCGCCTGTGGCATAGATCGCCAATTCCTCGCCGGATAGATGAGTGGGCGCAGCCTCATCTGAAACCTCTAGGCTCGCCTTCAACGCGAGTAACGCGGCTACCCGGGGATTCGTCTTGCGCCACCTCTCACGGCACGCGGGGCAGGTTGAGAGGTGGTCGTCCAGGGCGAGCAGTTCTGCCGGCCCCAGCCGACGCCGGCCATAGCCCTCAAGCAGTTGTGTTGAAATATGATCTGACAATGCCCCTCATTCCGATCGGGTGAGCCCGAGACTCCGGTGTTCAAACTAATTTACTCGCCCCAGATTTTCGGCGATTTGAAATCCGCCGCTTTCGGTTTGATCTTCGGCGGAACAGCTTGCGCCGCCAGACGGTCGTACCGCGCGCGCAGTTCCTTCACCTTTTCGTGATCGCTCTCGGCCAGGTTCTTCTTCTCATAAGGATCGTCGGCTAGGTTAAATAACTCAACTGAGGCCAGACTGGCTTCGCTCGGACTGCGCTCGCCTTCGTTTTCATCGGCGTGAACCTTGCCGTTCAACACCAGCTTCCAATCGCCAACGCGAACCGCGCCGGTGTTGGGGGTGGCGTTGAGCAGAATCTCCGCGTGCGGCGAGGCTTTGCCTTCGGCGATGGCGCCCCAGGCATCGCGCCCGTCGAGTGGCAGTTTCTGTTTGAGCGAAGCGCCAGCGAGTCTGAGCAGCGTCGGATACCAGTCCACCATGTGCAGCGGTTGATCGACCCGCGCGCCGGGTTTGATGCGGCTTTCCCACGCGACGCATGCCGCCACGCGCACGCCGCCCTCGTAAAGCGTGGCCTTGCCCGCGCGGAAGGGGCCGTTGTCAGTCACGCGCCCCGGCTCCGGGCCGCCATTGTCGCTGGAGAAGATGATGATCGTGTCTCGCCGCAGCCCCTTCTCATCGAGCGCCGCGATGATCCGGCCGACCGCTTCGTCCATCGCCGCCAGCATCCCGGCGTAAGTCCGGCGTGGCTCCGGCAGAGAGGCATAGGCTTCTTTATACTTCTCCGGCGTCTGATGCGGCGCGTGGACGGCGTTGAACGGCACATAAAGAAAGAACGGTTTGCGGCCCGCGTTCTCATTGATGAACTTCACGGCGTCTTCGGCCAGCAGGTGTGTGCTGTAGCCTTCGTCGTAACTCGCCCGGTCGTCGCGATGCCAATCGTGCCCGCCTTCGCGGTCGTGGCGGAAATAATCAATCGCTCCGTTGTAATGGCCGTACTGATGATCGAAGCCTCGAGCGGTCGGCAAGTAAGCCCGCTCGAAATGGCCCAGATGCCACTTGCCGACGATGGCGGTCGCGTAACCGGCCTCTCTCAACGCCTGCGGCAGCGTGCGTTCATCAAGCGGCAGCCCGTATTGCGCCCACGGCCTGATTACGCCGACCTGCAACCCGTGCCGCATCGGGTAACGCCCCGTCATCAATGCCGCGCGCGTCGGCGAACAGACCGGCTGCGCGTAAAACTGCTCCAGCCGCGCGCCGCTGGCCGCCAGCTTGTCGATGTTGGGAGTTTTGATATCTTTGCCGCCGTTGAAGCCAACGTCGGCGCGACCTAGATCGTCGGCCAGAATGAAGACGATATTCGGCCTGTTCCGCTGCGCGCCCGATTGCCCCTGCTGTTTAACCGCTTGCAGCTTTTCGCCCGATTGCGAATTGGACCCGGCGGGCAAGGCGGCGGCAAAAGTCATCACGAACAGCGCGATCAATGCAACTCTGGTCATCTCATTTCCTCCATACAAAAAGAACCGAGGGCGCCGCCGCATTGGTGACGCGCTATTTACCTTCCGCCCCCCACTTCTTCATCAGCGCGATGTTGCCGCGCAGCGTGCGCTGGTATTCCTCGCGCTCGCGGTCGCTCTCTTTGAGGTAGACAGCCATATCGCTGTCGTACATCGCCGCCGGTTCTCCCTGGCGTCCGCGGTCATTGGTCTGCTCCATCCAGCGATTCAATCTTTCCCGCATCCGGGCGAGCGTCTTTTTGAATTTCGGATCGGCGGCAAGATTGCGCGCACGATGGCGTTGCCGAAACCGAGAGCCTCGCCGCTCTGGCCTTCAAACCAGCCTTGTAATTGCCAGCCGCCGATCGCGTAATCAACCCACTTGTTGTCGTTGAGCCACTTCCGCCCTTTACCGAACGGCAATTCGTAAATCCCGTTGAGCACGAAGCGATGCGGAAAGTCCTGGTCGGAGATCACTTCTTCAGGCCGGGGGTCGGTGTCGTTGAGATAGCTGATCGCCTCCATAAACTTCGAGTAGGTCCACGAAGCCTGGAAGGTCAGCCCTTTGGTGAATCGTTTTTCCACACCCACCTGCAGAGCGTGATACCACGAATAGCCGGTCGGCTCGGTGACGGTGATGTCGCCGAAGTGCGGATAGGGGCGCAGCAGTTGTGAACGCGCGACGTTCTGACTGGCCAATGGAGTGCCGGCGAATTCCGGAAGGCCGAAGAAGGGATTGCGCACAACCGCGCTCAGGAAATCAATCACCGGCTGATCGCACTCGTTCTTGGTCGAAAGATACTGGCGCGGGATCGGATTCAGGTTGCGCTGCACGCCAAGCTTCGTACCGCGGCTGCCAACATAGCTGACTTCCGCAACAATGCGACCAGGCAGTTCCTGCTGAACTGACAACGACCAGCGCTGAATGTACGGGTTGAGCTGCCGTTCGTTGAAGAAGCTAATGGCGCGACCGAGGAAGGTGCTCAACCCCTGCGACGAGCCGGGCGGAAGCTGAAAGCCGTTCGGAAACGGATTGGCCAGCGTGGCGATGAAGCTTTGCCCGTTGTCGAGCGTCGGAATCACGTTGGTGGTCTGATTGAAGCCGCCCTGGTTCACGTCAATGCGAATCACATAAGGAATCTGGTAATCACCGTCGCCGCCTGTGACTGAAGACAACTCGGCCCCAGTCGCCAGGCTCGTAACCTGGACTTTCGCCCCGACGATTCCCGCGCCCGACGCATCGGTCACGCGACCCAGAATCACCGCCCGGGACTCCTGGCCGAAACGGATTCCCGGAAAAGGCAGTAATAGTGTCCCTGCAATTAAAATGATGAATAATCGCATGGCGCTCCTCTTTCTTTTAAATTCGTTGTGTTTGAAGAAGTGGTGGAAATCCCAGCAAAGTCATTCCCGTCGAGGATGCTCTCTCCCGGCGCTAAATGTAAGCGACTCAAGCTAGCGCATCGCTTGAAAAAAAGGAAGTTTTCAAGCCGTTTGCAAACTGTCAGGCGTGTCTATCTTCTCATTGCCGTTCACGCGCAGATCGCCCCAGCCCTGGTCGTCGGTAAGGATGAGCAGAACGTTCGGCCGCCGCTCGGCGACGGTCTGCGCCGCCGCGCTGAGCGGGAGCAGCGCCAGTAAAATCAGGATTGTGGCGATGGTTCGTTGTTTCATACACATCGGCGTGCGCGTCTTATTTACACCGCCGGCATGACGCAGCGGAAACCGACGTTGGAGGCGCCGCTGTCAACCGCGCCTTTGCCGCGACTGCCGACCAGGTAGCGCGTGCAGTACTGGTCGCTGCACAGGAACGATCCGCCCTTCTGCACGCGCTTCGGGATGCCCGGCTCTTGCGGGTCGTAGCTGTCCTCAGGTCCCCGCGGGTTGCGAGCCACGCCCCCGGCGGCGGCCAGCTTCTCGAAATAGTCCGGGCGATACCAATCCGAACACCATTGCCAGACGTTGCCGCCCATGTCATAGAGGCCGAACCCATTGGCCGGGAAGGCCGTCACCGGCGAGCTGCGCGCGTAACCGTCTTCAGCGGTGTTTTGCGCCGGGAAGCGGCCTTGCCAGATGTTGGCCGGCCACTGGCCGCCGGGCTTCAGCTCGTTTCCCCATGCGTAACGATTGCGATCCAGCCCGCCGCGCGCCGCGAATTCGAATTCGGCCTCAGTCGGCAGTCGCTTGCCCGCCCACTTCGCGTAGGCGATGGCGTCGTCCCACGCGATATGTACCGCGGGGTGACTCTCTCGACCTTTGACCGAACTGCCCGGCCCTTCTGGCCGCTTCCAGCTCGCGCCCTTTACGTAGCGCCACCATCGCAGAGGATCGTCGAGCGGCACGTCCGCAGGCGGGGGCGTGAAGACGGCGCAGCCCGGCACAAGCATCTCAGGCGGCGCGTTGGGAAAGTCCTTCGGGTCGGGCGGGCGCTCGGCGATGGTCACGTATTTGGTGGCTTTGACGAACCGCTCGAACTCGGCGTTAGTGACCGGAGTCTGATCTATCCAAAAGCCATCTACGGTGACCAAGTGGGCAGGCAGCGCATCCGGCATCTCGCAATCTTCACAGCCCATCCAGAACGTGCCGCCCGGAATCCAGACCATGCCTGCGGGCGCAGGGCCGGGCGGCGGCGTCTTATTAACACTCACGGCGGCGGCGGACTGCGCGCCCGGCGGCGTGGGGTTGGCGGCGTGCTGATGCGTTTGGCCGGCGCCGGTTCGCTCGTGAGCGGATTTACACCCGCCCGCCGCGACAGTGGCGACGATCAATATAAACATCCCCAGCCGGCGCCACGACGGCGTGTTCGCGGGCGCCGGTTGAGACTTTTTTGTGTTTGTCCTGTCGCCGTGTCGCTCCATTTATTCATCTCGCGCGCAGCGGAACCCGATGTCGCTGGTCGCGCTCTCCGGAAGGTTCTTGTGGCGCGCGGCGGCGCGGAGGCCCGTGCAGAATTGCCTGCTGCACAGAAATGATCCGCCGCGGACGACGCGCTCTTCGCCTGTGGGCGCAGGGCCTGGGTTGCGGTAAGTGTCTGGCGCGTACCAGTCCGCCGTCCACTCCCAGACGTTTCCGGCCACGTCAGTCAAACCGTAGCCGTTGGCCGGAAACGAGGCGACCGGCGCAGTGCCCTTGAATCCGTCCGCGCCCGTGTCGCCCGCCGGCCAGGCGCCCTGCCAGTAATTTGCCATCAACCTTCCGCCGGGCTTCAATTCGTCACCCCAGGCATAGGTCTTGCCCGAGAGGCCGCCGCGCGAGGCCCACTCCCATTCGACTTCGGAAGGCAATCGTTTGCCGGCCCATTGCGCGTAAGCCGCCGCGTCGTTCCAGGAAACTTGCACGACCGGGTGCTGTTGGCGCTGGCGGATGTCGGAGCCGGGCCCTTCAGGGCGCCGCCAGTCCGCGCCCGCGACGCGACGCCATCTGCCCACCTGCCGGTCGAAGACGCATGCCCAACCCGACTTCTCGGCCTCCGTCCGATAGCCGGTGGCCGCGACAAAGCGCGCGAAGGCCGCGTTCGTGACCTCGTGCTTATCCATCTGGAAGCTCCTGACCGCGACTTCACGCAACGGTTCTTTGGAGGGCGGTCCGCCCTCCGCTCCCATCACCAGACGCCCCGCCGGAATGCGGACCATCTCAGAATTATCGGCGACTTTGCCGCGCGCCCCGGTCAACTCCGCCCGGCAGCCTGACAACAAGGTCAGGACCGGACAGGACAGGAAGACAAGGCAGGCGGCGATCCTTGCTCTGATCCTCATTGTGGGTCATATCGCGGGTTCAGAAACGCCCGCTCATTGCGTGAAATTCCTTGCGAGTGGAAAGCCTCATGGATGAGACTATCCGAACAAGAACTTTAACCAATACACGTGGCCAAAGTCTTTAAGGATCGCCTAAAATTCGCCTAAAACGCGGCTAAGACCGACCTGGAGTTGTGGGGGCATTCGTGAGTCCATTTTTGAAACAATACGAATTCGGCTCTTTCCGACTTGACCTGGCGGAGCGCCGTCTACTGCGCGAAGGCGAACCGGTCCCCCTGCCGCCGAAGGTCTTCGAACTGCTGCACGTGCTCGTGCGGCGCTCCGGTCAAATCCTTGGGAAGGAAGAATTGTTGCGCGAGGTCTGGCCCGGCGTGGTGGTCGAAGAGAACAACCTGAGCGTAAATATCTCGGCCTTGAGAAAGGCGCTGGGCGAGGGACCACATGAACACCCCTATATCGAGACGCTGCCACGGCGCGGTTACCGCTTCATCGCCCCTGTGTGCGAAGTGACCGATCAGGACCGAAAGGAAGACATCAGGCCATCAGTCTCATTTGAACCGTCAATCGCGGGCGAGAAAGCGACGCTCACTGAGCCGGCTGGAGAGCGCGTCACAGCAGAGAGAGAAACGGTTCTTAGACGGCTGACGCCCGGCGTCCTGCTCGCCTCGCTCGCCGTCGCCGCGGTCCTCATCGCCGGATTTGCTTACGCGTGGCGAAAGATGGTGGAGGGAGGCGCGTCTGATGCGGCGGCGCCGGCGCGCGTCATCCCGCTCTCCAGTTTCCCAGGGCGTGAATCGTCCCCGACCTTCTCGCCCGACGGCGACCAGATCGCCTTCGTCTGGAGCGGCGAGCAGGATGACAACCTGGACATCTACGTCAAACTGATTGACAGCGGCAGCGCGCTGCGATTGACATCCGACGCCGCCGACGACCTCAACCCGGTCTGGTCGCCTGACGGCCGCTATGTGGCGTTCTACCGGCAGGCGGTGGTAGGCAGCGGCGTCTTTCTCGTGCCCGCCCTTGGCGGCGGCGAACGTAAGCTCGCCGAGGTGACGCCCGCGCGCTTTGGCACGATCGTGCGCGCCTATCTGAGTTGGTCGCCGGACGGCGAATATCTGGCGACGTCCGACCGGGACCACCCGTCCGACCCTTACAGCATTACCTTGATCGCGCGCGAGACAGGTGAGAAGCGCCGCGTCACGTCGCCGCCCGCAACCACCATTGGCGATCTCAGCCCGGTCTTCGCGCCCGACGGCAAGACGCTCGCCTTCGTCCGCGTCAATAGCGCCGTCGTCGAAGACCTCTACGTTATGCCCGTCGCTGGCGGCGAGCCAATGCGACTGACGTTCGATCATTCCCCGATCAGCGACCTGACTTGGACGCCCGACGGGCGCGAGGTCGTTTACACCACAAGCCGCCACGGCGTGCAAGGTTTGTGGCGAATTCCGGCGACCGGCGGTCAGCCGAAGTATTTGGCGGAGAGCGGGCAGAACGTTTGTTGCCCCAATTTCGCGCGGCATGGCGGGCGGCTGGCCTACGTCCAATCCACCACCGACGCCAACATATGGCGGCTCGACCTGGCCGCCGCCAGGTCTCCAAATAAACAGGCCGCTTCGACGAAACGGTTGATCGCCTCGACACTGCACGAAGGCACTCCGCAATACGCGCCGGACGGCAAACGCATCGTCTTCGTCTCGACCCGTTCGGGCAGCGAGGAGATCTGGGTCTGCGGAAGCGAGGGCGAGCACCCGACACAATTGACCGCTTTCCGCGGGCCACTGGCAGGTACGCCGCGCTGGTCGCCCGACGGGCGGCAGATCGTCTTCGACTGCCGCCCCGACGGTAACGCCGACATCTTTGTGATCAACAGTGAAGGTGGGAGGCCTCGCCGGCTTACCTCTGAGCCTACTGAAGAGATCGTGCCAAGTTGGTCGCGCGACGGGCGCTGGATCTACTTCTGCTCGACGCGCACCGGGCAGACTCAAATCTGGAAAATGCCCTCGGCGGGCGGTGCGGCGACGCAGATGACGAAGCAGGGCGGCCACGAGGCCTTCGAGTCGCCCGACGGCCGGTGGCTCTATTACACCAAAGGACGCGGCCTTCCCGCCATCTGGCGGATGCCGGTCGCGGGCGGCGAAGAGACGCTCGTCTATGACTTCCGCCAACCCGGCAGCCGCCTCTGGACGATCACGAGTGAAGGCCTCTACTTCGCAGTCACCGAATCTTCAGCCCGTCCGGCGATCAACTTTTTCAACTTCTCCACGGGCAAAGTCACGTCCGTCGTGTCGCTTGAAAAAAGACTGCCACAAGGCGGCTCCGGCCTATCGGTCTCGCCCGACGGCCGATGGTTGCTCTTCCCACAGGTTGACCAGTGTGGCAGCGATATTATGCTGCTCGAAAACTTCCGCTGAGCGTCAGGGTGAAAATCTCAGAGTGTGACGCGCTCTGTGGAAGGCCTGCTTCTCGGTCAGGAAGCCCGCATCCGGATTCTCCCAGATGAACGTGAACTGGAACTTCTGGAACGGGATCTTGCCTCCCAGGGCAGCTTCGTGAAACTTCCCCGCTGGTCATAGACGGCCTTCTTCCAGTCATTCAAAGAAGCCTTTCGTTGCCGTCAAATGCGCGGCGATCAATTGCAATTTGATTGAGAGCGAATTGTTCGGACACGAGAAAGGGGCGTTCACCGAAGCCTTCGCTCGCAAGCCAGGCCGGTTTGAGAGAGCGGACGGCGGAACATTGTTTCTCGATGAGATCGGTGACTTCCTCTACCGAGCCAGGCAATCCTGACGCTTTCACCACGACCTCGTGGAAGGATTCATAACCCCTTGGTCGACAGATCGAGTCTGATTCCTCACTTCTTAGCTTTTCTCTGGTATCCGTCTTTAAGATTTAGAATTTCGCAGCATATCAAGCGCGTCAGCCGCCCTTCGAGCCGTATCCGCATTCGCGTTCAGATAACGCCACAGCATTGCAGGCGTAGTATGACCGGAAACGCGCATTACTTCGGCCGGCTGCATCCCGGCTTCGATCATTCGCGTGATGGCAGTATGACGGAGGTCGTGAAATCGAAGGTCTTCAATTTCCGCGGCCTTGCAGGCGGCGGTAAATCCGTTTTTGAAGTTGTCTTTGATCCCGAAGACGAGACCTTCAGAATCTCTTGGAGCGTTTTCCCAGAGCCGCTTCAATTCCGATTCCAATCGGGAAGTTATGGCGACTGTTCGGGCGCGGGCAGTCTTGGTGTTGAACGCTTCGATTTCGATAGAGCGGGCGGCGAAGTCCACGTTGCGCCAACGCAATTTCAGCAATTCACCACGGCGCATTGCCGTATCAACGTCGGCGATGAGGATCGGGCGGAGATGTTTGCGAGAATCCACCTCACAAGCCGCCAATAGTTTCTTTTCCTCTTCAAACGTCATCAACCGTTCTCGATGTGTTTCATCAGCTTTGCTGATTAATGAAGCGCCGCTATTGAAAGGGTTCTTTGAAATCCAATCCTGCCGAAGCGCGAAATTAAGGATCGCGCGAAGGATCTCAAGCTCGCGGTTGACCGAGGCGATGCTTCTAGTCGTTCCTCGGACGGTTAGGACTTTTAGCCTCGCCAGTTTGAATGCCTCGATGTCCGAATGCGTGATGGCCCGAATTCGGCGGTCACCGAAATGCTCGACCAAAATTTCTACCGCAAACAGGGCCGGAGCGAGTGAGCGGACGCCGGCGATCTTGCGCTGGTTGACATACTCCGCCGGGATCAATTTGGTCTCCTTATATCTGTCGGCCAGCGCTTTGAACGTGAGCTTGTCGCCATCAACCGCCTTCTGACAGATATATCTGAGCGCGGAGAGCGTGGCCTTTATCTCGTCGCTGTTCGAGATGGCGATCCCCAGATCACCGGGCGTGACCCAGGCCCGCACTGCTGTGAACGCGTCCGGCGCCAGCCAGTAATAGGCTGATGAGCCGGTGCTTGAAGACACTGCTGAGATATAGCCAGCAACGTATTCCGGCTTGCCTAATTGAAGATCGCAACTCACTTTGTCACCTGTTCTCGCGCCCATTCCAACCAATCGTAGAGCGTTTTGCGGCGCATTCCCAGCCGATGAGCCACCGCCGAATGACTTTCCAGATGGGCCCGCTCTTGTTCATAAACCGCTAGCACCATCCGGTAAATGTATTCCATAAGCGTTTCACCGTCGCGCAGCGCGGGGAAGCGGCCGCCAGCGCCTGGCGTGAGCGCGGGCTTTCGCTCAGCGTCTAACTCGCGGCGCGCATGGTATATCGTGATTACCCGGCCACTGCCGGCTTTGACCGCCAGGCGTTCGACTGTCGATATCAATTCGCGCGCATTCCCCGGCCAGCCGTAGCGACAGAGCAGTTCCAGGGCCCCCTCCTGGAATTCGACGAAGGGGAAATAGTGGCGGATAAGAATCGGAATATCCGTTGGATGCTCTCTGAGGGGCGGCGTCCGGATAGGGTATCCGCACAGGCGATCATACAGGTCGCGGCGGAAGCGGCCTTCATCGACTTCACGACAGAGATCATAAGTGGTTGCGGCGATCAGGCGTGTATCTACATTGATCGCCTCTGCCCCTCCGACTCGCCAGAGTTTACGTTCCTGCAGGACGCGTAAAAGCATCGCCTGGCTCTGTCGGGGCAGATCATCGATCTCATCGAGAAACAATGTTCCCCCATTTGCCTGCTCAAGGCAGCCGATCCTGCGAGCGCGAGATTCCATAAACGCCCCTTTCTCGTGCCCGAACAATTTGCTCTGGATCAAATCCGGATTTAACTCCGCGCAATTGACATCCACGAAAGGCTTATTTGCGCGCCTGCTGGCCTTGTGTATGCCGCGCGCGACGAGTTCTTTGCCTGTGCCAGGCTCGCCAATGATGAGGACGCTCAGGTCGAGGCTTGCTGCGATCGCAATATTCTCCTTGACTTCGCGGATCAGTTCAGATTCGCCGATGAGTCCATCAATTACCACCGAGCGCCTTTCAACTTCCGACTCTTCTTGAAAGTCGCCTCCATCTCCTCCGGCCAGGACCGCGATCCGGTACGCGGCTAGATGGGCGGCGATTTCAAGCTCGTACACAACCGCCCCATCCGCCGGCTCGTAGAACCTCACTACAAGATGGGTTTGCCCGCCCTCGACGCCGGCTGCGACTTCAGTGATTCTCCCAGCCACGGCGCCGGCGTTCGGAGGTTTGAATTCGCGCTCTAACCTGCCGCGCTTGACTATGACACTGTGCAGATGGATTCCTTTCTCCGCCATGACCTCCGCCAAATCCTCCACCACTTCTTCTATACTCGCGCTCTGCGCCAGTCTGAGAAATAGACTCGCGCCGGATGAGTATTCTTTCCTGTTCGAATGATTATTGGGCATCATTGACATCCTCTCTTCCTCCAGTTGAGTAAGCCAGTAGCGTAAGGGGGGTACTATCTGGACGTGGAATTTCAGCAGATGAGTTAGACATCTATTGAAGTAGATGTCTAACTGACAGCGCCAGCCTACACGAAGATCAACAGTGTGTCGGTCAGCGGTTGACTCTGTGAATGGTTGACTCAATTAGTAACTGACCTTAGTCACTTTGTTATGTGTTGTCGCGCCCGCTCCAACCAATCGTAGAGCGTAGTGCGGTGTACCCCCAGTCGATGAGCCGCCGCCGAATGACTTCCTAATCGGGACCGCTCTCGTTCATAAACCGCCATCACTACTCGGCAAATGTACTCCGTAAACGTTTCACCTTCGCGCAGTTCGGGGAAGCGCTCGGCGTTGCCTGGCGCGAGCATGGTCCTCTGTTGAAGGTCTATCTCGCAGCGCACGTGGTCTCTCGTGATTATCCGGCCGGCGCCGGCTTTGTGTGACTTGAAGTAAAAGATGGCGTCGGGTGGAAGCAAAAGGGTGCAGTTTCGGCCTGATGTACCCTCATGCGGCATAACGCATAACTTTGCTCCAGAAGCTGTCCCACTGATCTGATAGTCGGATAGCTCGCAATTGAAGCACCTTCGCCCCAGAGTCTCTGTTCCAGCGCATG
>WNFZ01000628.1_pt1 | contig 56803 bp, 47 predicted proteins | sample 5400081 | NCBI WGS metagenome assembly WNFZ01 (sample SAMN13153365, study PRJNA577476) | soil metagenome | isolation source: 80 cm soil or saprolite under grassland replicate 1 | place: USA:California | collected 2016-06-15
CGCTACATGCTGCGCGGAGCCATGGGGAAGAAGCGCGAGTACTGCCCCTGGAAGGTGACCACCACCGTATCGGTGGGACCGTTACGGTGCTTGGCCAGGATCAGGTCGGCCTCGCCCTTGCGCTCGGTCTCCTTGTCGTACAGCTCATCGCGGTAGATGAACAGCACGACGTCCGCATCCTGCTCCAGCGAGTTGTGGGCGACGATCCCGTCGGCGATGAAGTTGTGAGTGCCGAGGACGGTCGCGTCGTACACCGGCTGATCACCGAGCGGCTCGATGGCCTCGATCGAGTCCCAGAACACGTCAGAGGTGGCCACTCGAGCCAAGCGATCGTCTTCGAGCACTGATGCGACTCGAGCCAGCCGGGCGCTCTGGGCGACCCGACGGGGTGTGGTACCGAAGTGCGAAGCCGCCTGCTCGACCGCCTCGAGGTTGGCAGGATCCGCGCTGGTGTAATGGATAGGCTGTCGAAAGACGAAACAGCCATCACCCAACAGATGCGCCAGCATCACGACCTCAGAGTCCGCCCAGACGGTGAAGTCGCTCGGCTCTGGGATCGTGCGTGGAGTTGCCAAGCGGTCGCCGACTGCGAGCTCAGCCAAGGGGCGCCAACCGTCGAGGGTGAGGAAGGGGTGGTTGGCGCTGGCCTTGACGTGGCGCCCGGAGGCGAGGCGGAGCTCGAAGACGGGCTTGATCCCGCTCGGGAATACATGGGTCATCGTCCCGCGAACCAGCCGGAGGTCGTCGTCCAAGGTCCAGACCGGGATGTCCCGCTCGCCACGGGCCAACAGCTCGCCGAGGCTCACCTCTGCGCCGGTGTCGGCGCGGGTGACCCGCGTGTCGGCGGTGAGGCAGCCACTTTCGCGTAGGTCGCTCAAGAGAGGACGCCGGTCCGAGCGGCTCTCCGGCTGGCGGGAGAGCTGGGAGATGGCGACCACCGGGACCTCGAGCTCCTTGGCGAGGAGCTTGAGGGAGCGGGAGATCTCGCTGACCTCCTGCTGGCGGTTGTCGAAGCGCTTGGCCGGCTGCATGAGCTGCAGGTAGTCGACGACCACCAGGCCGAGGCCGTGGCGCTGCTTGAGGCGGCGGCACTTGGCGCGGATCTCCATCATGGTGACCGAGGCCGAGTCGTCGATGAACAGCGGCGCCTCGGCCAGCTTGCCGAGGGAACGGGTCAGGCGCGTCCAGTCCGACTCCTCCATCCGGCCGGTACGCAGCCGCTGCATGTCCACCGTGCACTCGGCGCACATGAGCCGCTGCACCAGCTCCGTCTTGCTCATCTCGAGGGAGAACACCACCGTCGGCACCTGCGACCGCACGGCCGCGTGCCTGGCGAAGTCCAGCCCGAGGGTCGAGTTGTGCGTGGGGAGCATCGACCGGCTGGCGAGGTAGAGATGATCGGGGCTGTCGACCTCGACGCAGCGCACCGGCACGCTGGGCACCGACCGCACGGCGGTGACGTAGCGCCTGCCGGTGCGGCCTGGGCCCTTCCGTTCCTTGTGCACCAGGCGCTTGCGCTCAAGGCGGAAGACATCGTCGGTGGTCGAGAACGTGAGGTTGTACGCCGTGGACGAGGCCTCGGTCCGTCCCTTGACCCGCTTCGGGGTCACGGTGCAGCGGTAACCGAGACTCACGATCAACTCGCGAGTGTCCTCGGTAAGACGACGCGAGGTCGAGCGGAACTGCACCGCCCCGCCGCCGGCGACAGTCCCGTCGGTGTCCAGCAGGCCGGCCAGGAGCGCCCGTCGCTGCGCCTCCGAAGCCCGCAGGTACCTCGCCGGGATGTGCTTCTCACCCAGGACTTCGAGGCTGCGCAGAATCCCTTCGACCGTGCCGCGCGCAACCGGTGGCCGTTCAGGCCAGTGCAGGCCATAGAGCAGCCCACCCCTGGGCACCACCCGGAGGCCGTCCGCCTCCAGGTAGACGACCAGCTCGGGGTCGGCGGTGGTGATCCTCGCGCTGGTTGCATGCCCGTCACCCAGCCACGCTCCGAGCGCGTAGGGCGGCAGCGGCAAGTCCTGCTCGGGCAGCTCGAGTGGCCTGGCATTGACCACGGCGTGGTTCAGCCGGCGCTCGGTGCCGTTGCAGCGAAGGGTCGCGAGGACCTCCTCGGTGGTCTTGACGGAAGGGAAGGTCCGCTGCGTGCGGGTGCGGTTGTAGTGGCGGGAGGCCGCCCATGCCGACTTGCGCGACGCCCGGGTCTCGGTCAGCCACTGGTGTTGCCCGTCGGCGACGATCACGGTCCCGTCCGAGAACTCGACCTCGTAGCACGGTCGGCCGTGCACGACGTCGGTCGCCGCGACCACGGTCGTCGGCTTGCCGTCCACGCCGATCAGCTCATCCCCGACCGCGACGTCGCCCATGGTGGTCCAGCCGGCCGGCGTAGGCAGTGGGGTGTCGAGCGCCAGCGCCTTGCCGACGGCGGGGCGCGCCGCGACGATCACCAGGTTGGAGTTCTGCAGGCCAGAGGTGAGGCGGTCAAGGTCGGGGAAGCCGGTGGGGATGCCGGTGATCTCGCGGCGGTCGTCGTGCAGGCGCTCGATCGCCTCCAGCGTGCCGGTCAGGACCTCGCGGAGGCTCTGGTAGTCCTCGCTCACGCGGCCCTGGGCGACCTGGTAGACGAGCGACTCGGCCAGGTCGACGGCGCGCTCGGTGTCCTGCGGCGTCTCGAAGCCGAGCTGCACGATGCGGGTGCCGACGTCGATCAGGCGCCGCAGGGTGCCGGCCTCCTTGACGATGCGCGCGTAGTAGCCGGAGTTGGCGGCGGTCGGGACGCCGGACACGAGCGTGAACAGGAAGGGAGCGCCGCCGATGTCCTGCAGCACCCCGTCGCGGCGCAGGTGCTCGGCCACGGTCACGGCGTCGACCGCCTGGCCGCGGGAGTAGAGCTCCAGCACGGTGCGGAAGACGGTGCGGTGGGCCGGGCGGTAGAAGTCCTCCTCGCTGAGGAGCTCGAGCGCCTCGGCGATGGCGTTCTTGGACAGCAGCATCGAGCCGAGGACGCTCTCCTCGGCCTCGATGTTGTGCGGAGGGACACGCTCGTACGACGGCGAGGAGTCGCCTGGCGAACCGCCTTCGGCTAGCGAGGGGCGGATGGCCATGCGCTGCTCCTTGCCGCGGTACCGTCTGGCCGGTCGTCTATGCGGGCACGATCTCCAGGTTCACGGTCGCCTCGACCTCGGGGTGGAGGCGGACGGTCACCTGGTGGCCGCCGGTCTGCTTGATGGGGGCGTCGAGGTGGATGCGGCGGCGGTCGATGGCGGTGCCGCCGGTGCGCTCGACCGCCTCGACGATCTGCGGCGTGGTCACGGAGCCGAACAGCCTGCCCTCGGTCCCGGCCTTGGCCGGGATCACCACGCGCAGCGACTCGAGGTGTGCCGCGATGGTGCGGGCCTGCTCGAGGTCGGCGATCTCGCGGGCGACCCGGCGGGCGCGGATGCCCTCGGCCTGGCGCACGGCGCCCGGCGTGGCGAGCCGGGCCAGGTTGCGCGGCAGCAGGTAGTTGCGACCGTAGCCGTCGGCCACGTCGACGATGTCCCCGGGGGAGCCGACCCCGCGGACCTCCTGGTTCAGGATGACCTTCACGACTTCCTCTCAGCGGATCGAGTAGGGCAGCAGCGCCATCTCTCGGGCGTTCTTGATCGCGGTGGCCACGTCTCGCTGGTGCTGCGCGCAGTTGCCGGTGACGCGGCGGGCGCGGATCTTGCCCCGGTCGCTCATGAACTTGCGCAGCAGGTTGATGTCCTTGTAGTCGACGAAGTCCTGCTTGTCCGCGCAGAACTGACAGAACTTGCGCTTCGGCTTGCGCTGGAACGTGCTCTTCGGCATCGCGTGTGGTTCCTCCTGGCCGGACCGCGCGGAGCGGTCCGGCCGTGTCTCAGAACGGCGGCTCGTCGCTGAACTGTCCGCCGCCGCGGCTCGCGGCGGCCGAGTCGTCGCCGCCACCGCCGCCGCCACCGCCGCTGTAGGAGGAGCGCTCCACCTTGGCGGTGGCGAACTTCAGGCTGGGGCCGATCTCGTCGGCCTCGACCTCGGTGACCGAGCGCTGCTCGCCCTCTGGCGTCTCCCAGGAGCGCATCCGCAGCCGGCCGACGACCACCACCCGCATGCCCTTCTGCAGGGTGTCGGCGATGTTCGTGGCCTGCTGGCGCCAGACGTTGACGCGGAAGAACGACGTGTCGCCGTCCCTCCAGGTGTCACCGTCACGCACCCGGGGGGTCACGGCCAGCCGGAAGTTGGCCACCGCGACGCCGTTGGACGTGAACTTCAACTCGGGGTCGGCGGTCAGGTTGCCGACGAGCACGACCTGGTTGTCACTTGCCACCAGTACACCTCACTCACATCCCGCGCCGGCCAGGGCCGGGCACGACCTGCAGGGACGAGGCCCCGGAGGGGCCAGGCGGGGAAGGAGAACGTCGTTGGCTGCCGTCTCAGGCGGCGGCCTCGGGCCGGACGACCTTGTGCCGGATCACGTTGTCGGCCAGGCCGAGCACACGGGAGAACTCGTCCACCGTCTCGGTCTCGGCCTCGACCGTGACCACCGAGTAGTAGCCCTCGTTGATGTGCCGGATCTCATAGGCGAAGCGGCGCTTCCCCCAGTGATCGACCTCGAGGACCTTGCCGTCCCGGCTGGTGATCGTCTTGAGGTACCGGTCGACCGCAGCCTTGGCGTCCTTGTCTTCCAGGCTGGGATCGAGGATGAGCATGACCTCGTACTTGCGCATGTCACCTCCTCTGGACTGAAGCGGCCCCCTGGCGGGAGCAGGAGCGTGAAGCCGACCGAGGGTAACAGCGTCGTGCTCCACTCGGCAACGCGCCGAGTTCCACCCCTGACCCTACCGTGGGATCGAACATGTGTTCCCAGCCATGGTCACATTCTGCCATCTTCCTGCGACAATCGCCGTTCGCCGTCCACAGGATCGGGGTCAGGTCCTGCCGATGGCGGCGTCCGCGGCGGGACCGTGGCCGGCATCCGCGCCGCCACCCTCGGTGGAACCAGGGGCTCCGCCCGCGTCCAGGGGATCCGGAGCTCCCGGACCTCCGTCCGCGGACCCGGCAGGGCCCGCCGTGCTGCCGGCGTCGGCGTCACCGGACGCGGCAGGGTCGACGTCGGGCCCGCCGGCGAGGGCGCGGACCACCAGCGCGCAGCACCACACCAGCAGGAGGTTGCGGGTGGCGAGCAGGCCGACGTCGAAGGCGGCGAGGTGGCGCAGCTGGGTGTAGCGGAACGGGAAGATCACCTGGCTCAGCAGCGCCGCCGTGCCGAGCACCCAGAGGGCGCGGCGGCCGAGCCGGCGCTCGGCGAGGCCGGCCATGGGGGCGAAGAGCCAGACCAGGTACTGCGGGGAGAGCACCCGGGTCGGCAGCACGAAGGCGAACACCCCAAGCGTCATCACCCCGGCCCAGTCGGCCGGGCCGAGGCCGCCACGGCGGCGCGAGCGCCGCCACACCAGCCATGCCGCCGCCGCGAGCACCACCAGGGTCAGGACGCTGCTGAGGGTCTTGGCCGCGCCGGAGACGCTGGAGTCGAGGTCGTAGGCGCCGAAGCCGACCACGGTGCGGGCTGGCAGCCCGGCGACCACGTGGGCGATGCCGATCGCGCTGGCCCAGAGGCTCTCGATCTGCACCCCGCGGGCCACGTGGTAGAGGACCGCCCCGAGCGTGCCCGAGGGCGACAGGGCCAGGGCCGGGCCGACCGTGACGGCGAAGCCGACCAGGAACGCCGGCACCGTGCGGCGCAGCGCCCGCCACCAGCCGAGCGCCGGCACCAGCCCGAGGACCAGCAGGGGGGCGAGCACGGCCGGGTAGAGCTTGGCCGCGGTGCCGTAGCCGAGCGCGGCCGCCGCCGCGGCCGGCCGCCCCTCGGCGGCGAACAGCACCGCGAGCAGCACGCAGACCGCCGGCACCAGGTCGAAGCGGAGCAGCAGCAGCGGCCCCACGGCCAGCATGCCGAACACCCAGGCCAGCGGGATGCGGCGGCGGCCGGCGTCGAGCACTCGCGCGAGTCGCGTCGCGGCGTAGAGGCCGAGCGCGTCGACGGCCAGCATCTCGACCGCGAAGGCGAGCCGGTAGCCGGCGCCGGTGCCGACGGCGAGCGCCGGCAGGATGGTGAACGGCACGCTGCCAGGCGGGTACTCGATGGCCACGTCCCGGTAGGGGAGCTCGCCCTGGAACATCCGCTCCACCTTGGCGCCGTAGAGGCGCACGTCACCGAAGAGCGCGGCCGAGTAGACGTGCGGGTTGAGCGAGACCACCAGCAGCACCAACCGGGTGAGCGCCCACAGCCCAAGCAGCAGCAGGGTGGTCCGCCGGGGCGACCAGGACCGCGTGACGTCGCCCCCCACGGCCGCCCGCACCGCCGAGGCGACCCGTCTCACGTTCCCGCCCGCCTAGCCGCCGCCGGGTGGCGGTTCGGTCGGCGGCTCGGACTCGGTCCCTGGCCCAGGAGGCTTGGTCGACTTGGGAACGGTCGAGCTGGGGAACGTGATGCCGGTGGTCGACGAGGGCGGCGTGGTGGTGCTCGGCGGGCTGGTGGTGCGCGGCACGGTGGTCGGCGGCGCCGTGGTCCGCGGCGGGGCGGCGGTGGAGGGCGGCGCGGTCGGCGCCTGGCCGGCGCTGCTCGGGTCCGGCGGGGCGAACGGGGTCGGCGCGCCGGACAGCGCCCTCGACATGAAGTCCTTCCACATCAGCGCGGGCAGCGAGCCGCCGGAGACCTGCGGGATGCCGTGCACGTTCAGCAGCTTGTGGCGCTCGTCCAGGTAGCCCATCCAGACCGAGGCGACCAGGTTGGGGGTGTAGCCGACGAAGCGGGCGTCGGTGTAGTCGTTGGTGGTGCCGGTCTTGCCGGCGGCCGGGCGGCCGATCTGGGCGGCGGTGCCGGTGCCGCGCTCGATCACGCCCTGGAGGGCGCCGTTGATGGTGTTGGCGACCTCGCGGGAGACCACCTGGTGTTCCACCGGCTGGTGCGGGCCGAACTTGCGGCCGTGCTCGTCGATCAGCTCGATTTGCCGGCCGGCGAGGTCGTAGATGCCCTCGATCAGGTAGGGCTGCACGTGGACGCCGCCGTTGGCCCAGGTGCCGTAGGCCGAGGCGAGCTGCAGGGTGCTCACACCGCTGGCGCCGAGGGCCAGCGAGGGGTGCCTGGTCAGGTTGGGACGGTGCTCCAGGGACGACAGGATGTCGTTCACGCCGGTGAGGCCGGCGGTCTCGGCGACGCGCGGGGCCTGGGCCTTCTCGATCAGCTGCATGTAGACGGTGTTGATCGAGTCCCTGGTGGCCTGCAGCAGGTCGACGGTGCCGTAGGACTCGTCGCCGTAGTTGTGTATCTGCTGGCCGTCGACCACGATCTTGGGCGGCCCAGGGAAGGTCGCCCTGACGGAGTTGCCGTCCTTGAGCCACTGCTCGAGCACGAACGGCTTCATCGTCGAGCCCGCCTGGCGCATCGCGTCGGTGGCGAGGTTGAACTGCTGCTTCTGGTAGTTGCGGCCGCCGTACATGGCGCGCACGGCGCCGGTCCCCGGCTCGATGGCGACCAGCGAGGCCTCCGGGTCGCCCCGCCGGCTGAGGACCTGGTTGACGGCGGTGGCCGCGGCTTTCTGCATGCGCTCGTCGAGGGTGGTGCGGACCTCGAAGCCGCCGAGGTTGGCGCGCTGCTCGCCGAGCCGGTCGACCAGTTGCTGGCGGACCTTCTCCAGGAAGTAGGGGGCGGGCGAGCGGGCGATCCCGGAGATGCTGGGCGACCCCTTGTCGCGGCCGTCACTGACGCCGAGCGGCACGGCCATCGCCTTGGCGGCCTGCTCCTGGGTCAGCGACCCCTGCAGGGCCATCGTCTGCAGCACGATGTTGCGCCTCGCCCTGGCCGACTGGGCGTTCTCGGACCGGGAGTAGAACTCGGGACTGCGGATCACGCCGGCGAGGAAGGCGGCCTGGGCGGGGGTGAGGTTGCCTGAGGTGGTCGGCGGCCGGTTGCCGACCTTGGGCTTGGGGAAGTAGGTCCGGGCCGCCGCCTCGACCCCGTAGGCGCCGCGGCCGAAGTAGATCGTGTTGAGGTAGAAGCCGAGGATCTGGTTCTTGGAGTATTTCTGCTCCAGCTTGACCGCCACGATGGCTTCTTTGAGCTTGCGGAACAGGGTGCGCTGGCGGCCCACGTCGGGGATCGCGTTCTTGACGTACTGCTGCGTGATGGTGGAGCCGCCCTGGGCGACCCTTCGCTGCACGACGTTGGCGAAGGCGGCGCGGGCCAGGCCGCGGTAGGAGATGGCGCCGTGGTGGTAGAAGCCGCGGTCCTCGGCGGCGAGCACGGCCGCCTTCATGTTCGGCGAGATCGTCTCGACCGGGACCTCGCGGCGGTTCTCCTCCGGGGCGAGGGTGGTGAGCTGGTGGCCGTTCCGGTCCTGGAAGATGATCGCCTGCGGGGTCGGCGCCTTCTGGGGCAACGGCACGTTGGCGAAGGCGTACAGCACGCCGACCACGCCGCCGATGGCGACCGCCACGACCGGGATGGCGAGCCACAGCGTCCAGCGCAGCACGCGGCGGAGTCGCGAGCGCGTCTGGGGTGGGCGCGTCTGGGGGGGCGAGAACCTGGCAACGCGCGGCGTCATTCCAGGCGTCGTCGTGCGAGCGGCCATGGCCGACGACTCTACCGCAGGATCGGAAAAGCTTCTCTTCGTGGCGGCCGGCCGCCACGGCCAGGTCGGGAAGCGGAGCGGCTCAGCCGGCGTTGCGGCGCTGGAACAGGTAGCGCTGCGCCAGGTGGTTCCAGTAGCAGGCGGTGCAGACCTCGACCACGTAGCAGGCGAACTCCTCGGCCGAACGGTGCAGGTCGACGAGGCGGGCGCGGGGCCAGACGCGGCCGGACTCCTGGCGCAGGGCGTCGCCGAACACGTAGTTGACGTGCACCAGGCAGAGCTCCTCGCAGACGGGGCAGGGCCTGCTGGTGCGCTCGCCGACGTTGCGGGCCGCGCGGAGCAGCTCCGGGTGGGCGTCGCAGACCTCGTCGCGGGACAGCCGCCCACCGCGAAGCTGCAGGAGCTTCGCCTTCTTGGCGAGGGTGTAGTCGATGAGCTGCATAGACGTGACAGGTCCGGGGACCGGGACTGTGGGTGACCAGCGGCGTCCAGTCTACCCAGGCGTGTCGACCTTAACGGCTTGGCCACGGCTTGGCCACAGCCAGGCCACCGAGTTGACAGAACTCGGGTGGTGGATCTAGCTTCGCGATAGATCGATCCGATACATCCGCTCGATAGCCCGGAGTATCGGCCGAAGATCCAGCAAGACTGCAGATCGTCGTTCGAGTGCCCTCGGGAGGGTCGCGCCCGTGCTTGAACTCGCCGTGCTCGGCCTGCTCAAGGAGGCACCCACGTCCGGCTACGAGCTCCGCAAGCAGCTCGGCCTGAAGCTCGGCGTGTTCTGGCGCGTCAGCTTCGGCTCCCTGTACCCATGCCTCAAGCGCCTGGCGGCCGACGGCGCGCTCGAGGTCGAGGAGTCCCGCTTCACCTCCCGCAAGAAGCACGTGTACCACCTGACACCCCGAGGCGAGGAACTGTTCCAGGAGTTGCTCGAGACGGCCGACATGCACGACCTCGAGCAGGACCGCTTCCCGATGCGGCTCGCCTTCTTCCGCTACCTCCGCCCCGAGACCCGCCTCTACCAGCTCGAGCGGCGGCGGAGCTACGTGCTGGAACGGCTGGCCGACCTGCGCGCCTCGCTGCGCGCGGCACGCGACCGCATGGACGCCTACACCCTCGAGCTGGTGGACCACGGACTGGACGAGCGCGAACGGGAGATCGCCTGGCTCGACCGGCTGATCGCAGCCGAACGGGACTCGAGCCTGCGCGGCACCCCGCGCAAGGCGACCCCGGCCAGCTCGCAGTCCCTGAAGGAGTTGCAGGCCAGGGACGACCAGGCCCGGACGGACGCCAAGGTGGTGTCCAGCCAGTAGGTCCGGGCCATCCGGCCGATCCCCCCGGCTGGCCAGCCGTGTGCTGCTGTGGCCGGCCGCGCCCGTGAAGGAGGAGATCCGAGACCGATGGGAACCGTACGCGTCGCGATCGTTGGCGTGGGCAACTGCGCCTCGTCGCTGGTGCAGGGCGTGACCTACTACGCCGACGCCACGCCGGGCGATGACGTGCCCGGCCTGATGCACGTGGAGCTCGGCGGCTACCACGTGCGAGACGTGGAGTTCGTCGCCGCCTTCGACGTCGACGCCAAGAAGGTGGGGCGCGACCTCTCCGAGGCGATCTTCGCCAGCGGGAACAACACCATCCGCTTCGCCGACGTGCCGCCCCTCGGGGTCGAGGTGCAGCGCGGCCCGACCCTCGACGGGATCGGCAGGTACTACGCCGAGACCATCCAGGAGTCCGAGGCGCGCCCGGTGGACGTCGCCGGGGCGCTGACCGCCTGCCGCGCGGACGTGCTGGTCTGCTACCTGCCGGTGGGCTCGGAGGAGGCCGCCCGCTTCTACGCGGCCGAGGCCCTCAAGGCCGGCGTGGCCCTGGTCAACTGCCTGCCGGTGTTCATCGCCGGCACGCCCGAGTGGGCCGACCGCTTCGCCTCCGCCGGCGTGCCGATCATCGGCGACGACATCAAGTCGCAGGTCGGCGCGACCATCGTCCACCGTGTGCTCGCCCGCCTGATGGAGGACCGGGGTGTCCGTCTCGACCGGACCTACCAGCTCAACTTCGGCGGCAACATGGACTTCATGAACATGCTCGAGCGCGACCGGCTGGAGTCGAAGAAGATCTCCAAGACCCAGGCGGTCACCTCGCAGGTCCAGCGCGACCTCGGCAAGGACAACGTGCACGTGGGCCCGAGCGACCACGTGCCCTGGCTGAGCGACCGCAAGTGGGCCTACATCCGGATGGAGGGCAGCGCCTTCGGTGACGTGCCGCTCAACCTGGAGCTCAAGCTCGAGGTCTGGGACTCGCCCAACTCCGCCGGCGTGGTGATCGACGCGGTGCGCTGCGCCAAGCTGGCGCTCGACCGCGGCATCGGCGGGCCGCTGCTGGGGCCGTCCTCCTACTTCATGAAGTCGCCGCCGAGGCAGTACACCGACGACGTCGCCCGCCGGGCGGTGGAGGAGTTCATCGTCGGCGACGCCGCCGACGCCCACCCCCCTGTGTAGCCTGGCCGCTGAGGCAGGCTACACAGAGAGGCAGAGCAGGTGGCGACTGGTGACTGGTGGAAGCACGGCGTCGTGTACCAGATCTACCCGCGCAGCTTCGCCGACTCCGACGGCGACGGGGTCGGCGACCTGGCGGGGATCACGGCCAGGCTGGACTACCTGAACGACGGCACGCCCGCGTCGCTTGGGGTCGACGCCATCTGGCTGTCGCCGTTCTACCCGTCACCCATGGCCGACTTCGGCTACGACGTGGCCGACTTCTGCGACGTCCACCCCGACTTCGGCACCCTGGCCGACTTCGACCTGCTGGTGGCCGAGGCCCATGCCCGCGGCATCCGGGTGATCGTCGACCTGGTCCCCAACCACACCTCCGACCAGCACCCCTGGTTCGAGGAGTCCCGCTCCAGCAGGGAGAGCCCCAAGCGGCACTGGTACGTCTGGGGCGACTCCAAGCCGGACGGCTCACCGCCCAACAACTGGTCGAGCGCGTTCCCGCGGGTCGGGCGGGCCTGGACCTTCGATGAGTGGACCAATCAGTGGTACCTGCACTCGTTCCTGCCGCAGCAGCCCGACCTGAACTGGTGGAACCCCGAGGTGCGGGAGGCGATGGACAAGGTCATGCGCTTCTGGCTCGACCGGGGCGTCGACGGCTTCCGCATCGACGTGGTCCACCGCCTCGGCAAGGACCCGGAGCTGCGCGACAACCCCCTGGTCGAGATCGACGCCGAAGGCGCGGACGGCCCTGCCCTCGCGCGCCTCCGTGCCCTCCACGAGGCCCGCCGCTACGACGAGGACTGGCCGGAGGTCCACGAGATCCTGCGCACCTTCCGCCGCACCCTCGACGCCTACGACGACCGCATGGCGGTCGGCGAGGTCTACCTGCTCGACCCCGAGGTGGTGGCGCGCTACTACGGCGAGTCCGCCGACGAGCTGCACCTGGCCTTCAACTTCTCGTTCCTGTGGCAGCCATGGCGCGCCGAGGCGTTCCGCACCGAGGCGGACCGCTGGGAGTCGCTGCTGCCCGCCGACGCCTGGCCCGACTACACCCTCTCCAACCACGACGTCTCGCGCACCGCCAGCCGCTACGGCGACGGCGGCGACCACCGCGCCCGTGCCAGGGTGGCGGCCATGATGCTGCTGACCCTGCGCGGCACGCCCTTCCTCTACTACGGCGAGGAGCTGGGCATGACCGACGGGGAGATCCCGCCGGACCGGGTGGTCGACGTCGACGGCCGCGACCCGGAGCGGACCCCGATGCAGTGGGACGGCTCGGCGACGGCCGGCTTCACCACCGGCGACCCCTGGCTGCCCGTGGCGAGCAGCGCCGCGCGGGGCGTCAGCGTCGCCGCCCAGCGCGACGACCAGCGCTCGCTGCTGAGCCTGCACCGCCGGCTCGTCTGGTACCGCAAGGGCTCGGCGGCGCTGCGCCACGGCGGCTACCGCTCGCTCGACACCCCGGAAGGGATCTTCGCCTACCTGCGCGAAGCCGGCGAGGAGCGGCTGCTGGTGGCCCTCAACTTCGGCGACCGGCCACGCTCCTTCACCCCGGAGGGCACCGGGGCCGGCGAGGGCGGCCTGGAGCTGGCCACCGACCCGGACCGGAACAAGGGCCCGGTCTCGCTGCGCCCCCTGGAGCTCGGCCCCGACGAAGGCCTGGTCCTGCGGCTGCCCTGAACCGCCGGCACCGGCCCGGCCTGGGTGTCGCCGTTCAGCGAGCCGTGTCGCCCGCCGAACCTTCCGGCCGCCCTACCTGCGGGGCAGTCGTGCCCTGCTCGGCGGCCCAGGCGAAGAGGGCCTCGGTGGCCTCCTCCTGGCTCATCGGGCCGCGGTCGAGGCGCAGCTCGAGCAGGTGGTCGCGGGCGCGGCCGACCAGCGGGCCGGGCTCGATGCCGAGCAGCTCCATGATCTGGCGCCCGTCCAGCGGCGGGCGGATCTTGGCCAGCTCCTCCTCGGCCTCCAGCCGCGCGATGCGCTCCTCCAGCTCGTCCATGGCCGCGGCGAGCTGCCGCGCCTTGAAGACGTTGCGGGTGGTGCAGTCGGAGCGGACCAGGAAGTTGAGCCGGTCGAGCAGCGGCCCGGCGTCGCGCACGTAGCGCCGCACCGCCGAGTCGGTCCAGCCCAGCCGGTAGGTGTGGAAGCGCAGGTGCAGCGCGACCAGGGTGCGCACGGCGGCGATCTGCTGCTGCGGGTAGCGCAGCTCGACCAGGCGCCGCTCGGCCATCTTCGCGCCGACCACCTCGTGCAGGTGGAAGCTGACGCCCTCGGGACCGAAGCGGCGGGTGCGGGGCTTGCCGACGTCGTGCAGCAGCGCGGCCATGCGCAGCACCAGGTCCGGCTCGTCGGCGTCGAAGGCGGTGGCGTTCTCGACCACCGCGATGGTGTGGCGCAGCACGTCCTTGTGGCGGTGCACCGGGTCCTGGGCGAGCGCCAGCGCGGGCAGCTCGGGCAGGAACTCCTCGGCGAGGCCGGTCTGCACCACGATCCCCAGGCCCTTGCCCGGCGCGCGGCCGAGCAGCAGCTTGGTGAGCTCGTCGCGGATGCGCTCGCGGGAGACGATCGCCAGCCGGGCGTGGCGTTCGGCGATGCCGCTCAGGGTCTCCCTGGTCGGGACCAGCTCGAGCTGGGCGGCGAAGCGGGCGGCGCGCAGCATGCGCAGCGGGTCGTCCTCGAACGAGACAGCCGGGGACGAGGGCGTGCGCAGGCGCCTGGCGGCCAGGTCGGCCAGGCCGCCGTAGGGGTCGACGAAGCGCCCGTCCGGCAGGCGCACCGCCATGGCGTTGACGGTGAAGTCACGCCTGGCGAGGTCGTCCTCGACGGTGCGGCCGAAGGTGACCTCGGGCTTGCGCGACTCCTCCCGGTAGACGTCCGAGCGGAAGGTGGTGATCTCCAGGCGGAAGTCGCCCTTGCGTACCCCGACCGTGCCGTAGCGGGCACCCTGCAGCCAGACCCCGTCGTCCCAGCCGCGCACCAGCGCCACGATCTGCTCGGGCGAGGCGTCGGTGGTGAAGTCGACGTCGGGCGAGGAGCGCTCCAGCAGGGCGTCGCGCACGGTGCCGCCGACCAGGTAGAGCTGGTGGCCGCCGGCGGCGAAGCGGCGGCCGAGCTCCTGCGCCACCTTGGCGAAGGGCGAGGCCTTGACCAGCGCGGTCAGGGCACGCTGCTGCTCGGCGGAGAGGGAGGTCATGGCGGCCAGCATATCGATGGGCGCCCGGTGCGGGCACCTCGATTCAGGCAGGCAGGCCAGCCTGCTGCACAGCGATGCGGAAGTCGTGCGGGCTGGACGCGGCCTGCACCGCCTCGCCCAAGCTGACCGTGCCGTTGCTGTAGAGCGCGAGCAGGGCCTGGTCGAAGGTCTGCATGCCGTAGAAGTCGCCCTCGGCGACGACCTCGGGCAGCAGGTGGGTGTGCTCGGGCGCGACGATCAGGTCGAACACCCTGCCGGTGGCGACCAGGACCTCGACCGCCGGCACCCGGCCGCGGCCGTCCGCCCGTTGCAGCAGGCGCTGGGAGACGATGCAGCGCAGCGTCCCCGCCAGCGAGAGGCGCACCTGGCGCTGCTGGTGCGGGGGGAAGAACTCGAGCACGCGGTTGACCGTCTCGGCGGTGTCGGCCGTGTGCAGGGTGGAGATGACCAGGTGGCCGGTCTCGGCCGCCTGCAGGGCGGCGCGGACCGTCTCCTCGTCGCGCATCTCGCCGATGAAGATCACGTCCGGGTCCTGCCTGGCGACGTGCTTGAGGGCGGTGGCGAAGTCGGCGGTGTCCACCCCCACCTCGCGCTGGTCGATCACGGCCAGGTTGTCGCTGTGGAGGATCTCGATCGGGTCCTCGATGGTGACCACGTGGCAGCGGCGCACCGCGTTGATGTGGTTGATGATCGCCGCGGTGGTGGTGGTCTTGCCCGCCCCGGTCGGCCCGGTGACCAGGATCAGCCCGCGTGGCTCCTCGGCCATGCGGGCGATCACCGGGGGCAGGCCGAGCGCCTCGAACCCGGGGCTGCCAGGCAGGACCCTGCGGCAGACGACCCCGACCGAGCCCCGCTGCCTGAAGGCGTTGACGCGGAAGCGGCCGAGGCCGGGCATGGCGTAGGCGAAGTCCGCCTCGTTGGTCTCCACGAACCTCGCCGCCTGCCGGTCGCTCATCAGCTCGAAGGCGAAGCGCTCGGTGTCGACCTCGGCGAGCTCGGTGAAGTGGGTCGGGACCAGCTCGCCGTCGATCCGGACGTAGGGCACGGCGCCCACCTTGAGGTGCAGGTCCGATCCGGCTCGCTCCACCAGGTGGCGGAGCAGCTCCTGGATGGTCACACCCCCTCCTTGGCCAGGGATTTACGGCGACAGCGCGGCTGTCTCAACCATCGGTCGGCGGACCGGCGCGGTTTACGCCCGGCCGGCGGCGCGGCGGCCCGGGCCCGGGGCTAGCAAGGCGATCGGACAGATCCGTACGAGTTGGGGTGGTTTAAGGAGAAAGGGGGCAGGGCAACCGAAGACAAGGAGGTGGTCGGCATGGTGGATACCAGGAAGATGTCTCGGGCCGAAGCCGGCCGCAAGGGTGGCCAGACCACCAAGCAGCGCTACGGCGAGGACTTCTTCGGCAAGATCGGCCGAATGGGAGGCAAGAAAGGCGGCGAGACCACCAAGCGGCGCTACGGCATCGAGTTCTACCAGAAGATCGGGCGCAAGGGCGGCTCCCGCTAGCCACCACGTCGACCACCCCGGGCCGGCAGGCAGGAGGCCGGCCCGGTCAGTCCTGCCCGGCCCGCAGGATCGCAGCGAGCCTCGTATACTCGGGCTCGCACGGCTTTGCGTGCACACCTCACGGGAGAGCCATTGCGCTCCAGCATCGACGTCCGCAACCGGCTGCTCGCCGACGACGTCCCGCACGAGCTCTCCGCGCTCCCGGGGACGCTGCGTGACCTCGCTGCCGCCCCGGACGTGCTCGGGCTCCCGGCGGTCGCCGTCGGCCAGCCGACCGTGTTCGCCGACGCCCGCGGCGCGGTGGTCGTGCTGGCTCCCGCCGGCGTCGAGGTCGACGAGACGGGCGTCGCCGTCCTGCTGGGACGCGACGAGCTTGCCCCGGTCGCGCCCGACCAGGCCCCCGGGCTGACCGGCTACCTGCTGCAGTTCGTCCCGCCCGTCGCCCTCGAGTGCCCCGCCATCGTGCTGGTCGACGAGCAGCTCGCCGGCGAGGACGTGGTCTACACCGCCGCCGGCGAGCCCGGCGTGATCCTCAAGGTGCGCGGCTCCGACCTGGTCAAGGCGACCAACGCGGTGGTCACCCAGGTCACCCAGGTCACCAAGGTGGTCGATGGCCCTCGCTGAGCTGCGCGGGCGGCCGCCGGCTGGAAGCCGGCCCGCCGTGGCGTGCCAGCGCAGGTCGCGGGCCTTGGCCGGCTAGCCGATGCGCACCGCCAGGGCCGTCTCGGCCGGCGGCGTGGTGCTCGCCGAGCTGCGGCCGGACGCCAGCGTCGCCCTGGTCTCCCGCCGCTCGGCCAAGGGGACGCTGCAGTGGACCCTGCCGAAGGGCCAGCAGGAGGCGGGTGAGACGGTTCCAGAGACTGCCCTGAGAGAGGTGCGCGAGGAGACCGGCCTCGAGGTGGAGCTGGTCGGGCCGCTCGACACCATCGACTACTGGTTCGTTTGGGCACCGGAGCAGACGCGCTACCACAAGTTCGTCCACTACTTCCTGATGCGGGCGGTCGGCGGCGACCTGGCCAGGCACGACGACGAGATGGAGGAGGCCGCCTGGTTCAGCCTCGGCGACGCCCGAGGGCGGATGGCCTTTCCCAACGAGCGGCGGCTGCTCGACCTGATCCCGGACGCCCTGGCGGGGCGGCCCACCGAGCGGATCGGCCGGCTCGACGCCGACCACCCCCAGGACGCGAGCGGGTGAGCGGAGCGCGCGCAGCGGCGCTGGCGCTGGCCGTCTCGCTGGCGGCGATCGGCCAGGCCGTCTGGCCGGCCGCCGCGGCCACGGCCGGCCAGGCGCAGCCGCAGCAGCAGGAGCCCCTCACGGCCAGCCTGGTCGAGCTCTCCCAGTCGGTCGGGCCGCGCGCGCCGCTACGCTTCCGGGTGGTGCTCGCCAACCACGGCCCGGTCCCGCTCGACCACCTCAGCGTCCAGGCCACGGCCGGCGACCCGATCCGCTCCCGCTCGGCCTTCCAGGACGCGCTCAGGAACCCGCAAGGGGCCGGGGCCGGCCGCAGCCTCCAGACCGTCCCGGTGACCGGGGTGACCCTGCTGCCTGGCAGGCAGCAGCTGGTCGACTCGCCGCCCATCCCAGTCCCCGACCTGGCCGGCGAGGGCGCGGCCGGCGCGGTGGTCCCGCTGCTGCTGCGGGCCCGTGGGCAGGGGCCGGCCGGCCTCCTCGACGCGACCGTCCCGACCTTCGTGGTGTACCTGCGCGACCGGGTGGCCAACCCGCTCCACGCCGCCCTGCTGGTGCCACTGCACGAGCGCTCGCACCGCGACTCCACCGGCGGCATCTATACCGACAGCGGCCTGGCCGCCCAGCTCAGCTCCACCCAGCCGCTCGGGGCCATGCTGGCCGCCCTGGCCCAGCCCGGCGCCACCTGGCCCACCCTGATGGTCGATCCCCTGCTGGCCGAGGAGATCTCGGGGATGGGCGCGTCGTGGACCCACCGGGTCGGCGGCGGCGGGACCACCTCGGTGCCTGCCGGCAGCATCAAGTCCCGTGCCGCCCAGCACGGGCTCACCCTGCTCGACAATGCGGTCGGCCAGGACTCGGCCGGGGCCTTCCCCTACGCCGACGCCGACCTGCCTGCGATGGTCAGCGCCGGGCTCGACCTCGCGGCCCTCGACGCCATCCTCGCTGGCCGCCAGCGCTTCACCAAAGCCTTCTCCAAGGACCCGGACCTGTCGGTCGCCTGGCCGGTTGACGGCGCGATCGACGCGGCGACGCTGCGCACCCTCGCCCGCACCTCGACCGAGTCGGTGGTGCTCGACTCCAGCCGCTTCAACCCGCCGGGAGACAACACGGTGACCCCGAGCGCCACCGTCGGCCTCGGCGCCGGCGCCGGCCAGCTTGGCCGTGCCCTGGTCCCCGACCCGGTCCTTGCCGGCGCCCTGGTCGACCAGCGCGTCAAGGCCGACCCGGTCGCGTGGGCGCAGCGGGTGGTGGCCGAGACGGCGCTCATCTGGCTGGAGCGGCCAGGAGGCTCCGACGGCACGCCGCGTGGCATCCTGCTGGCCCCGACGCAGCACGCCTGGCGGCCACCGCCGGCGTTCTTCCGCTCGCTGCTGCGCGGGCTGTCGCTGGCGCCCTGGCTGCGACTGCAGCACGCCGCGGAGCTCGCCCGTGAGGTCCCCCAGGGACCGGACACGCGACCCCGCGAGCTGCGACCGTTCACTCAGGCGGACGTTGCCAAGGGCCTGCCGGACGGCTTCCTGCGCAACGCCGCGCAGACGCGCTCCCGCCTGACCAGCTTCACCCGCGTGGTCGGGCCCGACTACCGGGACATCGAGACCTACGACCGCAACCTGCTGCTGGCCGAGTCGAGCGACTGGCAGGGCAACCTGCACGTCGGCCGCCGTACCGCCTTCGTGCAGTCGGTCAACAACGGCATCCGCTCGGTCTACCGGCAGGTGAACGTCAGCAAGGGGCACTTCACCCTGCCGGCCACCCAGGGCCAGATCCCGATCCACGTGTCCAACGGCAGCGACCAGCCCCTGACCATGGTGGTCCGGATCTCCTCGCCCAAGCTCGTCCAGCCGCCGGGCAGCCAGTCCCTGAGCCCGCCGTTCACGGTCGCGCCACACGCCGGGAAGCAGCAGGACGTGGTGGTGAGCACGCGCACGCCGGGGACCTTCCCGGTCGAGGTCGAGGTGCTCACCCCTGACGGCGCCTTCACCATCTCGCAGACCGAGATCGTGCTGACCTCCACCGCCTTCAGCCGCTTCGGCCTGTTCCTGACCGGCGGCGCCGCCGGGTTCCTGCTGCTGTGGTGGAGCCGCCGCCTGCGGCGGCCCGGCCGCCGTCCCGGGCGGCGGCGTCGCGGCGGGAGCGACGACGACCCGGACGACGACGGTCCGCCCGAAGGCGGCTGGCCGGGCGGCGGCGCGGACGGTGGCGGGTCCGCACGGGGACCGAGGGCACCAGGCGCGGGAGCGCCCAGCGGTCCGGCGGCGGTCGCCCTGAGCCCACCGCGGGACCCGCCGCTCTCCGCCCGCCTCGGCGCCCCTCCCGGACAGGCGGTGGATCCGCCGTCCGAGGGGGCCGAGAGCACGGCCGTGGACGTGCCGGGGGGCAGGGTGCCGGCCGGGAGGGACGGCCCGGAGGGGGACGACGGGGCGGAGGAGCCTGGCCTGGTCCGCTCGACCGCGGTGATGGCCGCGGGCACGCTGCTCAGCCGCGTGACCGGCCTGCTGCGGGTGTACGTCCTGGTCACCACCCTCGGCGTGGCCGAGAGCCGCCTGAACGACACCTACAACGTCGCCAACTACACCCCGAACATCATCTACGAGCTGGTGCTGGGCGGCATCCTGTCGTCCATCTTCGTGCCGCTGTTCGTGGAGGTGCGCCGCACCAGGGGCCGCGAGGCGGCCTGGCACGTCGCCCGCTCGGTGATGACCGTCACCATCGTGGTCCTCGGGCTGATCTCCGTCGCCACCGTGCTCGCCGCTCCCTGGATCATCCGGCTCTACGTCCACGGGGGGTCCCCGGCGGAGCAGGCCCAGGCCCAGCTCGTCGGCGGCCAGCTACTGGCGATGTTCATGCCCCAGATCGTCTTCTACGGCGTCGGCTCGGTGATGACCGGGCTGCTCAACGCGAACCGCCGCTTCGGCGTGCCGATGTTCGCCCCGGTCCTCAACAACCTGGTGGTGGTCGGCGTCGGCATCGCCTTCGCCATGATCGCCGGCCGCACCGTGCCGCAGCTCGACCAGGTCACCACCGGGGAGAAGCTGCTGCTCGGCCTCGGCACCACCGCCGGCGTGGTCGCCATGACCATGATCCAGTGGCCCTTCCTGCGCCGCCTCGGCTTCCGCTACCGCCCCGTCTGGGACCTGCGCGACCCGACCATGCGCAAGATGGCCGGGCTGTCCGCCTTCACCATCGGCTACGTGGTCACCACCCAGCTCGGCTACTGGATCGTCCCGGTGCTCGCCTACCGCGTCGCCGGCGGGCCCACCGCCTACAACACCGCCTTCATCTTCTTCCAGCTCCCGCACGGCGTGTTCGCGGTGTCGGTGATGACCGCCCTGCTGCCCCAGATGAGCGAGCACGCGATCGCCAAGGACTGGGAGTCGTTCCGCGCCTCGGTCTCCCGGGGCGTGCGGCTGACCACGGTGGTGCTGCTGCCCGCGGCCGTCGGCTACTTCGTCCTGGCCGGGCCGATCGTGCAGCTCCTGCTGGTCCACGGCGTGGTGAAGCAGGGCTCCACCAGCCAGGACCTGCTGACCCGGACGCTGATGGTGTTCGTCATCGGCCTGCTGCCGTTCTCCGCCTTCCAGCTGCTGCAGCGCGCCTTCTACGCGCTGCAGGACACGCGCACCGTGTTCAACCTGAACGTGGTGGCGGTCGCCGCCAACGTGGCGGTCGGCGTCGCCCTCTTCTCGTTCCTGCCAACGCCCTGGAAGGTCCCCGGGCTGGCCGCCGGGCGCGCCGCCAACTACGTGGTCGGGTCGGTGCTGATGCTCGGCGCGCTGCGCCGCCGCATCGGCCGCCTCGACGGCCGCCGCATGCTCGCCGCGGTCAGCCGCATGGCGCTGGCCAGCCTGGTCATGGGCGTGATCGCGGCGGCGGTGGCCGCCGCCGTCGCGGACCGCCTCGGCAGCGGCGTGGTCGCCAACCTCCTGGCCGTGACCGGCGCGATCGTCGCCGGCGTCGCCGCCTACCTGCTCGCCGCGCGGGCGCTCAGGATCGAGGAGTTGCGCCTGCTGCTCGGCATCGTCGGCCGCCGCCGGGCGGGGTGATCGGGATTTGATTGATCCGGGGGGGAGCCCGAAGACAGCTCCCCCCCGGAGGCCCCCCCATCGGGTTCTGTGGCGGGATCCCTGTTCGGGCCCCGGGTGGCTGTGGCGGGATCCTGCGGTGGGGCCGGTGGCTGCGACCGGATCCCTGCTTGGGCTCCGGGTTGGTTCGGCGGGACCCTGAGGTGGGCCCGGTGGCTTCGACCACGCGATTGCGGCGCTGCGGCGCGGGGGGGCGAACGCGCCCGAGCGCCCGTGACGGGGGATACCGGCACCCGCCGGGTGAGCTGGCGCAACGGCATTTCGCTCGCGAATGGGGAGTCACTATCACGTATCGAAACACGCGAAGGAATTTTTATTCCCGAAATACTTGAAGTGGACGTACGATCGTGAAAGAACTAGCGGCCGCCACAGCCCCAATCGTTGGGAGCCTTCCCCTGTGCGCAGCCTTCGCGTCGTGCTCTGCACGCTGCTCTGCGCGGTCGTCGTGGCCACCGCCACCCCCGCGCAGCCTGCCCTAGCCGAGACACCGGCCCACAAGATCGCCCGCCTGCGGGCGGAGGCCGGCCGCGTCCGGCAGGCCATCGACCGCATGAACGACCAGATCGAGCGGTTGGTCGAGGACTACAACGCCAACCAGGAGGCGCTCGACCGCACGGTGGTGGCCGAGCGGCAGACCGTCCAGCGCCTGCACGCCGCCGAGGGCCGCCTGCGCGCCGCACAGCTCCAGCTCGACCAGCGCGTGCGCGCCATCTACGTGTACGGGCCGACCACCGGGCTCGACCAGCTCCTCGGCGCGACCGACGTGCACGACGCCCTCACCCGGGCCAAGTACCAGGCCAGCGTGGTGGTGGCCGACCGCAGCGCCATCCAGCGGGTGGACGACGCCAGGGCGCTGCTGCGCTCGATCGCCGGCGACCTCGCCGCTCGGCGGCGCGCCCGGGAGCGGCTGCGCCAGCGGCTCGCCCGCCAGCGTGACGGCATCCAGGCGAGGCTCGGCGCCCAGCGGCGCTACCTCGCCCGGGTCAACCAGGCCGTCAAGCGCGCCGTCGAGGCGGAGCGCCGGCGCCAGGAGGCGCTGCGGCGGGCGGCCCTCGCGCGCCGCCTCGCGGCCGAGCGCGCCGCGCGGGCGCGCGCCAGGGTGGGGCGCTGGGCGCCGAGCTTCAGGACCGGAGGCGGCGGCGGGCGTACCCAGCGCGCGGCGCTGGCCTACGCCATGGCGCAGCTCGGCAAGCCGTACGTGTGGGGCGGGGTCGGGCCGGGCAGCTTCGACTGCTCGGGGCTGACCATGGCCGCCTACGCCCACGCCGGCCTGGCGCTGCCGCGCACCAGCAGGTCCCAGTGGTACGCGGGACCCCACGTCGACCTGGTCGACCTCGCCCCGGGAGACCTGTTGTTCTTCGCCGACAACCTGTCCAACCCGTCCACCATCCACCACGTCGGCATGTACGCCGGCCGCGGCCTGATGATCGAGGCGCCCTACAGCGGCTCCAGCGTCCGCCTGAGCTCGATCGGCCGCGGCGACTTCATCGGCGCCGTCAGACCGACCGGCTGAACGGAGGCTCCCTGCTAGACTTCGGATATCGCGATCCCAGGGGTGCGGAAGTCCCCGCTGCTTTACACCATGAGCATGTCGCAGGTCGGTTCCGGTCTGCCGCGGCTGCTCGCTGAGCGCTACGAGCTCAGCGAACGCCTAGCCGCCAGTGGCATGACCAGCATCTGGCGTGGCCACGACCGTGTCCTCGGGCGCGACGTGGCCATCAAAGTGCTGCACCCAGAACTGGCGGCCGACCCCAGCTTCCGCGCCCGCTTCTCCGAGGAGGCGGTCAACGCCGCCCGCCTCACCCACCCCAACGTCGTCGCCCTCTACGACACCGGCGAGCAGCACGGCGTGGCCTACATCGTCAGCGAGTGGGTGGAGGGCGCCAACTTGGCCGAGCTGCTCGGCAGGCACGGCCCGCTGCCCCCCTCCCGGGCGGCACGGCTGGCGACGGAGGTCGCCGCCGCGCTGGACTACGCCCACGACGCCGGGGTGCTGCACCGCAACCTCAAGCCGGCCAACATCCTGGTCACCGTCGACGGCACGGTGAAGGTGGGGGACTTCTCGATCGCCAGGGCGGCCTCCGGCGAGGACCCGGAGCGCACCGGCGAGATCCTCGGCAGCTCCCACCACCTCGCCCCCGAGCAGGTCGACAGCGACGAGGTGGACGGGCGCACCGACATCTACGCCCTCGGCGTCTGCCTGTTCGAGATGCTCACCGGCCGGCCGCCGCCGGCCGGCCGCGCCAGCGGCAGCCTGCGCTCGCCGCGGGCGCTGCGGGCCGGCATCCCCCGCGACATCGACGCGGTGGTGACCCGGGCGATGGCTCCGGACCCGGCCGAGCGCTTCCAGACCGCCGGGGCGATGGCCTCGGCGCTCGCCAGGGCGGCGGCCGACGACGACACCGACCCGGAAGAGGGCGCGCTCCACCTGCCCCAGGTGCCGCGCCAGACCCCACGCCGGGCCGCGCCCATGCCGATGCCCATGGGCCGGCGGCGGCGCCCCGCCTGGCTGGGCTGGGCGCTGGTCCTCTCCGGCCTGGCCACCGTGGCCGTGGCGGTCGCGCTGGTGCTGGTGCAGGGGATCGGGGCCGGTGGTGGTGGCACGAAGCAGCCGAGCCTGCCCTCGGAGACCTCGGCCACCCCCGCGAACGGGGCACGGCTGCCGATCGTCGGCGCCCACTCGTTCGACCCGCAGGACTCCTCCGGGCAGGAGAACGAGAAGCACGCGCAGGAGGCGACCGACGGCAAGCCGGGCACCGCCTGGGAGACCGAGGGCTACTTCAACAAGCCCAACTTCGGTGGGCTGAAGAAAGGCCTCGGCCTGATCCTCGACCTCGGCAGCGCCCAGCGGGCACGCACCCTCGACCTGCGGCTCAGCAACGCGGGGGCCACGGTCACGGTCTACGGCGCCGACGGCTCGGAGCCGCCGACGGCCCTCGACGGCTGGAGCCCACTCACCCAGCCAGAGGTGGTCAACCAGGTGCCGCAGACGCTCAACCTGAACGGGCAGCGCGCCCATCGGTTCTACCTGGTCTGGTTCACGCAGTTGCCGCAAGACGCCGACGGCAAGTTCCGCAGCGGCATCGCCGAGGCCACCCTGAACTCGTGAGCCATCCCAGCGACGAGGAGCTGCTGGCTGCGCACCTGCGGGGGGACCGGGACGCCTTCGGACAGCTGGTCGGCAGGCACGAGCGCCGCGTGTACGGCATCTGCCTGCGCATGCTCGGCAACCGCGAGGACGCCCAGGACGCCGCCCAGGAGGCCTTCCTGTCCGCGCTGCGCCGGGCGTCGAGCTTCCGCCAGGAGGCCGCCTTCTCCACCTGGCTCTACCGCATCACCGTGAACGCGGCCACCGACCAGGCCCGCCGCCGAGGCCGGACGCGCACCACCCCGCTCGAGCCCGAGGACGCCGGCGTGCCGGTCCCGACGCAGGCCCACAGCGACCCGGGCGAGGACGTCGCCACCGCCGTCACGGTGCAGGCGGCCCTCACCAAGGTGCCAGCCGAGTTCCGCGCCGCCGTGGTCCTCTGCGACCTGCTGCGGCTGCCCTACGCCGAGGCGGCCGGCGCCCTCGGCGTGCCGGTGGGCACCGTGAAGAGCCGCGTCTACCGGGGACGGCTGGCCCTGGCCGAGGAGCTCAGCCGGCGCGGCCCCTCCCAGCACTCGGGAGGGCCGCCACCCCCGCCTGAGCTCCGAGTGGACCACCCGAAGACCCGGCCCGGCGAGGGCAGGGGCCTGCCGTTGGGACGGGAGCCGGGAACCGCGGCGCTGGCCCGAGCGTCCGAACCGGTGGAGGCAGAAGAGCGTCAACGCCACCCGAACAAGGAGTAGCCCACCCGTGTCCGACCACCCCGACCGCGAGCAGCTCGCCGCCTGGCAGGCGGGCGACCTCGGCGAGGCCCAGCGGGGCCGCCTGGCCGCCCACCTGGCCGGGTGTGCCGCCTGCGCGGCCACGGTGGCGGACCTCGAGGCAGTCAGGGAGCGGCTCGCCGTGCTCGTGGAGCCGGAGCTGCCCGCCGGCTTCCACCAGCGCCTGATGACCGCGGTCGAGCGTGAGCTGCCCGCCGCCAGCCCGCGCCGCCGGGCCACCGCGGCCAGGCGACCCGCCTGGTTCCAGCGGCCGGCGACCCTGGCCGCGGCCGCCGCGATGCTGCTGTTCGTGGTCGGCGTGCTCGGGCTGGTCCGCCTCGCCGGCCACGGCGGCGGCGCCACCACGGCCGCCAGCAGCGACAACTCCGGCGGCGGCGCGGGCGCCCAGGGCCCCAGCGTGGCCGCGGCGGGCGGGGCCGGCCTCCCCGAGGTCCGGCTCGACGGCGAGTTCTCGCCGGCCCGGCTGCAGGAGGCCGTCGACAGCAACCGCGCCGCCCACCAGGCGCTCACCGCCGCGCCGCCGAAGGCGGCGGTGCCAGGCGCGGCGAGCACGGCGCCGCAGCCCGAACGGACCTACGGCCTCGAGAGCGACGGTCGCCAGTTCCAGGATGACCAGCGCGCCTGCATCGACCAGGCCCTGCACCAGGCGGGCGCGGCCGGGCTGCGACCGGCGTTCTTCGTCGACACGCGCTACCACAACCAGCCAGCCCGCCTGCTGGTGGCCAGCGTGCCGGACGCGCCCGGCCAGGTGCGCTACTTCGTGTTCCCCGGCCGCAACTGCGCCGCGGTCCCCGTCGACCAGGGCCAGACCACCGTCTCGCTGCGCTGAGGACCGTTCGCTACCAGCGCCCGCTGCCGCGGGCGAAGGCGACGCCGCCGGCGACCAGGTAGGCCAGGAGCAGCCGCGGGTGGAGCACGACGGCACCGAGCAGCAGCGCGGTGAGCGCGATGCCGAGCACGGCCGCGGCCCCGGCGGCCATGCCGAGCTGGTTGTGGACGCGCCGGCGAGCCGCCCAGCGCACCGTGCCCGCCACCACGAAGCCGAGCACGGCCGCCAGGATCAGGCCGAGGAACGGGACGAACAGCAGCACGGCACCGCCAACCGCCGCCACCACGAAGCCGGCGCCGAACGCGCGCGCCACCAGGGCGGGCGGCGGCGCCCCCTTGGCGCTGCGCGGCTGGCGGGCGCAGTCGCCGCACTTCTGGCCGACGGCGGTGGTCACCATGCAGCGCGGGCAGATCGGGTTGCCGCAGCTCGAACACGTCAGCCTGGTCTCCACCCCGGGATGGTTGACGCAGGTCGGGGTGAGGTTGGTCTGGTCCGCGGTCATCGCCTCTCATCAGGCCGGCCCGCCTGAGATGGCTCGCTGCGGCGAGCCAGCCTAGCTCCGGCGGCTGTGCCTGCTCCTGCTCATATTGAACACCGCGGCGGCCGGGACGGGAGGGAGCGGAATAGGCATGTGGAACAATCTGTTGGACCGGCGTCCGCGTCCCAGTGCCGCGCGGCCTGCGCGGCGCTCGCGGTTGTGACCCGCCTCAGGAGGCATCCACATCCTATGGCCACCGCTCGTTCCAGCGCCCCGGTCCTGATCCTCGGCTCCGGCCCCGCCGGGCTGACCGCCGCGCTCTATACCGCCAGGGCCAACCTCCGGCCGATCGTGATCGAGGGCCTGGAGGCGGGCGGCCAGCTACAGCTGACCACCGAGGTCGAGAACTACCCGGGGTTCCCCAACGGGATCCTCGGTCCCGAGCTGATGGGCAAGATGCGCGAGCAGGCGGCCCGCTTCGGCGCGGAGTTCGTCACCGCCGACGCCAGCAAGGTCGACCTCAGCGGGCCGCCGTTCCGGGCCTGGGTCGACGACCAGGAGTTCAGCGGCAAGGCGGTGATCGTCTCGACCGGCGCCAAGGCGCGCATGCTCGGGCTGGACGCCGAGCGGCGCATGCTCGGCCACGGCGTGTCCACCTGCGCGACCTGTGACGGCTTCTTCTTCCGCGACCGTGAGCTGGTGGTGGTCGGCGGCGGCGACTCGGCGATGGAGGAGGCCACCTTCCTCACCCGCTTCGCCACCAAGGTGACCGTGGTGCACCGCCGCGACCGCCTGCGCGCCTCCAAGGTCATGCAGGACCGGGCGTTCGCCAACCCGAAGATCGAGTTCGCCTGGAACTCGGCGGTGGTCGAGGTGCTCGGCGAGCAGTCGGTCAGCGGGGTGCGGCTGCGCAACCTGGTCGACGGGAGCGAGTCCGAGCTGCCGGCGGCCGGCATGTTCGTCGCCATCGGCCACCTCCCCAACACCGAGCTGTTCGCCGGCCAGCTCGACCTTGACGAGCAGGGCTACGTGCTGGTCCGTCCGCCGTCGACCGAGACCAGCGTCAGCGGCGTGTTCGCCGCCGGCGACGTGGTCGACCACACCTACCGGCAGGCGGTCACCGCCGCCGGCACGGGCTGCGCCGCCGCCATCGACGCCGAGCGCTGGCTCGAGGCGCACGGGCACGACTCCGGCGCGACCACGGACAACTGGGAATGAGGCACAGCGGCCGGTTGCCCAGCGGCTTCGTGGGGAACGGTCCTGCCGATCGGCAGGCTCCTCGCGCGCTGGAGGACGGGATGGAATAAGCCGTGCCGCCGCTGGTGTTCTGGGATTGGATCGTGCCGCCGGCGGTGCGGGTTCACCGCCACCGTGAGCGCACTCGAGGTTCGAGGAGGTGAGATGCCGGCAGGGCGAGAGCTCCTGCCGCATCACTACATATGAGCAAAGCCACGGTCGTGACCGATGCCACCTTTGAGGACGAGGTCATCCAGTCGGACAAGCCTGTGCTGGTCGACTTCTGGGCCGAATGGTGCGGTCCCTGCAAGATGGTCTCGCCCGTCCTCGAGGAGATCGCGTCCGAGCACGAGGGCAAGCTCACCATCGCCAAGCTCAACGTGGACGAGAACCCCGACGTCACCCGCCGCTTCGGCGTCATGAGCATCCCCACCATGGCCCTGTTCGTCGCGGGCAACGAGAAGAAGCGGATCGTGGGCGCCATGCCCAAGCGCAACATCGTCTCCGAGCTCAGCGAATTTCTTTGATTTGATCCAGGTTTGGCGGCATCCTCGGGGCCAAGAATTCGCCGTCACGAGCCCGGCTCCTCGATAGGAGTCGGGCTCGTCGCGTTCAGGCGCCGTTGTCGGGGCGCAGGTCGGGCGGTGCTGTTGGCACCGGGCGCAGCGCCGGGTGGCCGCTCGGCACCCGCAGCGCCTCCAGTGCGGCCTCGCGCGCGTCCCGCCAGCGCAGCACCGTCCGCAGGTCCATGCGCAGCAGCGGGTAGCGGGGATGCTCACGCACCACCTGGAAGCCGCAGGCTTCGAGGAAGCCGACCGGGATGTGGCAGGCACGCCCGGTCCAGGCCCGGTCGGCGAACGCCTCGACCGCGCGCACCTTGCGCTTGATCAGGTCCCTGGCCATCGACTGCAGCAGCACCCGGCCGATGCCCTGTCCCTCGAACCGCGGCTCTACCGCCAGCGTCGCCAGCAGGACCGCGTCCCGGCTCACCGGCCTCGCCGCCTGCATGCCCACCTGCTCGAGGAAGCTGGCCGGCGCGAACAGGGAGTAGCCGGCGGGGATGCCGTCCACCGAGATCACGTGGCCGGCGGATCCCCACTCGAGGACCAGCGAGGACAGCCAGGCCTCCTTCTGCAGCCCGGCGTCGTCGGAGCCACGCGGGCGGGCGTTGCCGCCCAGCTCCCAGAAGACGCAGCGGCGGCACGGCTCGGGCAACAGGTCGATGGTCTCGACCGTCAGCGGGCTGACCTTACGACCCACGGCTGCTCACCTGGCCCCGTCGGGGGTGGGGTGCTGGCTGGCACCGCCGGCACCGCGGGAACGGGATGCTAGCAGCGGCCTCCGGAACGTGTCGAGGATGCCAGAGATCGGATGCCGTATCCTTGCCCACGATGCGCGCTGACGACCCCTTCCTGGACCGGTACGCCCACGGTACCAGGGCGATGACCGCCTCGGAGATCCGTGCCTTGTTCGCCGTGGCGGCCCGCCCCGAGATCGTGAGCCTTGCCGGAGGCATGCCCTATACCGCCGGCCTCCCCTTCGACGTGATCGGCGACGTGGTGGAGGAGGTGCTCGGCAAGGAGGGAGCCGCCGCCCTGCAGTACGGCGGCGGCCAGGGCGACGCCCGGCTCCGCGAGGTGATGGTCGAGCTGATGCGGCGCGAGGGCATCCACGCCTCGGCGGCGGACGTGGTCGTCACCGTCGGCTCCCAGCAGGCCCTCGACCTGCTGGCGCGGATGTTCTGCGACCCCGGCGACGTGATCGTGGCCGAGGGACCGTCCTACGTCGGCGCCCTCTCGGCCTTCTCCCAGTACCAGGTCGAGGTCAGGCACGTGCGCCTGGACGACGACGGGCTCGACCCGGACGAGCTGGAGGCGGAGCTCGGCCGCCTGGCCCGGGAGGGCCGGCGGGTCAAGTTCCTCTACACCATCCCCAACTTCCACAACCCGGCCGGGGTCACCCTCTCCCAGGAGCGCCGCGACCGGGTCGTCGACATCGCCCGCCGCCACGACCTGCTGGTCCTCGAGGACAACCCCTACGGCCTGCTCGGCTTCGAGTCCAACCCGCCCGACGCGCTGCGCGCCAAGGAGGCCGACAACGTCGTCTACCTCGGCACCATCTCCAAGATCTTCGGCCCAGGCCTGCGCATCGGCTGGGCACTGGCGCCCCCCGCCATCCGCGAGCGGCTGGTGCTGGTGAAGGAGGCCGCCGACCTCAGCCAGTCGAACTTCAACCAGGCGGTCGCGTACCGCTACTTCGCCGGGTACCCCTGGCAGGAGACCCTCAAGGAGCTGCGGGACGTCTACCGCGAGCGACGCGACGCCATGCTGGAGACGCTGACCGAGCACTTCCCGCCGGAGTCAGGGGTGAGCTGGACCCATCCCAGCGGCGGCTTCTACGTCTGGGTGAAGCTGCCCGACCGGCTCGACGCCAAGGCCATGCTGGCCAAGGCGATCTCCGCCCGGGTCGCCTACGTGCCTGGCGGCTCCTTCTTCGCCGACGACCAGGGCGGCTCCAACCTGCGGCTGTCGTACTGCTTCCCACCGCCCGAGCGCATCCGCGAGGGCGTGCGCCGCCTCGCCGGCGTGGTCACCGAGGAGCTGGAGCTGCTGCGCGCCATCGGCGGCCTGCCCACCCCGGACGAGCGGGCCGATGGGGGCCCGCCTCCCGCCTGGGGAGCGACGCAATGACCTTCGACTGCTCGGTGGCGGTGATCGCGGGCGGTCTCTCGTTCGAGCGGGAGATCTCGCTGCGCTCCGGCCGGCGGGTGGCCGACGCGCTGACCGACAAGGGCTACCGGGTGGCCCAGCTCGACGCGGACGAGCAGCTCGTCGAGGTGCTCCGCGCCGGCCACTACGACGCCGCGTTCATCGCCCTGCACGGCCGCTTCGGCGAGGACGGACAGGTGGCCGCCGTGCTGGAGCTGCTCGGGCTGCCCTACACCGGTTCCAGCTTCGAGGCGAGCCGGCTCGCGTTCGACAAGCTGGCGGCCAAGTCCGTGCTGCGGCGGGCCGGCATCGGCGTGCCCGACGCCATCCCGGTGGGCCAGGACGCCCTGCGCGAGCTCGGCATGGGCGCCCTGCTCGACCAGGCCGTCGCGGAGCTCCGGCTGCCGCTGGTGGTGAAGCCGAACCGTGGCGGCTCGGCGCTCGGCATCCGCCTGGTGGAGCGCGCCGAGCAGCTCCCGGCCGCGCTCATCTCCGCCTTCGGCTACGACGAGACGGTGCTGCTCGAGCGCCACGTTGCCGGTACCGAGCTGGCGCTCGCCGTGGTGGACGGGCTGCCGCCGCTGCCGGCGGTCGAGATCCGCCCCAAGCAGGGCTGGTACGACTTCGCCGCCCGCTACACGCACGGCGCGGCCGACTTCCGCGCCCCCGCCGAGATCGACGCCGCGCTGGCCGAGCGCTGCCTGGAGGTCGCCCAGGCGGCCCACCTCGCGCTGGGCTGCCGCGACCTCTCCCGCGTGGACGCGATCGTCGACCAGCAGGGTGCCTGCTGGGTGTTGGAGGTCAACACCGGCCCCGGCCTCACCAGCACCAGCCTGGTACCGACCGCGGCGGACGCCGCCGGCGTCTCCTTCGCCGACCTCGCGGTCCACCTCACCAACCGCGCCATCGCCCGCCGCCCCCGCTGAGGGGCGGAATCCGTGCAGCCGCGCGATCGGCTCCCTCGGTCGGGCAGCTTCTTGCAAAGAAGGATTTGCAAAGCTTTGTTTGCATCGCTAGCGTGGTGTCATGTCCGAGCTGCGCCGCGGTGACGTCGACGACCCTGCCGCTCTCCGTGCCCTGGCGCACCCCCTGCGGCTCGAGCTCCTGGAGCAGCTCACCGTCGCCGGACCGGCCACGGCCACGGCCCTCGCACGCCGGCTCGGCCAGAACAGCGGGGCGACCAGCTACCACCTGCGCCAACTCGAGCGCTACGGCTTCGTCGAGGAGGACCCGGACCGCGGCCGCGGCCGCGAGCGCTGGTGGCGCTACGTGCCAGGTGACGTCCGCTTCGCCCCGGCCGCCAGCCCCTCGACCGAGCTGCGCGCCGCTGCCGACGAGCTCGTCCGCCACCAGCTCGCACAGGCCGAGCGCACCCTCGCCGAGTACCTGCGCACCCGCGACCGCCGGCGGGACTGGGACGCCACCGCCATCTTCTCCAACTCCACCATGCACCTCACCAAGACGGAGCTGGCCGAGTTCGGCGAGGCCCTGGTCGAGCTCGTCCAGACGTACTGGCGGCCCCCCGAGGCGCGGCCACCGGGCGCCCGCGCCGTTGCCGCACAGCTCTACGCCTTCCCTTGGCCCGGCGACGTTCCCGAGGAGGAGCCGTGAGGCTCCTGGCCGCGGACGGCCCGCTGACCCGCCCGGGGTTCCGCGCTTCTGGACCGCGCAGAGTATCTGCGTCCTCGGTGATCAGGTCGGCCTGCTGGCCCTCCCGTTGACCGCGGTGCTCACCCTGGACTTGGACGCCGAGATTCGGGCGGCGGAGCTCATCTCCGCCGCCCGATCGATGGCGCAGCCATCAGACCGCTGGTGAGGGCACCTGGCCGTCGCCCGCGATCTGCGGGAGGTCGTCCGGGTTGAGGCCGATCGCGTCGCAGATGCGCTTGAGGTCGTCCAAGGTGGCGAACTCGATCATGACCTTGCCCTTGCGCTTGCCGAGCTGCACCCGGACCCGTGTCTCCAGCCGGTCGGAGAGCCGCTCGGCCAAGTCGACCATGCCCGGCGCCTGCGGCACGGGGCGCGTGCGGCGGCGCACATCGCCGTCCAGCAGGCTCTCCCCCATCTCCACGCGCCGCGCGATCTCCTCGGCCTGCCGCACGGTCATGCCCTGGGCCACGATCCGGTCGGCCAGCCGCTCCTGCTGCTCCGGATCGGTGAGCCGGGCCACCGCCCTGGCGTGCCCGGCCGACAGCGTCCCCGCGGCGATGCGTCGCTGCACGCTGGCTGGCAGGCGCAGTAGGCGCATGGCGTTGGAGATGGCAGGGCGGCTGCGGCCGATGCGGGAGGCCAACTCCTCCTGGGTGACGGAGAAATCGTTGAGGAGTTGGGCGTAGGCGGCCGCCTCCTCCAAGGGGTTGAGGTCCTCGCGATGGACGTTCTCGATCAGCGCGTCCCTGAGGAGGTGGTGGTCCTCAGTGACCCGGACCACCGCCGGGATCGTGGCGAGCCCGGCCATCCTGGCGGCGCGGACCCGGCGCTCCCCCATGATGATCTGGAAGCGGTCGCCGACCGGACGGATGACGATGGGCTGCAGCACCCCGACGGCACGGATGCTGTCGGACAGCTCCTCCAGCGTCTCCTCGGTGAACGCCTCGCGCGGCTGACGCGGGTTGGGATCGATCCGATCCACCGGCGCCTCGAAGTACGGAGGCGCCATCGGCGACGGCTCCTCCGCTGACCACCCTCGAGCCAGATCGGTCGCCACGCTCGTGCGCGCACCCTCGGAGAGCTCGTCCGCCTGCGGCGCGCTCGGGATCAGTGCTTCGAGACCGCGGCCTAGGCCACCTCGCCGTCGCATTACCGAACTCCTTCTGTGGTGGATGCGAGCAGGCCCGTACGGGCCGCGAATTCGAGCGCGAGGTCGCGATACGCGATGCCCCCGCGCGACAAGGGATCGTAGAGGGCGATCGGAATCCCGTACCCCGGAGCCTCCGAGAGTCTGACACTGCGAGGGACGACCGTCTGGAAGACGAGGTCCGAGAAGTGCTTCCGGACCTCCTGGACCACCTGCTCAGCAAGCCGGGTACGGCCGTCGTACATGGTGAGCAGGATGCCGCCGATGCTGAGTTGCGGGTTGAGGTTCGCCCGCACCAGGTCCACGTTGCGCAACAACTGGCCGAGACCTTCGAGCGCGTAGTACTCGCACTGGATCGGGATCAGCAACTCGTCGGCGGCGGCCAGCGCGTTGACGGTCAGGAGCCCGAGGGACGGCGGGCAGTCGATCAGGATCGTGTCGTAGGCGGGGCGGACCTCGGACAGAGCCCGCTGCAGGCGGCTCTCCCGGGAGATCGCGCTGACCAACTCAACCTCGGCACCGGCCAGGTCGATGGTGCTCGGCAGCACGTCGAGGTTCGTCACTACCGTAGGGCGCACCGCCGCCTCGGCCTCGATGTCGCCCGTCAGCACGTCGTACACCGACTGCTCGAGGTGCCGGTGGTCCAAGCCGAGGCCGGTGGTGGCGTTGCCCTGCGGGTCCAAGTCGATGACGAGGACCCGACCACCCGCGAGGGCAAGGTAGGCACCGAGGTTCACCGCGGTAGTGGACTTCCCGACTCCACCCTTCTGGTTCGCCACGGTCAGCACGTGCTGGAACCGGCCCGGGTCACTGCGGACCTTGAAGGTGACGCGAGCGGCCCGGGCAGCCGACTCCGTGTCAATCGTCATGGAGGGGCCTGCCTGGCCGGCCTCGCCGCCTGGTGCTGGCGGCGAGGCGGATTCCAAGTCCAGAGTTTCACGTGAAACTTCATGGTCCGTCGGCAGCGTCGGAGCGCCATGGTCCACCCGCTCCTCCTCGTCTTCGGCCGTATGAACCTGCGCGGCCGCTCTCAGCGCGGCCTCTCGAACCGCGATCGCCGCTTCGTCTTCCATCCCCACATCCTCGCCTGCTTGGAGATCTTGGTCGTCCGGCATCCCAGTTTCACGTGGAACCCGATCCATCACTCGGCGCATCTCCCGGGCGGCGCGGTCCATCTCATCGGACCAACCCGCCCGGGGAATCAGCTCCGTTGGCCGGATCCACTTCTCGTTCGAGAGCCTCACCGGGGTCATCGTGGTCGCGGGAGCTCCCCCGCGGTGTTTCCCGGCGACCGCCCGGTCCTGCGCGCGCCGCACCCGGCATCGCTTCGCCGTGAGCATCGACCGACCGCACCTCTCGTCGTCTCGGCGTGACGCCAGTCCTCTGAGACGTCTCGCCATTCTTCCCGCCTGTCCCGACAGTCACCTCCCCGCTCGCCCTCTTCTTCCCACGACCACGCGCCCGTCCGGGAGGCCGAGGCGATCGTTCCTCCCGACTGACCGGCTCCTTCCGACGCACCGCCGGATCCTGCCCGTCCCGCGTGTCGTCTGGCGCGACAGGCTCCTCCGGTCTCTCCTCCGCCGCCCGTCCCGACGCACGAGGGCTGGCTTCCGGTGCACCAACTCCTGTGCCCAACCGGGCCGGAGGCGCCTCCAGGGTTCCCGGATCCCGCGCCAGATCTCCCGAGGAAACGACCCCATCTGCTTCCCCGGCCGGATCCGCCCGCCTTCCCTCGACGACCGAAGAACCAGCATCGCCTCCCACACCACTCGCCGAGCGCCGACGCTGTCCCCTGCTGACTGGACGCGGACGCTTCCCACTGCCCGCCCGCGAAGCGTCGGCCCCACCCGGCCCATCGGGCGAAGCCGCTTCGCCTCGCACGGACGCACCCGGCCACCCACCACCAGCCGGCGCGCCAGCCTCGTCGCCCACCAGCGAAGGATCACCACCCGCATTCACGCCACGGACAGGAACCGCGCGGTTCCCACCACCCGTCTCACCCGCCAGAGCCGGTCCGTCCAGCACGGGCGCCTCCGACGGCCCGCCACCGGAGGGTGCGACCGTCCTTCCGTCCGATTGCTTCTGGTCGACCACCGAGGAACCGGCATCGACACCGTCAGCCTGACGCCGGCGCTTCCAACGTCCCAGCCTCCAAAAGCCAACCCCACGACCAGACTGTCGCTCCGCAGTTCGCTTGCTTTGAACGGACGCCTCCGAAGGCCCGTTACCGAGCGGGGGCTCGTCCTGTGTCCAGCTGATGTCGGGCGACTCGGACCGCGGTGCGTCCACGTCGTTGCCTGGACGATTCGACTGGGCTGCGGGTTCACCCTGCGGCTCGACCGATACCAGGGGACTGGATACCGGGGGCTCGGCAGCTCCGCCGCCGCCCTGGTATGGCCGGGTCGACACCCCGGCCGCTCCAATGCTCCGAGGCGTCGGGGCGAGCGACGGATCCACCATCTCATCCGACCGCCCGGACGGCGCGACCTCGTCTCCGACCACTGTCCGATCGGCTGGGTAGGCGTCGGTGGCGGATCGCCCTGCCGCACCCTGTCCCCGCGCCCGACGAGACTTGCGCGTCGCCGACCGACCGCGCGGCGCCGACTCCCACAACTGCCCTTGGGACGCAGCCGCCTCAGATGTGCCGCTATTGGATCGAGGCGCTCCGTCCGGTGCCGAGCTCAACGACCGGGATGGCGATCCGTCAGCCTCGGCGCCACGGTGGGCGGCCTTCCGCTGGTTGTCCGGCGCCAGGCCACGCATCTCGTCCAGCACCCCTCTACTGAGCGCTTCACTGGGGATTCCTCCACGCCGCCGCCCGCGCGACTTCTTCGTCCCACTCCTGGGCCGGCCAACCGACGCTCCATCCCCTACATCGGTGGCCGGCTGGGCCACGTCGCCCCTGCCCTGACGCCTCGGCTGATTCCGTGACGCCACCCCGTCCGGCGCCTGGTCCCGGCCACGGCGCCCGCGTCGCCTTGGCTCGGTCACCGAAGCACCCTCCGCCGACGACGGCGGCTCGAGGCTTGCGGTCGCACCGGCCCCAGCCGGCGCCGGCGTGCCATCGACGGAGCCCTTGTGGTGGCGATCGCCAGGAGGCGGCCAAGCGTCCACCGGCTGGCCGGGGTGATCAGCGTGGCTTGCCGGTGGCATCGGACCCGGCTCCGTCCTGGCGGGCACCTCGCGGCCCGTATCGCCCGGTGGCGGCGTCACCCCTGACCCGGAAGTTGGCTCGCGTCCCTCCCCGACAGCGGGACGTTCTCCGGCAGGGACGGCATGGCCTTGCTCCGTAAGGACTCGGGGGGTCTGCGCGGTCGCCGGTTGCCGGAGTCGAGGCGCCGTCTGCGCGGACTCCTGAGCGATATCGACCGAAGGCTCGTGCCCTCCTTGGGCAATGCGAACCCCACCATCAGCGAACCGACGCTCCTCTGCGGTGCGGTCGGGACGCCCACGCTCATATTCCTGGCCGCTAGCCGATCGGCGATCCCGCCCACCCAGGGCTCGCTCCGCCCCACCATCAGCCACCCGCTCCGTCACACCATCGGCCACCCGCTCCGGCGCGGCGGCGGTAGGGGCCTGCGGTGCGGTCGTGCTCTCGAGGGCTGAGCCTGACGTGGGCCGATCCTCCTCGGCCGGGCGGCGCCGGAGCGCCGTGCGCAGGCGGCGGAGGAGCGAGCCCCGGCGCTGGCCGGACGCGTCCGATCGATCACCGCGTGGCTGGCCCAGAGGGCTCGCCTCCCTTCGGGACTGGTGAGGCGCGGCACCGGTACCTCTCCAACCCGACTTCGCCCCTCTGCTGACGCCTCGCACCATCACAGGCTGCGGGTGCACAGGCCCCGGCGTCGAACGGCAACCTTGTCGGGTCGGTACGAGCCACTCGGGGAAGCAGGCTGGTTCTCGCCGACCTCCGGGCTCCCGTGGCCGGCAATCCGCAGCCTCAGTGGCGCAGCATGGTCGTGCATTCCCTCCCGCGGGACGGCCGCAGGCCGTCGCCGCTCATCGACGCTTCGGACGTGGTCGACCGAGCGGATTCCGCGCAGGCACGCCTGGCCTACGGGGGAAGCGGGGGGAAGTTGGCACGGTCTTCGTCATGATAACGACGAACCCGATGGGGTCAATCGGCGAGGCCGGATTCGGCACCACGCTCGTCACCTCACCGCCGAGGAGGCCACAGGCGTGTCGGGCTTCGCTCAACTCTGCCTCCTCCGGCCGTCCTCGGGGCACGATCAGCAGCCCGCCCACCCGCACGAGGGGCAGCCCGAGCTCGGCGACGACCGGGAGCGGTCCGAGCGCTCGGGCTGTCGCCACGTCGAACCGCTCGCGCTCCGGTCCGCGACCAAGGTCCTCGAGACGACCGTGCACCGTGGTCAGGTTGGCCAGCCCGAGCTCAGCCGCGGTCGCCGCAACCCAGGCCAGGCGGCGCTGCTGGGCGTCGATCAGGGTGAAGGAGCTGTCCGGGTAGCGCGCGGCCAGAGGTAATCCGGGCAGACCGGCTCCCGACCCGAGGTCCGCCCAGCGTTCACCGGGCCGAGGGGAGCGGACCTCCGCCAGCGCCAGCGCGTCGTCGATGTGCCGGCTCCGGAGCCGAGACCCCTCGCGAGGCCCCAGGAACCCAAGCCGGACAGCTTCTTGGTAGGCGCCCTCCAGCCGGTCGGCCAACGCACCGGAGGACTCCGAGGAATCGCTGCGGCTCGACTCTGCCTGGGCAGCGTCTTTTCGAATGCTCGGCTCGTCACCTGATCGGCCAGCCCGATCGCCCCTTAGCCGGCCAGCCCGGTCATCGCCGGACCGGCCACCCCTGCCATCGCTTGGCCGGCCAGCCCGATCGCCCCTTAGCCGGGCAGCCCGATCATCCCCAGACCCGCCACCATGGTCATCGCTTGACCGGCCAGCCCAGTCATCCCCAGACCCGCCACCATGGTCATCGCTTGGCCGGCCACCCTGGTCATCGTGAGCGGTAAGCGCGGAATGCTCTGCCCCGGCCTGGTCGATGGCATCACGGTCAGCGTGCTCGCCGTCGTGGGCCGGGCCGCCCTGGGCAGAGCGCTCAGCCTCGATAGCAATGTCGGGGTCAGGCTTGCGCCCGGCGTCGGGGAGTCTGGCGCTACCGGCCATGGCGGCGCCGGGCTCGGGGAGCAACCGGGCGCTGTTTCACGTGAAACGCTCAACCGGCGGAGAGGATGACCACGCAGCGCTGCGGCTCTTCGCCGACGCTCTCAGTCGCCGCACCGGCCACCTCACGAACGGCGTCGTGGACGATCTTGCGCTCGAACGGTGTCATCGGACGCAACTGCTCCTGCTGCCCGGTCTCCACCACTCGGCGGGCCGTGCTGCGCGCCAAGTCGGCCAGCTCTTGCTGCCGCCGCGCCTTGAAGCCGCCGACGTCGACGTGGACGCGTGGCCGGTGGCGGGTCTGTCGTAGCACGGCCAGGCGCGTCAACTCCTGGAGCGCTCCGAGCACTTCGCCTTCGACGCCGACGAGCATGTCGAGGCCGGCCCCCTCGACCTCGACGTGCCCACCGGTCGGGTCTACCCAGGTGGTGATGTCACCGTCGAGGTCGAGCACGTCCAATAGTCCCTCGACGAAGTCGGCCGCCAGCTCGGTGTCAGCCGCGATCGCCTCGTCGTCGAGCGGCTCATCATCGTGCTCCCGGGCGGGTCTGGCCGAACCTGCCCGCAGGGCACCCGCATGGTCGGAGGAGACAGGCACATCGGCCCGGCCAGCCTCCTGGGCTCCCGCCCCGACCGACGCCATCGCCGGGGTCGGAGCCGAGTCGGACGAGGCGGCGGAAGGAGTAGCGGTGATGCGAGCGGTCACCCGGACGCGGGCGGGGCTCCCGATCACGCCGAAGGTCGACGAGACGGGCTCCTCCAGCACCTCGACGTCGACCTGGTCGGCGCGGAGGCCGAGCTGCGAGGCGGCGGCGGCAACCGCGGCCTCGAGGGTCTTAGCGCTTGCCTCGGCGTGGTCCGCCACCCGACTTGCCCTTTCTGCTCGAACGTCGACTGCCTGACCCACTGGACTGGCCCTGGCCGGCTCGCGTGCCGGGCTTGGCCTGCTGGCCTCCCTTGGCCGTACCCGCGGTGCTGGCCTTGCCCGATGGCGTCTCCTTGCCAGGCCCAGTGGCCTTGCCTGCTGGACCCGCCTTGCCGTCCGTGGCGGCCTTCCCTTCACTCGCGGCCCTTGGGGCCTTGGGCGAGCCCTTGGTCGCCGGGCGGTTGGCGCTGACCTTGCCACTGCCGCCCCCGTTCGGCGACGGCTCAGGGTCCGCCGGTCCGGTCGGCTGCACGAGGCTGCGGAAGAAGCCGAGCGCGCCGGCGGGCTTGCGCTCGCTGCCGTTGGTGGCGGCCGGCGCGGTGGCGGCTGCCGCGGCAGCCGCTGGCGGCGGGGCCGAGCGCAGCAGCACGTACTGCTGCCCCATGCTCCACAGGTTGGTGGTGACCCAGTAGATGATGATCGCGAGGGGGACGTTGATCGCGAAGATCAGAAACGTGAATGGCAGGATCTTGATCAGCATCTGCTGCTGCGCGGGAGCCGCCGATCCCTGCCTGGACAGGAGTTGCCGCTGCGAGATGTAGGTGGTCAGCGACATCGCCAGGATCAGCGTGAGGATGATCAGCCCGTCTGGCGAAGTCAGCCGGTGCGCCCAGTCCATGCGCGACCAGGTGTCGGAGAGCGGCACGATGAAGAACTTCTTGCCCAGCAGGATGTTGGGCTCTCCGGCCAGGTGCTTGCTGTAGATCACGCGGTAGAGCGCGAAGAAGAACGGCATCTGGGCCAAGAGGGGCCAGCAGCCCGACAACGGGTTGAAGCCCTTCTCCTGGTAGAGCTTCATCGTCTCTTCGGTCAGCTTCTGCTTGTCGTTCTTGTGCTTCGCCTGCAGCTTCTTGATCTCCGGCTGCAGCTCCTGCATCACCCTGGTGGACCGCACCTGCTTGACCGTCAGTGGGATCAGCACGACCCGCACCGCAACGGTGAGCATGACGATCGAGAACCAGTAGCTCTGGGAGCCGAGCAGCGGCGCAGAGATATGCTGGAAGGTCTTGAGAACGGTGTAGAGGGCGTCCCGGAAGGCGTCGAACAGCTCAATCATCTGCGGTCACAGAGAGCCTCTCTCGGACGGACGGACGGACGCCGCAACACGAGCTGAGCGGCGCGTCCCGGACCGACCGGTCGCGGGTGGGACATGGTCGATCCCCCCGGGATGCAACGGCTGGCACTTCACCAGACGGCGGGCGGCCAGCCAAGTTCCGCGAGCCGCACCATGCAAGTGGATAGCCTGTACAGCGTACTCCGAACACGATGGGTAGAAACGGCAGCGAGGCCCCAGAGCAGGGCTGACCCAGCGCTGGTAGAGGCGGATCCCCCCGACCATCAAGGTGCCGATCCCTCTGCGCCGCCTCGCGGTCGGCTCCTGCGCGCTCACCCCGTGCCCCCGCCCATACCGGCCGCGGCGAGGATCTTGCGCAGGTCGCTGGCGACGTCGTGGTACGAGGCCGTGGCCACGCTGGGGCGGGCAATCAGGACGAGGTCCAGGCCCTCCTGCAGCCCCTTGCCCTCCAGGCGCAGCGCCTCCCGCAGCAGACGCTTGGCTCGGTTGCGGGCGACCGCCCCTCCGACCTTCCGGCTCACCACGAAGCCGGCCCGGGCTGGGCCGGCACCGTTGGCGCGCTTGGCGACGTACGCCACCACCGAGCCCTCGGCATAGGAGCGGCCGTTCTGGAAGACGGACCGGAATGCCGCGGGGGAGCTCAGACGGTCCACGGTTGCCATACGTGGACCCTAGGCGGTCAGGCGCGTGCGGCCCTTGGCCCGGCGGCGGGCGATGATGGCGCGGCCCGCGCGCGTACGCATGCGAATGCGAAAGCCATGGGTCTTAGCGCGTTTGCGCGTATTCGGCTGGAACGTTCGTTTCACGACAGTGGCTCCTAACCCCATCGGCGTGGAGGGCAGGCAAGAGCGAGGTGCGTGAGCGCACCGAAGAATTGATGGTACGGGCGAGTCTGATGGTGCGTCAACGCGGCCGGCGGCGGCGGACGATACCGGAACTCGTCGGCGCCAAGCCCTTGAGGGTGTTCGAGCGACGATGCTATCCTCCGGGCCCTCGCTGACGGCCCGCGTCATCACAGGCCGGCTTCCCCGTACGGCCGTTGCCACGCTGCGTGGTCTGCCGTCTCTCCCGGTACTCGCGCTGTGGGGTCTCCGCTCCGCAGGCAGCGCTTCTCCACACCTGTGGATGGAGATGTGGATATGTAGGTTGCAGCGTCGGGATGCAGGGCGGCCGCGGGGCCGTGAAGCTGCCAGAAAGGGGCGCAGGCGGGTGGCCGAAGAGTTCCACCAAGATGCGGCGGCGATCTGGGCGGCCTGTCTCGATTCCCTTGAAGGCTCGGGCTCGACACACAAGGCCTGGCTGGCCCAGACACGTCCGGTAGCGATCACCGGCGACGTCCTGGTGCTCGCCGTCCCGGACGAGTTCGTGAAGGAATGGGTCGAGCAGCGCTATGCGCCGACCATGCTCGCCTCCCTGGCGCGCATCGCCGGCCGGCCGCTCGGCATCCGGGTCACCGTCCGTGAGGCCGACGACGTCCGCGACGAGGACACCGGCCAGGGCCAGGCGGTGTTCCACCGCCCCCAGGTGGTGCCCGCCGAACGCTCGCAGTTCACCGAGAAGTACACCTTCGAGCGCTTCGTGATCGGCTCCTCCAACCGCTTCGCCCACGCCGCCGCGGTCGCCGTGGCCGAGGCCCCCGCCAAGTCCTACAACCCGCTGTTCATCTACGGCGGCGCCGGCCTCGGCAAGACCCACCTGCTGCACGCCATCGGGCACTACGCCAGCAAGCTCTTCCCGCAGGCACGGGTCCGCTACGTGACCAGCGAGCAGTTCACCAACGACTTCATCAACGCCATCCGCGACGACCGCGCCGGCGCGTTCCAGCGCCGCTACCGCGACAACGACATCCTGCTGATCGACGACATCCAGTTCCTGGAAGGCAAGGAGCGCACCCAGGAGGAGTTCTTCCACACCTTCAACGCGCTCCACAACGCCGACAAGCAGATCGTGATCTCCTCCGACCGGCCCCCCAAGCAGATCGCCACCCTCGAGGACCGCCTGCGCTCCCGGTTCGAGTGGGGGCTGATCACCGACGTGCAGCCGCCCGACCTGGAGACGCGGATCGCCATCCTGCGCAAGAAGTCCAGCGCGGAGGGCCTCAACGTGCCCGACGACGTGCTGTCGTTCATCGCCTCCAAGGTGCAGTCCAACATCCGCGAGCTGGAAGGCGCGCTCATCCGCGTGACCGCCTTCGCCTCGCTCAACCGCAGCCCGATCGAGCTTCCCCTGGCCGAGATCGTCCTCAAGGACCTCTTCCCCGACGAGGGCAGCCACGAGGTGTCGGTGCCGATCATCATGGCCGAGACCGCCGCCTACTTCGGCCTGACGATCGAGGACCTGACCGGCTCCAGCCGCTCGCGCCTGCTGGTGACCGCCAGGCAGATGGCCATGTACCTGATCCGCGAGCTGACCGACCTGTCCCTGCCCAAGATCGGCCAGGCGTTCGGCGGCCGCGACCACACCACGGTGATGCACGCGACCCAGAAGATCCGCGGGCTCATGCAGGAGCGCCGCAGCATCTACAACCAGGTCCAGGAGCTCACCAACCGGGTCAAGGTCCGAGCGCAGCAGGGCCCATGAGCGACCACACGCCGCCCGGCCGCCACGGCCGGCTCGCCCCGCCACTCCCACAGCCGGCACCCGCCTGGCCGACGCCGTCGCTGTCGGGGTCATTGGGTATACCAAGGCTGTCGGCGGAAGCCCGCTGCTCCACCCAGGTCCGGGCACCGCTGCGGCGGACCGGCGGCGTGGGGACAAGGTGGGGACGACATGTTGACCGGCGGGGGACGACGGGTCGCAGCCACCACGCCGGCGCCTTCCCTGGGGACGGGCGGCACGCTCCTCCCCAGCCCTGGAGGGACGGCCACAGCACGGTTGACCTGCTCCAGCCGTCCTGTGTCCACATTCCCACAGCGCCTATGACTACTTCCTGGAGATCTATTTCTCTCTTCCCAGCAAGACCAATCCCTGGGGACAGTGCCCGTCCCGAGGAGGCTCGCCGAGGCGACGCGCGGACAGGCGCGGGTCGAGGAGCCCGACTCGGGAGGCACGACAGCGTGGAGGTCAGCCTTGAAGTTCACGACTGAGCGCGACTCGTTCGCCGACGCGGTTGCCTGGGTGAGCCGTACCGTCTCCACCCGGCCGACGCTGCCGGTGCTGGGCGGTACCCTCATCGAGCTGCTCGACCAGCAGCTCCGGCTCGCCTCCACCGACCTCGAGCACACCGGTGAGGCGGTCGTCCTGGTCCGCGGCGCGGCCGACGGCCGCGTGGTGGTCCCCGGCCGCATCTTCGGCGAGGTGGTCCGCAACCTCCCCACCGGCGTGGTCGACGTCGAGGCGGTCGAGGGCGGCCTCACGGTCCGCTGCGGCCAGGTCTCCCACGAGCTCCGGCTGCTCGACGCCGAGGACTTCCCCACCCTCGCCCAGCCGTCCCTCGAGCAGGTCGGCAAGCTGCCGGGCGACACCCTCGCCCAGGCGGCCACGCAGGTCTGCCGTGCGGCCTCGCACGACGAGGCCCGTCCCGTGCTCACCGCGGTCCTGTTCGAGGTGGGCCCGGAGCAGCTCACCCTGGCCGCGACCGACTCGTACCGGATGGCCATGCGCGAGCTCGACTGGACCTGGGAGCACGAGCCGACCACGGCGCTGGTCCCCGCCAGGGCGCTCACCGAGGCCGCCAGGGCGCAGGCGGGCGAGGCCGAGGTCGAGATCGGCGTCGAGCCGCACCAGGTGACCTTCGCCGGCGGCGGCCGCCGGCTCACTTCCCGCCTGGTGGAGGGCGAGTTCCCGAAGGTCCGCAACCTCATCCCCAGCGGCTACGAGAGCATCGCCACGGTGGACCGCCAGAGCCTGCTCGACGCGCTCAAGCAGGTGGCGCCGTACGGGCAGAACAACAACCCGGTGCGGCTCACCTTCGAGCGCGACCGCATCCAGGTCGACGGCAGCCTGCAGGACGTCGGCCGCGGCGCGGCCTCGGTAGAGGCCAAGTACGAGGGCGAGTCCCTCACGGTGGCGTTCAACCCGGCGTACCTCAGCGACGGGGTGGCCGGAGTGAGCGACACCGAGGTGGTCCTGGAGGTTCGCGACGGTCTCAAGCCGGCGCTCGTCCACGGCAACGACCGGCGCGGCTTTCTGTACCTGCTGATGCCGGTCCGCCTGCCCGGGTAAGTCGCGCGGCCCCGGTGCACCTGCGACGCTTGGAGGTCGCCGACTTCCGTAACCACCCGGCGGCGGACGTCGACCTGCGGCCGGGGGTCAGCGCCCTGGTCGGAGCGAACGGGTCGGGCAAGACGAACCTGCTCGAGGCTGTCGGCTACCTCGCCACGCTCGGCTCGCACCGGCTCGGTCAGGACGCCGCCCTTGTCCGCGTCGGTGCGGACGCGGCCGTGATCCGGGGGGCGGCGGTCCAGGCGGGCCGCGAGGTGCTCCTCGAGCTCGAGATCCGCCCGGGCAGCGGGGTGCGCGGACGCGTCAACCGCGCTGCGGTGCCGCGTTCCCGGGACCTGCTCGGCATCGTCCGGGCCGTGTTGTTCGCGCCCGAGGACCTCGCCCTCGTCCGTGGCGATCCCGAGGAGCGTCGCCGCTTCCTTGACACCCTCGCGGTGCAGCGCCTGCCCCGCTACCTCAGCACCCGGCAGGACTTCGAGCGCATCCTGCGGCAGCGCAACAGCCTCCTGCGGTCCACCGGTGGGCGGCTACCGAGCGGTGCCAGCCTCGCCGCCCTCGACGTCTGGGACGAGAAGCTTTCCACCGCAGCCGCCGACCTGTGGGCGGAGCGGCTGCAGCTCGTGCGCCTGCTCGCACCCATGGTCGAGCACGCCTACCAGGGGTTGGCGGGCCGGGACGACCCGCTCGCCATGACCTACAGCTCGACCGTGCTCGGGGAGGTGGACGGGCCGGCGCCGGACCCGCCAGAGCTGTCACAGCTTCTGCGTGAGCGGCTCGCGGCCGACCGGAACCGCGAGGTGGAGCGGGGAATCACCTTGTCCGGACCGCATCGCGACGAGCTGGTGCTCGTCCTGCGCGGCCTGGCCGCCCGGACGCACGCCTCGCACGGGGAGGCCTGGTCGCTCGCGCTCGCCATGCGCCTCGCCTCCCATCGGCTGCTGACCGCCGAGGGAGACGAGCCGCTGCTCCTGCTCGACGACGTGTTCGCCGAGCTCGACCGCGCCCGCCGGGAGCGCGTTGCCACCGCCGCCCTTGCCGTCGAGCAGGCGATCGTGACCGCAGCGGTGGCCGAGGAGGTGCCGTCACAGCTCGGCGCTTCAATGTTCCACGTGGAACCAGGCTTGATCGTCCCGGCGGCTCCGGCATGAGCGCCGGCGCCATCCTGCCCGCGCCGTCCGCCGCGGGAAGTGCCGCGTCGCTCGGAGGTCACTCCGCTGGGCCGCCTGCGCCGCGTGCCGGCCGCGAGTCCCGGTTCCAGCCAGCGCCTGACGCAAGTTCCCCGCAGTGCTTCACGAGGTGGAAGCCAGGCACCCGGAATGGGTACGCGACCACTGGCCCCGCCCTTGAAGCAGCGCCCCGGTTGGCGGCGGCCGGCGATGCCGGTGCCGGAGAAACGGTCGCGGGGGGTGGTGAGCGAGCGTGAGTCGTGATCCCGTGCCGGTTGGGGAGGAGATCGCCCGGGCGTTCCGCGCCCGGGGGTGGCAGCGGCGGCTGGAGGCCAGCCGGGTGATGGCGCGCTGGCCGGAGGTGGTCGGGGAGGCGGTCGCGGCCCACTGCCGGCCGCTGCGCCTCGAGGACGACGGCACGCTGGTGGTAAGCGCCGACTCGGCGGCGTGGGCGACCCAGCTCGCCTACCTACATGGAACCCTGATGGACCGGCTCGCCCGGGTGTGCGGACCTGGCGCGGTCAGCTCGGTGCGTATCCGCACCGAGGACCCCAGCGCGCGGGGCAGACGATGGCGCTGAGCGGGGGCGAAGGGCGTCGTCGGCGCAGGGTGGCCCACCCTGGAGACGAACCGGTCGAAGCCTGCTACAGATGGCCCGCTACGTGGCTTCTGACCTGCGTGAACGACGCCGGCGTGCGGCGTGATCGTGGTATACTCACAAGGGATCTTTCCCCTCCCCGCGAACCGCGCACGCGCTTGCCGGCCTTCGGGCCTGGTGGGCGCGTACTCGACATCGTGCGCGTTGCGGGCATTGACGAGGAGTCCGATGGCTACAAGCGTTGCCGCTGATTACAGCGCCCGCTCGATCACTGTTCTCGAGGGTCTCACCGCGGTCCGCAACACCCCAGGGATGTACATCGGGTCGACGGGTCACCGCGGCCTGCACCACCTCGTCTGGGAGGTCGTGGACAACGCCGTCGACGAGGCTCTGGCCGGTGTCTGCGATCACATCGAGGTCACGCTGACCGGCGACGGTGGCGTGCGCGTGAGCGACAACGGCCGTGGCATCCCCGTCGACGAGCACGAGACCGAGCGCCGGCCCGCGCTCGAGGTGGTCATGACGACCCTGCACGCCGGCGGGAAGTTCGGCAGTGACTCCTACGTAGTCTCGGGCGGCCTGCACGGCGTTGGCGTGTCAGTGGTCAACGCCCTGTCGCGCCGCCTCGAGGCAGTGGTGGTGCGCGACGGCCACCGCTACCGCCAGGCCTACGAGCGCGGCGAGCCGGTTGGCCCGATGGAGCAAGTCGGCCGTGCCAGGGGGCACGGCACCACCATCGCCTTCTGGCCCGATCCGGAGATCTTCGAGGACGTCAACTTCGGCTACGCGATCATCTCGACCCGCATGCGGGAGACCGCGTTCCTCAACGCCGGACTGGCCATCACCGTCACCGACGAGCGCGAGGAGCCACACACCGAGCGCTACGAGTTCAAGGAAGGCCTGCGCGACTTCGTCGCGCACCTGAACTCGACCAAGGAGCCGGTGCACCCCTCGATCATCTCGTTCTCCGGCGAGACGGACACCTCGCAGGTCGAGGTGGCCATGCAGTGGAACTCCAGCTACAACGACTCGCTCTACACCTTCGCCAACACCATCAACACGGTCGACGGCGGCACCCACGACGAGGGCTTCCGGGCCGCCCTCACCTCGACCATCAACCGCTACGCCCGCGCCAACGGCCTGCTCAAGGAGAAGGACCCGAACCTCAGCGGCGACGACGCGCGCGAGGGCCTGACCGCGATCGTCTCGGTCAAGCTGCGCAAGCCGCAGTTCGAGGGCCAGACCAAGACCAAGCTCGGCAACACCGAGATCAAGAGCTTCGTCCAGACGACCACCAACAAGGCCCTGGACGAGTGGTTCGAGGAGAACGGCGCCCAGGCCAAGGCGATCGTGGTCAAGTGCATCCAGGCCGCACGCGCCCGCATGGCCGCCCGCAACGCCCGCGAGCTGACCAGGCGCAAGTCGCTGCTGGAGTCGTCGTCCCTGCCCGGCAAGCTGGCAGACTGCTCGTCGCGCGACCCGCGGCAGGCCGAGCTGTACATCGTGGAGGGCAACTCGGCCGGCGGCTCGGCCAAGGAGGCCCGCAACCGCACCTTCCAGGCGATCCTCCCCATCCGCGGGAAGATCCTCAACGTCGAGAAGGCGCGGCTCGACCAGGCCCTCAAGAACATCGAGATCCAGTCCGTGATCACGGCCATCGGCACCGGCATCGGCGAGGACTTCGACCTCACCAAGGCCCGCTACAACAAGGTCGTGATCATGGCCGACGCCGACGTCGACGGCTCGCACATCCGGACGCTGCTGCTCACCTTCCTGTTCCGGTTCCTGCGCGGGCTGGTCGAGTCGGGCTTCGTCTATATCGCCCAGCCGCCGCTCTACAAGATCAAGTACGGGCGCGGCGCGCACGACGTCTTCTACGCCTACACCGAGCGCGAGCGCGAGCAGTGGTACAAGCGCAACTCGCGCAGCAAGGCCCAGCCACAGCGCTACAAGGGTCTCGGCGAGATGAACCCGGAGGAGCTGTGGGAGACGACCATGGACCCCGAGCGCCGCACCCTGCTCCAGGTCGGCCTCGAGGACGCCGCCGTCGCCGACGAGATCTTCACCATCCTGATGGGTGAGAACGTGGAGAACCGCCGCAACTTCATCCAGCGGAACGCCAAGGACGTACGTTTCCTGGATATCTGAGGTGAACCGCCGGCGCCGGCCCGCCACGGCGAGCCGGCGAACGGCGTGATCAGCTAGGAAAGGGACACAGGTGCCGGACGCCCGCCGCATCGAGCCAGTCGACCTCGAGGAGGAGATGAAGAGCTCCTACCTCGATTACGCCATGAGCGTGATCGTGGGACGAGCTCTGCCATACGTGCAGGACGGGCTCAAGCCCGTCCACCGGCGCATCCTCTGGTGCGCCAACGAGGAGGGCGTGCGCGCTGGCGACTCGCGCCGCAAGTCCGCCTACATCGTCGGCTCCGTGCTCGGCAAGTACCACCCGCACGGCGACAGTCCCGTGTACGAGGCGATGGTCCGGCTCGGCCAGGACTTCGCCTCGCGCTACCCGCTGATCGACGGGCAGGGCAACTTCGGCACGGCCGACGGCGATCCCGCCGCAGCCATGCGCTACACCGAGGCGCGGCTCTCCCCCCTGGCCATGGAGCTGCTGCGGGACATCGACAAGGACACCGTCGACTTCGTCCCCAACTACGACAACCAGACCGTCGAGCCAACGCTGCTGCCGGCCCGCTTCCCCAACCTGCTGGCCAACGGCTCGTCCGGGATCGCGGTCGGCATGGCCACCAACATCCCGCCGCACAACCTCGGCGAGGTCATCGACGCCGCCGTGGCTCTGCTCGAGAACCAAGAGCTCACCAGCGAGGACCTGCTCCGCTACGTCAAGGGCCCGGACTTCCCGACCGGTGCGGCGATCATGGGCACGGCCGGCATCCGCGACGCCTACCTCACCGGGCGTGGCTCCATCCGCGTGCGCGCCAAGGTGCGCATCGAGGAGAACCGCCGCGGCGGGCAGAGCATCATCGTCACCGAGCTGCCCTACCAGGTCTCCGGCGACCGGGTGCTGGTCCGCATCGGCGAGCTGGTCAAGGACGGGCGCATCCACGGCATCTCCGACGTCAACAACGAGTCGAGCCGCGAGGGCACCCGGCTGGTGATCGACGTGCGCCGCGACGCCGTGCCGCAGGTGGTGCTGAACCAGCTCTACAAGCACACGCAGCTGCAGGACAGCTTCGGCGTGATCATGCTGGCCCTGGTCGACGGCGTGCCCAGGTTGCTCAACCTGGCCGACGTGCTGCGCCACTACAACGCCCACCAGATCAACGTCGTCATCCGGCGCACCCGCTACGAGCTGCGCAAGGCGGAGGAGCGGGCGCACATCCTCGAGGGCCTGCTGATCGCCCTCGACCACTTGGACGAGGTCATCAACCTCATCCGCAACGCCGAGTCGGCCGAGGTCGCGCGCGGCCAGCTGATGGAGCGCTACTCGCTCTCCGAGATCCAGGCCACCGCCATCCTCGACATGCAGCTCCGCCGCCTCGCTGCCCTGGAGCGGCAGCGCATCCAGGACGAGTACGCCGAGCTGCAGGCCAAGATCGCCGAGTTCAAGGCGATCCTGGCGGATCCGGCCAGGATCCGCGCGATCGTCAAGGACGAGATCCTCGACATCAAGCGTCGCTTCGCCGACCCGCGCCGCACCGAGATCCGCCCGGACGAGGGCGAGCTGTCGATCGAGGACCTGATCGCGGCCGAGCCGGTGGTGGTCACCGTGACCCGCACCGGCTACGTCAAGCGGGTGCCGCTGACCGACTACCGCGCCCAGGGCCGCGGTGGCCGGGGCGTGCGGGGCGCGAACCTCAAACTGGACGACATCGTCCAGTTCTTGTTCATCACCAACACCCACCACTGGGTGCTGTTCTTCACCAACAAGGGTCGGGTGTACCGGGTCAAGGTGCACGAGCTGCCCGAGGCGTCGCGCAACTCCCGCGGCACCTACGTGGCCAACGTGCCTGGCGCCACCTTCCAGCCCGACGAGCGCATCGCCGCCGTGCTCGACCTGGACGATTACGACAGTGACCGCTTCCTGGTGCTGGGGACCAGGCGTGGCATGGTGAAGAAGACGGCGCTGTCCGAGTACGACTCGCCCCGGGTCGGCCTCGCCGCCATCAACCTGCGCGAGGACGACGAGCTGATCGGGGTCAAGCTCACCTCGGGCATGGACGACCTGTTGTACGTGTCCCGCAAGGGGCAGGCCTGCCGCTTCATGGAGGCCTCCGTGCGGTCCATGGGCCGCCAGACCAGTGGTGTGATCGCCATGCGGCTCAACGGCGACGACGAGGTGCTGGCGATGGAGGTGGTCCGTCCGAACGCCGACCTCCTGGTGATCACCGACGCCGGCTTCGGCAAGCGCACGCCCTTGGAGCAGTATCCTCTCAAGGGTCGCGGCGGCAAGGGGGTGCTCACCGTGAGGATCGTCGAGCGCCGCGGCTACCTTGCCGGCGCGCTGGCGGTGCAGGAGGAGGACGATATCTTCCTGATCACCGACAACGGCCAGATCATTCGTACGAGGGTCAAGGAGGTCCGGAGGGCCGGTCGTGCCACCCAGGGGGTCCGCATCATGCGCCTGGGTCAGACCGGCCGCGTGGCGGCCGTCGCACCGGTCGTCAAGGACGAGGAGTAGCCTATGGCTAGTCAAATCCCACAGGTCACGAGACAGGCGAGGATCCCTCTACCGGCGTCGTCGGCCGGCCAGCCCGGGGCCCCCGACCGGAGTTCCCGCCTGGTCCTGCGGCGGCTCGACCCATGGTCGGTGCTGAAGTTCTCGCTGCTGTTCTACTTCTGCATGCTGCTGGTCGGGCTGCTGGTGTTCGCGGTGATCTGGCTGGTGCTGGTCAACATGGGCGTGTTCGAGTCTGTCGCCAGGTTCGCGGGAAACTTCAACCTGGACCTCGGCTTCCCCGCCGGCACCGTGTTCAAGTACTACATCCTGCTCGGGCTGCTCGGCGTGGTCCTCTGGAGCGTCGGCACCGTGCTGCTCACGCTGCTGTTCAACCTGGTCAACGACATCACCGGCGGCATCGAGGTAGTGCTGGGCGAGCGCTTGCGGCCCTCCTACGAGGAGCGGCCCTTCTAACCGCCGCCGGCTCCCGCTCCGTTGTGGCCTGGCGGCCTGGCGTGCCACGTGAAACGCCGCCCATCTCGCCGGCGGCCTCGCGAAGTACGGTCCCGCACCTGACCGGGTCGTGACCCATCCGGCCACCGGCGCCTTGCCGGGACGGCCCGCACGAGTGCCCGTCGGCGTCGTTGTCGGGCTCGGCTAGTACCTCGCCAATTTAGGCTTGCCCGGTCGACGCCTCATGGGATCCCAGATCCTCGCAGGTCACGGATGTGCGGTGCCCGGCGCCGACCGGGCAAACCCTGTCGGGCTCGGTACTAGCCCGAACGGGCTATTCGGTCCCTCCCCTTGGCTCCCGATCAGACCGGCAGCGGCCAGGCAAGCCGCTGCCATTCGAGCGTGGAGCGGGAGGTGTCATGAAGCGCACGGCGTACGCCGTGATCGGCGTGGCCGTGCTCGCCGCCGCACTGGCAGGGTGCGGCTCGAGCACGCCGAGCAGCTCGGCAGGCGCGACGGCGACGACCAGGCCGGTCGCCAAGACGCGACCGGTGGCCGTGCCGAAGCCGGCCGGCAAGACGGTTCTCCGCATGGAAGGCGCCCTGAGCAGCCACAACGTCGGCCGGTCGCTGGCGTTCGACCAGAAGACGCTCGACGCCATGGCGACCAGCACGGCGACTATCTTCGAGCCCTTCGTGAAGAAGGACATCCGCTTCACCGGCATCCCCATGTCCGACCTGCTCACGCGCGCGGGCGTCGCGCCGACCGCGACCAAGGTGAACATGCACGCGCTCGACGACTACAAGGTCGAGTTCAAGGTCCCCGACCTGATGGCGCCGGGGGTTCTGCTGGCCACCAGGGCCGACGGGGCGGCCATCCCGATCGGCAAGGGCGGACCGATCCGGCTGGTGTTCCCGCCCGGCTCCACCGCCGGCAAGAACAAGGACGTCTGGATCTGGAGCATCGACTCCATGACGATCCGTTAGTGCCGATCCCGACCAGGTCCGCCCGGCCGGTGCCGGGCCTCCCGGGCTCCCCGCGGACAGGGACGCCAGGTCCACCAGAGCCCGGATCCGGAAGGCACTAGTGCGGCTACCGACCTCGAGCCGCCGGCATCGGGCCCGTCCGCGTCAGGTGGCCGCGGAAGGGCCGGCCGCCATGCCCGAGGTGACGGCGAGGCTGCGGCTCTCGCCGAGCCAGCGGGTGCTGGTGACGGTGCTCGGACTGTTGATCGTCACCGTGCAGGTGATGATCGTGCTTGCCTACCGGAACCTGGGCAACACCACCACCTCGTTCGGCACCGCCACCGACGTCGTGACCGGCCTCGCGCGGGTGCAGCGCGAGATCGGTCAGTTGCAGATCGACGTCGAGCGCCTGCGCGTGCCCGACGGCGTCGACCGGGTTGCCATCCAGCGCGGCCTGGTCGACCAGCAGATCGAGGTCACCCTGGGCGCCACGTCGGCGGCGGGCGACGAGCGCGCGGCCATCGAGCGGGCCCGCGGCCACCTCGCCGCGTTCGACGCCGAGCTGGCGAGGCTGCAGGCTGACGCGACCCCCGCGCACCTCGCCAGCTCGCGGCCGGCCCTACGGCGAGAGGCCGATGCGGCGGAGACGATCCTCAAAGAGGACTACGACGCCAGCGAGATCAGCTTCTTCGGCGCCATCACCAACGCGCTGCACGCGCGCACCGCCCTCGAGCGGGTGCTGATGGGCACCACCGGCCTGACCCTGGCGGTCGCGCTGATGCTCTCGCTGTCGCTGCGGCGGCGGACCAGCCGCACCTTCGCCCGCGCCTACCAGCGCCTGGTCCAGGAGGTCAACGAACGCGAGGCGGCCGAGCAGGCGCTGCGCGAGAGCGAGCAGCGCTTCCGCGCGCTGGTGCACAACGCCTCGGACGTGTTCACCGTGATCGGGGACGACGGGGTCATCCGCTACCAGAGCCCGGCGGTCGAGGCCGTGCTCGGGCACCCACCGGACAGCCTGATCGGCCGCAGCCTGCTCGACGTGGTGCTCGCCGACGACCGCGAGGCCGCCAAGCGGCTGTTCGAGCAGTCCAGGCAGCGGAGTGGCGTCCCGGTCGTCGGCGAGGTGCGCATGCTGCCGAGGGGGTCCGAGCAGGCGCCACGGCGCTTCGAGATGACCGTCACCGACCTGCTGGCCGACCCGACCGTCAGCGGCCTGGTGCTCAACTACAGCGACATCACCGAGCGAGCGCTCTACCAGGAGCGGCTGACCAGGCAGGCGTTTCAGGACACGCTGACCGGCCTGGCCAACCGGGCGCGGTTCCAGGAACGGCTGGAGGACGCGCTGCGGCAGCGCGACCACACCGTGGGCCTGTTGTTCATCGACCTCGACCGCTTCAAGGTGATCAACGACAGCCTCGGCCACGACGCCGGCGACCAGCTCCTGCGCGAGGTGGCGGAGCGGCTGACCGCCTGCCTGCGGGAGGGGGACACGCTCGCCCGGCTCGGCGGCGACGAGTTCACCGTGCTGCTGCCCGACATCTCCGGGCCCGAGGTCGCGGTCGCGGTCGCCGAGCGGATCATCGGTCACCTCAAGGCGCCCTTCGACCTGCCAGGCCAGTCGGTGGTGGTGGGCGCGAGCGTCGGCATCGCCACCGGTGTGGCTTCACGCGAGCGCCCCGACACGCTGCTGCGGGACGCGGACGCCGCCATGTACGAGGCGAAGGCCCGCGGCCGCGGGCGGCACGCGCTCTTCCACACCGCCATGCACACGCGCGCCGTCAGCCGCCTCGCCATCGAGACCGAGCTGCGCCGGGCGATCGAGACAGGGCAGCTCCTGCTCTACTACCAGCCGATCATCCTGCTGGGCAGCGGCCAGATGGTCGGCGTCGAGGCACTGCTGCGCTGGCGCCGGTCGGACGGGACGCTGGTGCTGCCGAACGAGTTCGTCCCCGTGGCCGAGGAGACCGGGCTGATCCACCCGATCGGCCGCTGGGTGCTGCACGAGGCCTGCGACCAGCTCAGCCGCTGGCGGGCCGACCTGCCCCAGGCCGCGGGGCTGTCGATGAGCGTCAACGTCTCCGCGCGCCAGCTCCAGGACCCCAGCCTCGCCTCCGACGTGACCTCCGCCCTGCAGCACGCCGCCCTGGACCCCGCCTCGCTGGTGCTGGAGCTCACCGAGACGGTGATGGCCGAGAACCTCGAGGTGGCTAAGGAGACCCTGCAGGCGCTCAGGTGGATGTCGGTGCAGTTGGCCATGGACGACTTCGGCACCGGCTACTCGTCGCTGAGCAGCCTCAGCCAGCTTCCGCTGGACATCCTGAAGATCGACCAGAGCTTCGTCGCCCGCCTCGACCACGACGCCGAGGGCCGCGCGATCGTGTACGCGATCATGTCGCTGGCCGGCGCCCTCGGCGTGCGCGTCACCGGCGAGGGCATCGAGACGCCCGAGCAGCTCTCCACCCTGATCGAGCTCGGCTGCCAGTACGGCCAGGGCCACCTCCTCGGCGAGCCCATGCCCGCCGACGCCCTGGCAGCCACGCTGGTCGCCAAGGACCCCGACCAAGTCGCCACCATATCCAAGCTGACCCGGCCGTCCTGACCGCTGGCGAGCAGAGGCTACGAGGCCGTGCGACGGCTCGCCTTGCCCTTCACGTCAGCGGCCTCGTCGACGAACTGCCGCGCTCGCTCGGGCGCCGCGGGATCACCGGGAACGTGGACCCATGCAGGCCCGAGACCCTCTTTGGTCTGCACCGTCACCACATGCCACGAGGTGGCTGCGATCCCTGGGTATCGTGGCGGATGATGCCCTCCCAGATCGCTCGGGAGGCGATGGCGGCCAGGGGCTGGCTGGTGACCCGCAGGCATGCCCGTAGCATGTCGGCGTCGAGCAGTCGGCAAGTGAGAATGGTCGTGTCAACGGCCAGGTCGCCGCTCCCTCGAGTGGGTCCGGGTCACGCAGGACCTCGCCGCCGTGTATGGCCAGCCGTACCCGGACCTGCTCGGCGCGGAGCTTGCGGCGGTTGAAGCTTGTCAGTCGCTGGTGCAGGCCATCGAGCAGCTCGGTGAGAAGCATGGTCCTTGGCACGTGGGGGTCGATCGAGAAGATGTACCCGTCGCCGGTGCTGTGCTGGTGGTACTGTTCGCGCCCCGCACCCGCCCCCGTAAGGAGCGTGGTGCACCAGCATCCCGCGACAGCCGGCCGTTGTCCGAGCTGGACCGCCGCCTCATCGGCGCCTTCGACCGGCTGGTCGGCGGCCGGTCGGAGATCATTGACGGCGCGCTCACCGTCACCAACCTGTGCGCTGAAGCCAGGGTGTCCCGAGCCTCCTACTACCGCTCCCCGGTCGCCGCATTGGTCAAGACGCTCCTGGCCTCCGACCAGACACCCCGTCCCGAGGTCGAACAACTCCGCCAACGAGTGCGGGAACTGGACAAGGCCGGCAAGGGCAGCGGCGGCGGCACGCCCAGGAGGTGCGAGACCTCAAGGCCGCCGCGGCGGTCGATGCCAACCAGGTCCTGGCCCTGCGCAACGCCGAACTGGAGGCCGACAACCGCCGCCTGGTCGCGCAACTGGCGCAGGTGGAAGCGGCAGTGATCCCGATGGCTGACCGCAGCTAACGGTCGGGCGGCTTGCCGGGCCGTCAACTCCGAAGATCGCGCCGACCGCACCAGACAGTACTCACGGAGGCCAGCGCGGTTCTCAATCCCGACTTCCTCTGCATCCTGACCACCATGATGCCGCCTACACCCGCCTACACCAGGGTCTTCAGAAATCCCGGCAGCCTGCGCCGGGCACGTCAGCGGTTATCCAGCAGTCGGTGACGTTGGGTCAGGCGGGTCGACCAGGCGGTGCTGGTATGCCAGCGCGACCAGCTGTGCGCGGTCGCGGGCGCCGAGTTTGGCCATTGCCCGGCTGACGTGGGTCTTGGCGGTGGCGGGGCTGATCACCAGGTGCTCGGCGATCTCATGGTTGCTCATGCCATGCGCCGCCAGCCCGGCGACCTCTCGCTCCCGCTCGGTGAGCTGGGCCAGCGCCCCAGCGTTGACCTGGCGGTTTGGGCCCCGGTCGACAAGCCGGGCAACCAGCCGGCGGGTCAGGCCGGGCGACAGCAGTGCTTCGCCGCCTGCCACCACCCGGATGCCGTGCAGCAGTTGACCGGGGTCGGTGTTCTTGTTCACAAAACCGCTGGCGCCGGCGCCCAGCGCCTCGATGACGTACTCGTCGTGATCGAACGTCGTGAGGATCAGCACGTGCGCGTGCGCAAGGTCGGGAGCCTCGGCGATCTGGCGGGTGGCGTCCAGCCCGTCGACGCCTGGCATGCGGATGTCCATGAGGACGACGTCGGGGTGGGTTTGTTGTGCCAGGTCAACGGCTGCGGCACCGTCGGCGGCCTCGCCCACCACGATCATCCCTGGCTCGGCGTCGATGAGGGCCCGGAACCCGGCGCGGATCAACCTCTCGTCGTCGGCGATGAGGACCCGGATCGGCTCGGTCATTCCCCACCGCCGGGTGATGTCGGTGGTCGTCGGTCCCTGCCCGTCCTGGTCCTCCAGGGTGCAGGATGGCAGGTCACTGGCGGGCGCATGTGGTCATCATGCCTGGTCTGGGGTGGGTAGGGCGCACCGCACCTGGAAGCCGCCGTCGGGGTGCGGGCCGGCGGTGAGGTGTCCAGACAGTGCCAGGGCCCGCTCCCGCATGCCGCTGATGCCGTG
>WNFZ01000498.1_pt1 | contig 56594 bp, 54 predicted proteins | sample 5400081 | NCBI WGS metagenome assembly WNFZ01 (sample SAMN13153365, study PRJNA577476) | soil metagenome | isolation source: 80 cm soil or saprolite under grassland replicate 1 | place: USA:California | collected 2016-06-15
TTCTTTTCTTTCTTCTTGCCATTGGAGATTTCATCAATGCCGGACCGGATTTCAGACATTTCACCGGCTACGAAGGAATTTTCTGCGGTCTCTCGGCGATTTACGCCGGCCTCGCGCAAGTGCTTAACGAAGTTTTCGGCAAAATCGTCCTGCCACTCGGGCCGGTGGACAAGTAATTTCCACCACGAAGCACACGAAGAGCACGAAGCATTTATAGGACGAACCGCTTAATGCCGTTTTGTAGTTTCGTAACGTTGAAGTTTATTAACAGCCCAATTGGAACCTTGGCTAGCCGCATGCAAGTGAGGATTTGCGCCTGATGGATTGGCAGAAGTGTTTCAACGGACTTGATCTCCACCATGAGATCGCTGCTGACAAGCAGCGATTCGATGACCACAATCCAACAGAACATCTTTGTACCGCACCGGTAGCGTGAAACGGGATCTGCGCATGCGACAGCTCACACGCAAGACCCTAGCGATACGTCGACGCGAGCAAGCCTGGATCCAGGGTGCGATGCACCTCAATCGCGCATCCGATCATGCTCCGCGACAATTCATCAAACTCCATCTTCGTGCTCTTCGTGGTGAATTTAAGTCTGCTCTTTCAATAGGCTGGCCGCTAGTTTAAGTGCCGATTCGCTTTTGCCACCGAGCATCCGCGCGATTTCCTCCTGGCGCCCTTTTCCAGTGACTTCGTGCAAATTGGAAAATGTACGTCCATGCGCGACGTCCTTCATTACAACAAAATGCGAAGAAGCAGTCGCGGCGACTTGGGGCAGGTGCGTGATGCAAATCACCTGACGATCGCGCCCTAGCATTTGCATTTTTGCGCCGACGGCGTGGGCTATCTCGCCGCCTACATTCGTATCAATCTCGTCGAACACGAGCAGCGGGATTGCATCATGCGCAGCCAGCGCCGATTTGATCGCCAGCATTAGACGTGAGATTTCGCCGCTCGACGCAATAGCGCGCAGCGGTTTGAGGGGTTCGCCAGGATTCGGTGAGAAAAGCAATTCTACAGAATCAAATCCATTTGGGCCTGGCTCATCGAGCGCGTTGAGTTTTGCTTCGAATTCGGATTGGCGAAATCCAAGATCGCGCAAATTGCGCCGGATGTTTTCGGAAAGTTTCGGCGCAGCTTTTGCGCGCAGCTTGCGCAACGCTTCACCCGCGCGGTTCATTTGTGTGCAAACATTGTCGATCTCTCTCGCGAGACGCTCGAGCTCTGCATCTCGACCTTCGATTGTCCGCATTCGTTCCGCCGCCCGCTCGCCGAACGCGATCACCTCGCCAATTGAGTCGCCGTATTTGCGCTTCAGAGTTTCGAAGAGCGAGACGCGTTGTTCGAGCGCAGCTAGTTGTTGCGGATCGAGATCGAACTTTTCTGCGTACGCGGAAAGGGAGCGCGCAATCTCGGAGAGCTCGACAACGCTTGCCGTGTGAGCCGACGAAAGTTGCGTGATCGAGCTGTCGATCTTTTCCAACTCACGCAACAGCCGCTGTGTTTCCGCAAGCTGCGAGAGAACGGAACCGTCCGCCTCGGAAAGTTTGTTCGCGACGCTGGTGGCCAGCTCAATCAGCCGTTTACTGTTGCTGGCCAGCTTGTAGCGCCTCTCGATTTCTTCTTCTTCGCCTGCAACAAGGTTCGCGGATTTGATTTCCGTAATCTGATGACGAAGAAGATCGAGCTCCTGCTCGCGCGCCGTCTCAGCGGTGTTCAGCGCCGCCTGCTCGGCGAGCAGCGTCTGCAATTGCCGGTAATCCTTTCGATATTCGCCAAGCTGTGCTTCAACGCGCGCGAACGAATCGAGCAAGCTCAATTGTGTCTCGGGCAAGAGCAAAGATTGGTGATCGTGCGGCCCGTGGAGATCGACAAGTTCGTCGCCGAGATTTTTCAAGATTGATAACGTCGTTAGAGAGCCGTTGATGAATTGCCGATTGGTTCCGGTTGAGGAGAGGGTGCGCTTTAGAATAAGATCGTTCTCGCATGGTTCGATCCCAGACTCGACGAGTTGCGGATTTAATTTTTGCAGCTCCTTTCCCGTAAACACCGCTTCCACAGTGCAAAGATCAGCTCCGGTGCGAATCAGGGATTTGTCCGCGCGCTCACCCAACAAAAGTTGCAGCGCGCCGATGATGATCGATTTCCCTACTCCCGTTTCACCAGTGACCGCGATAAAACCCGGTCCCATTTGCCACTCGAGCTCTTCCACCAGCGCGAGATTTTTGATTCGTAGCAAAGTTATGACCGCAGGCATTTGGGAGCTGACTGTCTCAGTAAAACCGCTTCGTCTCAGTCTATCTCCGGTTCGCTCGTCGACACAGTATACCAACCGGAACCGCGCTTTTCGACCATAAACGTATGCGTACTTACCGTCGTGCTAGTAAGAACATCTGCCCCCAGATGCCCTGACTGTCGCGAAACGTTGATCGCATCAATCGGCTCGTTTGTCGCATAAGACACAAGTCGCACAACTTCTTCAAAGTCATTCCGCGGAAGGGGGGTGCGCGGATTGAGCCAGGCGTGTTCAAGGTTCCAACGGTACCGATCTTCTGCACAGGGCGCCACAGCCAACGAACAAACGACAGCCGCAAACCTTTTCACGCGACGATCTAATACCTCCGACAAAATTTGCGATTCCGACCCTCCAATTGATTAATCTCAACGAATGATTCCGCGCTCGCTTTGTTCGATGAACTGAATGATTTCGGTGATTTCTTCCGTCTGGGGTAATTCTTTCTGCATCACTTCGATTGCCTGGCGTCTGTTGTATTTCGAGCGGTAAATCAGGCGGAACGCTTCTTTGATTAGCTTCACGCTTTCCGGCGGAAAATTTTTGCGTTCCAAGCCGACCAGATTAATCCCGCGAATTTCGGCCGGATTGCCGTCGGCGATCATGAATGGCGGAACATCCTGCACAATCTTCGAGCAGCCGCCGGTAATGGCGAATCGGCCGATTCGGCAAAATTGATGCACCGCTGTGAGTCCGCCCATCATCGCATGGTCGCCCACTTGCACGTGGCCACCCAATGTGCCGTTATTGGAGAAAATGACGTGATCGCCCACGGTGCAATCGTGACCGATATGACTGTAAGCGAATACGTCGGTTCGCCGCGATATTTTAGATCCTGGGTTTGCTGGCCGATCGAGCAATAGGCATAAAATTTGTTTTTCGCTCCGGCCTTCATCGGCCCGCAGAGCGTGACGTGATGTTGCAGCCAGCAGTTTGGACCGAGTACGACGTCACATCCGATGACGCAATAGGGCCCCACGATCGTCCCCGCACCGATCTCCGCGCCCGGATCGATGATTGCGGTCGGATGGATCTGCACGTCAGACATAATGACGAATGACCAATGACGAATGACGAATGAATGAAGAAACTCGAAGCTCGAATGTGTGCTGCGACAAATCTTTGCGATTCGTCATTCGGAATTCCTTCGTTCTTTTTCCTTCGTGCTTCGTCATTCTGTTCACTTATCGAGAAACGTGAACATCAGTTCGGCTTCGGAGACAATTGCGTCGTTTACCACGCAGTGACATTTCGCCTTTGCCAGACGTTCGCCGCGCGATTTCGTCAGCTCGGCGTGGATGAACATGGTGTCGCCCGGTAGGACTGGTTTGCGAAATTTTACTTCGTCCGCGCTCATGAAATACCCAATGCGGCTGGTGGTCTTCGCCAGTTTGAACAACAGAATGCTGGCCACCTGCGCCATTGCTTCCACCTGCATCACGCCGGGCATCACCGGGTGACCGGGGAAATGTCCTTGAAAGAATGGCTCGTTAATGGTGACGGTTTTCACGCCGACGCATTTGGTTTCGGTTTCGAAGCTAATAATGCGATCGACCATGAGAAATGGGAAACGATGCGGCAAAATCTGCATCACTTCATCGGTATCGAGTCCTCCGTCGCCGCTCGGGATTGTTCGCGGCGTGGCGACGGCACTTCTGCGCGTCTGCTCGCGAGTGATTGAGCGTGCCAGCTCCGCATTGCTCGCGTGGCCAGGTTTCACCGCGACCACATGACCGCGAATGCGTCGCCCGACCAGCGCGAGGTCACCGATAATATCCAGGATTTTATGCCTGACGAATTCGTCAGCGAAGCGCAGCGGCTCCTTACTCAGAACTGCATCTCCGTGCACGACGATCGCGTTCTCCAAGCTACCGCCTTTGATGAGATTTTTGTCCATCAGCGGCTTAACATCTTCGTAATAAACAAATGTGCGGGCTGGAGCGATCTCGCGTTCGAACAGTGACGGCGTGACCTCCATCGAGTAAAATTGTGAGAACTGATTGTTTGGTCCGGCTTGGGTGCACGAGATGCGAAACTTGTCGTCCGGCAATAGGACTAGCAACGCGCCCGTTTTCGATTCCACATGCATCGTTTCGCGCACGTCGAAAAATTTGCGCGGCTCCTCCTGGGCCGTCACACCCGCTTTCCTGATCAGATCGACATACGCCTGCGCACTGCCGTCGCCGATCGGCGGTTCGTTTGCGTCCATTTCCACAACGGCGTTGTCCACGCCCATAGCCCAAAGCGCGGCAAGCACGTGCTCGACTGTGTGCACGCGGACGGAACCTTCGCCGATCGTCGTGGCGCGCTCGACTGTCTTCAAATTTTCGATCTTTGCGTCGATCGTCGGCTCCTCCTGCAAATCCTTGCGTTTGAACTTAATTCCGTGATCGACTGGCGCTGGCTGAAGCTTCAGGGTGACTTTTTCGCCGGTGTGCAGTGCGGTGCCACTAAAGCTGGCGGCTTTGCCAAGCGTGTGCTGAAATTCGGGCGTCGATGGCATCTGTAATTAGCAATCGCTTGCGTTGTAGCGGTGCTTGTGTCAAGCACCGTTCTTTCATTAACACCCTGCTTTAGCGGGGTGATCGGACGCTAACACAAATCATCAAACCGCTTTAGCGGTTTTTCGTCACACTTTCGAGAAACCGCTAAAGCGGTTTGTACCGTACCGTAGTCGCAACACACCTCGCTGAAGCGAGGTGTTAATGAGATCGGTTCATTTCAATTCAATCTCGCCGCAATCAAACGCCATCATCTTGTCAACATTTGAGATTCGGAATCGATGGGAACCTGTGCCATCATCCTGCCAAATCTGGATAGACTTCTCGCCAGCCTTGGCAGCCAGCGCGCGAGTCACATTCGGCGACTCATTTACGGTGAACAACGGCAGGCCGTCTGCTGTTTTCAGGTAGCTTCCGTCGTTCTCAACCCCGGCGGCAATCTCGATTGTTGGCCGTTTATTGTTGGCCAGCGGATTTGGCATAAGCTTCAGTTTCACACTGGTATCCGGGCGGCCTTGAGGCGGAGAGTCTGCGACCTGGCCCAGATCTTCCACTTTAAGAGCACTAACTAGATAACCACGAGCTCGATATTTTCCGGCGGGCAAATCTTCACCATCGTCGTTTTTCCCATCCCATTGAGTTACGAGAGCATCAGCGCCGATTGTAAATTCGTTCAGTTGCGCTTCCTGGTGTAGAACGCGCACCAGTTTGCCGGTCGTGTCGTAAATGCCGAGACTGATCGTTCCTTCCAATGGCGGAGGAACGAAGCTGACGCGGACGCTTCTCGCGGGTGAGGCTGATGGTGTTTGTACTGGAGCAGGCGGAGCCGTGATGGATTCTTCGGGCGAGATTGACAGAGCCGGTGATTCCTCCGGTGTTGCCGACGCAATTGGACTTGGTGATTCCTGTGCAGCGGCGAACCCAATGGCGAGCCATGCCGCTGCAATCCGCAATCCGCAATCCACAATCCGCGATTCAAACATAGTAGCGCCAGTCCACGTTTGGAAAAATATTATCGCGCCATTCGCAGTCGCGTAGGAGTTCTTCATCGAGCCCGTTTGTGACAAACTGGTCGTGCAACCGGTTGAATCGAACAAGGTGGTCCATCGTGCGTTTGGTGGCGTATTCACACGCCGTTCCGGTTTTCATCAAAAACGCCCAATCACTGGATTGCGCCAACAAAAGTTCGCGGGCGAGTTGTTTAAGCACACGATCCGCGAGTGGGCTGCAGTTTTCTGCGTGCACGCGCGCAGCTTCAGTCATCCGCTGGGCCGCAGTGTGCAGATGTGGATAAATCCATGCGTTACTTGGATCGAGCCAGACGCCGAGATGGCCGTTCTCGCCCCACGTTGAAGCTGCGGGTTCAACGATCTGCTGTGTGGCGTGCGTCGCCAGATATTCACTCGGGGTGGTGAGCCGAAAATTCTGATCGTTTGCCGCTTCGCGAATGAATTGCTCCAGGAAAATGGGTCCTTCGAACCACCAGTGCCCAAACAATTCCGCATCAAATGGAGCGACAACTATTGGGTCGAAAGCAAATTCGCTGATTTCCCGAAGTTGCTGCCGGCGCTGTTCCAGAAAGTGACTCGCATGTTTTACCGCTGCATTTTCCGCCGCCGCGCGATTATACAACGCTTTCTCGTTACCGCGTCCGGTGATCCGATGATATTTCACGCCTGAGAATTTTCTGGTCCCGCGCGCGATCGGCCCCAAATGTTCCATGGCAAGATCGAAACCAATGTCACGGTAGAACTCCCGGTAGGCTGGATCTCCTGGGTAACCTTCATGTGCGCTCCATACTTGCCGACTTGAATCGCTGTCGCGTGCAAACGCGGCCGGACCCGCAGGCGTATAACACGGCGCGTAAATCGATCGGCACGGGCGCGGCGTTCCGAACAATAAGCCGTGACCGTCCAGAACGAACCAACGGATATTTGCTCCCTGCAAAATTGGATCCACTCCCCGCACGTAAGCGCATTCGGGCAGCCAGAATCCCGTAGGCTCTGCATCGAAAACATCGATATATACGTCCCGGCCGATCAAAACCTGCACACGCGCCGCTTGAACGGACTGCTGCTGAATAATCGGGAGCAAGCCGTGCGTGGCGGCACTGGCGATGATTTCGAGTGCGCCGGTGTCTCGCAACTCGCGAACAATCGAGAGCAAATCGCATTTCCATTCGTCGACAAAGAAATGGCGGTTCTCTGAGAATAGCTGGAAATAGAAGTCTGCGAGCTCGCGAAGCTGCGGATGATTACAATTTCGTTTTTGTTCGCGCCCAGTGAGATCAAGTAGAAGATCAAGGTGCCGCACGTAACGCTCGCGCAAAAGCTGATCTTGAAGCATTGCGCAGAGCGTTGGCGTGAGAGACATCGTGAGTTTGAACGGCACAGAGTCGTTCACTAACCGGTGCATCATGCGTAACAGCGGAATGTAACTCTCCGTGACCGCCTCGAAGAACCAGTCTTCTTCCAAGAAGTGTTCATGCTCCGGATGCCGAACGAACGGCAGATGCGCGTGGAGAATAATCGCGAAGTGACCGGGCATTGCAGAAGACTAGAAGGCTGGCAAACAACAGCGCAAGGTGGATCGGCTTCTCCGAAGATGTTGATCAGCCGCCCAAGGCGCAGTTATTTTAGCAACGCGTTCAGGAGAACGCGTTCCAGCTTAGAGCGTGCGGCAAAAGTCTTGGAAGCGATCCAGACCTTTTTTGATCACGTCGAGGCTGGTGGCATAGCTGAGCCGGACCGTGCGATCGTCGCCAAAGGCAGCGCCCGGAACGACGGCGACGCTGGCTTTGCTCAACAAACGGTCGGCAAAATTTTGAGAAGTCAGCCCAAGCTGGCTGATGTTAACCAGCACGTAAAATGCGCCCTCAGGTTTCACCGCAGTCACGTTGGAAATCTTCGATACGCGGTCGAACATGTAATTGCGACGCATATCAAATTCCTCGCGCATATCGGCCAGCGGTTGTTGATCACCTCGCAAAGCGGCAAGCCCGCCGTACTGCGAAAATGAAGACGGATTGGAGGTGGTATGGCTCTGGATCGAATCCACCGCTTTTGCCACCGCCTCCGGTGCCGCCAGATAACCGAGGCGCCAACCTGTCATCGCGTAGGACTTACTGAATCCGTTGATCGTGATCGTGAGATCGTACGCTTCTTTCGAGAGCGACGCGATGCTCACATGCTTGACGTCGTCATAAACGAGTTTCTCATAAATCTCGTCGGACAAAATGTAGATATCTTCCTCGGCAGCGACGTCGACGATCGCCTGCAATTCTTCCTGCGTATAAACAGAGCCAGTCGGATTGCCAGGGCTGTTCATGATCAACATCTTAGTGCGAGGGGTCATTGCATTTTCGAAGTCTTCGGCGCGCATTTTCCATGAATTGCGCTCACTGGTGGGCACGATCACTGGTTCGGCGCCGACCAGTCTGACCATGTCCGGATAACTGACCCAATATGGTGCCGGGATAATAACTTCGTCGCCGGGCTGGCATGTTGCGAGGATCGCATTGTAGCAAGAATGCTTTGCGCCATTGCTGACGATGACCTGCGCGGCGCGATAATTCAGTCCGTTATCGGCGGCCAATTTTTCGGTAATTGCCTGGCGCAGTTCGGGAATGCCAGCGCTAGGCGTGTATTTGGTAAAACCGGCCTCCAATGCGTCGATCGCCGCCTTTTTTATGTGTTCGGGAGTATCGAAATCCGGTTCGCCCGCACCGAAACCACACACATCAATGCCTTCGGCCTTCATAGCTTTGGCTTTGCTGTCGATCGACAGGGTGAGCGAAGGTGTCAGTTGAGCGGCGCGTTCGGAAATTTCCATGGTGCTGAGCTTATTCAAAATGGGAGCGCAAACTATTGGTGGCGATAGAAGTTTTCAATCAGAGGTTTGAAATTATTTTCATCGATCTGGACGATCGCCATTTCGCGTTTCGCGTTCTCAGGAGAATCCGATGCGTGCGCGGCGTTGATCATGATTGTTTGGCCGAATTCCCGGCGAATTGATCCCGGCGGGGCTTTGGCTGGATCAGTTGGGCCAAGCACGTCGCGGATCTTGCGCACCGCATCCATGCCTTGATAAACAATGGCGATCGATTTTTCAGTGCCGGGAACGTCGCGTTCCGCCGATGGACATTCACTCGGTTTTCGGCCCGCCATAAATTCAATGATGCTTTCCCAGTTTTCACGACCGCTTTTTGGGCCAAGTTTTTCCTCAAGCACTAGCAGTACAGGCCCGTAGAACTCCTCCGCTTGCGCGACGCTCATGCAATGGACCTTAAATCCAATGATGGTGAGTCCTGAACGTGAAAATACTTCAATCACACCGCCTGGCCGCAGATTTGGAAACTTGAAATTATCTGGCTTGATGAGGACGAGTGTCTTTTCGGCTTGCGCGTTCGGCAGATAAGAAACGGCACGGTCCAGGATTCCGCCGTCGGAGTCGGAAAAGTCCGCCCAGAGTTTCAAATCGCGCTCGACTGCTTTTGGATCGAAAGCGGCCAGCACGCCGGGCTCAAAGTAAGTTACGTTGCCTGAATCATCGGTGATGTAATCGCCGTAGGTATCGCGAATCGTTTCACCGCTGGTGCGTTCATGTACGATGTGGCCGACGGTGCGATGAATCTTTTCCACCGCGTCAGGTCCGCGAAAAATGAGGAACAAGACACGCGAACGTTGGCCGTTCTTTTCACCGGTAAAATTTTTCAATATGTACTGGCGAATTAACTCCTGCGTCGCCCGATGACGCGGATCGGTTTCCGTCACGATGCTGTCTGCGTAGCGCTTTGCCAGTTCAGCGCCTGGCGCAAACATGCGTCCCGCCACCAGATCAAGTCCCGTGCGAGAAATCAACCGGCCCACGATGCCGCCGGTACGCGATTTGCTCATCGAGTACGGCGTGACGATGGCGTAGGCAAGCTCTTCAGTTTGCATTTCGATTACCTTAGCGGCGTCTACCAAGGCCGCAAAATTCTTCTCCCGGATAGTACGGCCTGGGAGGTCTGCGATCCGGGCTCGCAGAACACTAACTCGCGGGGCCATTTGCGCGCCCCGGTAATACATCAGCAGGCCGGCCCGCTAACCATAGCTTGGTGGGTTTGGCGGTACACCTTCGCCAAAGCCCAACTTTCGGTTAGCACTACGCTCCAAGCGAAGGCTGGAGCGGGTGACGAGGCTCGAACTCGCGACGTCCACCTTGGCAAGGTGGTGCTCTACCAACTGAGCTACACCCGCATTTTTAAGAGCGAATAATAATGTCGAGCCACCCGCGAAACGCAACCTTTTAATTGTTCGCGCCGGTCGAAAATCGTTGAATCTAAATTGCCCGGTGAATGCATCCTATGACCAAAGCACTAATATGAAAAAATTAATCCTCCTTTGCATTTGCTCCGTGGCACTGCCGATAACCTTATTTGGGCAGACTGCCACGACTTCGCCGATCGCCAGTCCGCCAGCAGGAGCAGCAACAGCAGGAGCAGCAACAGCAGCAACAGCAGCAACAGCAACACCAACGGCAACCGCCAGCACCTCTCCATCCGATCTCGCCGACAAGATTCACCAGAAGCTGGAGAAAAAGTTACGCGGCAAGCACGGAATCATCATTGATGGGGGTGGTAAAGATGAAGATGCCGATCTTCAAAAGATGCGCGACTTCGTGGCAATTCCCATTGTCGCGATCGTATTCTTATCAATATTCGGCGCGCCTGTGCTGATCGTGATCATGGTAGGCATATTCGCGCTTCTGGGAAGCCGCATGCGGCAGCGCACCATTAGGATGATGGTGGAGAAAGGTCAGCCAGTTCCCGCCGAACTGCTGGCACCCGAGTTGCGGCACGTACGGCGGCGCTCCGATGTGCGGCGTGGTGTTGTATGGACCATGGTAGGCCTCGGCCTGATGATATGGCTGGCGGCGGTCAATGACTGGGAAGGCGGCGCCTGGTCGTTCGGGCTGATTCCATTTCTGATCGGTCTCGGCTATCTCATCGTATGGAAGTTGGAAAACAAAAAGGACGTTCCTCCTCCTCCGCCGGCACCGTAGTATCGAAACCGTGGAGCTTACTGATGCGGACCTTGTCGCGCGAGTTCTTGTCGATGACGATCAGCACGCGTTCGGAGAGCTCGTGCGACGGCATCAATCAACCGTGCGTGGTCTGCTTCGGCAACTCACCCGGACAGATATCGCCCTGGCCGACGATCTGGCGCAGGAAACTTTTATTCGCGCTTTCAAGAACATCCGCAGCTTTCGCGGTGAAGCGCGATTTTCAACCTGGCTTTACCGCATCGCGTACAATTGTTTTCGCGAGGATGCGCGCCGCCGCAAAGAGGTTGTCGGCGTTGATGAGGAACAGTGGCAAGCGGAGCATGATCCGCAGACTGTCGATCCTGGTTTGAGACATGATCTTATGCACGCACTGAGTTTACTTCCTCTGCACGAGCGCACGGCTATTGTGCTTTGCTGCCAAAACGGATTGTCGCATGACGAGGCCTCGCGCGTCCTTGATATTCCGCTTGGCACCGTAAAGACAAACGTGCTCAGAGGACGCGAAAAACTAAAACGCACACTGGCCGCATGGGGACCAAATTGATATAATGAACGCAATGATTGACGACGAAACGCTGGACCGACAATTGCGTGAAGCCGCCCCGTACATTGACGACGAAGGTTTCACCGCGCGCGTCATGGCGAAATTGCCCGCAGCGCGACGCGAACCGCAATGGCTTCGTGCAGTGATTCTAGTAGGCCTGGCATTACTAGGAAGCGGGGTTGCCTACGTGCTGTCGGGCGGCGGCCGTTTCGTTCGCGAAGGCGTGATCCAGTTGTCTGGCTTGCCGATCTGGCTGTTGCTCGTGTTCGCGTTCGGTTGCGGCCTTGTGGTTGGCGCCTTTGCCGTCATCGTCGCCATTCGCAAAACGCCGGAGGTGCGCGATTTTGCCCGGCTGCGGTTTTGAAATGCTACCCGGTTAAGCCACAGATAATTTGCGCGCCTGCTTAACGTCGAGACCGATCTGGCGAACAAGCGCCTCGACACTTTCGAATTTTTTCTCCGGCCTGAGATAGCGGATGAATCGCACTTCGAGATCTTTTCCGTAAATATCGTGGTCGAAATCAAAAAGGTGGATCTCCAGAATCCGCTCAGATTTTCTGGTGTCCACGGTCGGTCGATAACCGAGGTTCATCACGCCGGGATAAATAACTCCCTCCAGCTTCGCTTCAGCGAAATAGACGCCGTTTGGCGGGAACTGTTCGTTGTGTGCACTCAGGTTTGCCGTTGGAAATCCAATCTTTTTGCCTCGATTATCGCCGCTGACAACGGTTCCCAGAACCGTGTATTCGCGGCCAAGCATCTGCGCCGCCTTTGCGAGATCGCCTGTTTCGACGGCTTTACGAATCGTCGTGCTGCTTACCAATTCGCCATTGGCAGTCACTGGTGGAATTCCCACGACCCCGAAATCGAAGCGTGCGCCGAATTGATTAAGCAGTTTGAGATTGCCGCGCCGATTTTTTCCAAACGACCATTCGTGTCCCACGCAAATTTCGCGCAGCGACTTCGAATGCTCCACTAGTTCGTGCACGAACTCTTCGGGTTCGGTTGCAGCAAATTGTTTATCAAACGTGATGATTAGAAGATGCGCCACGCCCAGGTCGCGAATCAAAGCGATCTTGTGGGGGGTAGCGGTGAGCAAATGAGGCGCGGTTTTTGGCCGCAACACCTTTTCCGGATGTGGATCGAATGTGACCACGACAGGTGTTCCGTTCGCCGCCCGGGCGTGTTGGGCGGAGGTCGAGATGACTGCCTGATGGCCGAGATGCACGCCGTCGAAGACGCCGATGGCCAGGAAGAGCGGACCACGTAATTTCGACAGCTCGGAAATCGATCGGAAGGTTTCCATCACCAAAATGACGAATGACGAACGACGAATGACGAAGGAAATCCGAATGACAAATGACGAAAATGTTCGTGGACACGTTTTCGTACTTCGATCTTGCTCATTAATTCGTCGTTCGTCATTCGGATTTCCTTAGGCCCCGCGCATCTTCGAGACTTCCGGAAGGCTGAGCATGTGATCGAGAATTTCCTCCCGCGTCGCCGTCTTGATTTCTTCAACCGTAATCGCGTTCGCCACGTCAAATCTGCCGGATTTCAACCGGCGCAGTGATTTCAAGTAGGCGCCGCAGCCGAGGGTATCGCCGATGTCGTGCACGTAAGTGCGGACATAGAATCCTTTGCTGCATAACACGGTGAAGTCGATTTCGGGCAACGCGATCCGGTCAATACCGTAGCGATAGACGTGCACCAGGCGCGGCTCGCGCTCGACCACTTTTCCCTGGCGGGCAAGCTTGTAGAGCGGCACGCCACCGTGCTTTTTCGCAGAGACCATCGGCGGCAGCTGATAAAAATCGCCACGGAACTTTTCAAATGCAGCGCGAATTTGATTTTCATCCAGCGAAGGGACCGGCCGCTGCTGAATCACTTCCCCTTGTCGATCCTGCGTGTCGGTCGTCACGCCGAGCACAAACGTGCCGGCGTATTCCTTATCTTCGCTCATCAGCAAATCCTGGACTTTCGTGCCACGCCCAACAGTGAGCAGCAATAATCCGGTGGCGATCGGGTCGAGCGTCCCGCAATGACCGATTTTCTTCGTCCCAAGTTTTTGCCGGCTCAGCACAACAACGTCGTGCGAAGTCATCCCTTCCGCTTTATCCACCAGCAGAATGCCGTCAGGGTCCGCGCTTAACGACTTCACGAATTTCCTCCAGAACCTTTTCTTCGACTTCGGCAAGACTTCCGCGAATGCGCGCGCCGGCAGCAAGACTATGGCCGCCACCACCGAACTTCTGGCAAATCGCGCAGACGTCGACGGCTTCGTCTTTCGAACGCATACTCACCCGCACTTTGCCCTCGGTAAGTTCTTCGAAAAAGACGGCGACGATCACGCCGCGAACTGCGCGAAGATGATCGATCAAACCTTCGTTGTCTTCAGGAAGAACACCCAGCTTTGCGGCGGTTTTTAGGCTGAGGCTAAAAGTTGCCACTCGATCGCCAGCAATAAAACGCATCGTTCGCAGAAGTTCGCGCAACAGTTCCAAGCGGCGGCGGGGATAGTTCTCGTACAATTGCTGACTTATTTTTCCAACGTCCAGATCGCCATCGCGCACGAGTTCCGCGGCGATCTCAAACGTGCGCGCGCTGGTCTTTGGATATTGAAACGACCCTGTGTCAGTGGAGATCGCGGCATAAAGATTTTCTGCAATGTCATGATTCAACGGAAGGCCCTGGCTCTTGATGAGGTCGAAAATGATTTCTCCAGTGGCCGGGGCGCTTGGATCAAGGATCACCAAATCGCCATAGCCCGGATTGCTGAGATGGTGATCGATGTTGATCCAGATTTTTGCCGACCGAACCGCAGCAACCGTGGTTCCCAGCCGGTTCTGAATTGCCGTGTCGAGCGCAATGGCGACATCGAAGTCTTCTGCCATCGCTGGCGGTTTCGTGAGCAAATCCGCACGCGGCAGGAAGGAATATTTTTCGAGCATGCCATCCTCATTCCAGACGCGAACGTCCTTGCCAAGCTGCTCAAGCGACAGTGCGAGCGCGAGCTGACTGCCCAGCGCATCCCCGTCCGGCCGAACATGACTCAAAACCGCGAAATACTGATGCTCGCGCAGGACCTGGCCGATTTGCTCGAACGTGGTGTTGCTCACTCGTCCTCGCTGCTACCTTTTTCAAGGTCCTGTAAAATCTCGAGGACGCGTGCGCCGCGTTCGATGGAATCGTCGAGATGAAAAATAAGATGTGGCGTGTATTTCAAGACAACGTGGCGAGAAAGCTCGACTTGCAGCGCGGGACGATGAGCTTCCAATTTACCAATCACGCTTTCACCGTTTGCCGCGCCGAGAGTGCTCACGAACACATGCGCGCTCTTCAGGTCGGGCGAAACATCAACAGCGTTAACGCTGACGAGTGCGCCTTCGAAGTGTAACTCGCGCGCAATAATTGCGCTTAGCTCGCGCTTTACGAGTTCGTTTACCCGGAGTTGTCGATGTTTCATGGTCGTCGCAGGGCGTTTCTGTAAAACGCCGGCGTCCGCCGCGGCGGACGCCCTACAATTTCTGCGCAATCTGCTCGAGTTGGTAACACTCGATTATGTCGCCCACCTGATATTCGCTGAAATCGCCCAGCTTGATTCCGCATTCCAGACCGGAGCGCACTTCCTTCACGTCGTCTTGGAAGCGCCGCAGTGTGGAAATGCCGCCATCGTAAACCGGCTGGCGCTTTCGCAGGACGCGAGCGCGCGCGGCGCGGGCAATGCGGCCATTTGTGACCAGACAACCAGCAACAATGCCTCTGCTCAGCTGGAAAATTTGTTTCACCTCCGCGTGGCCGATCCCTGTTTCGCGAAGCTCCGGTTCAAGCAGCCCGGCCATGGCGTCTTTGATCTGGTCGAGTAGTTCGTAAATGATGCTGTAAAGCTTAATCTGCACCCCTTCGCGTTTCGCAGCAGGCACAGCCATCGCTTCGACTTTTACGTTAAACCCGATCACAACCGCGTCCGACGCGCTTGCCAGCAAAATATCCGATTCGGAAATCGGTCCGACGGCTGAGTGGATAATTTCGAGGTTGACCTTTTTGGTTTCGATCTGTTTCAACGCGCCTACGAGCGCTTCGAGCGAGCCTTGCGTATCGCATTTCAACACAATGCGCAGGACTTTTTGACCTCCCGCTGTTTCAAGCAGTGTTTCCAGCGTAGCGCGTTGCGGAACGAACAGCTTGGTAGCGCGTTTTGCTTCAAGTCTTTCATCACTTAATTGTTTCGCCTCGCGCTCCGATTCCATCACAAGGAATTCATCACCGGCATTCGGCAGGCCAGTAAACCCAAGCACTTTCACTGGCGTGGAAGGTCCGGCTTCCTTGATCGGTTGGCCGCGATCGTCCATCAGCGATTTTACCTTGCCGTTGTAATCGCCGCAGATGAACGGATCACCGACTTTTAACGTGCCCATCTGCACGATCACGGTGGCAGTGGGTCCGCGTCCCGCTTCTACTTGCGCTTCAATCACGGTGGCGCGTGGTCTGGCCGTGGGCGACGCCTTGAGCTCCAGCACCTCCGCCTGCAACGTGATCATCTCGAGCAAGTGATCAATTCCGGTGCCTTTCGTCGCTGAGACAGGACAAACAATCGTTTCGCCTCCCCAATCTTCCGGAGTCAGTCCGTGTTCCTGAAGTTGTTTCTTCACCCGGTCAATGTTCGCTGAAGGAAGATCAATTTTGTTGATTGCGACCATGATCTTTACGTGCGGCGCCGCCTTGGCGTGATTGATGGCTTCAACCGTTTGCGGCATGATGCCGTCATCCGCCGCGACAACGAGCACGACGATGTCCGTCACATTGGCCCCCCGCGCGCGCATCGCGGTAAAGGCGGCGTGACCGGGTGTATCGATGAACGTAAGTGTCGACCCATTATGATTCACGGTGTAGGCGCCGATGTGCTGGGTAATTCCGCCCGCTTCACCTGCCGCGACACGCGTCTTGCGGATCGCATCCATCAGCGTTGTTTTGCCATGATCAACGTGTCCCATGAACGTGATGATGGGACCGCGCGGTTTGAGTTCCTCTTCCTTTTCGATAACCGGCGGAGGCGGCGCGACAACTACCTGTTCTACCTTGTGAACGCCGGCTCCTTTTTCACGGCGTTCTTTTTCGAGAACGAACCCGTGATTCTCCGCGATTTTCGACGCGATGTCGGGTTCGATTGTCTGATTGATGTTGGCGAAGATATTGTAAGTCATCAACTCCGCGATGAGTTGATGCGGTTTTAGGCCGAGCTCAGCTGCCAACTGCTTAACAATTATCGGAGGCTTAATCAGGATGACCTTCTGCGACACGGCTTCCGCTTCAGCAGAAGGGGGCGCCTCCTCGGCGGGCGCTTGAGTTAGAGGCGGCTGCGCGGGTTCAGCTTCGACGGGCGCAGCAGGTTTTGGCGGAGCAGCAGTTGCCTCCAGCGAGGCGCGAATGCGCGAAATCGGAGGTAAAACGGCCCGTCTCGTTTTTGGCTCGCTCTCTTCTGTCTTCTTGCGCGGCTTTTTTCTATCGATGAGCGAGACGCTCTCTACTTCGTGCCCAGGTGGTGGAGCCGATCGCGGCTCGGATTGCTTCGGCGAGATTACACGCGATTTACCCGCTGAAGTCGCGTGTGCGCTTGCCGGCGCGACATCCCTCTTTGATTCTTTCTTCGGGACTCTTGATTTCCCTGCGGCGACTGGCTTGTCAGCGGCAGTAGCCTTGCGCGCCGCGGCGTGCGCGGCTGGCTTGCGGCTTGCAGTTTTACTGCCCGTCTTCGTTGCCATAACACTTCCTTCAAAATTTCGCTCATGGCTCAAGCTCCCTAAACGAGAGCCATGTTATTGCACGAGTTCCTGCCGATGCACTGCCTCGTAAATCTCTCGCGCCTTTGTTTCGTCGACTGTGAGAATATCCACCAAATCCTGCACGTCTGCATCGCGCAATCCTTCCAGGTTGGTAAACCCGGATTTTACGAGCGTAAGCGCCTGCTCTTGAGTCACTGGCAGGGCGCCGGCCAGCGTCTGTGCAGCTTGCGCTACCTTCTGTTCCACCACCGTTGTCGCCGATGTGTCCTTGCCGATATTGATTTCCCAGCCGGTCAAGCGTGAAGTCAATCGCGCGTTTTGTCCTTTTTTTCCTATCGCGAGCGAAAGCTGGTCTTCATCAACAGAAATCTGCACGCTCTTTTTCTCAGTATCGAAAGTCAGATTCTTCACTTTCGCGGGCTTCAGCGCTTCCAGGACGTATTCTTTTGGGTCCGAACTCCAACGAATGATATCGACCTTCTCATTGTTGAGCTCACGCACGATGTTTTTGACGCGCGAGCCGCGCATGCCGACACATGCACCCACCGGGTCAACTTTCTCGTTTGCGCTCCACACCGCGATCTTGGTGCGATAACCAGCTTCTCGCGCGATGCCGCGGATCTCCACGGTACCATCGGCGATTTCGCTCACCTCGAGCTCGAAAAGCCGGCGCACGAAATTGGGATGACTGCGCGAGACGATAATTTCGGGGCCGCGGGCACCGTTTTCGACCGCGACCACATAAGCGCGAAGGCGATCCCCTACGTTGTAGTCTTCGACGACCACCCGCTCCCGCTGCGGCATGATGGCTTCAAATTTTCCAAGATCCAAAATGACATCGGAACGGTCGAAACGCCGCACAGTTCCACTGACAATCTCGCCCGCGCGGTCCTTAAACTCCTCATAGATCATTTCCTTCTCGGCCTGACGAATCCGCTGCATCATGGCTTGTTTCGCCGTCTGGGCCGCGATTCGCCCGAAATTTTTCGGTGTGACTTCCACTTCCACAGTGTCACCGATGTTCACGTCCGGTTTGATTTTGCGCGCTTTCGAGAGGTCAATCTCATCTTGCGAATTGGTGACGTGATCGACCACCACCAGGTTGGCCAATGCCCGGATTTCGCCGCTCTTCGGATTAATATCGATCCGCAGATCGCGCGACGCGCCGACGCTCTTCTTCGAGGCAGAGAGCAGGGCATTCGACACAGCCTCGAGCAGGATTTCGCGTTTAATTCCGCGCTCCCGCTCCAGGTAATCGAGCATGGCAATAAATTCCGCGTTCATAAAACATGCAGCCCGCAGACTAAAAAGAGTGGGACGCCAGTTCCCACTCCGATCAGCGCGCGGACTAGGCACCAAAGATAGCTACCCGCCGTCTTCCCGTCAAGGTGCGGTCTACTTTGATTTGACGTTGAAAGCTCAACGTCCAACATCCAGCATTCAATGAATTCCCGCTTCCGAGCCGTCGCTGTTGTTCTTCTGGTCTGGGCCCTGATTTATTTACCAGCGCTTGGTTCTATCGCCATCAAAGGCGAAGAAGGTCGACGAATCTTGCCGGCAGTTCGGATGCTCGAGACCGGTAACTACATCGTCCCGCGAATAGGAAGTAATCCGTATTTCCGCAAGCCTCCTTTGGTGAACTGGCTGGTGGCCGCCTCCTTCGCAGTTTCTGGTGTGCGCAACGAATGGACGGCGCGTTTGCCCTCTGCGCTTGCCGTGCTTGCTGTCGCGATTGCATTCGTGACGGTGGCACGCGCCAGTCTTGGCCCGACGGGTTCATTAATTGCCGCTCTCATCTGGATGACCAACATTGGAATGATAGAAAAAGGCCGGCTAATTGAAATCGAAGCGCTGTATGTCTCGCTTTGTGGTCTAGCGACTATTTTTTGGCTGAGCTATTGGGTTCAAGAGAAATCGCCATGGCTCATTTGGATTCCACCATCGATTTTTCTCGGGCTTGGTCTGCTGGCAAAAGGCCCAACGCACCTGGTATTTTTCTATGCGGTAGTGGTGGCGGTCCTTTGGCGTGCGAAAGATTGGAGGCTTCTGTTGCATCCTGCGCATTTTGCTGCTCTGGCCATCATTCTGGTGATCCCGGCAGCGTGGGCCATTCCATTTCTGCACAGCACAACGACGCAAGTCGCGATGGATAAATGGTCAAGCCAATACACCGGGCGATTAAAAGGTATTGATTTCAAATTCTTCGGTTGGATTCAGAACATCCCACGGGGTCTCATGTATTTTCTGCCGTGGCTTTTGCTGTTTCCGTTCGCGCGGTTTTCAAAATTTCACGATGAATCGCATCGGCAGCTCGCGCGTGCGTTGGCTTGGGGAATTGCGGTGCCATTTGTGGCTGTCAATCTGGTACCTGGCTCGGTCGCTCGATATAGCATGCCGGTCATCGTTCCAGCCTCCTGGTTGCTGGCGATGATATACGCGGGAAACGCATTACAGTGGCCGCGAACGTGGACAAAGAATGATCGAGGCTGGTCGAAGGTGGTGGCGACTTTCGTCGGCATCGGTCTTGCGATTGGTGTCATTGGTTATCCGATCACTGCAGTCGTTTTGAAGAACCGGCAGCAGGTGAAAAAGGCCGCCGCGGAAATCAATGCGCACATCCCCGCCAATGAGACGCTCTATGCGGTGAATCCAGATTATCAGCCGGTGTTTTTCTACGTAAAAGCGCCCGTGAGATACGTTAGCTACGTCAAAAATCTGCCGGTTGATGCGCGATACTTTCTCGTCCGAACTGACAATGAAGCCGAGGCATCAACCACCCAAAAATGGGCGCCACTTCGGGCCCAGCCACTGGCTAGGGTGCGAGATTACAGCAAGCGTGAGTTAGTTCTCTTCGAAGTCGCGCCCTAAACTAAAATTGACAGACTGGCAGTTTGGAATTGGTTAGCATACTAACCAATTTGATCCGGCGTTATGTCTGATGGCGAGACATTTGGTCATTTGCTTCATGGTACAGCCCGTACCTGGCGACAAAAACTGGATGAGCGTCTCAAACCAATGGGACTCAGCCAGGCAAAGTGGCGGACCCTAATGCATCTGTCTCTTTCTGAGGACGCGCTTACACAAGCGGAAATTGCAGGCCGCCTAGGCGTCGAGGAGCCTACTGTCGTAAACTTGTTGCACCGCCTGGAAAAAGAAGGCTGGATTACGCGGAATAGTTCGCCACACGATCGCCGCTGCAACATGGTACTGCTCGGTCGGCGCGCCCAGCGGGTGATCGCGCAGATTACTGCAACGGCCGACAAACTTCGGCATGAACTGTTGGCTGATATACCGCACGCCGATCTCCAAACTTGCATGAAAGTGTTGGCGCGCGTGCGGGAGCGGGCGGAGAAAAACGATCGACACCAGGGGATCACCCGCCAGTCAGTAGCTCGCGGTCTGGCCAGGCACAACGGCCAGATCAAGCAGCGACGTTCGATTCTAAGAAAAAGGCACTCTCGCAGTGCCGGCGGAGGTCCTAAATGAACGTTAACGCGCCGGTGAGCACTCCAAAGAGAACAGAGCGGAGCGCTTCCGAGCGCCCGCAAGTTCGAATGAAACGCATCCCTGCTAGCAGCCACAGGATTCCCAAATGGGCGTACTTGCTCTTTATTATCCTGGCGGCGTTTGTTTGTTACCGGATCCTTCAACGCACGGCAAGTGAGGTGAAACCTGCTCAGCCGCCAGCGCGACCGGCTCTCGTTGCTAAGGTGGTGACAAAAGATGTGCCTGTGTATCTCGACGAAATCGGCACGTGCGCGGCGTACGAGACCGTGCAGGTGCAGGCACAGGTGAGCGGGCAAATTATCGCACGCCATTTTCAGGACGGCTCCGACGTGAAGCAGGGCGACCCGCTTTTCACAATCGACCCGCGTCCCTATCAGGCCACTCTTGATCAGGCAAAGGCGCAAGCGGCGTTAGACCAGGCGACGCTGAAGCGACAGGAGGATTTGCGCGCGAGAAAAGTCATATCGCAGCAAGACTACGATACTGCTGTGGCGAACGCGCAGAAGTCTCGGGCGGCGGCAGAGGCTGCCCAGGTGAACGTTGATTATTGCTACATCAAATCACCCATCAACGGACGAGTAGGCTTGCGCAACGTAGACGTCGGCAACCTGGTTGGACCGTCGACTCCGCCGCTCGTTACCATTCAAGGCCTGGACCCGATTTACACCGATTTCACCGTGGCTGAAAACGATCTTCCGACTGTTCGGAAATATCTCGGCGGGCCAAACGTGAAAGTGCAAACGTATCTTCCCGATGGCTCAATCACACCGCGTACCGGAGATCTTTACTTCATAGATAATGCAGTGCAGCCCGGCTCCGGAACCGTGAAGGCGCGCGCAGTGACTCCGAATCCCGATCGCGCTCTCTGGCCGTCCGAGTTTGTGCGGGTCCGTTTTATTCTGGACATGCTGACGAACGCCACGCTTGTGCCGTCGCAGGCCGTACAAGTTAGCCAGAGTGGGCCGTTCGTTTTTGTAGTGAAGCCCGACAACACTGTCGACCTTCGCCCCGTCAAGCCGGGGCAACGCCAGGAGGGCGATCTCACAGTAATCGAAAGCGGTGTGACAGCTGGCGAGACGGTTGTTGTCACTGGTCAGCTTGCGCTTTCGCCAGGAGCGAAAGTAGCACCCCAACCGTACGTTCCTCAAAATCCCAGCAACCCTCAGCAGTCTGCCGCCTCAAAAAGCACAATGTTATATGAATGACGTGGAGCAACACGACGGCGACGGCGAACGGGAAGTCAAAGATAAGGATCGCCTGCGACCGAGATCCTTTGCCAAGGAACGGCCAGAGCCAACGGCAAAGTTAGTTCAAGTTGAAGGCTCGGGGCTTTCCGGCCCCTTCATTCGCCGGCCAGTGATGACCGTGTTGTTGACCTTGTCGGTGATCGTCGCGGGCCTCGCAACTTACGGAAAGCTCGCCGTGAATGACCTTCCTGCGGTCGATTACCCGGTCATTCAAGTCAGCTGCTCGTATCCCGGCGCGGACCCAACGACGATGGCCAACAACATCGCAACGCCGCTGGAAAAACAATTTCTGCAAATTCCCGGCCTAGACATCATCACCAGCAACAGCACGCAGAGCAACACGCAGTTCACTTTGCAGTTTGTTCTCAGCAAAAGCATCACCGACGCCGCGACCGATGTGCAGGCAGCCATCCAGCGTGCCACTGGCAAATTGCCACTCGATTTGCCGAGTCCGCCTACGTTTACCAAAACGAACCCGAATGATCAGGCCGTTTACTTGTTAGGCCTGATGTCGGACACGCTCACAGACTGGGACCTGTATAAGTACGCCTCCACCGCTGTCGCGCAACGCATCAACATCCTGCCAGGCGTTTCACAAGTGAATATTTATGGCGTACAAGGCGCGATTCGGGTCAAGGCCGACCCGTCGGCGCTGGCTGCACGCGCTCTGACGATGGACGATCTCGCCAGCGGAATCAAATCGGGCACGGTCTATTCTGGCGCGGGACAATTCGACGGCCCGCATCGCACGTTTGTGCTGCAGCCCAATGGACAGATCGACAAGGCCGAGGGCTATCGCGAATTGATCGTGGCACGGAACCCGAACGGCTCGCCGGTTTACTTGCGCGATGTGGCGGATGTTAAGCAGAGCGTGCAAGACGAGCGCATCTCGCGCTTTTTCTGGATGCGGGGTTTTAATCCGCCCGGATCAGTTGTTGTGCTGGCGGTTTCGCGGCAGGCGGGCGCCAACGCAGTGGAAGTGGCCAATTCTGTCAAAGCGCTGTTCCCGGAACTTCGCGCGAGCTTGCCGGGCTCGATCAAATTCACGCCTGTGTTCGACCGGTCGCAAACCATCGTTAATTCTGCTGACGAAGTGAAATGGACACTGATCATCGCGTTCGTGCTGGTGGTACTGGTCATCTACGTCTTTCTCGGCCGCGCTACAGACACGCTGATTCCGGCCGTGGCACTGCCAATGTCGTTGCTGCTCACTGTGGCCGTGATGTACATGCTCAATTTCTCCATCAACAATCTCACGTTGATGGCGCTGACTCTGGCCATCGGTTTCCTTGTCGATGACGCGATCGTGTTCCTGGAAAACGTCGTGCGTCGGGCTGAGCACGGCGAGTCGATTCTGAAAGCGACATTCAACAGCGCCGGCGAGATTTCTTTCACCATTCTGTCAATGACGCTTTCACTGGCCGCGGTTTTCATTCCGCTGGTTTTTATCCCCGGACTGCTCGGCCGCATTTTCCGCGAATTCTCTGTCACGATCATCGTGGCCATTCTCGCGTCGGGACTTGTGTCGTTGACGCTCACCCCACTAATGTGCGCGCGCATTTTGGGCGAGCGCAAAGCCGGTCACAAGCGGGCGTGGATGGAGCGCCACACCAGCAATTTCATCAAACGCGTGATCGCTGCTTACGGCCGGGCGCTCGATTGGTTTCTCGACCGCGCATGGCTCACTGTGCCGATCCTGATCGCTTGCATCCTTGGTCTCTGGTTCTTCTTCACCCATCTGCCGTTCACCTTGATACCGCCGGGCGACAGTGGTTTCATCCGCGGCGTGTTCATCGCACAGGAAGGATCATCGCCGGCGCAAATGCGCGCGTATCAGGCGCAGGTCAACGAGAAGCTCCAAGCGGATCCAGCCGTCGGGCAATTCTTCACACTCGCTGGTTTCTCCTCGCGCAGCGCATTGTCGCAGGGGCTGATGTTTCTTTTTCTGAAGCCGCGCAGCGAGCGCCCGCCCATGGACCAAATTATTTTGCGACTGCAAAAATCAATGGGCTCCATTCCCGGCATCACCGCGGTGTTAACGCCGAGTCCGGTGCTGCAAATCAGCGTCGGTGCCACGAGCCAGACCCAGGGGCAGTACGCCTACAATATTAGCGGTATCGTCCCGGAGGACGTTTATGCCGTGGCCGACCAATTGATGGAAAAACTGCGACAGTTTAAAGGCTTCGCCAGTGTCCGCTCCGATTACTACCACGACACGCCAAATCTTAGGATCGACATCAACAGGGATCGCGCCGCAACCTACGGCGTTTCTACTTCCGCAATCCAAAGCTTAATGCGCAACGCGTACTCGCAAAACTACGTCTATCTCATCAAGGAACCGGACGACCAATACCAGGTCATCCTCGAAGTGAAAGACAAGGAGCGGGCGCACCCTAGCGACTTGGACGATCTCTACGTTCGCAGCAGCACCAGCGGCAATTTCAGCGCGAGCGGCGCTGGCGGCGGAACCATAGCCACGACTACAGGTAACATGTCAAACCTCGTGCCGTTGCGTGTCGTAACGTCAACAAAGGAAGTTATCGGTCCGCAAGCTGTGAACCATTTGAATCAGTTCACCAGCGTCACGTTCAACTTTAACCTATTGCCGAACGTCGCCATCGGCGACGCCACCAAATTCATTGAAGACGCCTTCGCGCAAATCCATCCGCAATATCCGACCGTACAGGGCATCTTCCAGGGGGAAACGCTCGTTTTCCGGCAACTATTCCGCTCCCTGCCGCTGCTGCTGCTGGCCGCCGTCTTCGTCATGTATGTCATCCTAGGAATTCTTTACGAAAGCTATGTGCACCCGTTCACGGTTTTATTTCCAGCAATTGTGCCCGCAGTAGTGGGCGGCTTGGCCACATTATATCTCTTTCACTCAGTGCTCTCGCTTTACAGCGTGATTGGACTGTTCCTCTTGTTAGGCATTGTGAAGAAGAACGGAATCATGGTGGTCGACTTTGCCTTGCAACGAATCGACGAAGGCTGGGACCTCCGCTCGGCGATTCACGAAGCCAGCATGGAACGGTTTCGTCCCATTATGATGACAACGCTCGCCGCGCTCATGGGCGCAGTGCCGATTGCGCTCGGATTCGGGCAAGACGCTGCATCGCGCCGTCCACTGGGGCTGGTGATCGTAGGCGGTCTGATTTTCTCCCAGTTGATCACATTGTTTGTGACGCCGGTCATCTACCTGTGGCTCGAATGGTTTCAAGAGCACGTGCTCGACAAAGTGCCGTTCTTGCGGAGTGCGCACACGCATCACGAGGGCGAACCTGCGCGAGGCGATGGGGAGATTCAGCCCGCGCCAGCCACAGTCCACTGAGCTCTGAGCACGCCTGTTCCTACTCTTGCTCTTATTCTAACAAGGTCCTAAAGAGCACGAACAAGAGCAGGAGCATGAGGACTATTACTGGCAGCATGCGCGCGATGGTTCTGGATAAGCCGAAACAACCCCTACAGCTGCGCGATATGCCAAAGCCAAAGCCGGAGCGGGGGCAATTGCTCGTACGCGTTAGTACCTGCGGTGTTTGCCGCACTGACCTTCACGTAGTCGATGGCGAATTGCCGAACCCGAAGCTGCCGCTGATTCCGGGCCATCAAATTGTTGGCCGCGTGGAAGAGATCGGTGAACAAGCAAATTTGAAATTCGCGATCGGAGATCGCGTTGGCATTCCATGGCTTGGCTGGACTGATGGCGAATGTGCTTATTGCCGATCCAATCGGGAAAACCTTTGCGATCGCGCGCGTTTTACCGGCTATACGATCGACGGTGGTTACGCCGAATTCACCATCGCTGATGCACGATTCTGTTTTCATCTGCCCGAGCATTACAATGATGTCGAAGTTGCGCCGCTGCTTTGCGCGGGACTGATCGGTTATCGTTCCTATCGTAAAGCAGGAGACACACGCCGGCTCGGCATTTATGGCTTCGGCAACGCCGCGCACTTAATCGCACAGATTGCGCTTTACGAAAGGCGCGACCTCTTCGTGTTTACGCGGCCGGGCGACATCACAACGCAGCAAGCCGCAAAAAAACTCGGCGCGGTCTGGGCTGGCGGTTCAGACGAGATGCCGCCGGAAAAACTCGATGCTGCAATTATTTTTGCCTCCGTCGGACCGCTCGTGCCAATGGCTCTGCGCGCGCTCGCCAAGGGCGGCATTGTGGTTTGCGGAGGAATTCACATGAGCGATATCCCTTCATTTCCCTACGCCGATCTTTGGGAAGAACGCGTCATCACTTCAGTCGCAAACCTGACCCGGCGCGATGGCGAAGAATTTTTCGATCTCGCGCCGCGCGTTCCGGTGCAAACAAAGACGGAAACATTCCCCTTGCAACAAGCCAATACCGCGCTGGATCGATTTCGCGCCGGCGGATTAAGCGGGACCGCTGTTCTTCTAATATCCAACAGCGGTCATCTCGGAGGGAGCGATCAATCTCATAGCAGATCTCAACAGAATAGTTTCCGCTACCCTCGCAAGAAAGAAGTGCTGGCTTCGTTAATTTGTAATACCTCGCCTCTGGGTTGTGCTCGCCGAATGGCGGCTTCAGCCAAGGTGTGATTGCTGAGCGTCAGTTTTTCAGCGTGTTCCCACTCGCGCGCGGGTGGCGAATGCTTTGACAAAATTGCCCGGAAGCCGCTTTTCATCGTCCGGCACGGAACCCGCCGCGTTGGCGAGCGCTTCTTCCTCTGGTGATAGCAGCGGCTTGAAGCGGTTTTTGTCGATGGCTTTCATGAACGCTTCATGCGGGGAGACAATGTTTTTTTCGAGCAGCGCCCAAATTGCGTCATCCATGAATTGCATGCCTTGCGCTCTTCCGGAAACCATCACGTCCTGGAGCTTTTGTGTTGCGCCTTCGCGAATGATGGCGGCAACGGCTGCGTTGGCGACCAGAATTTCATTGACTGCAATGCGACCTGGGCGATCCGACCTTTTCAAGAGCAGTTGCGCGACAACGCCGCGAAGTGAGTTTGCAAGCATAGCGCGCGCCTGCGCCTGCTTTTCGGCGGGGAAAGCGTCTATCATACGATCGACTGTCTTGCGGGCATTGTTCGTGTGCAGCGTGGCGATCACGAGAAGGCCGGTCTCGGCAGCGGTCAGGGCGAGGGAAATCGTTTCCAAGTCGCGCATCTCGCCAATGAGCACAATATCGGTATCCTCGCGCAGTGCTGCCTTGAGGCCGGCGGGAAACGAGATCGAGTCGCCCGGCACTTCCCGCTGCGTGATGATGCTGCGCCTGTTGTTGTGCACGAACTCGATCGGCTCCTCGATTGTTACGACGTGCTTCGAAAAATTTTGATTAATGAAATCGATGAGCGCTGCCTGCGTTGTTGTTTTGCCGGAACCCGTTGGACCAGTCACCAGAACAAGCCCGCCGCGCAAATAAGCAAATTCCTTGATCACCACCGGGACACCCAGCTCTTCGAGGCTTGAAATCTTCGTGGGAATCAATCGAAAAGCCGCACCATAACCGTCTGACTGCTTAAAGTAGTTCGTGCGGAACCGAGAATCCCCATCCATCTGGTAAGCAAAATCGAGATCGCCGCGTTGCTGGAAAATTTCCCAGTTCTCCGTGCCACATACTTCGCTCAACATGCGGGTGGCTTCCTCATGCGAAACCGGTTCATCCCGGATGGGCATGATATCGCCGTGCGTCCGTATTTTTGGCGGTTGCCCCTCTCCGATATGCAAATCGGACGCACCCTGCCGGACGACGATCTGAAGAAATTGGTCGACGTAGGCCATTTCAGAACCACGGTTACATTTTCAAGTGTGGTCGGACAACGTATTTTTGGTCGGCGCGCTCATAGGCCTCCTCGCTGCTGATCAGGCCGCGGTCATAAAGATCGATCAGCGCGTCGTCCATCAAACGCATGCCTTGTTTTTTGCCGGTCTGAATAATGCCTGGCAACATGTACGTTTTAGCTTCACGAATTACATTGGACACAGCCGGCGTATTGGTGAGAATTTCCAGCGCAAGCACGCGACCGGTTCCGTCTTTTTTTGGTATCAACTGGTGGCTGATTACGCCGCGCAAGGATTCCGCTACCATTACCCGGACGTGTTCCTGTTGTTCCGGCGGAAACACATCCAACAATCGATCCAACGTACGAGAAGCGTTGCTCGTGTGGAGCGTTGCCAGAACAAGATGCCCGGTTTCGGCCGCTGTGATCGCCAGTGAGATTGTTTCCAAGTCGCGCATTTCGCCGACCATGATCACGTCAGGATCTTCCCGGAGAGCGGCGCGCAAGGCCGCGGCGAACGACTCAGTGTGCGTGAACACTTCGCGTTGGCTAACGTGGCAGTTTCTCGATTGGATGATGTATTCAATCGGGTCCTCGAGGGTTATGATGTGATCGCGTCGCTCCATGTTTATCTGCTCGATCATCGCTGCGAGCGTCGTGGACTTACCGGTGCCGACGGAACCTGTGGCGAGAATCAGGCCATTCTGATAGCGAGTGAGCAGCTTGAGATACTCAGGTAATCCGAGTTCGTCCATGGTTCGGACATGCGTGTTGATCACTCGAAAAACAATCTCAACCCCGAGGCGTTGCCGAACGACGCTCGTCCGGTAGCGAGCAACCTCATTTTGATAAGCGAAGTCGGAATCGCCGCGGCTGTTGAGCTCTTCCTGATAGACTTCCGGAAGGAAGCCTTCTGCCAAAGCTAGCGTCTGCTCTCCGGTGAGCGCTGGCGCATCCGGCCACATTGGCTCAAGGGCTCCATCTACTCGCCAAATGGGCGGTGCGGCCACGCCCAGATGAACGTCCGAGGCGCCGGCCTTTTGGCCGATCTCTAGATAATCATCGACGCTCGGCAGCGGATGCGACGCGACGGGAGGAGCTGAAATCTTTGGGGCCATTGCAAACTGCCGGAATGATTACCCGGCCCAGCTGCGCGCGTAAATGCTAAAACGAGCCGCACCCCATGCAAGACGTTAGACGCATAGGACTCATGTTTTACGGCGCGACCGCCCTGCAAAACCCGTGAGGCGATTTTTCAGAAACTCGACAATCACCGGGCGAACCATGTTTGCAGCGATTTTGAGCACTGCCAGCGCAAAGCCAGTTTTGACCAGCTTCTTCTGTGATTTACGGGCGCCTTTTGCGTCGACATAAATCTTTTTCTTCCGCATCGGCGCCAAGGCCACCAGCGCGCCGACAGCGGCTGCGGCAGACAGCCACGAAACAGTTTGTTTTCGAAATGATCTGCGGAATTTCGCGGGGAAATCCAATTCGTACTGCAGGCCGCGTAAATCGCGTCTTACACGTTCACGGGACTCTGCGATTTCCGTCGTCAGCTCGTCGATTGATTTGTTACGTCCAGATTTTTCAGCCATTCGCGATCCTTCCTAAGTTCGGCCAGCGTCGTGCGAAAAACCGGTTTGGTGATGCGGCTCCGCGCGACCAGAAGCAAAACCATCGCAATAATGAAATGAACTGCGGCAGCGGCCAGTGCTATCCAAGCCCATGAAATTCCAAGCAGGTGGGCCAGCCCCACAACGACGCCGGTGATGAGAAAAACGTAACCCAACGCGCATAGGAGCAGCGCAAGAATCAGGCAACCGGCCAATATGAGCAGTTGCACCGCAGCTGTTTTCGATTCCTGGGCAAAGAGGGCAAAGCGGCTTTCAAAAAACTCCGCAAGCGCGGTAACGAGCGCTAGCAGGTTCTCGAGTAAACCGGCATGCCCCGCCGGATTGCGGGACCGAGGGATCTCGCTCATCATCTCCGAGCTGCTTCGGAGTTAGCGTCGGAAGATCAAGCCCAACACGAACCCAATTCCGAGCGCCGAGAAAATTGCTTTTGTCGGATTTTCACGCACGTATTGTTCTGCGTCTTCCTGGAACGTCCGGACGCGATCCCTCGCGTCGCCCCATGCTTGTTCCGCTTTGCCACGCGCGTCGCCCCAAGCCTGCTCTGCCTTGCCGCGGTATTCTCCGGCCAAAGCGCCTGCGGCTGATTTCAAATCTTCCGCTGCTCTGCGCGCATGGTCCCTGCTGCTTTGCAATTTATCCTGGGCGGCCGCGGTCGCGGCCGGTTTCTGTTCTGCTTTGTTTTCTTCTGCCATTTGTAATCTCCAGTTGATTTTTGCCGTAACTATCCGTGTGCTTTGGTAAATCAGCAAACACCGAGTTATCGCGTCACACACGCACTTCGCGTTTATTGTTCCCGAAAAATGATGCGAGCCTTCGTCAAATCGTAGGGAGACAGCTCGACGCCGACTTTATCGCCGGGCACAATACGGATGAAATGCTTCCGCATTTTACCAGAAATATGGGCAAGCACATTGCGCTGACCGGGAAGATCGACGCGAAACATCGTGCCGGGTAACACCTGCGTTACCGTACCCTCGGTCACGATCGGTCCTTCCTTCGCCATCGCGGCGAACTATACCGTGCGACACCCCATTTCTCAAGGCTGGCGCAGCTGATCCAGGGAGACCGTCGGCAGATATTCCCGAAGCTCCTGACGTTTCCACCACGCGCCGCTTTGCCGAAGCTCGCTCATAGTCGTGAATCGGTAACGATAAAACACTGCGCGGATGTAGCGAGGCGGCCTCTCTGGGAATGGGTTATGCGCAAGCAACCGGCTCACGTCGTCTGAGCCCTGCAAGAGTCTGACGATAAGCCCGACTAACCATGGATTTTGCTGCGGTCTTTCCAAAGCCGCAAACCACATTTGCCAATCGAGCCTCGGTTGATGCGGCGCGCACCAGCCCGGCGCACGTTTCACGTCGCCCGGTTTCCATTTGAATTCGTAGGGCAGCCATTCAACACCTTCCGCGCTGCCTTCGAGCACGATCTCGCAGCGGTCCTTTGTCATCACCCGAAACAGCCCATAGCCATTCACGATTCGAAACGCTTCGAGTTGTTCGTAAAGATTTGCGAGCGCGTGTGGGGGGCGAGCCCGTGGTTTGAACGCACTGAAGATTAACCACGCATTGATCGGCAACGTTACAACGATCACGGCAATCGCCGCGTAGCTGCACAATTGATCACTGTAGCGGCGGTCTCTGACCGTCGCATGTTTCCGCCCGATTGACGCGTCGTCAATCAACAGCAGACACAACGCAATCGTTAGTAGATTGAAGAAACAATAGTTGCCGGTAATGGCGATCGCGAGTTGAAGAAAGATCATCAATCCAGCGGCGATGAGCCGTGGGCGCCGTGGCGCCCAGATAAGAAACGGCACGACAATTTCGCCCGCGAGACAAAATGCGACTGAAAAATGCTTGAACCATTCCGGGCTTTTGTCTGCCCACCAACCGAACATCGTGGGCAGCGGTTGTGACCAGTAATGATAATCAAGCGCCGTCAGTGCGCTCCAGTGAAAGGAATGATTCAGCCAACCCCATGAGTCGTCCCCGCTGGTGAGCTTCACCACGCCGGACATCAGCATCAGTTTAAACAGAAGAAATTTGAGCAAAAACAAACCCGCACGCGAAACAGGAGCCGCTGTAGCCGGGGACGTCGACCCCGGCCGCCACATGAGATCCTTTGGCCAAAGTCGCCATGGCGCAAAAAAGATCGACAGGAAACCGGTCTCGAGCAGCAGAACGTCCCATTGAAAATTCAGGAACGTTTGCCCAGCGATGGTGAGCGACAGGTAAAATATGAAAAGTGCGGCGAGCGAAATCGCCGGTGCGATCCCGAAAATCAAAAGCAAAGAAAGAACAACACCGCCGCCGCAAAGGAAATGGAGAAAGGTGTTGCTCGAGTCGAACCAGCAAAGCGTCGGCAGGAGAGCATAGTCGTCCCGTCCAAGTTGTGCCCGAACTGCCGGCAGGAATTGATTCAGGGGCGACACACCATCGCCGCCGATCAGCCCGTCCACTTGTACCCGGAGCGACACAAACGCGATCAGATAGGTCAGGCCGAGCGCGCGCAGAAACCAACGCCGTGCCCAAAAGTAAGTCGGTGGCCGCACGTCTTTTCCCCACAGCAATCGAGTAACAGCTGAGCCGAGACTGCGATGCCGAGCGATAAACTTGTAAGCGATTTCCGAAATCGCCGCGAAACCCGGAATGTGATCGTAACTCCAGGCGAGCCATTTTCTTGAAGATCTGTATCCCAACGAGCGATGGACGGCTTCCGCGGCAAAAAAAGCTTCGCCGGTTGGCTCAATCAAAGCGACTGCGCGTTTGAATTGCTCGACCGGAATTTCGGGGAAGCGATGCGCTGCATCTTGATATGTAGCGTAATCGACCTTACCGCCAGTGATTTCCCGCCACCGTTCGATCCATCTCTTGCAAAAATGGCATTCGCCGTCCCAGATCATCAGCGGTTTCGGCGGCGGATTAGAAATGCGGAGATGCATTAGCGATTGTTGATCGGGCTAGTAGAACGTCAGAGGTGAGATGTGAGAAGTGAGAAATTCGGTTGGGTTCCCTCTACTACTCACCTCTCACTTCTTACTGAGTTCAAAACTCCGCCCATACCGGCGCGTGATCGGAAGGGTCTTTGCCTTTACGCATCTCGATATCGATCCCTGATGCGCTGCATCTCTTTGTCAGTTTTTCGCTCACCAGAATTGCATCGATTCGCAGGCCGCGATTTTTTTCAAACGCGCGCATCTGGTAATCCCACCAGCTGAAAAGCTCGCCTTCCTTGTGATGAATTCGCAGTGTGTCCCGCAAGCCGAGTTCGCATAGCTCTCGGAATACCGCGCGTTCGCCATCCGACGCCATGATGGCTCCCCGCCACAGGTCTGCGTCGTAAACGTCAATGTCCTCCGGCGCGACGTTGAAATCGCCACAGGCGACGACATCGGCCGATTTTTCTTTCGCGATGCAATTACGGAGCCGGCGATACCAATGCAGTTTGTACTGATATGCTGGCGAACCAACCGCCTGACCATTCGGCGCGTAGATCGAGAAGACGCGCACGTCGCCGATCGTCGCGGCGATTACCCGCGCCTGCGGATCGCGTACCTCATCGCAAAGTGAGGGGCGGACCTGATGCGGCTCACTGTTCGCGAGAATGGCCACGCCGTTGTACGACTTCTCCCCATGGTAGGCGCAGCGATATCCAGCCGCTTGCAAAGCGAGTGCCGGAAACAGTTCATCGGGGCATTTCGTCTCTTGCAGGCAGACGATGTCCGGCTTGGTCTCGTCCAACCACGCAAACAGACGATCCTGTCGTTTGCGAAGGGAGTTGATATTCCACGAAGCGATGCGCATTGGCTGTAGCGACGGTCTCTGACCGTCGCACCAATCTTGCGTTGAACAATGCTCCGGTCGGCGCTCCGAGATCGCCGCTACAGTCCGATTTCCTCGCCTGGCGTCGGGACAATCACGTCTGTGGTCGGAAGCTCGGCAGCCAGCGTCGCGCGCATCCACTCCACCGCCGGTGGGTCACCGTGCACCAGAACAATCTTGCGTGGCGAAATTTTCCTGGCGTATTCGATCAGTCCCTCACGCGTCGCGTGTGCGCTGAACTGGAACTGTTCGATATTGCAGCGGACGCGTTGGGGTGGTTTGTCAGGATCAAGAGCGACCTCGCCGCCCTTGCCCGCCTCCCGCAGAAGACCGGCAGGCGATTCAGGATTCGCGTAGCCGACAAAAAATATCGAGTGCTGCGGGTTTTCGATCAGTCTGCGCCCAAGAACATTAGAGAGCGTGTTTGGAATCATCATCCCGCTGGAAAGGACATATGCGCGTCCCGCGCGCAACTGCGCATCACGTACGGTTTCATCATTCAAAATGAACGGCGCCGCTTCCCTCATGAGTTGCAGGCGCGGCAATTGTCGGCGCGTCGTATGCGCGCGCCGGTCATAAATATCGGTGAACTTCGAACTAAGGCCGCCAATATAAATGGGAAACTCCGGCAGGAGCCGGTGACAGCGGAACTTGTAAAGCATTGCCAGGATCTCTTGCGTTTTGCCCAACGCGAAGACTGGGATGAGCACACACGCCCCGCGCTCGAAAGCGCTCTCGAGGGCCTCAGCGAACCGTCGCTCTTCACCGGCCCGCGTCCAGCCGCCGGGCTTCGCATGATCACCTCGCGTGCATTCCATGATCAGCACATCGACTTTCTCTTCGGTGAAGACTGCTGCTTGCATGATGGTCTGATCGTCGAAATTGACGTCGCCGGTGTAAAAGACGGTTTTGCCTTCGGCCCGCACCAGGATTCCGGCTGAACCGAGCACGTGTCCGGCCTCAAAAAACTCGAACGTCAGCGCTTCTCTTTCGCGCTGAGGCGCCCGTTCCCCGGCAATGGAAATTTGCTGGCGCAACGGACAGCGACGCCAGCGTTCCGACGCTCTGTCAGTTTCTCGATGGGTGAAAAGGGGATACGACGCCTCTCCAACCTCCTCACGTTGTCGTGTCATGACGTTGACGGAGTTGTGCAAAAGGACGCTGCCAACCTCGGCCGTAGCTTCCGTCATAAACACACGTGCACTTGGAAAGCGTCGCATTATCAGAGGCAAAGTGCCGATGTGATCTTGATGCGCGTGCGAAATCAGTATTGCTCCAATGTCCCGGCCAGCGATTGCCTTCAAGTAAGGCAACGCATCCTCCCCTGTGTTCTTTGGATGCATCCCGCAATCGAGCACCAGCCTGTGGCCGCCGATCTCAAGGTAGTACGAGTTCGCGCCAATCTCCGTGCGCCGTGTCAGATTAAGGAATTTCACACGATTATCGTTGGCCTCTCTTCGGCTTTCCTATCAGAGCCGTAATTCTCTGAACAGTCGGTTTCGCGGGCAGTCTAAATACTGGTCGCAATGAAAGGAGAAACGAATGGGCGGCGCGACCCAAACTCCCATCTGGAGCAGGATATTTGCATCCACATCTTCACCGTCTCCTCCGCAATGGTCGGCGTTTGTCTGACCGTCATTGGATTGATCCGCGTTGTCATCACACTTGGATCCGCGGATACGCTAGCGGATGATTTGCTTGCCGTGGACGCGCTGCTGTTTCTGCTCTCTTGTCTGCTTTCTTATTGGGCCCTTCGCTCGCGAGGTCTGCGCAGAATGCATCGCCTTGAAAAGATCGCGGACGCGATATTTATCATCGCGATGATCGGGATGGTGGCGGTTTGTGCGTTGATCACTTATACAATTTCTATTCCGGCCCGTTAGATTGCGGGCTAAAGAACCTCTTTAAAAATTCGCATCCAGTTTTCTCGCAAGATTTTTCCGATCTGCTCGTCGCTGAATCCGCGCTCGATTAACCTGCGAGTGAGATTGCGCGCGTGGGAATGGTTCCTTAGATCGGGAATGAAATGCGGAGTGGTGAATTTTGTAGCGAGCTCTTTTTGCCTTGATTCAGGCCACTGGCAGTAGATGAACTCGAAGAAATCGAAGCCGATCCCGACTCCGTCGGTACCAATCAAATTGGCGATGTGTTCGATGTGATCGATGTAACGATCCATCGTGTTCTCGTCGCCTCTCGGGCTCACCAGCACCGAGTTCACACCAATTACACCGCGCCGTTCGCCGATCATTTTGATTTGTTCATCGCTGATGTTGCGTTCGATATCGTAATAGCAACGGACGTTTGCGTGCGACACGATGGGTGGCTTTTTTGTGATCGATAAAATTTCGTCAAACCCGGCCGGATTGATGTGGGCGAGATCAATAATGACGCCGAGGCTCTCGCATTCATGCACCACGTCGCGCCCAAAGCTGGTTAGACCCTGCGGCGGCGAACCGGTCGCTGCGAAGGCTCCGCCATGTCCCGCCGCATTGCTTCGGGCGTGTGTAAGCCCGATTGAGCGCACACCCAGTTCATAAAAGACGCGCAACAAATCCAAGTCTGTCCCGAACGGTTCCACTCCCTCCATTGTGATGAGCAGTGCGATTCTGCCTGTTTCGCGTGCCTTCTGAATTTCACGAAAGCTTTTGCAAATCGCTAAGCGCTTGCACGTCTGTATCTCAGCATACAACCGCGCGATTTGATCGAGCGCCACGCGCAGACAGGTCTCCGGTAGATAACGGTCTTCAATATAAACCGCCACGGCGAGAACGCCGATGTTCCCCTTGTCGAATTCTGGCAAAAATTCGCTTTCCAGAACATTCTTGCGATCGCGTTTTTCGTACAAATCCATCGGCAAGTCGAAATGAAGATCGATGATCCCGCCCTTGTGAAGCCGATCGAGTCGTTCGTCGATGGATTTTACAGCGGCGGTCATGCTTTGGCGGTCATTCAGACATCATGCCAGATTGCGTTGCAGGCTTCCAGCCTGCCGCTGAGGGAAAGATGTCTAACCGACAGAGATTTCAGGCGGCATGCGTGAGCTATGTCAGGCACGCGGCGCGCAGCTCACGTCATTTGCTCAACTCAAGCATGCGCAGGATCGGTTTTTCTGCTCTTTTGCGCACCGGCTCGGGCAAAGTGATCTCGGGTTCCATGTTCAACAGAGCATCGTAAGCCTTCTCCAACGTGTTCATCTTCATGAAGCGGCATTCACCGCAAAAGCAATTGTCTGTCGGGCCAGGAATGAATGTCTTACCTGGGATTTCTTTGCGCAGTCGGTGCAACAGACCAGCTTCGGTTACCACAATGATCTCGCGCGCGGGAGATTCCTTGCAAAAGGTCACCATTTTTTCGGTGGAACAAACTTCATCTGCGAGCATGCGCACAGCGTAGGTACACTCAGGGTGCGCAACGACGGGCGCATCTGGATATTGTTCGCGGATTTTGTTTATGCTGCGCGCCGTAAACTCGACGTGCACGTAACAGGTGCCCTGCCACAAATCCATTTTGCGTCCTGTGCGTTCCATTACCCATGCGCCGAGATTTTGGTCCGGAACAAAGAGAATATTTCGATCGACTGGCGCTGTGCGAACGATCTTGTCCGCGTTGCCGCTGGTGCAAATCACGTCGGACAGCGCTTTCACGCCAGCACTGCAATTGATGTAGGCGATGACGTAATAATTTTTGTCCGTGTGCTGTCTCAGAAACTCCGCCAGCTTTTCCGGCGGACACGATTCGGAGAGCGAGCAGCCGGCATCGAGATCCGGCAAAATCACACGCTTGGTCGGATTAATGATCTTGGCTGTTTCCGCCATAAAATGGACGCCACAAAACAAAATGACGTCCGCGTCAGTTTTCGCGGCCTGATAACTCAATCCTAATGAGTCGCCGACGAAATCCGCAACGTCCTGCAACTCCGGGACCTGATAATTATGCGCGAGAATAACAGCGTTTCGCTCGCGCTTGAACTCTGACAATTCTTCTGCGAGATCGCCTGCTATAGCCGTCGTCCTGTGGGCGACGCGGCTGCGGGGTGCAGCCAGGTGGGTAGCCCGATCGAAATTTACCCCTGCAGTTACCATCGGCTAATATGGCGGTTTCTTAGCCATTTACAAACGTAACGAGTGTAACGGCGGCTGTATCAGCCGCCCGGCGCTCGCCGCGGCGAGCGCCACTACAATGTGTGCAAAGCGGCGCGCATTTCTTCAATCGGAGCTTCGCGGTCGAACCAGGTGGAAAACGAGAGAGCCCCTTGATGTAGTAACATCGAGAAGCCGTTCGCGCCGCGCGCGCCAACTTCAGTGGCTGCGCGGAACAATGCGGTTTTCGATGAGCCGTAAACGCAATCGAATACGATGTGATGCGGCGCGAGCAATCGCGCCGGCACGGGTGTCGGATCGCGCGGATTCATCCCCAGCGGCGTGGCATTAACGATCAGATCGATGTCGGCAAGTTGCACTCGCATCGCCGACTCATCTAAGGCGACCGCCTCCAGCCGCGTCGCGGGACCTAAGACCCGGGCGTCGGAAAAAAACGGCCGCAATTGCTCGGCAAGTGCGTTTGCTTTTTCCAAGGTGCGATTCACCAGAACAAGGCGCTCACAACTTTCCAGCGCGCATTGCCAGGCTATAGCGCGTCCCGTCCCACCGCCAGCGCCAATGATCATCACACGCAGATCGCGAAGATCGATCGAGAATTCAGTGCGAATCGCCCGAAGGAATCCTTCACCGTCCGTATTTGACCCAATCAGTTTCTCATCGCGAACACGAATCGTATTTACCGCTTCCGCGCGAGCCGCGGATTCGTCCGTCTCATCGACTTGCTTGAACGCTGCGATCTTGTGCGGGACGGTCACATTGATTCCAACGAAATCCAGCGTGCGTAAAAACAGTAGGGCCGATCGCAACTCGTTCGTGCGAATATGAAAACGCGCGTATTGCATGTCGATCTCGCAGGCGCGCAAAGCGGCGTTTTGCATTTGCGGCGAGAGCGAATGCGCTACCGGATCGCCAAAAATGCCGAGGCGAACCGGAGGCTGGAGTTCCCCCGCAACGGCAGACCAGTTTTCCAGGTCCGCAAGCGTGTAACGGTCAGTGGTTTGCTTTCTTTCCATTCGTAGAGAATCGAGAATACTAAGCACGCACAAGCGCAATGACAGCTTCGACTGAAAATCCACCGTCAGATTTTATTCGCGACATCATCGCGGAAGACATTCGTAGGGGAAAATACAAACAAATCCGCACGCGCTTCCCGCCCGAGCCGAATGGCTATCTACATATCGGTCACGCGAAATCGATCTGTCTGAATTTCGGGATCGCGCGGGAGTTTGGCGGCATCTGCAACGTTCGTATGGACGATACGAACCCGACAAAGGAGGAAGCCGAGTATGTCCAGTCAATCATGACTGATGTCCGTTGGTTGGTCGATAGCTGGGCCGATAACCATATCGGGGGCGCACCGTTGTATGCGTCAGATTATTTCGAGCAATTTTACGAATACGCGGTGGATCTCGTGCGCACAGGCAAGGCATACGTTTGTGACATGACACCCGAAGAAACGGATGCGTATCGCCGCCTCGGGAAAGCAAGCTGCTTTCGCGATCGCTCGGTCGAAGAAAATCTCGATCTGTTTGCGCGAATGAAGGCAGGCGAGTTTCTCGACGGCGCGCGCACGTTACGCGCGAAAATTGACGTGAACGCGGCGAACGTATGGCTGCGCGATCCGGTGCTGTACCGCATTCGGCACGCATCGCATCATCGCACCGGGGAGAAATGGTGCATTTATCCAATGTACGACTGGGCGCACACGCTCAGCGATTACATCGAAGGGATCACGCACTCGATTTGCACGCTGGAATTCGAAGTGCACCGGCCGCTTTATGACTGGATCCTCGACGCGCTGGAATTTCCGGAGCCGCGTCCACATCAGTATGAATTTGCGCGGCTCAATTTGACCTACTCGGTCATCAGCAAGCGCAAATTGATCCAGCTCGTCGATGAAAAACTGGTGAGCGGGTGGGACGACCCGCGCATGGTCACGATTTCCGGCTTGCGCCGGCGTGGTGTGACGCCCGGCGTGTTGCGCACGTTCGCCTACAACATCGGCATCACGAAGTATCCGAGCATGACCGATATGGCGCTGCTGGAACATACCATGCGCGACGAATTTAATCGCATAGCCACACGGCGGCTCGCCGTGCTCCGGCCCATCAAAATCGTGCTGACGAATTATCCCGAAGGAAAAACCGAAGAACTCGATGCGATCAACAATCCCGAGGATTCGGATGCCGGAATGCGGAGAATTCCTTTCAGTCGCGACCTTTACATCGAGCGCGATGATTTCATGGAAACGCCGCCGCCGAAATATTTCCGACTGCAACCAGGCGGCGAAGTGCGCCTGAAATACGCTTACATCATCAAGTGCGATGAAGTGGTAAAAGATGAAAAGGGCAATATTAGCCAGCTCCGATGCACTGTTGATCTCGATAGTAAATCAGGTGGACCAACAGCAAGCCGCAAAGTGAAGGGGACCATTCACTGGGTGAGCGCCTCGCATGCGATCGACGCCGAAGTCCGCTTGTATGATCGGCTCTTCACGGTTCCGGAACCCGACGCAAGCGGTGATTTCAAATCATTCATCAATCCCCATTCGCTGGAAGTGGTGAGCGCAAAATGCGAGCCCGCCCTGGCGGATGCGCGTCCCGAAGAGCGCTATCAATTCGAACGGCTCGGGTATTTCGCGCTCGATGCCGATTCTACACCGGACAGACAAATCTGGAATCGCACGGCTACTCTGAGGGATACGTGGGCCAAAGAGGCGAAAAAATAATTCGCGTGTCATCCTGAGTCGCATAGACGACGAAGGATCTCGCGCTGCGTGGTGGATCACACAAGTTAGCTCGCGTGATGTTTCGACTCTGTGAGAGGTCCCTCGCTTCGCTCGGGATGACCCGAATTAGAAGGTAGAAAGCGCGCGATCAACTCGCGCTAGCACCTTTTCTTTGCCGAGCACTTCGAGCAGATGATACAAGCTTGGACCGATGTTGCTTCCGGTCACTGCGAGGCGCATAGGATGCACGATCGCGCCAACTTTGACGCCAAGCTTTGCTGCCGTGCTTTTTAAGGTCGCTTCGATTTCGGCAGCATCGAATTTCTCAAGCGCGCTAAGTGCGTCGCGAACTGCTTTCAGCCGCGGCTTGTTCTCAGCGGTAAAATGGTTGGCTACGCCTGCTGGGTCGTAATCGAAATCGTCGGTGAAATAGAATCCGCAATAGGCGGGCAGCTCGTCAAACGTATTGATCTTACCTTCGCAGGTCTGCAACGCCGCGCGGACGTACTTCTCCGGAAATTTGTCCAGTTTCACACCGCTCGATTTCAACCTTCCGACGGCAAGATCGTAAAACTCGGAGTCATTGAGCTCGCGCGCGTATTCGCCATTCAACCAGTGTAATTTGTCGGGATCGAATGTGCCCGAGCTGCGCCCAACGTTTTTCAGATCGAAAATCCGGACGATTTCGTCGATATCGATTTTCTCACGGTTGTCTTTTGGCGACCAACCGAGCAGACAGAGATAATTGCGCAGCGCTGCTGGTAGATAGCCGCGTCGGATGTAATACTCGACGCGCGCGCCTTCATCGCGTTTGCTCATTTTCGATCCGTCGCGGTTGAGAATGAGCGGGATATGCGCGTACGTCGGTGGCTTCGCGCCGAGCGCGTGAAAAATCTCTACGTGCTTCGGCGTGTTCGAGAGATGATCTTCGCCTCGGATCACATGCGAGATTTTCATTTCAAGGTCGTCGATCACGTTGACGAAATGAAAAATCCATGAGCCGTCCGGACGGCGAATCGTCATGTCGGGGTGCGTTGCCGGATTGCTGAGATCGAAGTCGATCTTGCCTGCAACCAGATCATCAACGATCACGTGCTCGCGCGGCGAACGAAATCGCAATGCACCCTGGTCATCGAAAATGTGACCGGCGTCCTGAAGTTTTTTTAGGTAGCGCTCGTACAGTTCTGTCCGTTCGCTCTGCAAATAAGGTCCGAAATCGCCGCCGACGTGAGGGCCTTCGTCCCAGTTCAAGCCAAGCCATTCTAACCCCTCATAAATAGCGGCCATCGCCTCCTCGGTATTTCGCTTGATATCTGTGTCTTCGATGCGCAGCACAAATTTCCCGCCATGGTGCCGTGCAAACAGCCAGTTGAACAGCGCAGTGCGCGCGCCGCCGATGTGCAGATAACCAGTCAATCATGGCTGTGCGCCAAATGTTCTGACGGACGTTTCGGCCAAGACTTTTTTCCAGATACGGAATGATACGGTTGCGAATACGATTGCGAGTCGCGGCCAGCTTTTTGTTCGTGGCATCTTCGCGAAATTTTAGATGACATTCATGAACGTATTTATCGATGTCTTTGCGCCAGGCTGGGAGCAACGGGCGCACGATCTTCAAGTCGACGCCACCAATGTGTCGAATAGAAACATCGCGCATCGCTGCCAGGCCAGTGAGACCGGCGCCCCGGATCAAGTTTAACAGGAAAGTCTCAACAAGATCATCCGCGTGATGCGCTAGAAAAATCGTGTGGCAACCGTGGCGCTTTGCGTTTTTGGCGAAAAACGAGTAGCGCGCATTACGTGCCGTGGTCTCCACCGATGCCTTCTTTTTCTTCGCAACCGCGCGAACGTTTGCGGCGCCTACTTCAAAATCCAGCTCATATTTCGCGGCGAGGTTTTTTACAAACCGCGCGTCAGCATCGCTCGAGCGCCCGCGTAACTGATGATTCAAATGGCAGACGATCAGTTTCCTGTAACCGAGATTGATCAGCCAATGCAAGAGCGCCACGGAATCGCGTCCGCCGGAAACTCCAATGAGATAGGGGGCGTCTGGCGCAAAGTCACGGGTGAGTCGCTCGATGCCTGATCTCCTCATAACCGCATTTCTGTCATTCTGAGCGTAGCGAAGAATCTCTGATCATGCAGAGGGCGCGTTTAGGAGCAACCAGAGATGTTTCGCTCCGCTCAACATGACAATTATTTTGAATCCAATTCACGGCGCTATTGCATCCAACGTTCAAAACCAATCATGAACGAACAACAAACCTTAGACAAAGCGGGAACTCCGCGGCGTCTTAAAATTATGAACAACGAAGCTCAATCGATCTACAGGCTTCTGGTCGGCTCGGAGGAGAAGGGCCGGGGCGTAATGGAAACTGCAGTTTATGCCTCCTGCGTTTTGAGTGTGGTCGCCGCAATTTTGCAATTCATTGGCCAAGCAACACCAGATCCTTTCGCCGGGCTCGAGTCGACAGCACAACCGGTGCCGGTTGTGTCGCATCACACCGTGGAAGCAGCCTTCGATACGAAATCTTGAAACAAAACCGTGGCGAATGGAGTAAGCGCGGAGGGTAGGGTTGGCGCGCGGCACCGACCGGACGCCCTAGTGCGGCGTTCCTGCTGAAACTCGGGGATTTGCCAAGTAAGTGTTGACAATGAATGAACGTTCATTCATCTTCCCAACCTATGCCGCAACCCCAGGTAGAATCTTCTAATCCCGATCGACGTTCCCAAATCCTCGATGCCGCTCTCGTTTGCTTTGCCAAACGGGGATTTCACCAAGCCAGCATGCATGACATCAGTGCCGAGGCCGGCATTAGTGTGGGCCTGATCTATCGGTACTTCGAAAATAAGGAGGCGGTGATCTCCGCAATGGCGGATCGCCACAAAAAAGAAATCAGCGAAATGTTGGAACGCGCGCAGCAGGCGCCGACGTTGCTCGAGTCGCTCGAAATCCTGTTCACCGCGCATTGTTGCGAAGACGCGCCGCAAGTTGTGTCGGCGTTCGTTGTCGACCTTTACGCCGAAGCGTCACGCAATGCCCGTGTAGCTGATCTGGTGAGGGATGTTTTGCAAACGGCCATGGATGGCGTGACCGAACTGATCGCGCGGGCGCCCGAAGCAAAAAACGCCACGCACGGCCTTTCTCCGATCGAATTGGCAGAATTAATTTTCGCCGTCGCGCGAGGAATGTTGATGTTCGATGTATTGCGCCCGCACCAGATGACCGCGGCGGAACGGCGCGAGCGACAACTGGAAGTAACGCGGAGGCTCTGGCGTTTGTTGTTCAAACCGGAGGCAGAACTCACTTATGCATGATGTGGCAAAAAATATTTCGACCGAGACCAACGTGAGACGGAGTCGCGGAGGTTTGGGTGTGGCGATCGGATTGCTCGCGGCAATCCTGATTTTCGTCGTCGGCATTAAAGCGCTGCAAATCGGCAAAATGATGAGCAGCCCGAAGATGCTGCCGGTTACAACCGTCACCAGTGCGCCGGTGAAGGAGGAAGACTGGGCTCCGCGACTATCGGCGGTGGGATCTGTGAGCGCTGCACAAGGCGCGGTCGTGTCCACGGAGCTAGGCGGGACAATAGGTGAAATCCGGTTTGAGAACGGCGCGCAAGCAAAGAAAGGAGACGTTCTCGTCAGGCTGGACGTCTCCCAGGAGGAAGCATTGTTGCGATCAGCGGAAGCCGAAGCCGAACTTGCGCGCACGGACTTGGAACGGGCACGCGATCTGGTATCGAAGAAAGTAATTTCTAAAGCTGAAATTGACGCGGCCGAATCGAAATTCAATAGGCTAAATGCCATCGTCGATCAGATGCATTCTAATATTGCAAAGAAGACGATTGTCGCGCCGTTCGACGGCGAGCTCGGTATTCGGCAGGTGAACGTAGGACAAATGATCAATGCCGGTCAACAAGTGGTCGCGCTGACGTCGCTCGATCGGGTGTACGTGGATTTTGCGTTGCCAGAGCAAAACGTCTCGAAGTTAACCAAGGATTTGGAAGTATCAGTCCGAGCTGACGCGCTTCCCGGGCGCGAGTTCAAAGGGAAACTAACCGCGATTAATTCGATGGTGGATCCGATTACTCGCAATGTGCCGTTGCAGGCGACGCTGGAAAATCCCGATCACGCACTGCGTCCCGGGATGTTTGCAAAGGTGGATGTCATGTTGCCGGAAACAAAAAAGACCATCGTGATCCCCGGTTCGGCCGTGTCGTATGCGCCGTACGGCGACTCGGTATTTGTGATTGAGAAACAAAAGGAGCCGAAGAGCGGGGGGGAATCACTCGTGCTCCGTCAACAATTTGTGCGGATTGGGGAAGTGCGAGGTGACTTTGTTGCGGTGAAGCAAGGCTTGAAGCCAGGTCAGGAAGTAGTGGGCACCGGAGTGTTCAAGCTACGCAATGGGATGGCTGTTACGATTAATAATGATCTGGCGCCCAAACCGGAGCTCAACCCTGCGCCGGCAGATACATGAGGCGAATGACGAAGTAATCGGATGAAATCGTTCACTGATCTTTTCATCAAGCGGCCGGTGCTGGCGATGGTGGTCAGTTTTGTGATCGTCATTGCCGGTTCGAAAGCGGTGTTGCCGATTCTTTTTCCGAAGCTTGCGGGCTTGGGTGGTCTAAATGTGCGGCAATATCCGCGCAGCGATATCGCCGCGATTACTGTGACCACAGTTTACATCGGCGCGGATGCGGAACTCGTACGCGGATTCATCACCACACCGCTCGAACGCGCGATCGCGGCGGCGGACGGAATCGATTACATCCAGTCGCAAAGCAAACAGGGACAATCGCTGATTACCGCGCGCTTGAAGTTGAACTATGACGCTAATAAAGCGTTGTCCGATATCAGCTCACGCGTGGATGCGATCCGGCGCGACTTGCCGCCTGAGGCTGAGATTCCAGTAATCAGTATTGAGGCGGCGGACTCACGATTCGCCTCGGCGTATTTGAGTTTTACCTCAGACATTCTTCAGCCGAACGAAGTCACAGATTATCTTGTGCGACTCGTGCAGCCTCGCCTTACCGCGGTTGGCGGCGTGCAAAAGGCGGACATCCTCGGCGGCCGCACGTTTGCGATGCGAATCTGGATGAAGCCTGATCGCATGGCGGCGCTCAATATTTCGCCGGCACAAGTCCGCAGCGCTCTTTCGCGAAATAATTATCTTTCAGCGGTTGGGAGCACGAAAGGTTCACGCTGGGGGACATAGCCGACGTCGTGCTCGGTGCGGAGGATTACAACGCGGAAGTGCGTTTTTCCGGGCAAAAAGCCGTGTTCATGGGGATTTGGGTTCTTCCGAATGCAAACTCCGTCGATGTCATCAAGCGGGTGCGCGCGGAGATGGAGCAGATCAGGCGCGAGTTGCCCACCGGGATGACTGGCGAGATCGCTTACGACGCTACTGCCTACATCAACGACGCGATTCATGAAGTGGTAAAGACCCTCATCGACACGCTGCTCATCGTGATGGTGGTGATCTTCTTGTTCCTCGGATCCTTTCGCTCGGTGATCGTACCGGTCGTGGCGATCCCGATTTCACTCATCGGGGCCATGTTTTTAATGCAGGTGTTCGGGTTCAGTCTGAACCTGCTGACGCTGTTGGCCATTGTGCTTTCGGTCGGGTTGGTGGTGGATGACGCGATTGTTGTTGTTGAAAACGTCGAGCGCCATATGCGCGAAGGCATGTCGCGCATGAACGCAGCGTTGAAGGGCGCGCGTGAATTGGTCGGCCCGATCATCGCGATGACCCTCACGCTTGCGACGGTTTATACGCCGATCGCTCTTCAGGGCGGACTAACCGGCGCGCTGTTCCGTGAGTTCGCGCTGACTCTTGCCGGTGCGGTGTTCATCTCCGGCGTCGTTGCCCTCACGCTGTCGCCAATGATGTCGGCACACTTACTGCGTCCCGGACACGTCGATCATGGATTCAGCGGCTGGGTGAATCGCACGTTTGATCGTTTCCGCGACTGGTATGGCAGTCATCTCGATCGCACGCTCAACGCGCGACCAGCGGTTTATCTGGTTTGGGCAGGAGTTTCGGCACTGGCGCTGTTCATGTTCGTGATGATTCCGAGCTTCGCCTCAAAGGAATTAGCGCCGACAGAAGATCAGGGTGTGATCTTTGGAATTATCACTGCACCAGCCAACGCGACTATCGACGACACAATCCGGTATGCCGATGCAGCTGGGAAAGTTTTCCACGATATCCCGGATACGCGCTTCACATTTCAAATCACGTTTCCAGATAACGGTTTTGGCGGGATGGTTTTAAAACCCTGGGGCACACGCAAAACGCCCACCGCAGCGTATCTCCCGGTGGTCCAGCAGAAGCTCGGAGCGATTCCCGGCATTCAAATGTTTCCCGTGATGCCGTCTGCGCTACCGGGCAGCGACAGCTTTCCGGTGAGCTTCGTCATTACGTCCACTGCCGATCCCGAGCGAATTCTGGAATTAGCGCAACAACTTCAGGCGAAAGCGATGCAGGCCGGCGTGTTTCGGTTTGCGGACATCGATACAAAGATCGACCAACCTCAGGCCGAGATTGTTTTCGACCACGACAAAGTGGCTTCGCTCGGCCTCGATATGCAGCAAGTGGGAGCCGATCTCACCGCAGCCATTGGTGGAAATTACGTTAATCGTTTCAACATCGCCGGACGCAGTTACAAGGTTATTCCGCAGGTCAAGCGTGTCGATCGTCTGAATCCGCAGCAGTTAGAGAACATCTATGTTAGCGGCCCTAACAATAAACTCATCCCACTTAGCACTGTGGCGACGATCAAGCACAAAACCGTCGCGCGTTCACTCAATCGGATGCAGCAACTTAACGCTGTCACCATCAGCGGCGTTCCCACCCGGTCGCTCGACTCGGCGTTGAAGTTTCTGGAAGACGAAGCGCGCAAGATTTTGCCCAAAGGTTACGTCATCGATTACACCGGCGAATCGCGCCAGTTGCGGACGGAGGGTGACAAGTTTGTTCCTGTGTTTGTGTTGGCGATTGTTTTGATCTTTTTGGTGTTGGCCGCGCAGTTCAACAGCTTTCGCGATCCTTTTCTTCATGTTTTTGAAGATGCCGTTTGGAACATTTTTCACCAACGGTTGGACTACTTCCCTAAACATTTACTCTCAGGTGGGTTTGGTAACTCTGGTTGGCCTTGTCTCCAGAAATGGGATTTTGATTGTGCAATTTGCGAATCAATTGCAACGACAGGGCATGGCCAAGCTTGCGGCCGTCGCGCAAGCCGCTCGGATTCGGTTGCGACCAATCATGATGACCAGCGCCGCCACCGTTGCAGGTCACTTTCCTCTTACGTTGGTGACGGGCGCCGGTGCGGCTGCGCGAAACTCAATCGGTCTCGTTCTCGTCGGCGGCATGACCATAGGAACTATCTTCACGCTGTTCATCGTTCCGTCGCTCTACATGCTGCTTGCCAGAGAACACCACGAGAAATCGTTGATGGATGCGGAGATTGACGACACCGACGAGGTTGATCTTACGCCAGAACCCGAGCCTGCGCTCGCGCGTGACGGAAACGGCAACGGTTGGAAACAAGCCTGACCCTACAGGCCCACTAATCGCTACGCTCGCACCGTCGCGGAAATGCGTTGGCGCGCCAAAACCGCAACATCATTTCCCCACACAAAAAGCCCCGGCGGGTTTCCCCGCCGCGGCTTTTGCTTTCTTGCTTTAGCGGATCTCTGCCGCCAGTCGCCCCGCGTGTACTAAAACACGCGGGGCACTCATTTAGCCTTTAGGCGGCTCGCTGTTGGCGAGGGGATTGTTGTGGTACGGCACTAAACTCAAGAACATCCTCGGAGATTTTGGTAATCGCCCAGGGTTCCGGAGTAGCCGTCATGAGCACATTGGCTTCCACGATCTTGCGACCGACTGGCCGCAATGATTTAATGGAGAAGCCTTCCGCTGCCGTCACAATGTAGCCTTGGCCACCTTGCTGGCAAAAGAATGTGCCGCTCTCTCCGCGTAACGCCTCTGCCAAGTCAGGATGTTGGATTGTCCCATTTAGTGGTAGTTTCGTTTGCATAGGTTAGACACTCGCGCAATGCTTGATTGATCGCCAGGTAACTTAGGTTGCCTTTTTAATTTCCCGATTATTGAGCGTTAGGGGAATGAGCGCAGCCTAAGGCTACGGCAAAACAAGCGCGGCTGCGCGAGTATGCGGCGCGGGCCAGGCAAATGAAGCGGACCTCCAAGGTTGGCACGAAGCGCGAGCCGGTGATCGATCCGGTACTCGAAAGGCCTTTGCTTGGCCTGCACCGGGCAATGAACATCGATTCGTTTTGGAAAGCCGTCCAGCGGTTGCTCTGTGCCGCGATCCCAAATCGCTTGATGGGGATGACGCTTCAGCACAATCCGATTTTGCCAATGATCACGAGGTGGACATTGCCCATGCCTGACGGTTTTTTCAACGCCGCGCCGCTCAAGGGTTATGTCGCCGGGCGACCGCGTAACAGGTTTGTGCGGATTAGCGACGTCTTTGCGAATCGAAGCAGCCTGATGAAATCCGCCTTCTATCGCCGATACATGACGCCTCAACGCTGCCTGCACGGCGTCGGCCTCTTTTTTTGGCAAGACCAGAGGCTCATTTGCGTGATTGCAATCATGCGCACGGCAACGCAGGGCGATCTGTCGCCGGCGGAGATGAAATTGCTCCGGCAGCTTTATCCGCAGGTTCTGACCGCGCTTCACCGGCTCGGCTCGCTCGAGCGCGAACACTCGGCGCGGATGGCCTTCGAAGAATTCCTGAACCGGCTGCCAATGCCGACGATCCTTCTGCGATGGAATCTTAAGTCGATTTATCAAAACAGGGCGGCGCGCGACTTCTGCGCCGTCTGGGAAAAAGGGCCGGAGAAAGCGCGACTAATGAAAGCGAGTTCACCGATTCCGTCCGAGATTCTCGACCGATGCCGCCTGCTCAAACAACAATGGGCGTCCATGCAACGCCTCAATGTGCCGCAAACAAACGCCCAAGAAGAACAGGTGCACCATCCACGGTCGCGGCATTTGCGAGCGACGCTCCATCTTAAACCGCTCACCTCAGCGGGCGTGGCGCGGCCGCATTTTCTGATCGAGTGCGAGGATTTGCGCCGTCAGGCTGCTCCGCGTTCCGGCCCGGCGGCGAGCGCCCGTTTGCCGCATCTCGTCCGGCTTACGCGCCGCGAACAGGAAATTGCGCGACTTGTCTGCGATGGACGAAGCAACCAAGAGATCGCCGATGCCGCGCACTTGAGCGTGGCGATGGTGAAAAAGCACCTCCACGCGGTTTATCGCAAACTCGAAGTGCCCAGCCGCAGCCGGCTTATGACGCTGATGCGCTGAAGCAAGCAGCAAGAAGTTCAACCGCAGATTACGCGGATTTCACTGATCGAAAGAGATTCAGATTCCGACGTAGCCCAGCGTCTTAACGCTGGGTAAATATGTCGTCGATGCTTTGAGTCCCGTGAGGGACGGAAGAATGAATTAAATCAGGAACCAAGCAAAACAGGAATCTCAGAAACTCTATTTCTGTCTCAACCATTAGCGTCAGCGCGCGCAAGACCGCTGTTTGCAATCGGCAATCGCAAATCTAAAATCGAAAATATCGTTGTTCCCGTAGTTCAACGGATAGAACGGAGGTTTCCTAAACCTTAAATGTGGGTTCGATTCCCGCCGGGAACGTTTACCCAGTGAAAAGCGCCGAAAAGCTCAAAAAGTCAGAACGGAATCGGAACAGAACGTAATGTCACTGCACTGCCTCGCTGATTTCAGTCCATGGGCTTCGATAGCCTTGAGCTTCGCTTCTGCCTGCTTCTGGTTTGCGGCCAGCATCACAAAGGCCATCAAGGAAGACGACAGTATTGGTATCGAATCGCACTACAAAGATAAAAAAGGGCGCGATATTTACATTAACGCAACCGCGAAGAAGCAAACCAAACTCAATGCGATCGCAGCCGCCCTTCTGGGATTATCACTGCTCTTTCAGATCGTGGCGTTAATCATTGCCCGATGCAGCGAATATTGATCCAACCTCGCAACTTTTTTTGAGCCTCGCTAGGGTGATAGCCCCATAGGGAGAGATTGGTTGCCGTTGCTATTTTGTTGCTATTTTCGTCCGTACGAATGAAAAGAATTTTCCTTGCACACCTCGGCGTCAACCGCGCGTTCAACGAACGGTGGGGCGACTAGCCGAATGGCGAAAAATTTACTGCGGCCGTTCGGGAGAGCCGTACCCCTTGTTTCAAACGAATAATCTTTGGGGGAAGCGACTGCGTGGGACCCCGCGGTGCGGAGAGGCGGTAAAACGAGCCGTTCTAATCTTCATAGACCGGTCGGGTTAGTCTCCGTTTAATTCCCGGCACCCGCCAGTCATTTGACCTTCCCATACCACCAGACGTCGCCACACGAGTCGAAAGTGTTTTTACGATGCAGCTGGCAACGTGATCGAGACGTTTGTTGAAGCCGTGCCGCTCGAAAACATCTTCATGCTTCATCCATACGTGTTTCCTCCGTCGCGCCGATCCCGCTGCACGACGCGATTGAGGAATACGTCGCCATCCGAAAGCGCAAAAGGGTAACCGAAAAGAAGGTAACGGAGATAGTCGATGAACCGCCGGGAACGGTTTGTTTGATCTTCCGTTTCTGAGACTTTCTGGAACACACGTACATCTGCGCTTCGATTGATTCGCTCGCTCACCCTGCGGGCTTCGTCTATGTCGCTCGACTCCCGTCGGCTCCATTCCCGCCCGGGAACGGTTTGTATGAGCGTCTGGGTTTTGATTGATTCGCTCGCTCCGCCCTGCTCCCTCACGGTGTGAGCTTCGTCTATGTCTCTCGACCCAGTCGGCTCCAATCCGCCGGGAACGTTGGAGCCATGAGATTAGGCTTCCGGTCCTACACTGAGATGATTACCTCTTGTGAATGACGGCAAGCCAAGTTGAGGCCACGGCAGGAAGTCGCAGATCTCCTTGGTGGCGGTACTTAATCGACATCGTCGTGCTCGTGGCGGTGACGTTTCTTCTCGACGCTGTTCTCGGTGCTTTTGTTCCTGTGACGATCAATTTGGAGAGGGGATTTGTGTTCGACGCGATTGGGAAAATGCTGCTGGTCGGAGTTGCGTGGGGATTGATTCGGCTGCGCGGCGAGACATTGGCCGACATCGGACTGAAGCGGCCGGCGAGTTGGATGCGCACGTTCTTCATCGGTATTGGACTTGCTGCAATTGTTTTCATCGCCATGTATGTTTCGGAAAAGGCGGGGTTTCGCCGCGACCTCAGCAAGTTCAAGGATGTGCAGGGAAATATGGAACTCGCACTTCTTGGCGTTTTCTATGCATTTATCGGGGCGGGCTTCTACGAAGAATTCATGTTTCGCGGATTCCTTATGCAGGGCCTGGCCATGTTTTTCGGTGCAGGCCGCGGCGCGTGGATCGTCGCATCTGCGGCGCACTTGGCGTTTTGATGGGACTTCTGGTTCTCGCGTTAGGGCGCAATCTTTGGCCGGTGATCATAGGACACGGACTCTTCAACGCGAGTCGTTTCGTTTTGTTTTATTTCCAAGGCCCGCCGCTGGGCTGAGTCCTTATCAGCGATTCAACAGACGGGGCTCGAAGCGATATTCGATCGGCTCGCCAATCTTGATTTTATTAAAATCCGTATGCCTAGGATTTAACAAGAAGTTCTTCTCGCTAGTGCTTAGCGCGCTGGGAACCGCGAGGGCGACAGATTTTCCCTGGCGGACCCATTCGTCGCCGATTTGCATCGTTTCGAACGTCGGTGGTTCTGCATTCCAATGCGGCGGCAGATTCTGAACCCGAAAATACTCGGTGAGCTTGTCCTCCCAATCGAGTCGGAAAGATACGTATCGCTCGATAGGAGACAGCGGGATTGTGTGGACGAATAATTCCAGCGCTGCGAGGGATTCGTGCTCGCTTACGTAAACTACTGCCGTGCCTCGCGAGTTCCATCGACCGCCGTACACGCGACCGCCTTCGCCTGTAAATGCGCTGTTAACACGCGCCGCGCGAACAATTCGCCACGCTGACGGCATCAGGTATAAACGCTGTATTCAATGCGCCCTAACAGGTTCTCAACCTCGCGTGCGCCTGTCTCGGTGCTCGCATAATCGAGCGGAATTGCGCCACCGAGACCGATCTGTGGGTGTTTTAGCCATGCCCGTGCTCTTTCGACATCGCCGAAAATTCTCGTCGCGTGTCTGAGCAATCGCGAAAAACGAATCACCTTATCCGATTCATCCGGCGACAGCCGCCCTTCCGGCGACAGCCGCCCTGCCGCTTTGCGCCGCTGCAGAGTGGAGCGTGAAATGCAAAGCTTCGCCGCGAGCTGCTCAAATGGCAGGTCGATGCTGTCTTGCAAACTCTTCAGCTCAGAAAAGCGTAATCCCTTTTGAATCCGGTGAATCAGTTCGGTCGGGTGCATCCCTTTTCCAGTTGCCATCTTCTTTTCGAGAGTTGCTGTTTTCATAAGTCGCGTTGTCTGATTCAATTGAAACAATCTACTGAATCAATTGAACCAAGTCAACCTTGTAGGGCAGGCGCTCCGCCTGCCAGGCCGCTCCGGCAAGCGACGCGCTTGCCCTACAATTCGTTCCGTCGCGCGTAGAGCGCCTCCGGTTAATTCGTTCGTGTTTTCAGGCAGCGATCTGGCCGAGAACGCTGCGCAGTTCGTGGAAGTCCACCGGTTTTGTAAGGTGGAAATCGAAGCCGGCTTGTTTTCCGCGTTGAATGTCTTCGGTTGCGCCAAAGCCGGTGAGCGCTACAGCTTTGACAGGTCGTTTTCGCTTTGCCTCGGAAACAACATCGTAGCCGTTGCCGTCCGGCAGAGCGATATCGCACAGCACGACGTCGAATTCTTTCGAGTCGATGATGTTCAGCGCATTTTGCGCGGTGTCGGCCACGGAAATTTCGTGTCCGAAACGACTGAGAAGACGCGATAACGCTTGCAATGTGTCGCTGTGATCCTCAACCACTAGGATACGCAAACTCTTGCCCGAATTGTATGAAGCCCTCGTTCGCTCGTCAGTCATGCTCGCCCGTCCCGCGAAGCCTATAACCCGATTTTGCGTCGCGTCCACATGGAATTCGCGCGAGACGAAAACGAAGGGTTCAGAGCTGGAAAAAAACCCGCAGCCGATGCAAGAACGTGGCGGTGTATTGGCGTTGCTTCGACTCGTGTTCGCCGGTGCGGGTGACTTCTTTCAGGATTCCTTCCGTCTCCATTTTTCGTTGGGCAAGCAGCTCGCTCAATTGCACGAGGCACTCTGGTGCGCCGCGGAGCACTTCCGCCATGACGGATTTCCCAATTTCCATGACGTAGCAATCGCCATCGGCTCGCACGGTTGCGCTGCGCGGTTCGCCAGTCAGCAGCGACATCTCCCCAAAGCAATCGCCGGCGCCGAGCGTCGCTACTTGAATTGTCGATCCATTTTTGGAGATAGAAACGTTCGCCGCGCCGCGCAACAGCACGAACATCGAGTCACCCGGCGAGCCTTCCTGGATCACCGGCTCGCCGCGACCGAAAATGTTGAGGCGGGCCTGCTTGACCAGGTGACTGAGTTGTTCGTCGGAAAGACACTCGAATAGTGGTTCCCCGCGCAGGATGGACAATGCCTCGGCATGGTCTTCCTGTACGGGGCGCGCTGCTTTGCGCTCCACTTGCAATGTGCGAATCGGAAAAGGAATAGTGATGCCTCGGCGTTTGAGCTCGTACCAAACGTTCGTACGAATCGCGTCGTTGATCTCGTTGATCCTGGAATGATTTCCCATGTAGTACTTGATCTCGTAGATCACAGCGAAATCAGCGAAATCGACCAGAAAGATTCTTACTTTCGGCTGTGCCAAAACGCCTTCGGCGGTAGAGGCTGCTCGAAACAGGGCGTCCTTCACCAGATTGGGTGGGTTCTTATATTCAACGCCAACCCGAATCCGCATTGCATGGACTTCAGTGGGGTAGTGGAGATTGACGATCTCGTGGCTCACCATCTCGTTGTTCGGAATGTCGAGATAAATGCCGTCATTGGTACGTAGTCGCGTCGAACGCCAGTTGATTTCCATTACCTCGGCAAAGCGCTCGCCGACCTGTAACCAGTCGCCGACCTTGTAGGGCTTGTTAATTTGAATCGAAACGCCCCCGATAATCCCGGCAAAGAGATTCTGTCCGGCGAAGCCCACGATGATTGCGACCACGCCGGAGCCGGCCAGCAGTCCTTTGAGTTGTGCTTCGGCATGGTAGCCGTAGCTCAATATGAAAAGCAGTACGATTAGGAAAATGATGCCGCCGACGACCTCACGCAGAAAATGCGGAATCGGTGTCTGTCGTCTCTTTTCGAAGTAGAAATCCCAGACGTAGCGATTAACCAGGGCGACAATCAATGCAGTGCTCAACAAAATTGCTGCTGCGCCTACATGATAGCGCCACGACGCATGAACTCCGTAAACGCTGATAGCGGCGTAGAAGGCGAGGATTAAACAGAAAAGCCGAAAGAACAGGCCGAGCTGAACCCCGGCGCGACGTTTTAAAAACCGGCCAATGCCCAGCGCGACAAAAAACGTCGCGATAAAAACGATCACCGTGATCGCGTCTCGCTCTGCTTCGGGAAGTGCGTTGAACATTAAAGCCGAAGTATATCAGAAAGCAGTTCGGTTGAAAAAATTTATCTCGGGTTGTTGTAGGGTGTTTATGTCAAACGCCGCGTCACAACGTGGATCGGCTTTTCTGAAGACGATGCTCAGTCAATCGCAGAAGGCGCAATAAAGGCCCACCGCGTCGCGCGCAGAAAAACCATGCGTGGTTACGCCGGATCAATCTGCCAGCGCGTTGAGGACAAAGGGTTCTACCTGTGCAGGAGCCGCTTTACTTCGGCGGCGTGATGATTAGCCATGCCCAGCCTGCCAGGAAACAAAGACCACCCAAGGGGGTAATTGCTCCAAGCCATCGCAGATTTGTCAGCGCCATCACATATAAGCTTCCGCTGAAGAGGAGAATCCCGGCAAGGAGCAGCCACCACGCGCCGCGATTCACCGTGCCGTAAAGAGCGAGAACGAGCAGCGCGATCGCGTGAATGAAATGGTAAAGGACGGCCTTATTCCAGACATCCAACATGCCGTGCAGCTCGAGACTCGATCGCAGGCTGTGCGCTCCAAACGCTCCCAGAGCTACGGCGAGGAAACAAAGCACAGCTGCAATCCGGAATAACGAAACCGCCATTCTGTTATTTCCAGCGAGTTTGACGCATCTCCAACTGCTTTTTTAGATCACTCAAGGCTGATTGTCGGCTCTGACGAATCGTTCTTACATAAAAAACCGTTCCCGCCACTCCGAGAGCCGCTGCTCCGACAAAATTCAGCCCCGGTCCGAGTTTCCACAGATAGGCGCCAACAATTGCGCCCGCGCTGACTATCAAATCGCGAACAAGATAGTACGCCCCGATCACCTGGCCGCGTCGGTCAGAGTCGCTGTATCCGATGATGAGCGCCTTGCGCGACGGATCTCCGAATTCTTTCAAGCCACGAATCACAAACGCGACGACCAGCGCCGGGAAACTTCGCGCCACCAGCAAGCTGATCGGAAAAAGCGTAAACATGATGAAGGTCGCAATCACGAACGGCTCGCGGCCATGCCGATCCGCGTAATGTGAGGCGGGAATGATGCATAACATCGCGGCTACCATTTCAACGGCAATGAGGATTCCAACTTGTGCTCCGCTCACGCCAATGTAATCCATCGCGAAAATCACGACCCACGCATAGGGAATGCGTTCGCAAAAGCGAACCAGAATGTCGCTTAACAATAAGCGCCTCATGGGCGAATTGAATTCCCGCATGCTCCGCCAAAAATTCCAGCGCTCTGGCGCCACTCCGACTTGCACCTCTCCAGTGGATTCGTCGCGAAATTGCCGTTGCACTAGAATCGTGACTGCGGAGAGAAGGATCGAAATCACAAGTGCGATGCGAACGCCGCCCACGACTCCGAACCGATCGATCAATATTCCGCCGAAAATTGGCGCAATCATATTCGGCAACCGTTTGATCACCGCTTGAACGCCGACACCCATGGAGTGGCGATTTGCTTCGAGCGCCGCTCCGACCAGGGAGAAGGTCGCTGGCAACGAAAAACAAGTCCATGAAAGGAACAGAAACATTCCAGCAATCACCGCGCCCCAGTGCGGGATAAACAGGACGAGCGCGTAGCCGATGATTGAGACTACATTGAAAATTATGAACGCCCGGCGATGTCCCCAACGATCCACAAACACTCCGCCGGGATATGCGTAGATCGCGCCCAGCAGCGTGCGCAACGCATCGTAGAGGCCGATTACAAAGACAGTCGCGCCGACCGCCTGCAGGTACTTCGGCACAAAGCGCATCCAAAGTTCTTCGCCAGCGCCAATGACAAAGATGGCGATGAGCAGGATGACCAGATTGCGTTTGAGCCCGAAGAAGTTGGCCAGCCTGCGCGACCAGCTTAACTGCGGCTGACCCGGCGTTTGCATTCTGCGTAAAGCGCGTCGTAAACGATAAATTCGCGTTCGAGAATTTCGTGATCGCTTAGTCCGAGAGCGCCGAAGCCGCTGGCGATCCAGCGCAGGCCTTCTCCGGCTGCATGCGGGTT
>WNFZ01000190.1_pt1 | contig 56547 bp, 57 predicted proteins | sample 5400081 | NCBI WGS metagenome assembly WNFZ01 (sample SAMN13153365, study PRJNA577476) | soil metagenome | isolation source: 80 cm soil or saprolite under grassland replicate 1 | place: USA:California | collected 2016-06-15
CAGGCCGTGCTGGTCGACTTCGTCGACCGCGTCAAGGCCGCGGCGGCCCAGGGCGGCGGCGCCACCTCCGGCCAGGACTCGCGGTCCGGCTCCGGAGCCGGCGCGGTGCTCGGCATCGCCCTGGCGGTGCTGGTCGTGGTGGGCGGCGGCGCGCTGATCCTGTCCTCCAGGCGCAAGCGGCGCGAGCGCGAGCGGCAGCTCCAGCAGGTCAAAGCCACCGCCAACGAGGATCTGGTGGCGCTGGGCGAGGACATCCGTGCGCTCGACCTCGACACGCGGATGCCAGACACGGACCCTGAGGCCGTGCGCCACTACAGCGCGGCGGTCGACTCCTACCAGAAGGCCGCGGACGCGCTCGACCGGACCCGCCGGGTCGAGGACATGGCGCTGGTCAGCTCCGCCCTCGAGGAGGGACGCTTCGCCATGGCCTCGGCCAAGGCGGTGCTGGAGGGCAAGGCCCTGCCGGAGCGGCGGCCGCCCTGCTTCTTCGACCCGCGGCACGGCCCGTCGGTCGAGGACGTCACCTGGTCGCCGCCTGGCGGCGTGCCACGATCCGTGCCGGCCTGTTCCACCGACGCCTACAAGGTACACAACGGCATCGAGCCGGACACCCGGCAGGTCCTGGTCGACGACCGGCCGGTTCCCTTCTACCAGGCGCCCGCCTACTACGGGCCCTGGTACGGCGGCTTCTTCGGAGGCTTCGGCGGCGGCGGGTTCCTGAGCGGCCTGCTCATCGGCAACATGCTCGGCGGGTTCGGCGGGTTCGGTGGGTATGGTGCCGGCTTCGGCGGCGACGGCGGCGGTGATGGTGGTGGTGACGGCGGCGACTTCGGCGGCGGCGGCGACTGGGGTGGCGGCGGAGATTTCGGCGGCGGCGGCGACTTCGGCGGCGGCGACTTCGGCGGTGGCGGCGACTTCTGATCCCGGCCCATCGCGCGGCGGGCGGCGCCCTCCCGAAATCGGTTGCGGGAGCCGCCCGCCGGCCGCGACCATTCGCTGATGGATCGACCATCGGAGACGGTCAGCTACGGGCCGGTCTGCTTGCGCCGCTGGCGCGCCGGCGACGCCGACGTCGCCTACCGCGTGGTCATGGAGTCGCTGGAGCACCTGCGGCCGTGGATGCCATGGGCCGCCGACTACGACCACGACCAGGCGGTGCGCTTCACCGCGCAGAGCGAGGAGGACTGGGCGTCCCGGGACGCCTACCAGTACGCCATCACCAGCGACGGCGTGGTGGTCGGAAGCTGCGGGCTGGTGCGCCGGATCGGCCCTGGCGGGCTGGAGATCGGCTACTGGCTGCGCCCCGCCGACACCGGCCGCGGCCTGGTCACCGCCGCCGCGGCGGCGCTGGTACGCGAGGCCTTCGCGCTGCCCGAGGTCGACCGGGTCGAGATCATCCACGACCTGGCCAACACGCGCAGCGCCGGAGTGCCGCGGCGCCTGGGCTTCACCGAGGTCGGGCGCCGCGCCAGTCGCCAGCTACCGGCCGCCCCCGGCGAGTCCGGCATCGAGGTGGTGTGGCGGCTGACCCGGCACGATACGGTAGGCCAGTGACGGCCGGAACTCGTCCCCGGACAAAGGAGCCCGCATGGTCAAGCTGGTCGCGATGTTCTCCAAACCAGAGGACCCGGCAGCCTTCGATCGCGCCTACTTCGAAGAGCACCTGCCGCTGAACGCCAAGACCCCAGGTCTGCGCCGGACCGAGGTCACGCGGGTCACGGGCGCGCTGCGGGGAGAGAGCCCCTGGTACATCGTCACCGAGATGTACTACGACGACGCGGCCTCGATGCAGGCAGGGCTCAGCAGCCCGGAGGCGGCCGAGGCCGGCAAGCAGCTGATGACCTTCGCCAAGGGGCTGGTCACCTTCTACACGGCCGACGTCCTGCACGAGAGCTGGAGCCCCGCATGAGCGCGCAGGCTCCTGGCGGCGGGCCAGGCCTCGACGTCGAGCACCGCTCGGGCGTGGCCTGGCTGACGCTGAACCGGCCTGATTCGCTGAACTCGCTCGACGTGGCCCTCAAGGAGGCGCTGGTCACGGCGCTGCGGGCCGCCGCCGACGACCACGCGGTGCGCGCCGTCGCGCTCACCGGCGCCGGCAGGGGCTTCTGCGTCGGCCAGGACCTCCGCGAGCTGCGGGACGCCTACAACGCCGGCGAGTCCCCGGACTTCCCCGCGCTGCTGGAGCGGCATTACGCGCCGGTGATCCGGCTGCTCGCCGGCATGGCCAAGCCGACCGTCGCGGTCGTCAACGGCGTGGCCGCTGGCGCGGGGATGTCGCTGGCGCTGGCCTGTGACCTCCGGCTGGCGGCCTCGACCGCGCGCTTCAGGTTGGCCTTCTCGGGGATCGCGCTGGTGCCCGACGCCGGCGCGACCTGGCACCTGCCGAAGCTGGTCGGGCTCTCCAGGGCGCTGGAGATCGCGCTGCTCGGCGACTGGGTGGACGCCGACGAGGCGCTGCGCATCGGCCTGGTCAACCGCGTCCACCCGACTGAGGAGCTGGCCGCCCGCGCCGAGGAGGTGCTGGTCACACTGGCTTGCGGGCCCACGCTCGCCCTTGCCGGCACCAAGGCGCTCCTCCGCGCCAACGTCGACCGCGACCTCGACCAGGCGATGGCGGCCGAGGCCGAGGGCCAGGCGGCGGCAGGCCGCACCAAGGATCACCTCGAGGGCGTCCGCGCCTTCCTCGACAAGCGCCCGCCCGAGTTCCTGGGCGCCTGAGCGTCCGCCTCAGGCGTAGTAGCGGTAGATCGCCTGGGCGACGCAGGCCGGCTTGGCGCTGCCCTCCAGTTCGACGGTGAGGTCGACCTGCACCTGCGCGGAGTCGCCGGAGATCTCCTCCACGGCGGCGACCTTGCCGGCGAGCCTGATCCGCGACCCGACCGGCACCGGCGCGGGGAAGCGCAGCCGGTTCAGCCCGTAATTGATGCCCATGCGGATGCCCTGGACGCTGACCAGCTCGCTGAACATCAGGGTCACGAGCGACAACGTCAGGTACCCGTGCGCGATGGTCCCGCCGAACGGTCCCGCCTTGGCCGCCTCCACGTCGACGTGGATCCACTGGTGGTCGCCGGTGGCGTCGGCGAAGGCGTTGACCCGCTCCTGGGTCACCTGGACCCACTGCGAGTAGCCGAGGTCCGCGCCGACGCGCGTCTTGAGATCGTCGAGGCCGTTGACGACGAGGGTCACGTCCACACCTCCGTGATCGGCGGGATGGCCTTCCGGCCCTCGGGATCGTAGACGACGGCCGGCCGCAATGGCGCATCCAAGTTATCCACATTCTTTCTCGACGCATGGATCTTCAGGTTGCCCCTGGATACGTTGGTTTCCCTAAGAAACCCACCGATGCACCCCGGGAGCGATCGAATGAGCGAGGAAGAGTTCGGGCAACGGCTCCGGCGCGCCCGCACGGTGGCGGGCCTCTCGCGGGCACAGGTCGCCACAGCGCTGGCGGTCCGCAGGGCGGACGTGGCCCGCATCGAGCACGGGCGCCGCCGGGTCAGCACCTTCGAGCTGCGCGAGCTGGCACGCCTGTACCGCAAGCCGTCCGCGCGCTGCCTGATCGAACCGGCCGGCGCGCCGCCGATCCGGTACTTCCGCTCCGACTACCGCCTCGACGAACGCGACCTGATCGTCATCGAGGAGGTGGGCGACTGGCTCGACTACTACGCCTGGCTGGAGCTATCCGCGCTCGGGGCGCAGCGCTACGAGTTCCCCACCTATCCCCTGCCGCCCGGCCACGCGGCCGAGCAGGGCGATTGCCTGGCCGCCGAGGAGCGGAGCCGCCTCGGGCTCGGGGATGGCGAGGCGATCCCATCGATGGTGGCGTTGCTGGAACGCGAGGGCGTGAAGGTAGCGGTCCAGGCGTTCCATCCGAAGTCCGGTGCCTTCGGCTGCTTCCTGTTCTCCGAGGCGCTCGGCCCGTGCGTGATCCTGAACCGGGACCGCTCGCCCGCCGAGCGGCGGTTCGCCGCCGCGCACGCCTACGCCCACCTGCTCGTCGACCAGGAGGACGTCAGCGGCGAGGTGTGCGGGCACTTCCGCGCCCACGAGCTGGACGAGGTGCGCGCCAGCGCCTTCGCGGCCGCGTTCCTGCTGCCGCCCGGCGGGATCGCCGCCCGGCTCAGGGACCTCGACGCCCCGGGCGAGGTCGCCGTCGAGCAGGTGCTCCGGCTCAGCTACGACTTCGGCGCCGGCTACAGCACGGTCGTGGCCCGGCTCGCCGCCCTCGGTTGGATCGACGACCCTCGCCGCGCCCACCTCCAGCGGCAGGCTCGCACCGCCCACCGCCAAGGCCCACCCGGCGCGGGCGGCGAGGCCGGCGCGGCCCGGGCGGCTGGCGAGCCTGGCGACACCGAATCGGAGCCGGTCCGGTTCCGCTCGGTGGCCGTCGAGGCGTGGCACTGCGGGCGGATCTCCACCGGCAGGCTGGCGGACCTGCTCGACCTTCCCGAGGCCGATGTGACCCTGCTCCTCGACCAGTCCCCCTTCGAGCGTCGGAGGCCCCACCGTGTACCTCCCGCCGAGCCCGATCGGCTTTGACACCTCGGTGCTCATCAACTTCTGCGCCATCGGGCGCCTGGGGCTGCTGGTCCGCTGCGTGCCGCCGCCCAGGTACCTGGTGGTCGACGTCCGCGACGAGCTCGAGGACATCAACTCGCGCCGCCTGGTGGACAGGATGATCGGACGCTGCGAGCTGCTGCTCATCGCGGCGACCGAGACCGAGCGCAGCACCTGTGACAGCGGCGTGGCGCCGCTCGACCCCGGGGAGCGGGCCACGCTGGCCGCGGCGGCGGCACGGGGATGGTCGGTGGCCGTCGACGAACGGCTCGGGCGCCAGGTGGCGGCGAGGCGCGTGGGAACCGGGCGCGTCACCGGCACCGTCGGCATCCTCCGGGCCGCGGTGGAGGGAAGGCTGATCACGCCGAGAACCGGGGACGTCCTGCTGACCAGGATGATCCGGGCCGGCTACTACTCCCCCGTGGCCACGCTGGACGGATCGCCGAAGCGGCGGCGGGCGTCGTCGATGACCACGGCGGCCACCTCGGCGCTGTCCCAGCCCCGGGTCTCGGAGCTCTTGCCCGGCTCCAGCGTCTTGTAGACGTCGAAGAAATGGGCGATCTCGTCGAGCAGGTGCGGGCTCAGGTCCTGGATGTCGCGCACCTGCTCCCACCTCGGGTCCCGCGCCGGCACGCAGAGCACCTTGGCGTCCGGGCCCTTCTCGTCCCGCATCCAGAAGAGGCCCACCGGTCGGACGCGGATGTGGCAGCCGGAAAAGGTCGCCTCGTCCAGCAGCACCAGCACGTCCAGCGGGTCGCCGTCCTCGGCGAGGGTGTCAGGCACGAAGCCGTAGTCGGTGGGGTACTGGGTAGCCGTGAACAGCATGCGATCGAGCCAGATCTCGCCGGTCTCGTGATCGACCTCGTACTTGTTGCGCGAGCCCTTGGGGATCTCGATGATCACCTCGATCTCCACCGCGCGCTGCCCCCTCCCGGTCGGTTCAGCCGCTCCGGCCGCCCATCGTACCGGGGGGGTGCAGCCGGCCGCGTGCCCTGGCCGGGACTGGTTGCCTTCCGGCGGTGGCAAGGGGTCGGTCGGGTCAGTCGCTGGCCAGTTCGTTGGTGGCGTGCTGTCCGGCCTCGGCGGTGCGGCGCAGGAAGTCGGCGATGAGCTGGAGCTGGGCGTCGGTGTAGCCGGCGAAGAGCGTATCCATCGAGGCATTCATCCCGGAGTACAGGCCGTACAGCTCCTGGCCCCGGTCGGGCAGGGCGCGGACGGTGACGGCGCGGCGATCGGCGGCGTTGGGGTCGCGGTCGCGGGTGATCCAGCCGCCGCGCTGGAGTCGGTCCAGGATGCCGGTGATGGTCGCGGGGTGCAGGCCAGCGCGTCGGGCCAGGGCGCTGGGGCTGAGCGGGCCGTGGCGGTGGATGAGGTCCAGGCAGTCCAGGTCGATGTGATTGAGGTTGAGATGGGCGCTGACGTGGTGATTGAGCAGCGAGAGCTGGATGCTCAACTCGCGCAGCGACTCCTTGATCGTGGTGGTCAGCCGTCGTCGGTATCGCGGGCTGGTCTCCTCCGTCTGCGCTATGTCGCTCATATGATATGATCCTCGTATCGTATTGAGTCCGGAGGACAGGATACCTGGGACCGGGAGGCGACGCAGCCCCCCGGACCGACGCGAACTCACCGCCCACCCAACCGCTGGATTCAAGGGCGCCTGGAGTTCCCCGCGGGCGGCGTCAGCGGCACTGGTCCGGTTCCAGGTTGTCCAGCACGCGGCGGAGGAGATCGACGAGCTGCCGGCGTTCCTCGGCACCCAGCGGGCTGGCGACCTGCGCGCTCACCTCGTGCTGTGTGCGGCGGAGGGCGGCGATCCGCGCCTGACCCTCGTCGGTCGGCTCCACCAGCACGGCTCGCCGGTCACCCGGGTCAGCACGGCGGCTGAGCAGACCGGCCCGGTCGAGCGCATCGACCAGCGGGGTGACCGTCCGGTTGCTCATCCCCAGCCGCCTTGCCAGATCGCTCATGCGCACCGCCTCGCCGGCCTGCGCAAGCGTCATCAGCACCCTTGCCTGCGGCATCGACGCCGCCTGCTGGCCGAGGGACGCGCTGAAGCGTCGGCGGACGGCGAAATGCGTGCGCACGATCGCGTCGACCACGTCGCTGGGGGTCGCTGGAGCGCCTTGCCCGTTCATCGCCGGCATCTTACTCTCTGGCAAGATAGTCTTGACACGGACTACTTTTCTGGAGGTGCGTCGATGGCCGCGGAGATCAGTGAGGCGACGGCGAAGTTCCTCGGCCAGGTCATGCCGGTGATCGTCGGGACCCGACGGCGCAGCGGGGCGGTGAAGATGAACCCGGCGTGGTACGAGTTCCGCGACGGCTACCTGTGGCTCAACAGCTGGCGCGGCGCCCACTGGCTCGATCACGTGGAACGCCAACGGCAGGCCGCCCTGTTGTTCATCGACCCGCAGGACATGTACCGGGTCGTCCACGTGGAGACGCGACTGGTGCGGACCGCCCCCGACCCGGCCAACCGGCACATCGACCGGCTCTCCCAGCGCTACCGCGGCGAGCCGTACCAGCCGCCGCGCGGCCGGGCCGCTGGCCACCCCGCCTCCCCGCCCCGCGGCCGGGCCACCCCGGCCGGGACTGGGCGGACTCCGGTATCGTCCGCGGCGTGAGCGGTCACCAAGCAGTCGACGTGGCGCGGGAACTGGCCGAGCGCCTGCTCGCCGCCCATGGGCAGGCGGCGGTCCTGGCGATCGGTCTGCACGGGGCGGGGGCGCGACGCGACGGGCACGGGACCGTGGAGTCGGGGGCCACCGACCTCGAGGTCTCGGTCATCACCACCAGCGAGGAGGCGTCGGTGCCCGCTCGGGCCCTGCGCTACCAGGGCCTGGTGATCGACGTGGCGGTCATCCCCGCCGACCTGTACCTCGACGAGGCGGCGCAGATCGGGCCGCTGTGGCCGCTCGCCGCCGACCAGTACCTGCACCACCAGCCCATCTACGACCCAACCGATTTCTTCGGCAAGCTGCGGGACGCCCATCAGGCGGCGATCGCCTCGAGCCCGCCACAGGCGTTCCTGACCGCCGCGGCGTTCGACCTCGCGCAGCTCGCGGCCTGGGAGGCCAGAGCGCGCGCCGACGAGTTGTCGGGCGATCTGCCGAGCGCGCTGCTGGCGGTCAAGGAGGGCGCCATGCTGGCGGCGCTGGTCGTCGGCCTGGTCCGCAGGACCGCCTTTCGTGACGCGGGGGACGCCCTCAAGGTCGTGGCGACCATGCCGGACCTGCCGGACGGCTTCACCGAGCAGTACCGGCGTCTCCTGGCGCCCACCATCGACCCGGCAAGCGCCGTGCTGGCCCTTGGCCGCGTCCTGGCCGCGCTCGAACGGCTCGGCCACGAGCAGGGCATCCCCTTCGAGGCCGCCGACCTCGACGACTTCGTCTAGTCGAGCGACCGGCCCCGGAGGCGCCGTCGGCCGGAACTCCATCCGGGCCGGCCGGGACCCGGCCCGGCCGACGGGACCCCCCGGCCCGCCAGCACGAAGCCGGCGGCCCGTGGGTCACTGATGGGCGGGGCGCTCGTCGCCGCGGGTGGCGGGGGGCTCCTCGGGACCTGGTTCGAGGGCCACCTCCCGAGGCGCTTCGACGCGCTGGCCGTGGCGGTAGACCAGATCGCCGCCGAGCAGCGCGCCCACTCCCAGGACGACGACCCCGATGGCGCTCAGGATGACCGGCCCGATGGGACTGGTCGTGACGTCCAGGTCGCGGCTCCGCAGGATGGTGTTGGCCAGGAACAGCCCGCCGGTGACCAACTGCAGCGTCATGTGGGTGACGGCGAGCCTCCAGGCGCTGCCTCCCACCGGGATCCGCAGGAAGTCGGAGAAGCCGGCGACGACCGCGGCGACCGAGATCACCAGCGCGGTGACCAGCAGGGTGAAGGCGCCCTTGACGAACGGGTTGCCGTCGTCGACCAGGTACGAGATCCCATCGAACAGGAGGCTCGCCGGGTACAGCGCGATCGGGAAATGCACGAGCGCGGGATGCAGGGGGCGGCCCCTACCACCCCGCAGCAGGTTGGCCATCGGTGCCTCCGTGGGCGCGGCTCGGCGGATGGCTGATGATGCTACCCGGCCGGCCGCCCGCCAACCTCCCGGGGACGCGCCTCCACCTGCCTGGCCAGCCGGCGCAGGCTGCGCCGCAACATGAGCTGGAAGGCCGGGCGCACCACCGCGAAGCCGAGCCCTCCCGGCCACCCGAGGGGCAGCTCCAGGTCCTCCACCCACACCAGCCACGCACCGCCCGGAGCGGGCCGGGCCTCGAAGATGCCGGTGCCGCGCACGACCCTGCCGAGGTGGGCGACCTCGACCCGGCGCGGCGGATCCCAGCGGGTGACCTCCATCGGATCATGGAACCCCACGCCGCCGATCCTGGTGAAGGCGTCGAGGCGCTCGCCGACGCGGTGGCCGCCCGGCTCGACGGTCACGGCCGTGAGCACCATCCAGCCCGACTGGCCCTCCCAATCGGTGAGCGCCGCCCACGCCACCTCGACCGGGGCGGCCACCGCCACCCGCTCCTCCACCCGCGCCCTCATCCCGTCCTCCTTGCCCAGCGATGCCGCATGATGGTGCCATGCAACGGACCTTCGGACGGCGGACCTTCGACTTCTCCCGAGCGGCCGCGGTCATGGCGATCATCAACCGCACCCCGGACTCCTTCTACGACCGCGGCGCGGACTTCGCGCTCGACGCCGCCCTGGCGACCGCCGACCGGGCGCTCGCCGAGGGAGCGGACTGGCTGGACGTGGGCGGCGTCAAAGCAGGCCCCGGCCCCGAGGTCGACGAGACCGAGGAGCTGGAGCGCGTGCTGCCGGTGGTCGAGGCGTTGCGACCTCGGACCGACGCGGTGATCTCGGTCGACACCTTCCGCTCCGGCGTCGCCCGGCGGGTGCTGGCCGCCGGCGCCGACGTCGTCAACGACCCCTCCGGTCTGCACGATCCCGAGCTGGCCACGGTCACCGCCGAGCAGGGCGGAGCGCTGGTGGTGACGCACACCGGCGGGCCGCCCCGCACGCGGCCGCACCGCAGCGCCTACCGGGACGTGGTCGCCGACGTGAAGGACTTCCTCGCCGAGCGGGCGGCGTTCGCGCGCAGCCGCGGCGTGCCGGCCGAGCGGATCATCGTCGACCCCGGGCACGACTTCCACAAGAACACCTACCACTCGCTCGAGCTGACGCGGCGGCTCGGGGAGCTGACCGAGCTCGGCTACCCGGTGCTGGTGGCGCTGTCGAACAAGGACTTCATCGGCGAGACGCTGGACGTCCCCCTGGAGCTGCGGGTCGAGGGGAGCCTGGCCGCCGCGGTCGTCAGCGTCCTCAATGGCGCCAGCATCGTCCGCGTCCACGAGGTCGGCCCCACCGTCCGCGCGCTCCGCATGACCGAGGCGATCATCGGCCGCCGCCCACCCGCAACCGCCCGCCGCGGGCTCGCCTGACCTGGCCAGGCGCCGTTCGTCAGCGGCGCTCCGCCCTGGCGCCGAGGAGGCGGGCATGCTCGACCTTGATGCAGTGGTCCTCGACGTAGGCGAGCCCGCCCGCCTCGGCGATGGCTCGGGCCTCGGCGCTGCGGATACCGAGCTGGAGCCAGAGCGCACGGCCGCCGACGGCGACCGCGGCGCGGGCGACCTCCGGCGTGAACTCCGCGCGGCGGAACACGTCCACGATGTCGATCGGCTTCGGCACCTGGTCGAGGCGCTCCAGCACCGGGATCCCGAAGACCTCCGCCTCCCCGCACATGGGATTGACGCCGTACAGCTCATAGCCCTGATGGTGGAGGTACCACGCGATCTGGTTCGACGGCCGATCCGCGTTCGGCGACAGCCCGACCACGGCGATCACCTTCGACGACGCCAGCAGCTCCCGAACCTCGGCCTCTGTCACTGGTCCCTCCTCGACGGGCCGACGGCCCTTCCCGGCCATGGTGCCACCGCGCCCCACCAGACCGGCGCCCGCCCCTCACCCCTCCGGAGGCGACCTACGTCGTGAGCGGTTCTTACCAAGCTTTAGGGCTGCTCTTCGCGGATCGTTGACTCGGGCCGCTTCCATCTCCACGACCGCAATAGGACGGAGAGGAGACCAGAAATGGCCGGCCCGGGCTCGATCGGCGACCGCGCGCAGGCGCACGATCAGGAGTTGCACGACCACGATCGGGGATTGTCGCATGACCTGCCAACCCTGCTGAGCCGCCGCGCCCTGATGTTGTTCGGCGGGGCAGGGCTTGCGACCGCATTGGCTGGCTGTGGCATCACCAGGAACAACGACAGCGTCACCAGCTCGCCCACCACAAGCTCGACGGCCGGGACGGCATCAGCCGGGACCGAGATCCCCGAGGAGACTGCGGGACCCTACCCCGGCGACGGCTCCAACGGCGTCAACGTCCTCACCGAAAGTGGCATCGTGCGCAGCGACATCACCAAGAGCTTCGGATCGGCGTCCGGAGTCGCCCAGGGCGTGCCGCTGACCATCAAGCTCAAGGTTCTCGACACCAGCAATGCTTCTGGCGCATTGCAGGGGGCCGCTGTCTATCTGTGGCACTGCAACATCGACGGCAAGTACTCGCTCTACTCCGAGGGCGTCACCGAGGAGAACTACCTGCGTGGGGTCCAGGAGACCGGCAGCGACGGGTCGGTGACGTTCACCAGCGTCTACCCGGCGGCCTACTCCGGACGCTGGCCGCACATCCACTTCGAGGTCTACCCGAGCCTGGAGGCGGCCACGACCGCCAGCGGCAAATTGCGCACGTCCCAGTTGGCACTTCCGGAGGCGACCTGCAAGCTGGTCTATGCGACCGACGGCTACAGCCAGAGCCTGCGGAACCTGGCGCAGACGTCGTTGAGTACCGACAACGTCTTCAGGGACGGCTACTCGTTGCAGCTTGCCACGGTGACCGGAAACGTCACCGACGGCTTGACCGCCAGCCTCAACGTCCCGGTGTAGTCGACTCGCCGACCGACGTCAGTGGGCCCGAAGCCTCGCCGGGCGGCGGTAGCCTGGGCGGCAGACCCGGGCTGATCCACAGGAGGAGCTGCCATCTGATCTGCCATACTGCCGCCATTCGGTGTGGGTGCAGTACCTGCGCCGCGGCCGCGCTGGCAAGGCAGCGCGACTTGATGACCTGCTGGCCCAAGGCGAGGTCGTGGTCTGCGGCCCGGTGGTCGCCGAGCTTGTGGCCGGCACCCCACCAGCCCACCGAGCCGAACTGATCGCGCTGCTCAACGCGCTGCCGTGGGCGGATCTGGGCCATGCGGAGTGGGCCAGGGTCGGGGAGGTCGCGGCACGGCTGCGCGAGCAGGGAATCACCACGGCGCTGACCGCCATCGAGATCGCCGTCGCCGCGGTTCGGGTGAACGCTGAACTGTGGACCCGTGACAGCGACTTCACGCGGATCGCCACGGTGCTGGATTCCCTGTCCCTGTTCGCGCCGTGAGCGTGGAGGAGGCACCAGCCTCGCGACGGGCGGTAGCCTGGGCGCAAACTCGAGGTCAGCAGGGGGAACTTCCGTGGGCCAGCCAGAACGGTACGTCTTTGTCTGTCTCAATCAGCGGCCAGCAGGGCATCCGAAGGGGTCGTGCCTGGATCGCGGGGCGGCGCTGGTGTTCGACGAGTTGCGCGAGGAGCAGGGCCGCCGGCTGGCCAAGGACGTGAAGGTGGTCGCGACCGGCTGCATGGAGGGCTGCCTGGCGGGACCGTGCCTGCTGGTGGTGCCCGACAACGTCTGGTACGGCGGGGTGACCCAGGCGGACGTGCCCGCGATCTTCGACCAGCATCTGGAGGCCGGCGAGCCGGTCGAGATGCTGCGGCTGGAGCCCGACGACTTCTGCGCCTGAGCATCGGCCAGGCGCGGACCCAGGCCCGCCGGGCGCGACGCGGGCGCTCTGGACCGCTGGAAGCGGGGCCCAAGGCTTTACCGTCTCCGAACAATCGTCGCCGATTCCGTTGACGTGCCCGGGTGAGGATCGACCCGACAATCCCTCCCACTGATCTGCACGAGGTGAGCTCATGAAGCGGCTCGGCAGGCACGCCGCGTGGCTCGGCTGGGTCGTCGCGGGCGTCCTGGCCCTCTCCGCCGGCGGCGTCGCGTTCGCCGCCAACAACAGCGATCGCGGCTCGGACACCGCTCCTCTCCGCGACCTGGTGTTCTCGCAGACCCAGAGCACTCAGGGCAACCAGGCAGGCAACGCGCAGGGCAACGACCAGCACAAGGGCTTCCCCGCCCTGCGCCGGGGCTTCCTCGGCGGCCGCTTCGGCGGCCAGCTCCTGCACAGCGAGACGACGGTCAACACCGACAACGGCGTGAAGACCTTCGTGATCGCGCGCGGCCAGGTGACGGCCCTTTCCGGCTCGAGCATCACGATCACCAGCTCGGACAAGGTGGCCACGACCTTCGCGATCAACTCGGACACCCGCTACGGGTTCCGCAACTTCAAGCAGCCGCAGGCCCAGCTCAAGACCGGGCAGACGGCGATGGCCATCGGGACCAAGTCCGGCAACACGATCACGGCGAGCAATATCGCCACCGAAGGCTCGTAGGCCGGACGGGCGGCGTCCACCGCACCAGCGTCCTGTGCACGGCCCCGGGATCCCCCCTCTCGGGGCCGTGCGCTATCTGCCCCAGGTGAGCAGCGCGTCGATCAGCATCATGAGCCCGAAGACGCCCAGGGCGAGCCAGAAGGCCCTGGCGACGTGGCGGCCGATCGGCACGGGTCGCAGCTCCAGCAGCCGGCGGCCGCATTCGCAGAGCCCGGGCTCGTAGGCCACCCGGTGCCCCTCGGTGCAGGCGAAGCGTGGCCGGGCGCGCAGGTCGTAGCCGCAGGCCACGCAGGTGCGCGGCGAGGGGTTCTCGATCCCGCAGCGAGGGCACGACCGCCGGGAGGAGAGCTCCCAGGCGACCACGCCGGCCGTCAGGGCGGCGAGCCCGCCGAACATCGCGAAGGTCACCAGCCCGGAGGCCAGCGAGTCGTCGAACGCGACCGTGAACCCCACGCTGCCGAGGGCGGCCAGCACCAGCGCGCTGCAGACGGCGACCGCGGTGGAGCGCACCGCAAGGGGCCGCTGGCTCTCGCTCAGTCGGAACAGCTTCACGCTCGCCTCCGTTGACTGCGCCGCAGCGGGCGGCGCGGGGACCCCTCCAGGCTAAAGGGTCGGCGCCGGCGACGAGAACCCCAGCGTGTTCGGGCAAGCACGCCTAGCCTGGACACGATACTGCCGGTCGCAGGTTCGACGGAGGAAGCATGGCCGCGGAGGACAGCGGAAAGACACAATGGCACGAGCTCTACCACGAAGTGGTGGAGACCAACCTCTGCACCGGCTGTGCGGCCTGCGTGATGGCCTGCCCGCGAGACGTGCTGGAGTACGACCACTCCCAGACCTATCACCCCTTCAACGTCGAGCTGTCCACGGCTGCCGACGACTGCTCGCACGGGCAGCGCGGCTGTGACATCTGCACGCGCGCCTGCCCTCGCTTCCGCGACTGGGAGGTCGAGTCCGACCAGGCCCTGTTCGGGAGGCCGCGCGAGACCGAGGAGGTCTGCGGCATCGAGCGGGGCGTGTACCTGGTCCGCGCGGCCGACCCGGAGGTCCTGGAGCGTGGCCAGGACGGCGGGCTGGTCTCGGCGCTGCTGATCTGGGGCCTGGAGACCGGGCGGATCGAGGGTGCGCTGACCTCGCGCCTGTCGCGGACCAGGCTATGGGACTGCGAGCCGTTCCTCGCGACCACGCGGGACGACGTCCTGGAGGCGGCCGGCTCGCGCTACACCTACGCGGCCAACCCACTGGCCATGAAGGAGGCGGAGGGACGCGGCCTCAAGCGGCTGGCGCTGGTGGGGATGAGCTGCCAGGCGTCGGTCAACGGCACGCTGGCCGCCCGCCGGGTGAACAAGTACGCGCGCCGCATCGAGCTGGTGATCGGCCTGCTGTGCTCCAAGTCCTTCGAGTACGAGGGGATGCGGCAGATCATCACCGAGGAGTACGGCATCCCGCTGGAGGACGTCGCAAAGGTCAACATCAAGGGGAAGTTCCAGGTTTGGCGGCGCTCCACGGGCGAGGAGATCGACATCCCGCTCAAGAAGATGCAGGACGTCACCCGCCAGGGCTGCAAGCTGTGCCCGGACTTTGCGGCCGAGCACGCCGACATCGCCACCGGTGGATTGGGTCAGACCGAAGGCTGGACGCTCACGGTGGTGCGCACCCAGCGCGGTCAGGAGTGGCTCGAAGGCGCCGTTGCGGCGGGACTGATCACCGTCCGGCCGGGTGAGGAGGATCCCGCCGCGGTGGCGCTCATAGCGAAGCTGGCCGTGCGCTCACGGCGGCGCTGGCCGGTGGAGCAGGCCGCACAGGGCTTCGGTGCTCCGGGCATGCTGCCATTGGCAGACGCGTGAGCTACTCGGCCGGGGTGTAGTTGGCGACGAAGGCGGCGTCACGCACCTGGGGTCCCACCTTGGCGGCGCCGCCGGGTGAGCCGAGGGGGTCGTCGCCCTCGGTGAAGAACGCCGCGTTGGCCGCGGTGAACTCCTTCCACTGGGCCGGAACGTCGTCCTCGTAGAAGATCGCCTCGACCGGGCAGACCGGCTCGCAAGCCCCGCAGTCAACGCACTCGTCAGGCTGGATGTAGAGCATCCGGTCGCCCTCGTAGATGCAGTCGACCGGGCACTCCTCGATGCAGGACTTGTCCTTGACGTCGATGCACGGCTCGCTGATGGTGTAGGTCATCTTCGGGTCGACCCCCTTGTGGGCACATTCCTCGCACTGGTGGATACCACCGGGATTTCCGGGCCGTCAAACGCTTGCGATCGGCGTCGATCGCGGCCCTGGGGTCACCCCACCCTGGGCCACCCGGCTGATCGTACCAAGTCGTCCGCCCGGATCGCCTCTCGTGCGAGGCGGTGGCTTGCCGGAGGCCGCGGATGGGGAGATCCTCGCTGCATGCTCCAGGTCACCAACACGATGACCAGGACGAAGGAGCCGGTGGCGGCCCCGACGTCCGGCCCGCTGCGCATGTACACCTGCGGGCCCACTGTGTACCGCTACGCCCACATCGGCAACCTGCGGACCTTCCTGCTGGCCGACCTGGTGCGCCGCACCCTGGAATCCGAAGGCGTCGAGGTCCACCAGGTGCAGAACATCACCGACGTGGGCCACCTGACCAACGAGCGGTTCGATCATGGCGAGGACAAGATGCTGGTCTCAGCCCGGCTCGAGGGCAGGTCGCCCGCCGAGATCGCCGAGCACTACACCCAGGCCTACCTCGCCGACGCGGCCGCGCTGAACCTGGAGCCGGCGCACTCCTATCCGCGCGCCTCCGCGTACGTGCCGGCGATGATCGAGCTGGTGGAGCGGCTGCTCGCAAATGGCCACGCCTACCAGGTCGACGGCAACGTCTATTTCGCCGTCGAGAGCTTTCCCGCCTACGGCCGGCTGTCGCGCAATTCGCTCGACCAGCTCCGGGCCGGGCACCGGCAGGAGGGCATCGACCCGCGCAAGCGCCACCACGCGGACTTCACCTTGTGGAAGGCGGCCGGGCCCGACCGGATCGTCAAATGGGACTCGCCATGGGGCGAGGGATTTCCCGGGTGGCACATCGAGTGCTCGGCGATGTCGCTCGGCGAGCTGGGCGAGGAGATCGACGTCCACACCGGCGGGGTCGACAATGTCTTCCCGCACCACGAGGACGAGATCGCGCAGTCGGAGGCGGTGGTCGGGCACCGGGTGGTGGCCACCTGGGTGCACGGCGAGCACCTGCTGACCGAGGGCCGCCGCATGGCCAAGTCGGCCGGCAACTTCTACGACCTGCGCAGCGTCCGCGAGCGAGGGCATGCGCCGCTGGCGGTGCGCTACCTCTTCCTCCAGGCCCGCTATCGCAGCCAGTTCAACTTCACCTGGGCCGCGCTGGCCGGGGCCGAGCGCGCGCTCGGCCGGCTGCGCGACCGGATGGCCGAATGGACGCGTGCCCCGGCCGCGGGGGCCGAGGCCGGGCTGGACGGGCCAGCCGCGGGGACCGCGGCCGCCGGCGCTCCGAGCCCGACCGCCGCCTACGAGCAGCGCTTCCGCGCGGCCATCGATGACGACCTGGACACGCCGCGAGCGCTGGCGATCCTGGGCGAGCTGGAGGCCGACGAGGCGCTCGCCCCGGCGGAGCGGTTCCGCGCGGTCGCCGGCTTCGACCGGGTCCTCGGTCTGGACCTGGCCGGGGCCGCGGCGGAGGTCCTGCCGGAGGGCGCCGGCGAGCTGATCGCCAGGCGGGAGCGGGCCCGCGCCGACCGCGACTGGGCGGCCGCCGACCGCCTCCGCGACGAGCTCGCCGGCATCGGTGTCGAGGTGGTGGACACCCGCTCCGGCACCCAGTGGAGGTTGCGGCGGTGAACCTTGGAGGTTGCGGCGCTCTGGCTGTGGATAGACGTCAGCCGTGGCGGGCGAGGCGTCGTATCCTGCTAAGGAGCGCCGCGGAGTATCCCTGGGAGCGCCGCGGACGCCGCCAGATCGGGACGAACATGAAGAACCGGAAGGGGAACGGCGCCGATATCGGCGAGGAGCGTGGGCGATGGGTTTGATGAAGCGGTTCTCGATGATCTTCAAGGCGAAGGCATCGAAGACACTCGACCGGTACGAGGATCCAAGAGAGACGCTGGACTACTCCTACGAGCGGCAGCTCGAGCTGCTCCAGAAGATGCGCCGGGGCGTGGCGGACGTCGCCACCTCTCGCAAGCGCGTGGAGCTCCAGGCGCAGACCCTCCAGCAGTCGGCCACCAAGCTGGAGAACCAGGCGCGCCAGGCCGTCGGCCAGAACCGCGACGACCTGGCCAGGGAGGCGCTGACACGGCGCGCGGCGATCGCGGGCCAGCTCGGCGACCTGCAGGTCCAGCACGACCAGCTCAAGACCGAGGAGGCCAAGCTGGTCGACGCCTCGCAGCGGCTCCAGGTCAAGGTCGAGGCCTTCCGTACCCGCAAGGAGACGATCAAGGCCACCTACACCGCCGCCGAGGCGCAGACACGCATCAACGAGGCGGTCTCCGGCATCGGCGAGGAGATGGGCGACGTCGGCCTGGCCATGCAGCGGGCCGAGGACAAGGTCGCGCAGATGCAGTCCCGCGCCGGCGCGCTGGACGAGCTGATGGCTTCCGGCGCCCTCGACAACCTCACGCAGACCAGCGACCGGCTCGAGGCCGAGCTGAACCGGACCTCCGCCGACGTCATGGTCGAGGCGGAGCTGAGCCGCATCCGCGGCGAGCTGGGCGGCCCCACCACCGCCAAGCAGCTCGGTGCGCCCACCGAGACGGCCCAGGGCGCTCCCACGCAGGACGACCGTCCCGCCGAGGAGACCCCGAGCGCGCCGGCTCAGGAGGAGCAGAGATGATCGTCCGGATCATGGGCGAGGGGCAGTTCGAGGTTCCCGAGGAGCGCGTGGAGGAGCTGAACCGGCTCGACCAGGAGCTCCAGAAAGGGGTCGACGCCGACGACGAGGACGCCTTCCAGGCCGCCCTGCAGGGGCTCCTGGCCAGCGTCCGCACGGCCGGCAGCCAGCTGCCCGAAGACTATCTGGGTCCGTCCGAGCTGGTGCTCCCGAGCCCGGACTCGACCATCGAGGAGGTCCGCGCCGTCCTCGGCGAGGAGGGCCTCATCCCGGGGTGATGCAGTGATGGCCCGAACCCGATATCCCGCCGACCGGGGCCTGTCCAGCCGCATGGTGCTCACCATGTTCCTGATCGGGCTGGTCTACGTCGCGTTCATCGCGGTGCTCATCGCGGTGCGGATCCCGATCGTGTGGATCGTGCTGATCGCCGGCGGCTTCCTGTTCTTTCAGTACTTCTTCTCCGACCGCATCGCCCTGTTCTCGATGCGCGCCCACGAGGTGTCGCCGCAGGAGGCGCCGGTGTTGCACGGCATCGTCGACCGCCTCTGCGCGCTGGCCGACATGCCCAAGCCGAAGGTGGCGATCGCCGACTCCGACATCCCCAACGCGTTCGCCACCGGCCGCAACCAGAAGGCGGCGGTGCTGTGCGTGACCAGCGGGCTCATGCGCCGGCTCGAGGAGCCGGAGATCGAGGCGGTGCTGTCGCACGAGCTGTCCCACGTCGCCCACCGCGATGTGGCGGTGATGACCATCGCCAGCTTCCTGGGGCTGCTGGCAGGCTTCGTGGTGCGGTCCTCGATCTATGCGGGCGCCTACGGCGGCTTCGGCGGCTACGGGCGGCGCGACGACAGCCGCGACAACACCGGCGCGGTGATCCTCCTGGTCGTGCTGGCCTCGGCGGTCGTCTACGCGCTCAGCTTCCTTTTGACCAGGGCGCTGTCGCGCTACCGGGAGCTGTCCGCCGACCGCTCCGCCGCCATCCTCACCGGCCGGCCGTCCACGCTCGCGTCCGCGCTGGTCAAGGTGTCGGGCGACATCGCGCGCATCCCCACGCGCGACCTGCGGGCCGCCGAGCCGCTCAACGCGTTCTTCTTCGCGCCGGCGCTGGCGCCCGGCTTCAGCTTCTCGTCGCTGTTCTCCACCCACCCCAGCCTGCAGCGTCGCCTCGACCAGCTCGCCCGCATCGAGCAGGAGATGGGGCACGCCGCATGAAATTCCTGGACGTGCTGCTCGGGCGGACCAAGCCCAAGCAGGCGAACCTCGACGCGCTCTTCGGCGTGAGCAGCGCCGCCGTCACCCTGGAGGCCGCGCTCGGCATGAAGCCGTCAGGCGAGGCGGCGGTCTGCTTCAAGCCGGCCTCCAGCGCGGACTTCGCCTCCACCGCCGAGGAGCTGACCGAGCTGCTGGAGCTGGCGGTGCGGGAGTCCGGCTCGACGCTGCGGGTGAGCGACGACCGCTTCGGCTACCGCTGGGTGGTGCTCGGCGACCCTGATCTCGAGGACCTGGTCACCAGCGCCCACATGGCCAATTCCACGCTGGAGGAGCGCGGCTACGGGCCGCAGCTCCTGTGCTCGGTGTTCGGCTTCGACGCGGCCGGGTCCCGGGGACCCGGCCCGAGCCAGCGCTGCTACCTCGTCTACCTCTACAAGCGCGGCACCTTCTATCCGTTCGCGCCGCTGGACGGCGAGCGGCGCGACAACGAGCTGGAGCTGCGCGTGCGCGGCGCGCTCGGCAGCGACCTGCCGATCGAGCCGGAGCTGGGCCGCTGGTTCGCTCTGTGGGGCATCCCGCTGCGGTAGGTCCGAGGAGCTGGCCGAACCGGCGGCCCCGGCCAGCCGCGCGGCGGTCGGATACGCTTACGGCTCTGGCACACCGGCGTGCCGCGCGGGAAGCCTCGCGCGTGCGGGTAGGAGGGGCTTCGTGCGCGAATCACCAGTGGTCGTGGCTCTGGGCGGCAACGCGATCGCTCCGCCTGGGCAGCGCACCTCGCTGTCGGTCCAGTACGAGCTGGTCAGGGCCACCGCGGAGCACCTGGTCCACCTGAGCGAGCGGCCTCTGCTGGTGACCCACGGCAACGGCCCGCAGGTCGGCGACGCGCTGCTGCGCAGCGACCGCTCCGCCGACCTGCTGCCCCGGCTCCCGCTGGACGCCTGCGTGGCCGGCACGCAGGGCGACATGGGCTACATGCTGGGGCTGTGCCTGGACGACGCCTTCCAGGCAGCGGGCGTCCGCCGGTCGGCGGTGGCGCTGGTCACCCGCACGGTCGTCGACTTCGACGACCCGGCGTTCCAGCATCCCTCCAAGCCGATCGGCCGCGCCTACGACGAGGTCGCGGCGCGCGGACAGATGGCCGCCAGCGGCTGGGTGATGAAGGAAGAGGCCGGGCGCGGCTGGCGCCGGGTCGTGCCCTCGCCGGAGCCGAGGGAGATCGTCGAGGAGCGGGCGATCCGGACGCTACTGGCCACGGGCGCGGTGGTGGTGGCGGTCGGGGGCGGCGGCGTCCCGGTGGTCCGCCAGGCCGATGGCACCCTGGTCGGGATCGAGGCGGTGGTCGACAAGGACCTCGCGTCGGCACTGGTGGCGGCCGACATCGATGCCGAGGTGCTGATGATCCTGACCGGCGTCGAGCACGTCGCGGTCGACTTCGGACTGCCCGGCCAGCGAGACCTGCACGAGGTCACCACGGTCGAGCTGGCCGCCTACGCCCGCCAGGGCCACTTCGCCCCCGGCAGCATGCTGCCGAAGGTCCGCGCCGTGCTCCGTTTCCTGGAGCGGGGCGGCCGCCGCGCCGTGATCACCACGCCGGAGCTCTCCGAGAAGGCCCTCGCCGGCGAAGCCGGCACCCAGGTCCTCCCGTAGGCCCGCTCCTCCCCTCAGGTGGTGAGGAGGCCGATGCCGAGGGAGGTGACGCCGATGGCCAGGGTCGCCATACCGGCGTAGAGGAGCCCGATCAGGCGGTTGGGGCGAACCACGTGGCGGCCGGCCGAGGACAGGAAGAACCCGGCCGGCATCAGCACGGCGGCGGCCCAGATGCCGTTGCGGGCCAGGAACGCGGCCACACCGCTGACGTCGGCGGCGTCGACCAGGATCAGGCCGACCAGCGCGAGGGTCACCAGCACGCCGGCATGCGCGTGCCCGGCGCGGGCGAAGCTCTTCTGGAAGTCGGTCATCGGCACGTGGCCCCGCACCACGCGCAGCACGAACCAGCCGCCGTACTCGATGAACAGGATCGTGAGCAGGAGCACCCCCGCGGTGCTCCGGGAGTCGGACGAGAGTTGCAGCGTTGGGTCCATCGTCTCCTCAACCTTCCACAATGGAATGTCGCGAGACCAGCCTGCACCTGACACAATGGAATGTCAAGGAGCCAGGTCGCCGGGGGACGCGGCACAGGAGCCGGGAACACGCGAAGGAAGGGCACATGCCGGAACGACCGCTGAACGCCACCGCGGCCTCGCTGCTGGGGTTCCTGCACCAGGGCCCGCTCACCGGCTGGGACCTGGTGCAGACCGCGCAGGGCGAGATCGGCGACTTCTGGTCGCTGACCCAGAGCCAGGTCTACCGGGAGCTTGCCACGATGGCGGAGGCGGGGCTGGTCGAGGCGGGCGAGCGGGGCCGGCGCGACCGCCGGCCCTACAGCCTGACCGAGGCGGGCCGCGCGGCCTTCGCCGAATGGGTGCGGCGCGAGCCGGGCGCCGAGAGCATCCGCTTCCCGCTGCTGCTGACCGTCCTGTTCGGCCGGCACCTGCCCCCCGAGCAGCTCGCGCGGTTCCTGGAGCGGCATCGATCGATCCACGCCGACCGGCTCGCCGGCTACCAGCGCCAGCACCGTGAGGCGGTGGCGGCCGGCGCGAGGGACATCGAGCCCTACGCCCTCGCCACCCTGGAGTTCGGCATCGCCTACGAGCAGGCGGTGCTCGACTGGTTCGACGGGCTGCCGCCCAGGCTCGTGCCCGAACCGACCTCAGATGGTCCAGGGCCGAACCAGGACGAACCACCGCGGCCCGAACCGGCCGCAGGCGACCAGGAGCGTTTCGGGCCGGACCCCGCCCCCCACTGGGTGCCCAGCTCCCATCCGGGCACCGGGGGCCGGCCACGCTAAGTCGCTGTCGCCGGGTCCCAACTGGTGCGCGGGCGGGACGCGCAGACCCGCCGTAAGGTGGCGATCAGCTCACTGGTGCGGGTGCCCTTGGCCAGGCCGGCGTGCGCGCCGGAGTGCCAGACGGCGTCGGCGAGCTGGTCGTCGGAGTCACCGCTCCACAGGACCACGCGGGTCTCGGGATGCCGGTGCCGAAGGGCCCTGGTCGCCTGGATACCGTCCATCCCAGGCATGGACACGTCCATCAGGATGACGTCGGGATGCTGCTGAGCGGCCTGGACCAGGGCGTGGGCGCCATCACACGCCTCACCCACGACGGTCAGGCCGGCCAGCGTCAGCGCAACGCAAACTCGTTCTCGCAACGGGGCACTGTCATCCACAACCAGCACCCGTAGCGCGTCGGTGTCGGTGCTCGCGGTTGGCATCGCGACCCCCTGCGCAGTCTCGGGCAAGCCGTACAGCGGTCCCCCCTGCTCCCCGTATCATCATGCACGCCAAGTGCCGATGCAAGTGCCGATGCAAATATGCAGATGCCAAGTGCAAGTAGCACTCGTAGCGTACAGGACAAAGCAGGTGCCGCCCAGAGCGGGGCGAAAGGGGCCGCCACGGCCGGCCGCGGCGGCTCGGTTGCCAGGGGGGAACCGCTGGCGGCGGGTCGGATCAGCGCGCCGCCGATGGGGTCAGCTCTCGCCACCGATATCCACGTGGTAGGCCTCGTAGACGAGGTCGGCGCCACGCCGCCGGTGGCGGGCGAGCAACTCGTGCAGGAGATCGAGCCGCCCGCGGAGGTCCGGCGACGGCAGGCCGTCGTCGGGCAGGTCGTCGAGCGAGGACCTGATCGCCTTGCTGATGCTGACGTGCTCCCGCTTGAAGCGGGCGATCTTGTTGGCCAGCCGTGGGGCGATCTCGAGGATCTCCTCGTACAGGCCCCCGGTCGTCTCGGTGACCTCGACGTGGACACCGAAGACCACCTTCAGGTGGTCGAGAACCGGCGCCAGGCGCTCGGTGGTGGCGGCACCGGGCGCGTCGAGCACGTCGCGGAATTCGTCGATCGCGCGTCGCAGGCTGAGCCGCTGGCCCTTGGCCTGCTCCAGCGCGCGGGTCGGCGTGGTGGAGGCCTCGTACGCCTCGCCAATCTCTGCGCGCATGCCGGCTCCCCTCTCCCGCTTGGATGGCCGTCATCGACGCATCGTCGATCTGGCAGTCTTACGTACCCACTTGCCCCTTGTCACTAGAAATCTTGAGGCCGAGCGGTGTGAAGGTCATGAAGAGGTCGTATCAGCCCGATGTTTGTGTCACATCGGCGCTGCCGAGGCGGTGGACGATCATCCGGTTGGTGGCGGCGCGCAGGCCGGGGGTCCCGGCAACCAGGACGATCAGGTCGCCTTCGCTGGCCACCCCGGCGGCGCGCAGCCGCTGGTCCGCCTGCTGGACCATCTTGCCCATCTCCAGGTGCGGGTCGACCGGCGGCAGCGCGCGCACGCCCCAGTACATGGCCATGCGGCGGCGGGTGGCCTCGTGCGGGGTGAGCCCGACGATCGGCACGCGGGGACGGAAGCGGGAGACATAGCGGGCGGTGGCGCCCGTCTCGGTGAAGGCGACGATCGCGCGGGCACCCAGGTCGGCCGCCGCCTGCACGGCCGCCTTGCAGGTCGTGGAGGCCACGTCGAGCGGGCCGCCGGAGGGAGGCGGGGGCGGGTGCAGCAGGCTCGGCGTCGACTCGGCCTCCTCGGCGATCCGGCGCATGGTGGCCACCGCCTCCACCGGGTACGCGCCGATGGCGGTCTCCTGCGACAGCATCACCGCGTCGGTGCCGTCGAACACCGCGTTGGCGACGTCGCTGGCCTCGGCCCTGGTCGGACGCTGGCTCGACACCATCGATTCGAGCATCTGCGTGGCGGTGATCACCGGGACCCCACAGGCGTTGGCGCGCGCGATGATCTCCTTCTGGAGCGGCGGGACCTTCTCGACCGCCAGCTCCACCCCGAGGTCGCCGCGGGCGACCATGACCGCATCGGCCGCGTCCAGGATGCCGTCCAGGTGCTCGATCGCCTCCGGCCGCTCCAGCTTGGCCACCAGCGGGACGTCAGCGCCGAGCTCGGCGATGGCGCGCTTGGCGCCGGTGACGTCGCCGGCCCTGCGCACGAACGACAGCGCCAGGTAGTCGACGCCGGCCCCGATCGCGGTGACGAGGTCCTTGCGGTCCTTGGCGGTCAGCGAGGGAGCCGAGACGCGCACGCCGGGAAGGTTGACGCCCTTGCGTGAGCGCACGGTGCCGCCTCGGCGCACCACGCAGGCGACCCGCCGGCCGGAGACCGAGCGCACCTCCAACTCGATGGCGCCGTCGTCGAGCAGCACGCGGTCGCCGGGGCGGAGATCGTCGGCGAGCTGCCCGTAGGTCACCGGGATGGCCGGAGGCGGCGCGCTGCTGGCGCCGGCGATCAGCTCGCAGGAAGCGCCGGCGGGCAGCGGGTAGCCGTCGCCGGCCAGCACGCCCACGCGGATCTTGGGCCCCTGGAGGTCGGCGAGCACGGCCAGGCTGGCGCCGCGCTCGGTGGCGGCGCGCCTGGCGATCGACAGGCGCTCACGATGCTCGGCCGGCTCGCCGTGTGAGAAGTTCAGGCGGGCGACGTCCAGCCCGGCGTCGACCATCGCGCCGATCACCGCCGCGTCGCTGGAGGCCGGCCCGAGGGTGGCCACGAGCTTGGTGCGGGTGCGCTGCGCGCCGGTCATCACGCGCGCAGCGTAGCAGGCGCACCGGGCCGCCGGCCGGGCGCGACCTACAGGGTGACGCCCGCCCTCCAGTGGTCGGGGACGGTCCCCGCCCGGCGCGGGCGCCGCCCGAGCAGCGCCAGCGCGACCAGCACGACCAGCCAGGGCGCCGCTTGCAGCAGGACGGCCCCCGACCCGACCAGCAGGAACGGGGGCACCGCCTGGAGCGCGCCGAGCAGCGTTGCGGCCACCAGCCCGGCGAGCGTCGAGCGGCCGACCAGCACGCACACGGCCAGCGCCAGGAACCCCCGGCCCTGCGTGATGCCCGCCTGGTAGTGGCCGGCGAGCTCGACCGACAGCCCGGCGCCGGCCAGCCCCGCCAGGGCGCCGCAGATGGCGAGCGAGGCGTAGCGGAGCCGGTCGGTGTCCAGCCCGGCGCCCTCGGCGATCCGCGGCGCCGCCGCGGCCGCGTCCAGACGCAGCCCGGCGACGCCGAAGCGCAGCGCCGCCAGGACGGCGAGCCCGATCAGCAGCGCCAGCGGGACCAGCGGCGACAGCGCGCCGAGCCAGGGGACCGCGATCGCCGGCAGGTGCTCCAGCCTGGGCGAGATCCCCGTCGCCCCGAAGGCGCTGGTGGCCAGCGGCCGGGCGGCGCCGAAGGCGAGCACGTTCAGCGCCAGGCCGGAGACGACCTGGTCGACGCCGAACTGGATGGTCGCCAGCGCGTGCAGCAGCGCCAGCCAGACCCCCGCCAGCACCCCGAAGGCGATGCCCGGGCCGGGCCCGAGGCGCGGCGCCATGGCCGCGCCGACGCAGGCGCCCGCCAGCATCGTGCCCTCGAGCCCGAGGTTGACCAGGCCGGCCCGTTCGCACACCAGCGCGCCCAGCACCAGCAGGTAAAGCGGAACGGCGGCCTGGATCACCGCGCCGCTGAACGCCGGAGTGGCGACCCATTCGAGCCCGCTAGGCATGCGCACCCTCCGTGGCGTCGTCGATGGTTGGCTCCAAGAGCGGCTCCTCGGCGGGCTCCTGGACCGGCTGCTCCGGCGCGGTGGCCTTCCGGCCGGCGGGCTCCTCGACCCTCTTTCTGGCCGGACGCCTGGTGGCGCGGGCCTGGTACGAGACGGTGACGCCACGGACCACGCGGGCGGCCAGCACCGCGGCGACCACCAGCACGACCTGGAGGGCGATCACCCGGTTGGGCGACAAGCCCGCGACCGGGCCGGCGATCGCGCCCGCGCGGTCCAGCAGCTCCAGCGCGAAGGCCGCCAGCACCATGCCGAGCCCCGACGCCCGCCCCGCCAGCACCACGGCCACCGCGAGCAGGCCGTAGTCGGGCAGGTGCACGACCGCCACCGGGGCCGGGGCGGCCGGGCCGGCCAGCGGGGCGGCGGCCGAGGTGCCGACCGCGCCGAGGCCGCCGGCGACCGGAGCGCCATGGGCGAGCACGTCCTGGAGGCCGACCAGCCCGGCCACCGCACCCGACAGCAGCAGCGCGGTGGTGGCCACCAGGCGCGGCCGGACGCCGGCCAGCAGGGCCGCGCGCGGCTGGTCCAGCATCGCCCGCAGCCGCGGCCCGACCCTGCTGGCGCGGAGCGCCAGCACCATGGCGATGGCGCCGAGTAGCGCCACCGGCACCGTCCAGGTGAGCAGCGACGGCCAGGCCGCGCCGGGAGCGATCTCGCGCAGCGGCACCGCCAGGTTGCCGATGCCGGCGCGCGGCCGGGCGGGCGGCGGCTGCCAGACGAGCGGCACCGCGGCGATCAGCGCCACCGCCACGAAACTGCCGAGCACGGTGGTGAGCGCCTCCGGCACGCCGCGCCAGGCGCGCAGCAGCGCCGGCAGCAACGCCCACGCCAGGCCCGCGGCCATGGCGGCCAGCACGGTGACCGCCAGCAGCAGGCCCGCGGGCGCCCGCAGCCGGTCCTGCACCAGCACGGCCGCCAGCGCGCCGGCCAGCGCCTGGCCCTGGACGCCCAAGTTGATCACGCCGGCGCGCAGGCCGATGGCGACCGCGAGCCCGGCCAGCAACAGTGGCGCCGCCCCGGTGGCCGCGACGGCCAGCGACTCCGGCCGCAGCAGGGCGGTGCCGGCGAGCGCGCCGGCCGAGCCGGGCACCGAGCCGCCGCCGAAGGCGACCAGGCCGGTCCACGCCAGCGCGACCGCGAGCCCGGCGGCCGCCAGCCCGGCGAGCCGGGCGGCCACGCCCACGGCGGTCACCGGACCCACCCCGGGACCGGGCCGGGCAGCCTGGGTGGTTCCGGCGGCGCCCCGGGCGGCGGCTGGGCGGACAGGCGGCTCGGCAGGAACCCCGATGGCGACAGCGCCATGGCGCGGGCCAGCTCGGACTCGCTGAGCCAGCGGCCGTCCAGCTCGCCGGCGACCCGGCCGCCGGCCATGACCGTGACGCGGTTCGCGGTCGCCAGCAGCTCCTCGGTGTCGGCCGTGGCCAGCAGCACGGCGGCGCCGGCGTCGCGTGCCTCCCGCAGCCGCGCCCACACCAGCTCGGCCTGCCGGCGGCCGAGGCCCCTGGTTGGACAGGCGGCCACCAGCATGCCCGGCGGCCCGTCCAGCTCGCGGGCGAGCGCCATGAGCTGCCGCTCCCCGCGGGTGAGCTGGGAGGCGAGCGTGCTCGGATGCGCGTCCACCCCCATCCTGGCCGCCTGCTCGGCGGCGATCGCGGCGAGTGCCCGGCGGGGGGCCGGCCCTGGGGGGCGCGGGCCACCGCGGCGGCGGGGGCCGAGCGCGGTGTTCTCCCACAGGCGCAGCGAGCCGACCAGCCCGCCGGGCTCGTCCGGAGGTGGCAGGTAGCCGAGGCCGAGCGCGCGCCGGGCCGGGACGCCCAGCCGCGTCAGGTCGTCGTTGCCGAGGTAGACGCGGCCGCCGTCGTGCTGGCGAAGGCCGACCAGCGCCTCGGCCAGCGCCAGCGCGCCGTGGCCGGTGGTGTCGATCAGGCCGTGGATCTCGCCGCCATGGACGTCCAGGTCCACGCCGGCCACCGGCTCCTTGCGCCCCTCGGCGACCCACAGGCCCTTGACCTGGAGCACGGCCTCGCCGACGCGCGCCGCCAGCCGCTCGACCTGCAACGGCTGGCGGGCGTCGGAGACCATCTCGGCGATCCGGCGGCGGCCGGCCCCGCCGGCGGCCATGGTCGCCACCGATGCGCCCTGCCGCAGCACGGTGACCTCGTCGGCCAGGTCCAGCAGCTCTCCCGGCGAGCGGCTGGCGATCAGCAGGCACTTGCCGATCGAGCGCAGGCTGTCGAGCACGGCGAGCATCCTGGCGGTCTCGCCGGAGGAGAGCCCGGTGGTGGGCTCGTCGAGCAGCAGCACCTCGACCCCGCGCCAGGCCTGCGCGAGCACCTCGACCAGGCGCCGCTCGCCGCTGCCCAGGTCCCGCATGCGAGCGCGCGGCTCGACCGTGACGCCGAGCCGGCCGGCCAGCTCGCTGACCTCCGCGGCGGCGCGGCGGCGTGCCAGGCGCCCGCAGGACCCGGGCTCGGCGCCGAGCACCACGCTCTCGGCCACGGTGAAGCCGGGCACCAGCGCCGGCTCCTCGGCGACGTGCCCGATGGCCAGCTCCAGCGCGTCGCCAGGTCCCTGGATCCAGGTCGGCCAGTTGCGGACCAGGAGCTGGCCGCGGTCGGGCCATGCCAGCCCCGCGAACAGCTCCAGGACGGTGCTCTTGCCGGCGCCGCGCTCGCCGACCAGCAGGTGCATGTCGCCTTCTGCCACCCGGAGGTCCACCCGTTCCAGCGCGCGGTCGGGACCGCGGGCGCAGCCGCTGTCGCGCAATTCCAGCACGGTCGGCAGGCGCGGGCCGGGGCGCTCCGCCTCGGCGCCGATGAGACGTATGGCACTGGTAGTCTCTTCCAAGCTCGAGACCTCCCAAGCTCCTCGATTGGAGCGATCCGGTCGGGAGGCTATCAACAGCTCCAGCTCGAGGCGAGCACCTTCGCCAAATTCCCGGGCCGCGCCCGGGCGCCAGCCCCTACTGCTTCACGTACGGCTGGCCGTCGGCGGCGGGTGGGCGGGCGCGGCCGACCAGGCCGGCGACCGCCAGGATGGTGGCGATGTAGGGCGCCATCAGCAGGAACTGCGATGGGATCGGCACGTTCAGCACGGCCAGGATGCTCTGCAGCGCGTCGGCGAAGCCGAACAGCAGCGCGGCCGCGAACGCGCCCAGCGGGCTCCAGTGGCCGAAGATCATCGCGGCCAGCGCGATGAACCCGCGGCCGGAGGTCATGTTCTTGGCGAACGACCCCACCGACCCGAGCGTGAAGTAGGCGCCGCCGAGGCCGGCCATCATGCCGCCGAGGATGACGTTGCGGTAGCGCACCGCGAGCACCTGGATGCCGACCGTGTCGGCCGCGCGCGGGTGCTCCCCGACCGCGCGGACCCGCAATCCCCAGCGGGTGTGGAACAGCGCCACGTGGAGGACCACCAGCAGCACGTACATCAGGTAGACGAACGGGTTCTGGTTGAACAGCACCGGCCCGACCACCGGGATCTTGGACAGGAGGGGGATCTGGATCGACGAGAACACGTTGGGGCTGTTCAGCGTCGTCTGGTGCGGGACCAGCACCCGGTCGGTCAGGAACCCGGTCAGCCCGAGCGCGAACAGGTTCAGCACCACGCCGACCACGATCTGGTCGACCCGGTAGCGGATCGCCAGCACCGCCAGCAGCGAGCCCATCAGGCCGCCGATCAGCACCCCGGCGACCAGGCCGTACCACAGCCCGTGGGTGGCGCTGGCGACCAGGGCGCCGGCGAACGCCGCCATCAGAAACTGCCCCTCGATGGCCACGTTGATGACCCCGGCTCGCTCGCAGAGCACGCCGGACAGGGCACCCAGCGTCAGCGGCACCGACCGCAGCAGCGTGCTGCCCAGCAGGCCGACCAGGTTCATGGAGTTGTCCTTGGCCGCCCAGGTCAGGAACGCCAGCATGAACAGCGCCAGCACCACGCCCAGCACCAGCCCGGCGCGGCGTCCGAAGCCCCGCACGATCTGGTAGGCGCCGAGGTAGGCGCAGATGGCCGCCAGCACCAGCGCGAACGGCCGCACCGGGATGACCGCGTCCGGGATGCTGATCGCCGGGGCCTGGTGGAGCACGAAGGTCGCGTCCGCTCCGGACGGCACCCCGACCCCGAACGGCCACGCCATCACCGCCGCCAGCACCAGGTAGAGCACGCCGGTGACCCGGCGGCGCAAGTCCGAGGCTGCCCGGCCACGCCCGAGCACGGCGGTCGCACCGACGGCCATGGTCAGCCTCCCCATCCCTTGGATACGGGCGCCCCGGTGTCGGCGCCGCGGGCGCCCTTGATGCGGTAGATCGCGCGGACCAGTGCCGGAGCGGCCACGAAGATCACGATCAGCGACTGGATCACGGTGACGATGTCGATCGGCGTCGAGGTCGCCGCCTGCATGTTCAGGCCGCCGGCGCGCAGCGCGCCGAACAGCAGCGCCGCCAGCACCACGCCCAGCGGGCTGGCCCTGCCGAGCAGGGCGACCGTGATGGCGTCGAAGCCGAGCCCGCCGGAGAAGTTTGGCGCCAGGCTGAACTGGACGCCGAGCACCTGCCCGGCGCCGGCGAGCCCGGCCAGCGCGCCGGCCAGGACCATGGCCATCACGGTGGCCCGGCGGATGTCGATGCCGGCGGTGCTCGCCGCCGCCGGGTTGGCGCCGGCGGCACGGAGCTCGAACCCCCAGGTGCTGCGGCCGAGCAGCCAGGCGACGGCCACCGCGGCCAGCAGCGCCACGATGATGCCGGCGTGCAGCCGCAGCCCCTGGCCGGCCAGGTGGGGCAGGCGGGACGGCACGGCCACGACCTTGGAGATCGGGTCGATCCGGCCGGGCCGCCGGAAGGTCGAGCTGGCGAGCAGGTACAAGGACAGGTTGAGGGCCACGTAGTTCAGCATGATGGTGGTGATGACCTCGTGCGCCCCGGTGGTCGCCTTGATGATGCCGGGGATGAAGCCCCACGCCGCCCCGCCCGCGAACCCGGCCAGCAGCGCCAGCGGCAGGTGCACGAACACCGGCAGGCCATGGATCGCGAAGCCCACGTACCCGGCCATCAGCCCGCCGGCGATCACCTGCCCCTCGGCGCCGATGTTGAACAGCCCCGCCCGGAACCCGAGGGCGATCCCGAGGCCCGCGAGCATCAGCGGCGTGGCCGCCACGATCGTCTCGGACAGCGCGCTGCTGCTGCCGACCGCGCCGGAGAGCAGCGCCCCGTACGCCGCCGTGATGGCGTCCCAGGAGGCGGCCAGCGCGTCGCCGGGGGCGGCGAAGAAGTAGCCCCAGGTCGACAGCACGCTCTCGTCGGAGAACACGATCAGCACGGCGCCCACCACCAGGGCCGTGAAGATCGCCAGCAGCGTCACCAGCACCGGGCTCGGGCTGGTCAGCTCCTCGAGGAAGCGGGAGGCGAAGGAGCGGCCGGGTGGCCGGGGCGGCTCGGAGACCTCTGGCGCCTTGACGGCCGGCTCGGTCAACTCGAGGCCACCTCCCCCTGGGCGCCGGCCATCAGCAGGCCGATCTCGTCACGGTCGGCGCCGCCCGGCCGCTCGCCGACGATGTGGCCGCGGAACATGACCAGGATGCGGTCGGCCAGCGCCATCACCTCGTCCAGCTCCGAGGAGACGATCAGCACGGCGTCGCCCTGGTCGCGGGCCTCCACGATGCGCCGGTGGACGTACTCGATGGAGCCGACGTCCAGGCCGCGGGTCGGCTGCGAGGCGATCAGCAGCCGGATCGGCCGCGACAGCTCCCTGGCGATGATCACCTTCTGCTGGTTGCCGCCGGACAGGTTGCTGACCTGGACGTCGACCGAGGGCGTGCGGATGTCGAACTCCCTGGCGCGCTCGACGGCCGACGCGTGCACGGCGCCGGTGTCCATCACCGGCCCGCGGGCGAACGGCGCGGTGTCGTAGGTGTTCAGCACCAGGTTCTCGGCCACCGAGAAGCTGGCGATCAGGCCGTCCTTGATGCGGTCCTCGGGCACGTGGGCGACGCCGGAGCGCAGCACCGAGCGTGGGGTGGCATGGTGCGGTTGCCGGCCGGCCAGGGTGATGGAGCCGGCCAGCGATGGGGCCAGACCGGTCAGCGCCTCCACCAGCTCGGTCTGGCCGTTGCCCTGCACGCCGGCGATCGCCACGATCTCGCCGGCGCGGACCTGCAGCGACACGTCGTCGACGGCCAGGTGGCCACGGTCGTCGAGGACGGTGAGGCCGTCGACCTGCAGGACCAGCTCGCCAGGTGTGGCCTCGTCCTTGGCGACCTGCAGCAGCACGGAGCGCCCCACCATCATCGATGCCAGCTCCTGCTCGCTGGTCTCGTCGGGCACGGTCGAGCCGACCACCCTGCCGTTGCGGAGCACGGTGATGCGGTCGGCGATCGGCAGGACCTCCTTCAGCTTGTGGGTGATGAACAGCACCGAGTGGCCTGACTTCTGGAGCGACCGCATGATCGAGAACAGGTCCTCGGTCTCCTGCGGGGTCAGCACGGCGGTCGGCTCGTCCAGGATCAGCAGCCGCGCGTCGCGCAGCAGCGCCTTGATGATCTCGACCCGCTGCTGGACCCCGACCGGCAGGTCCTCGACCATCGCGTCGGGGTCGACCACCAGGCCGAAGCGCTGCGAGAGCTCCCGCACCTCGCGCCTGGCCGTGGCGCGGTCGAGCATCCCGGCGCGCCGGGTGGGCTCGATCCCGAGGACGGCGTTCTCGGCCACGGTGAACACGGGAACCAGCATGAAGTGCTGGTGGACCATGCCGATGCCGGCGGCGATCGCGTCGGCTGGGCTGTTCAAGCGGACCGGCTGGTCGTCGATGAGGATCTCGCCCTCGTCGGCGTGGTACAGCCCGTAGAGGACGTTCATCAGAGTTGTCTTGCCGGCGCCGTTCTCACCCAGCAGCGCGTGGATCTCACCGTCCCCGACGGTCAGGTCGATGCCGTCGTTGGCGACCACGCCGGGGAACCGCTTGGTGATCCCCTTGAGCTCGAGCTTCAAACTGCCTCCTCAAGGGGGCCCGCGCGGGGGGTCGAGCCGATCCGGCCCCCCGCGGCCCTGTGCGCTACTTGTAGTCCTGCGGCTTCACCGAGATCGAGCCCGAGACGATGCCCTGCTTGATGGCGTTGACGTCGTCCTTGAGCTTCTGGGGCACCTGGCTGTCGAAGTCGTGGTACGGGGCGATGCCGACGCCGTCGTTCTGCAGGGTGCCGACGTAGGTGCCGCCCTTGAACTGGTTGTCGACGGCGCTCTTGATGGCCGTCTGGACCGCGACGTCCATGTGCTTCTCGATGCTGGTCAGGAACAGGCTGCAGTACTGCTGCGCGCTCTCGCAGCCGTCGGTGTCCACCCAGACCATGTGCTTGTCGCCACCGGCGGCCTTGACCGCGGCGGCGGCGCCCAGACCGACCGGGCCGGCGACCGGCAGGATGATGTCGGCGCCCTGGCTCAGCAGCGTCTCGGTGACGCGCTTGCCGTTGTCCTGGTTGGTGAAGTCACCGGTGAACAGGCCGTTCTGCTTCTTCGCGTCCCAGCCGACGAGCTGGACGTTCGCGTTGTTCTTCTGGTTGTAGTACTTCATCCCGGCCCAGAAGCCGTCCATGAAGATGGTCACGGTCGGGATCTTGAGCCCACCGAACGTACCCAGCTTGTGGGTCTTGCTCATGCCCGCGGCCACATAGCCGGCCAGGAACGCGGCCTGGTCGGTGGAGAACGTGAGCCCGAGCACGTTGTTGTTGGGCACCTCGCTCGGCTTGTAGGCGAAGTCGACGATCGCGTACTTCTGGCTCGGGTTCGACTTGGCGCTCGCCTTGGTGGCGTCGCCGAGCAGGAAGCCGACCGTCACGATCAGGCCGCATTTCTGTTGCACGAACGTCTGCAGGTTGGGCGTGTAGTCGTTCGAGGTGGTTGACTCGAGGAACTTCACCTGCACGCCGAGCTGAGATTGAGCGTCCTGCATGCCCTTCCAGGCGGTCGCGTTGAACGAGCGATCATCAATGCCACCCGTGTCCGTGACCTGACATGCGAGGAACTTGCTGGCGGTCGTCCCCCCGGACGTCGTGCCCTGGTTGCTCGGCTTGCTGCCACACGCGGCCGCAACCAGGGAAACCAGCGCGAGCAGCGTCAGCACCCGGAACTTGATCCTCATGGCTCCATCTCCTGTCCCACCGAGAGCTCGTACATCGAGACTTCGTATCCGAGTCGTGCGGAGTGTATCCCGCCGCATCACGGCGGTCACGAGCTTGACAGGCGCCTGGCCTGGGAATGAAACGCCCACCGTCCGCCGCGCCGCCGGCACCCGTTGCTCGGTGGCCCTACGTAGAATCCTGAAGATCATGCGCCGTGTACTCATCGGTCTCGTCGCCGCCGTGGTGCTCTACTTCGCCGTCACCACCGCGCTGGTGGCGATCTGGATGGATAAGGACGAGCACCCCAAGGTGGACGCGATCGTCGTGCTCGGGGCGGCCCAGTACGACGGCCGGCCCTCGGCCATCTATGCGGCCCGGCTCGAGCACGCGGTGGATCTCTACCGCAGCGGCGTGGCGCCGCTGATCGTCTTCACCGGCGGCAACGAGCCCGGCGACCGCTTCACCGAGGGCGGCTCCGGGGCGCGCTGGGCCGTGCAGCACGGCATCCCCTCCGGCGCCACCCTGGTCGAGGAGACCAGCCGCACCACCTACGAGAACCTCAAGGGCGCCAAGCGGGTCCTGGACGTGCACCTGGGCAGCCAGCACCCCAAGGTGGTGGTCGTCTCGGACCCGTTCCACATGTTCAGGGCCATGAAGCAGGCCAGCGACCTGGGCCTCGTCGCCTACCCGTCGCCGACCCGCACCAGCCCGATCAGCGCCAGCCATGCCAGCCTGACCGCGGCCGTGCTCCGCGAGGACATCGCCCTCGGCGGCTACCTCATCACCCGTGGCCGATGAGTGGGAGCGCGGTTCCCATGGCACAGGCGCGGTTCCCATGGCACAGGCGCTCTTGGGAGGGTTCGGGGGGGAGCGAGCTCCCCCCCGAATGGAACGGGGACCCGCGCCGAGATCACCCCACCGAAAGGTTCTCGAACACACAGTCACAGGGAGGCCTGCTTGGGCGTCACCGTGGTTGACCACCCCCTGGCGGGGACGATGCTGACCGCGCTCCGCGACGTCTCCACCCCGCCGCCGCTGTTCCGGCTGCTCGCCAAGCGGCTCGCGCTCACCCTGGTGGTCGAGGCCAGCCGGACCGTGCCCGTGGCCGCCCGCAAGGTGACCACCCCGCTGGCCGAAACCGACGGCACCGAGTTCGCCGTCCCGCTGGTCGCCGTGCCGATCCTGCGCGCCGGCCTCGGCATGGTCGAGGCGGTCACCGAGCTCTTCCCCGAGGTCGCCGTCGGCTACATCGGCCTGGAGCGCGACCACGCCACCTTCCAACCCTCCGCCTACTACACCAAGCTCCCGCCCCTACAGGACAGCTACGTCCTCCTGCTCGACCCCATGCTCGCCACCGGCGGCTCCGCCGCCGCCGCCTGCACCAGCCTCTACGCCCGGAACCCCGCCCGCGTCACCCTCCTCTCCGTCGTCGCCGCCCCCGAGGGCATCGAGCGCCTCAACAACGAGCACCCCGCCCTCGACATCGTCACCACCGCCGTCGACGACGGCCTCAACGAGCAGGCCTACATCCTCCCCGGCCTCGGCGACTTCGGAGACCGCCTCTACGGCACCTGACCCCCCCAACCACCCCCCGACTTCCCCCAGCCCGGGAGGTGAGCGAACCTCACCCCGGTAGCGCCGGTCGGATGTCCGATCGCAGCGACTAGTCCCGGAGCGAAGAGCGGACATCCGACCGGCGCACCCCGGCGAACCTCTTTGGCCCACCCCACCGAATTCGCACGTTCGCGAGCCCCCCGTGGCGACAAACTCCCTTAGACTGCGGTTCAATCTTGAACCTGACGAAGCAGACAAGGAGAGCGAGCGTGGTTCGAGCGGGCCATTGCGTCCCGGTCGCTCGCCACTTCCTGGGCGAGGGGCTGCTTGCCCCGCTGCGAGCCCTGGCCGGCGGCTCCGGGCTCGAGACGGCGGGCGCCACCTTCCTGGCGCGTGCCTGCCGGGCGCTGGGCGCCGACGAGGGTGCCATCCTGCTGGCCGCCGCCTCGGCGGCCGCGCCGGCACCGGCGGGTGCGACCGCGCCCGCGCCCTCGTTCCTGCCCGGCGCGCACCACGGCACCCCTGGTACGGGCGGCGCGCTCGGCTCCAGGCCGCGCGACGCCGTCGTGGCGGCCACCGTGCTGGCGGCCGGCAGAGCCCGGGCCAGCACGACCCCGGTCCCGGAGCTGTGGTGCCCGATGGTGGTCCAGGGCAACCGGCTGGGCGTGCTGGCGGTTCGGCGCCAGGGCCCGCCCCCCTTCGACGGCGAGGAGCAGGTGCTGCTGGAGGCGCTGGCCACCAGCGCCGGCATGGCCGTGGACCGGCTGCGCTTCCACCGCCTGTGGTCGCAGAAGCTGGCGCAGGCCGACGCCGCCCACTCGCAGCTCCTTCGCTACGCCGACGACCTGCGCACCACCTACACGGCCGAACGGCGCCACGCCGAGGAGCTGCGCGGGGCGCTGGACGCCGTCGAGCTGGCCTACATCGCCACCGTGCGCGCGCTGGCCACCGCGGTCGAGGCCAAGGACGCCTACACGGGCGGCCACCTGAGCCGCGTCACCGCCTACGGGATCGAGGCCTGCACGGTGCTCGGCGGCGACCTGGTGGAGCTGCCGGGCCTCCAGTACGCCTTCCTGCTCCACGACCTCGGCAAGATCGGCGTGCCAGACGCGGTGCTCAACAAGGCCGGGCCCCTGACCGACGACGAGTGGGCGCTGATGCGCCAGCACCCGGCCATCGGCCTGCGCATCCTCGAGGGCGTCCCGCACATGGACGTGGTCCGCGAGGTGGTCTACTCCCATCACGAGCGCTGGGACGGGGCCGGCTACCCCGAGGGGCTGCGCGCCGAGGCGATCCCGCGGGCGGCCAGGGTGTTCGCGGCGGTGGACGCCTTCGACGCGATCACCACCGACCGCCCCTACCGGGCGGGGGCCAGCCTCGACGAGGCGCTGGCGCGGCTGCGCGCCGCCTCGGGCACCCAGTTCGCGCCCGACGCGGTCGAGGCGATCCATCAGGTCGACCCGCAGCGCCTGGCGGAGGTCCAGGCGACCTCCCGATCCGGGGGCAGCCCCCCGGTGGAAGGGGACGACTAGGCATGCGGCGCCTTCGGGTGCAGCTCACGGTGCTGCTGGCCCTGCTCGGCCTGCTGGTGGTCGCCTGGGGCGCGACCGTGTTCCTGGGCGCGCGCACCGCGGCGGACTCCAGCACCGCGATGGAGGTGATGACCGACCGCGGCGAGCAGCTCCGCCGCGACGTCGACGAGCTCGGCACCAGCTTCATCGAGGCGGAGTCCAGCCAGCGGGACTTCCTGGTCACCGGCGATCAGGACGCGCTGCGCAGCTACGACGAGGCCAGGAGCCGCACCGCCGAGCTGATGGCCGCGGTCCGCACCGGCGCGGCGCCCTGGCTGGACCTGACCCCGACGGTGGAGGCGGTCGCCGACACCTACCGGTCGTGGATCCGCACCGAGCAGCAGGAGATCGACGACCACCGGCGCGCCGCGGGTGGCCAGAGCCGGGACCAGGTCGGCGGCACCAGCGCCGGGGAGGTCTGGACCGGCGAGCGGGCGCTGGCCGCCGACCTGGCGCGCTCGCGGCGCGATTTCAGCGTGCTCAGGGCGCGCCAGCGGATGCTGGTGAGCGAGCTCTCCTCGATGCAGGTCGCGGCCGCCCGGACGCAGGCGTCGACCTACCGGACCGCGCAGAAGCTGGCGCTGACCGCGGCCTGCATGGTGCTCGGCGCGGTGGCGCTGCTGGCGACCTACCTGCGCCGCGCGGTGGGCGGCCCGGCGGTGGCGCTGCGCGCGGCCTCCGGGCGGCTGGCCGGCGGCGACCTGGAGACCCCCATCCGGCCCAGGGTCGAGAACGAACTGGGCGTGGTCGCTGGCGACCTGGAGACGATGCGGCAGCGGCTGGCCCACCGCATGGACGGCATGAAGCGGCTGCGTGAGCTGTCCGCCCAGGTGCTGGGAGCCACCACCACCAGGGACCTGTGCGACGTCGCCCTTGCCGGGCTCGCCCCCGAGGTCGGCCCCAGCCGGGCGGCGCTCGGCGTGGTGCGCGACAACGGCCAGCTCCGGCTGCGGGCGGTGGCCGGCTTCCCCGACGATTCGGTGGCCGAGCGCGTCGTCAAGGCCGACGAGGAGATCCGGGGCTTCCTGCCGATGGCGGCGCTACGCGCCGGCAAGGTCATCGGCATCGGCGACCTCGACCGCCAGCCCCTGGAGCAGCCGCTGCGCGAGCTCGTCAGCGTCATGGGCGTGCGCGCGCTGGCGCTGGTCCCGCTGGTGTCGCAGGGATCGTTCCTGGGCTCGCAGGGGACCTTCCTGGGTCTGCTCGGGTTGTTCTGGACCGAGCCGCACCCGCTCGACCAGGAGGAGGAGGCGCTGCTCGGCCTGGCCGGCAACCATCTGGCCGGCGCCCTGGTCGCGCTGCTGCGCTACGAGGAGGCGGTGAAGGCGGCCGGCGAGGCGCAGGCGGTGTTCTACGCGATCGCGGACGGCGTGCTGCTGACCGACCCCGCGGGCCGCGTCACCGCCATGAACCGCGCCATGGAGGGGCTGTGCGGCTGGACCGAGCTGGAGGCCCAGGGCAGGGCCTACGGCGAGATCATGCCGGTCACCGACGACCAGGGCACCCCGATCTCCCCGGCGGAGCGGCCGCTGGCGCAGGCGCTGGCCACCGGCAGGCCAGCCAGCGACCAGGGCTTCGGCGTCAACCTGCTGACGCGCTCCGGGCGGCGCCTGCCGGTGGCGATCAGCTCCGCGCCGATCCTGGACCCGCGGGGGCGGGTCATGGGCGCGGTCGACGTGGTGCGCGACGTCTCCCAGGAGCGCGAGATCGACGAGGTCAAGTCCGCGCTGATCTCGACCGTCTCGCACGAGCTGCGCACCCCGCTCACGCTGATCCACGGCTTCGCCGAGCTCCTGGCGCTGCGCGACAACATGACCGTGCACCGTCAGCGATCGGCGGCCAGCGAGATCCTGGAGGCCTCGCGGCGGCTCGGCCGGCTGATCGATGACCTGCTCAGCGTCTCGCGGATGGAGTCCGGCCGCCTGGTGATCGACCCGCGGCCGATCGACCTGGCCAGCGTCATCGAGCGGGTGCTGTCGCCGTTCCGCGCCATGGCCACCAGGCACGTCCTGCGCGCCAAGCTGCCGGGCGCGCTCAGCCTGGTGTGGGGCGATCCCGACAAGGTCCAGCAGATCCTGACCAACCTGGTGGGCAACGCGATCAAATACTCTCCCGCCGGGGGCGAGGTGCTCGTCTCGGTCGAGAACGACACGGAATTCGTCCAAGTCAATGTCCGGGACCAGGGGATCGGCATGAGCCCGCGCGAGATGAGCCAGCTCTTCGAGAAGTTCTACCGGGTCGACCGCGACGAGGTCCGCCGTGCCGGCGGCACCGGCCTGGGTCTCTACATCACCAGACGGTTGGTGGAGATGCACGGCGGGCGCATCTGGGCCGAATCCTGGCCGGGCGCCGGCGCGGTGTTCTCGTTCACGCTCCCCCTGCGCGGCGACCGAGTCCTGCGGGGGAGCCGATGAAGCTGCTGATCGCCGACGACGAGCCGGCCGTGCGCGCGCTGGTGCACGCCACCCTGGAGGGCGACGAGTACCTCATCCTGGAGGCCGGCGACGGGATGGAGGCGCTGGAGGTCTCGCGCAGCGAGCACCCCAGGCTGGTGCTCCTGGACATCATGATGCCCCGGCTGGACGGCCTGGAGGTCTGCCGACGGCTGAAGCGCGACCCGCACACCCGCGGGATCGTGGTGGTGATGCTGACCGCCCAGGCGCAGGAGCGCGACCGTGACCGCGGCATGGCCGCGGGCGCCGACGACTACTTCACCAAGCCGTTCTCGCCGCTGGCGCTGCTGCGGATGGTCGAGGAGCTGCGCGAGGAGCGCCGGCGCCAGCCGTCACAGTCGGGGCGGGGATGGACGCCGCCGGCGCCGTGATCCAGGCCAGGGCGCCCACCCCGCGGCTTCTGCCTGGCTACGCGGCGGGCCGGCCGTCACCCGGGCGGCGGTAGGCGCCGCCGAAGTACAGCAGCGGCTCGCGCACGCGGCCGCGCTCGACCGTCAGGACGCGGCCGAGGAAGATCGAGTGGTCGCCGCCGTCGTAGGTGCGCTCCAGCTCGCACTCGATCCAGGCGAGCGCGCCGTCCAGCAGTGGCGCGTCGGTCGCGCCGCCGATCCGGTAGCCCACGCCGGCGAACTGGGCCGCGCCGGAGGGGCGGGCGGAGTCCGCGAAGTACCTGGCGATCGGCTCCTGGTCCTCGGCCAGCACCGACAGCGCGAAGCTGGTCGCCTCCTCGAGCACCTTGTGCATGACCGCGTCGCGCTCCACACAGACCAGCACCAGCAGCGGGTCCAGTGACACCGAGGCGAAGGCGTTGAGCGTCATGCCGTGCTCCTGGCCGACCGCGTTGGCGGTCACCACGGCGATGCCGGTCGCGAACAGCCCGACGGTGGCTCGGTACTCCGCCGCGGTCGGGCTGGGTGGCACAGGCACGTTCTCCAGGAGCGGGATGGACGCTTTGCCCCATGCTACCCCCGGTCACGCCCCCCTCAGCGAGTCGAGCGCAGCGCTCCGGGAAGCCTGATCGCGTCCCAGTCGACCAGCAGCCAGGTCCCGCCGAGCGCCTCCACGGTCCCGACCACATAGCCGCTGCCCAGGCGGTTCTCGCGAACGCGAGTGGCGGTCGGGTCGATCTCCAGCACCTGCACGACCTCGTCGACCAGGAAGCCGACCGGGCCCTGCCTGGTGGTCACGACCAGGATGCGGCCCTCCGGCCCGCGGTCCGGCAGGCCGAGGGCGACCCGCAGGCTGACCAGCGGCGGCAGGCGCTCACCGGCCTTCAGGGCCGCCAGGGTCGAGGGCTCCAGGCCGGGGACGGTCGGCTGGCCGGCACCCACGTCGACGACCTCGAGCACCTGGTCGCGTGGGGTGGCGTAGCCACGGTCGCCCAGCCGGAACAGCACCAGCGCGGCAGCGGGCTTGGGCATCGTCGTCCATCCAGGTGACGAGTGTCCTTGGCGTCCATCCCGTCGCGGCGGGTGGCGCACGCAAAGCGCCACCGGAGAAGGTCGTAGTACGTCCGCATGAGCCCGAGTACTGCGACACCCATCCGTAGTACTACTTCGGCAGGCGCCCGTACCACCTAGAGGGGCTAGGTTTACGTCTGTCCTTGGCGAATCGAGGATCTCGTGTGTAGCCTCCCAGCCGCTGGTACCGCACGGGGGAGGTGCGACGTTGGCCGAGGTGTTCGAGTCCAGCGAGCTGCAAGGGGTGTGGCTGATCCGGGTGAAGGCGGTCGAGGACGAGCGCGGCCGCTTCATGGAGACCTACCGGTCCTCCTGGCTCCCGTTCGCCCAGGCGATGGTCCAGGCCAACCGCTCGAACTCGATCCCGAGGGTGCTGCGGGGGCTCCACTATCACCGGCGCCAGGCCGATCTCTGGTTCGTGCAGGAAGGCAGGGTGACGGCCGTGCTGGTGGACACGCGGGTCGGCTCGCCCAGCGAGGGCAAGCACACCAGCCTCCAGCTCGGCGGCGGTGAGGACATCGCCCTGTTCATCCCGGAGGGCATCGCCCACGGCTTCTATGCCCACGACGACGTCACCATGACCTACCTCGTCACCAACGAGTACGACGGGTCCGACGAGCTGGGGATCGCCTGGAACGACCCGGACCTCGGGATCGTCTGGCCCGACCCCGAGCCGATCCTTTCCGACCGGGACAAGGAGAACCCGCGGCTCAGCGACATTCCGGCTGATCGCCGCGTTCCATACACTGGCTGAGGGCGCTCTTACCCTTTCCCGCCACGGGCGCTACCGTGGACCGTGCAACCTGCCCGTTTGCGAGGAGCACAGACGATGTCGGAGGGTCTGCACCCGCGGGTGCACCTGAGCAACCAAGCCAAGCCGGGGCCGCCACCCGAGCGGCCGCGGACGCCGCCCCCGCCCCCGCCGCCCAGGTGGCGGATGTGGCTGCCGTGGATCGGCGTGGCCATCACCCTCGGGATCCTGCTGTTCACCAGCCGCATGAGCGGCGGCCAGGTTCAGACGCTCACCTACCAGCCCCAGCTCAAGGACAAGATCGCGGCCGGACAGGTCAAGTCGGTCGAGATCGGCAGCGACGGGCACATCGACGGCGTGCTGACGGACGGGACCAAGTTCAAGTCCTCGTACCCGGTGAACCTGCAGGACCCCCAGTTCACCACGCTGCTGGAGCAGCACAACGTCCAGGTCACAGCGGTCGGGGCGCAGAGCTCCTTCGTCACCGTCCTGGTGAGCCTGCTGCCGCTGCTGCTGTTCGTGGGGTTCTTCATCTACCTCGGACGCTCCACCAGGCGCCAGCTCGGCGCCATCGGCGGCGTGGGCCGCTCCCGCGGCCGCGTCTACGACACCGACCGGCCGAGCACGACGTTTGCGGACGTGGCCGGCTACGAGGGCGTCAAGCGCGAAGTCACCGAGGTGGTCGACTTCCTCAAGAACCCCGACCGCTACCGGCGCGCCGGGGCGATGGGCCCCAAGGGCGTGCTCATGGTCGGCCCGCCAGGCACCGGCAAGACCCTGATCGCCCGCGCGGTCGCCGGCGAGGCCGGCGTGCCGTTCATCTCGGTGACCGGGTCGTCGTTCGTGGAGATGTTCGTGGGGGTCGGCGCCGCCCGGGTCCGCGACCTGTTCAACGACGCCAGAAAGCGCGCCCCGGCGATCATCTTCATCGACGAGATCGACGCCATCGGCCAGCGCCGTGGCGGCCAGGTGATCTCCAACGACGAGCGCGACCAGACGCTCAACCAGATGCTGTCGGAGATGGACGGCTTCGATCCCGCCACCGGCGTGGTGGTGATGGCGGCCACCAACCGGCCCGAGGTGCTCGACCCGGCGCTGCTGCGACCCGGCCGCTTCGACCGTCAGGTGGTCATCCCGCTGCCGACCCAGCGCGAGCGCAAGGCGATCCTGCAGGTCCACGCCAACGGGAAGAAGCTCGGCCCCGACGTCGACCTGGACGTGGTCGCCCGCGGCACCCCCGGGTTCTCCGGCGCCGACCTGGCCAACCTGATCAACGAGGCGGCGATCTACGCGGTCCGCGGCGGCCGCGACGTGCTGAGCGCCACGGACTTCTCCGAGGCGCGCGACCGGATCCTGCTGGGGCGGCGGGAGTCGTCCAACGCGCTGCTGCCCGACGAGAAGCGCGCGGTCGCGGTCCACGAGGGCGGCCACGCGCTGGTCGCGGCGCTGTCGGCCCACGGCGACCCGATCGCCAAGGTCACCATCCTGCCCGCCGGGCAGGCGCTGGGGGTGACCGAGCAGCTCCCGGTGGACGAGCGGCACCTGTACTCCGAGGGGTACCTGCGCGACTCCCTGGCGATCCGGCTGGGCGGCCGCGCCGCCGAGCTGCTGGTGTTCGGCGAGGGCTCGACCGGCGCGACCAACGACCTGGCCGGCGCCACCGACCTGGCCACCCGGATGATCCGCGAGTTCGGCATGAGCAAGGAGCTCGGCCCGGTCGGCTTCTCCGGCGGCGGTCCGATGTTCCTGGGTGGCGAGGAGGTGCGCAGCCGCCCCTACGCGGAGGCGACCCAGCGGGTCATCGACCAGGAGGTCTCCGCCCTGTTGCGGGAGGCGGAGCGGCGCGCCATGGACCTGCTCGGCGAGCACCGCGACGCGCTGGACCGCCTCACCGAGCTGCTGCTGGAACGCGAGACGGTCGACGGCACCGACGTGGACGAGATCCTCGGCCGCGTCCCGGGTCGCAAGCAACCGGTCGGCGCGACCGGCCACGCGGCGACCAAGGAGGAGCCCCGCAAGGCGTAGTAAGGTGCTCGAGTGAACAGCGCGCTCCCGCTCGGGTCGGGAGACCCGAGGCGACTCGGGCCGTACGCGATCCTCAGCAGGATCGGCGGTGGTGGCATGGGCGTGGTCTACCTCGGCCAGGCGCGCGACCGGCGACTGGTGGCGGTCAAGGTGGTCCGCGCCGACCGGACCTCCGACCCGGAGTCCTCCACGCGCTTCCGGCGCGAGGTGCGTGCCGCCTCGGGCGTGGCCGGGTTCTGCACCGCCCGGGTGCTGGACGCCGACCTGGACGCGCCGCAGCCCTACTACGTCACCGAGTACGTGCAGGGACCGACCCTCCAGGAGGCCGTCGAGGACGGCGGCCCGCTCACCGGCTCCCGGCTGGAGGCGTTCGCGGTCGGCGTCGCCGAGGCGCTGGAGGCCATCCACGCCGCCGGCGTGGTCCACCGCGACCTGAAGCCGAGCAACGTGCTGCTGTCTCGCGAGGGGCCCAAGGTGATCGACTTCGGCATCGCCCGCACGGTCGACGCCACCACCCTGACCCAGACCGGCAAGGTCGTCGGCTCGGTGAACTGGCTCGCGCCCGAGCAGCTCCGGACGGGCAAGGCGTCCGAGGCCAGCGACGTGTTCGCCTGGGGCGGGCTGGTCACCTTCGCCGGCACCGGCCACCCGCCGTTCGGGCAGGGCGCCGTCGGCACCATCGCCCACCGGATCCTGCACGAGGAGCCCGATCTCCGCGGCCTCCACGGCCGCCTGCTCGAGGTGGTCCGGGCCGCGATGGACCGCGACCCGTCCCGCCGGCCGAGCCCGCGCCTGCTGCTCGGATCGCTGGTCGGCGGGGCCGCCCCCGACCCGGTGACGGCCGCGACCGAGGTGGTGCAGCGCACCTGGATGATCCCGCGCGTCCCCGCCGGGGTCGCCACCCCGCCGACGGCGTCGAGGACCCCGCCCGTCCCCGCCCCGCCCCCGCCGCAGGCCACGCCGCCGGCGGCCGGCTGGTGGCCGGACGCCGGGCCGGCGCCAGTCCCCGATGCAACCGTGCCCGAGCCGGCGGCGCCGCGGCGGGCCGCGCGCTACGGCCCCGATCCCGGTGCGCCGGTCGGGCGGCCGCCGGACGGGATGGCCGCCGCGGGCGAGGTCCCGCCCCGGGTGGCCGGCGAGCGCGAGCCGGGGCGCGGCGCGCGCCAGGCGTACGCGCGCGGCACCGTGCTGGCCGACCTGCTGCCGGGGGGCCTGCTGCGCGACCTCGCGCTGGTGGCCGCCTTCGCGGTGCTGATGATGGCGACCCTGGACAGCGACGACCCGGTCAGCGCGGCGCGCGTCACCGCGCCGGCGCTGGTGGGGCTGGTCGGCGCCGCCCTGATCGGCCGCAACCGTGCCGCCAGCGGCTTCACCCTGGGCGCGGTTGGCCTCTACGTCCTCGGGAGCCCGCCGTCGACCGGCCTGCGCACGGTGCTCGGCTACTTCGTGCTGCTGGTCGCCATAGGCATCACCGGCACGCTGGCCGCGCTCGGCCGCCGCCACAAGACCATCGGCGCCGTGGTCGCCCTGGTGGTCGGCTTCACGCTGCTGCAGGCGTTCCTGAACGTGGTCGGCTGGGACAGCTTCCATCTGCCGAAGCTCAACCTCGGCCCACTCGACCGCTTCTTCTGAGCGAAGCTCGCTCCACCTGAGTTGAAGATCCCCAAGCGAGCTGGTTGCTACGTTCTAGATTGACTTCGATGTTGTGAAGAGTGGAGAGTATCCGGCTAGCGCGGTATTTGTTGTGATGAGGCGGGGGGGTCCGCAGACTCGTGGCCCGAGATGGAGCGTGTCGCGGAGCATGAGCTGGCGATGGTCGGGCAGTACCTTCGTCACGCTGGCCGGAGCGATCGGGGTGGCCGTCTGCGCCCTGTACGCGTGGCGCCGGCGCGGGAGTCCGGCGGCGGCATCGCTGGCGGTGGCGCTGCTGGCGGCCACCGAGTGGAGCCTCGCCCACACGCTCGAGCTGAGCGGCGGCAACCTGGCCACCAGGCAGCTCGGGGGCGAGCTGCGATTCATCGGCACCTGCCTGCTGCCGCCCGCGTGCCTAATCTTCATGCTCCAGTACTCCGGCAGGATCCGGCGGCCCAGCCGGTCGATGCTGGCGCTCCTGGCCATCGAGCCGCTGGTGGTGCTGACCACCCTGGCGATCCCCGCCACGCGGCACCTGATGATCTCGTGGGACCCGCGAGCGCCCGGGGCCAGCCCGGCCGCGGGCGGGCTCGGCCCGTCCGCCCGCCCCGGGCCGCTGTACTGGGTGGACTTCGTCTACTTCACCGTGCTCATGTGGGCGTTCGTGGTCATCCTCGCGGTCACCCTGGCGCGGACCTCGAGGATGTACCGCAGGCAGAGCGCGATCCTGTTCAGCGCCCTGCTCGCCCCGCTGCTGTCCAGCACCCTCTACAGCCTGCGGATCGGACCGTTCGGCAGGCTGGACCTCACGCCGTTCGCCTTCGTGCTCACCTCGGCCGTGCTGGTCTGGTGCGTCCTCGGGTTCAGCCTGCTGGACCTGCGCCCGGTCGCCCGCAGCCGGATCTTCCAGACGATCGCCGACGGGGTGGTGGTCCTGGACCTCTATGGCAAGGTGATCGACGCCAACCTCGCCGCCGAGCGGCTGCTCGGCCAGCCCCTCTCCCAGGCGGTGGGCCAGCCGGTGGAGCAGGTGCTGCCGGCCTGGGCAGCGGTGATCGCCCGGCAGCGCGACCACGGCCGGGACACCGTCAAGGAGGCGAGGGCCGCGGGCGGCAGCTACGAGGTGGCCATCTCTTCGCTCACCGACTCCCTGGGACAGCCCACCGGGCAGCTCCTGGTCGCCCGTGACGTGACCGAGCGCCACCGGGTCGACGACATGAAGAAGACCTTCCTGCTTGCGGTCTCCCACGAGCTGCGGACCCCGCTCGCCGCGGTGCTCGGGATCGCGATCACCCTGGAGCACCAGCAGCTCCGGCTCGACGCCGCCAACAGGGCCGACCTGCTCGGGCAGCTCGCCAGCAGCGCCCGCAAGCTGGACCGCCTGCTCGCCGACCTGCTCGACCTGGACCGGCTGGACCGGCCGACGGTGACGGCCGAGCGCGTCCGCGTGGACCTCGGCGAGCTGGTCGGCCAGATCGTCAACGAGGCGGGGCCCGAGCTGCTCGACGGGCGTCCGGTGAAGCTGGAGACGCGGCCGCTGCCGCTGTGGGTCGACGCGCCCAAGGTCGAGCGGATCGTGGAGAACCTGCTGGCCAACGCGGCCAGGCATACCCCGCCGGGCACGCCCGTGTGGGTGCGTGTCGAGCCGCACGACCGCGGCGCCGTCCTGGTGGTCGAGGACGCCGGCCCTGGTGTCCCCGCGGAGCTCCGCGAGGCGATCTTCCAGCCGTTCCGCCAGGGGCCCAACCCCGCCGCCTACGCCCCCGGCCTGGGTGTCGGGCTCACCCTGGTGCACCGCTTCGCCGAGCTCCACGGCGGCCGCGCCTGGGTCGAGGACGGTCCCGGCCACGGCGCCTCCTTCCGCGTCCTGCTCCCCGACGCCCACCACGCCGACAGCTCCGGGAACGGCGACCGCCGCGGCTGAACCGCGTTGTGGCGTCGCGGGGTCACGCTCACCCGGCCGTGGCGCCGCGGGGGCACGCTCAGCGGGCCGCGGCTCGCCGGCTCACGCTCAGCGGGCCGCGGCTCGCGGGGTCACGCTCAGGAGATGGCCGCGTCCTTGGGGGGCGCGGGCCGGTGCCAGCCGGCGACGTGGGCAGGGACCGGCAGGTCGCCCTGGAGGCGGCCGTCGGGCCGCGGCTCGCCGGCGGCCAGGCCCAGCGGCAGCACGCCCGCCCAGACCGGCAAGGCGTAGTCCTCTTCCTCGTCGCCGACCGGGCCGGTGCGCACCTTGGCCGAGACCTCGAGCAGCGGCACCGCCAGCACGGCGGTGGCCGCCAGCTCCTTGCGGTCGGGGCCGCGCGCGACCTGGCTGCGGCCCGGGACGATGTGCTCGACCACGGCCCGCAGGGCCGCGTCCTTCTCCTCGAGGTCGGTGACCAGGCGGGTCCGGCCGAGGATCATCACCGAGCGGTACTGAAAGGAATGGTGGAATACCGAGCGGGCCAGGACCAACCCGTCGACCAGCGTGACCGTGACGCAGACGTCCATCCCCGGCCGCATGCCGAGGCGGCTGCCGGTCGACCCGTGCAGGTACAGCGTCTCGCCGACCCGAGCGTAGCCGGTCGGCAGCGCGTAGACCTGCCCGTCCACGGCGAAGGCCACATGGCACAGGAACCCCTCGTCCAGGATGGCGTGCACGGTCGCCCGGTCGTACCGCCCGCGCTCCGGCAGCCTCCGCACCTTCGTGCGGCCGGTCAGCTGATATGCGCCGTTGGTCCCCTGGTCCATGGGCCACCTCGGAATACGTTCTATAACAATAGAAATTAGGTACTGCCACACTAGCATGACCTGTGGATGGAGGGACAGGAATTGTCCCAGTCCCGCGCTACGTTGTAAGTGGCGCGATGCAAGTGACCCACCGGTGACCCAAAGGAGGGACCGCTGCCCGAGTACCTGCGCACCCCACCGCCTGACGGCCTGGCGCTCGCGACGCTGCGCCGGGTCGTCGGGCTGCTCCGCCCGTACTGGGTGCGGGCGGTGGTGGCGTTCGCGCTCGGGCTCGGGATGATGGGCATCACCACCCTGCTGCCGCTGGTGACCAGGACCATCATCGACCAGGGCCTGACCAGGCGGGTGCCCGGCGTGCTCACGCGCGAGATCGCGCTGCTGCTCGGCCTGGCGGTGCTGCGGTGGGTCCTCGGCGGGTTCCGCCGCGACATCTCCGGCAGGGTCGGCACCGACGTCGAGTACGACCTCCGCAACCGGCTCAGCCGCCATCTCCTGGCGCTGGAGGCGGCATGGCACGACCAGACCCAGACCGGGCAGTTGCTGTCGCGCGCCACCTCCGACGTCCGCTCGGTGCGCTACTTCCTCTCCTGGGGGCTGGTGTTCAGCGTCCTCAACCTCTTCACCTTCGGGATCGCCGCCGTCCAGATGTGGACGCTGTCGACCCGGCTCACGCTGATCACGCTGGCGCTGGCGCCCCCGCTGGTGTACGGGGCCATGCGCTTCAACCGGCGCCTGCACCGGGTCTACTGGCGGGTCCAGCAGAAGGAGGGCGACCTCACCACCGTCGTCGAGGAGAACGCCGCCGGCGTGCGCGTGGTCAAGGCCTTCGGCCGCGAGCGGCAGGAGGTCGCCAAGCTGCGGCGCGAGGCCGGCAGCCTGCTCGACGAGAACCTCACCGCCGCGCGGCTGCGTGCCTTCTACACTCCCCTGCTGGCCGCGCTCCCCCAGGTCAGCATGGCCGTCATCCTCTGGTACGGCGGCCGCCTGGTGGTCGACGGAGGCATCACCCTCGGCACATTGGTGGCCTTCAACTCCTACGTGGTGATGCTCGTCTGGCCGCTGCAGTCGCTCGGCATGCTGTTCGGCTTCGCGCAGCGCGCCGCCGCCAGCGCCGAGCGGGTCTTCGAGATCCTCGACCGCCCGCCGGGCATCGCCGACCGGCCGGGCGCGACACGCCTGGCCGACCCTCCCGCCGCAGGGGTGGCCGCACGCGGGGCGCGCGTGCGCTTCGACGACGTCAGCTTCCGCTACGGCGAGAGCGGCCGCCCCAGCCTGGTCAACGTCACGCTCGAGATCGAGCCCGGGGAGCGCGTCGCGCTGGTCGGCGGCACCGGCTCGGGCAAGTCGACCCTGGCCGCCCTGATCCCGCGGCTGTACCAGCCCAGCGCCGGCCGGGTCCTGCTGGACGGGCAGGACGTGGGGGGCCTCACCCTGGAGTCGCTGCGCGGCGCGGTCGCCGTGGTCAACCAGGAACCCGAGCTGTTCTCCGCCACCCTCCGCGACAACGTCGCCTTCGGCCGGCCGGACGCCGGCGACGACCAGGTGCTGGCGGCGCTCGGGGCGGCCGCCGCGCTCGACGTGGTCGACAGCCTGCCGGAGGGCCTGGACGCCGTCGTCGGCGAGCAGGGCTACACCCTGTCGGGCGGGCAGCGCCAGCGGGTCGCCCTGGCCAGGGCGCTACTCGCCGCGCCGCGCGTGCTGATCCTGGACGACGCCCTCTCGCACGTGGACGTCGCCACCGAGGCGGCGATCCTGGACGGGCTCGGCGGCGCGCTCGGCGACGCCACCGTGCTGCTGGTGGCCAACCGCCGCGCCAGCCTGCGGCTCGCCGACCGGATCGTGCTGCTGGACCGCGGCCGGGTGGTCGCCCAGGGCGACCACGAGGAGCTTGCCCGCAGTGAGCCGCGCTACCGCGCCGTGCTCACCAGCGCCGGCCCCGACGTCGACGAGCTGACCGACGAGGTGGCCTCGTGAAGGGCCGGCAGGCACGCGCCTGGCTGTGGCCGCTGGTGCGGCCCCACCGCAGGATGGTCACGCTCGGCGCACTGGCGGTGCTCACCCAGAGCGCGGCCGCCCTGGCCATGCCCTACCTGGTCAAGGTCGCCATCGACCAGGGGGTGCTGCCCAAGCGCCTCGAGGTGATCGACCGGGTGGCCGTGGCCTACGTGCTGCTGGCGGGACTGCAGCTCCTGGCCGGCCGGCTGGAGATCGTCGCGGTGGCGGCGGTCGGCCAGCGCGTGCTCTACGCCGTGCGCACCAAGCTGTTCGGCCACCTGCAGACGCTCTCGCTCGACTTCTACGAGCGCGAGCGCACCGGCAAGGTGGTCGCCCGCATGACCAACGACATCGAGGCCATGAGCGACCTGGTCACCGACGGGCTGGTCACGTTCATCACCAGCGTGATCACCCTGCTCGGGATCGCCGTCATCCTGGTGCTGATGGACTGGCAGCTCGCGCTGGCGACGCTCACCGTGGCGCCCGCGCTGGCGCTGGCCGCGACCCGGTTCCGGCGCCAGTCCTCCGCTGCCTGGCGGCGCGTGCGCGAGACCGCCACGGTCGTCACCGTCCAGCTCCAGGAGGCGCTCTCGGGCGTGCGCGCGATCCAGGCGTTCCGCCGCGAGCGCACCACCGCCGAGCGCTACGCCGACGCCGCCCACGCCGAGCGGCTCGCCCACCAGCGCACCATCCGGCTCGCCGCCCTGTTCTTTCCCGGCGTCGAGTTCGCGGGCGCCGCCGCCAGCGTGGTGGTGCTCGGGGTCGGCGGCCACCAGGTGCTCTCCGGCGGGCTCGAGATCGGCACCCTGGCAGCGTTCCTGCTCTACCTGCGCAGCCTGTTCGACCCCGTCCAGCAGCTCTCCGAGCTGTACGACACCTTCCAGTCGGCGACCGCCGGCGCGGAGCGCGTCGGCGCGGTGCTGTCGGTCGAGCCGACCGTGCGCGAGGCCGCCGAGCCGCTGCCGCTGCGGTCCCCGCGCGGCGAGGTCCGCCTCGACCACGTCCGCTTCGGCTACTCCAGCGGCGACACCGAAGGCCCCGAGGTGCTGCACGGGATCGACCTTCGCATCCCCGCCGGCGCGACGCTGGCGCTGGTCGGACCCACCGGCGCCGGCAAGTCGACCGTGGCCAAGCTGATCGCCCGCTTCTACGACCCGCGGTCGGGCGCCGTCAGCCTCGACGGGATCGACCTGCGCCAGGTCCGCCTCGAGGACCTGCGCCGCGCCATGGGCTACGTCCCGCAGGAAGGTTTCCTGTTCTCGGGCACGGTCGCCGACAACATCCGCTTCGGTCGACCGGAGGCGACCCGCGCGGAGGTCGAGGCCGCGGCCAGGGCGGTCGGCGCCGAGCCGGTGATCGCCGGCCTGCCGCACGGCTTCGACACCGAGGTCGGCGAGCGCGGCGCGCTGGTGTCGGCCGGCGAGCGCCAGCTCATCGCGTTCGCGCGCGCCTGGATCGCCGATCCCGCCCTGCTGGTGCTGGACGAGGCCACCAGCAACCTGGACGTGGTCACCGAGGCGCAGGTCCAGCAGGCGCTGCGGCGGCTGCGGCAGGACCGCACCACCATCCTGATCGCCCACCGGCTGTCCACCGTGATCGAGGCCGACCAGATCGCCATCGTCGAGGACGGCCGCGTGGTCGAGGTCGGCACCCCCGACGAGCTGCTGGACCGCGGCGGCCGTTTCGCCGACCTCTACGACCGCTGGCTCGCCGGCGTCGCCTGAGCCGGGGGCGGCCGTCGCCGGGCGGCTGGCGGGCGCTGGACGGCGTCGCCAGAGGCGGGGCAGCGGCCGGCCCTGAACCCGCCAGCAGCTCCGCGCGAACCCGGGGTCAGCGGCGCCGCCGGCGGCTCAGGCGAAGAACTCCGCGATGGCGTTGGCGATGCGGTCGAGGACCGACTCGTCCATGTAGGACCAGAGCGGCAGGGTGAGCTCCTCGCGCACGACCCGGCCGGTGACGGACAGGTCGCCGCGGCGGGCGTCCTGGTAGTAGGTGAACTCGTGGGCGCCGAGGAAGTGGATCCCGGTCGGGATCCCGCGCTGCTTCAGGAACTCGATCAGCTCCTGGCGGGACGCCGCCGGCACGCGGATGTAATAGATGAACGGCCCGACGTCCTTGTAGTCGGAGTCGGGGGTGATCACCTCGGGGATCCCGGCGAGGCGCTGGTTGTAGCCGCGGCAGTAGTCCTGGCGGTTGCGCACGAACTCGTCGAGCAGGGTGAGCTGGGCCAGGCCGATGGACGCCGGGATGGCGCCCAGGTGGTACCGGAACCCCTGGTGGAGCACGTCGTACTCCCAGGCCCGCCGGTTCTGGTAGCGCGCCTCGGTCTCCTTGTCGACGCCGAGCATCCGGAGCTGGTGCAGCGTCTGGAGCTCCTCGGGGTTGGGCGTGACGATCGCCCCGCCCTCCAGGGTGGTCATGGTCTTGACCGGGCCGAAGCTGAAGCAGACCAGGTCGCCGGTGGCGCCGACCAGCTTGCCGTCGCGGCGGGTGCCGATCGCGTGGGCGGCGTCCTCGATCACCCGCAGCCCGTGCTCGGCGGCGATCTCGTAGACCTCGTCGAGCCTGCCGACCAGGCCCGCGAAATGGCAGACCATGATCGCCTTGGTGCGCTCGCTGATCAGCTCCCGCAGCTTGTCCGGGTCGACCGTGAGGGTCGGTTCCTCGATGTCGCAGAAGACCACGTCCGCACCGGTCGCGGTGATCGCCTGGTGCGCGGCGACATAGGTGAACGACGGCGCGATCACCTCGTCGCCCGGGCCCGCGCCGGTCAGCAGGCAGGCGCAGTTCAGCGCTGCGGTGCAGCTATTGGTGCTCATCAGCACGCGCTGGTCGTCCAGCTCGAGGTAGTTGCCGAGCTCGTCCTCGAATTGCTTGGTCGCCTTGCCCAACCCGAGGTAGCCGATCTCCAGCGCCTGGGTTGCGGCCTGGATCACCTCTGGGCCGATATGCGGCCGCCACATGGGGATGGGTTCGTTCGCATTGGTCGTCATCGCGTGGTCCCCTGTCTCGCGTCGGCTCCCGGGGAGGGGGCGTGGCCCGCCCGCCGATCTGACCATAGTCGCCAAAGCCGACCCGTGAGACCTGAAGGTGCAGTAGATCGACTAGTGCGCCTGCGCCCTGACCTGGCCGCTCGGGCTTCCTACAGTGGATTTCCTGTGCTGGCGACCACAGGAGGGATCACGTGCGGGTACTGGTGACCGGGTCCGACGGCTACATCGGAGCCGTGCTCGTCCCTCGCCTGGTGCAGGCCGGACACGAGGTCGTCGGCCTGGACACCTCGCTGTACTCGGGCTGCACGTTCGGCTCGGCCCCCGAGCAGGTGACGACGCTGCGCGTGGACGTCCGCGACGTGGAGGTCGACGACCTGTGCGGCTTCGACGCGATCCTGCACCTCGCCGCCATCTCCAACGACCCGCTGGGGAACCTGAACCCGCAGGTCACCTACGACATCAACCACTTCGCCTCGGTGCGGCTGGCGCTCCAGGCCAAGCGCGCCGGGGTCGCGCGGTTCCTGTTCTCCTCGTCCTGCAGCTTGTACGGCGCGGCCGACGGCAACTCGTTCATGGACGAGCTGGCCAGCTTCAACCCGGTGACCCCCTACGGGCACTCCAAGGTGCTCGCCGAGCAGGACATCAACCAGCTCACCGACGACGATTTCAGCCCGACCTTCCTGCGCAACGCCACCGCCTACGGCGCCTCGCCGCGGCTGCGCGGGGACGTGGTGGTCAACAATCTGGTCGGCCTCGCGTTCACCACCGGCGCGGTGCACCTGATGAGCGACGGCACGCCCTGGCGTCCGCTCGTCCACGTGGAGGACATCTCCGCCGCGTTCCTGGCGATCCTGGAGGCCCCACGCGAGCTGGTGCACGGCGAGGCCTTCAACATCGGACGGACCGCCGAGAACTACCGTATCCGCGAGGTCGCCGAGATGGTCCGCGAGGTCGTGCCCGGCAGCGAGGTGAGCTACGCCGAGGGCGCCGGGCCGGATACGCGCTGCTACCGGGTGGACTGCGCCAAGCTGGCGAGCGTCCTGCCCGAGCTGGAGCTGCGCTGGACGGTGCGCCGCGGGATCGAGCAGCTCCACCAGGCGTTCAAGGAGTACGGGCTGGAGCTCGAGGACCTCACCGGCTCGCGCTTCCAGCGGATCGCCCACGTGGCGTCGCTGATCGAAGGGGGCCGGCTGGACGAGGATCTGGTCTGGCGATAGCAGTCAAGCCCCGTCCTTCCGCACCGCCCGGCTCAGCCCGAGGCGCTCGAGGCAAGCCAGGATCTGCCGGACCGAGGTCTCGACCGGCTCACGGTCGGTGTGCACGACCACTTCAGGAGCCGTCGGAGGCTCGTAGGGGTCCGACACCCCGGTGAATTGGGGGATCTGGCCCGCCAGCGCCTTGGCATAGAGGCCCTTGACGTCACGCTCGGCGCAGGTGGCCAGCGACGTGGCCACGTGCACCTCGACGAAGTGGTCCGCCGAGCCGCGCACCCGATCCCTGGCCTCCCGGTACGGCGAGATGGCGGCGACCAGCACGGCAACACCGTGCGACGCCAGCTTCGCGGCCACGTACCCGATGCGGGCGATGTTGGCGTCGCGGTCCTCCCGGCTGAAGCCGAGATCTCTCGAGAGATTCGTGCGGACCTCGTCGCCGTCCAGTAGTTCGAGCCGGTGTCCCCGCTCGAGCAGGTGCGGCTCGAGGGCACGCATCAGCGTGGACTTCCCCGCACCGGAGAGCCCGGTGAACCAGACCACGAAGCCGGCTTGCCTGGTGTGCGCCGGTACCGGCCCGGCTGCGCTCGCCGGCCCGCGTGCGCCCCGGCCGTCGCCGTTCGCGCGCTGATAGGCGCCTCGCAGCACCTCCGCGACTTCGCGCCGCACGAACTGCGGAGGAACGTGCTCGCCCGCGCGCAGCATCTCCCGGACCCTGGTCCCTGACAGCGCCGTGCGCTCATCCTCGGGGTGGGGGCAGGTCTTGGCGGAGGCCATACCGTCGCAAGCCACGCAGTGGAAGACCTGGTCGAACAGCAGCGGGGTGATGCCGAGCTCCCGCGGCGGCAGCGAGGCGATCAGCCGCTGCGCATCGAAGGGACCGTAGTACCCGCCGACGCCGGCCTGGTCGCGCCCGACGATGAAATGCGTGCAACCGTGGTTCTTGCGCACGAGCGCGTGCAGGAGAGCCTCCCGGGGGCCGGCGTAGCGCATCGGCGCGACGAGCGTCGCCAGCAGCACCCGGTCGGCCGGGAAGTACCTCAGCACCGCCTGGTAGGCACGCATGCGCACCTCGACGGCGACGTCGCCGTCCTTCGTCGGCCCGACCAGCGGGTGAAGCAGGAGACCGTCGCACACCTCCAGCGCGCAACGTTGGAGGTACTCGTGGGCCCGGTGGATCGGGTTGCGGGTCTGGAAGCCGACGATCCTGCGCCAGCCCCGAGCCAGGAACGATCTCCGCGTCTCCGCGGGGGTCAGCGCGTGCCGGCCCGCCAGTCCGCTCAGCGGTGGGACCACGGCCCGGATCGGGCCCGCAACCGCCAAGGCGGGCGCCGCGAGGACCCGGGCGGCACCAGGATGGGCCGGATCGCTCGTGCCGAACACCCGCTCCGCCTCGCCCAGCCGGTCGCGCCGGTACACCTCGTGGACCTCGAGCACGCCGAGCGGGTCGCCGTGCGCACCGCGGAGCGCGAGCCGGTCACCGCGGATGCTGACCCCCTCGGGCACGCCGAGGCATACCGGGATGGGCCACAACAGGCCGTCCGGCAGTCGCATCGTGTCCTTGCAGGCCTCGTGCTCGGCACTGCTCATGAACCCTGTGAGCGGGCTGTAGGCCCCGGTGGCCAGCGCCCGAAGGTCGGCCGCCTCCGCCGGTGACAGGGTGAGTGACGGCGCGTCCCGGACGAGCTCCGCCAGCTCCTCCGTCTCGAGCGCTCGTTCGACGAGGCTGCCGCCGTGCGGGACGCTCGGCCCCTCATGGGCCATGGCCACGTCGATGATGCTCATACGTTTCACCCCAACGGTCGCTCTGGGCTGTGTTGGGGAGGTTAGACGGCGCCTGCGGTGCCCGCTAGGAGCATTTGGCGTAGAGCTCCTACGTCCATGCATTTGGACGGCCCAGCGCGGCGCGGCGGTGGCGCGGAGGCACTTCCGACCGTGGTCGCCGCTGAGCACCCAGGGCGTGGCCAGACCCTCGGCGCTCAGCGCGTGCGGCGGCACGCTGAGCTTGCAGGCGATTTCCTGGAGGGGAATGCAGATCGGGATCGGCTGTGCGAGCACCCAGGAAGGGACGGGCCGCGGCGACGACCAGGTGGCCGGGGAGGGCGCCGTCTGGACCAGCGGCCCGGCCCGAGCACCGTCTGGGGGGCCGGTGGTGAGCGGGTTCGTGGTGTTCGGCGACTTCGGCGGCGGCAAGGCCCAGCACGCTGTCGTAACCGCGATCGAGCGCTGGGTGGCGGCCGGCCATCGTGTGGACGCGCTGGTCACCACCGGCGACAACGTCTACGAGGACGGCGACCCGCGACAGTTCGGCGCCCAACTCGACC
>WNFZ01000800.1_pt1 | contig 56505 bp, 57 predicted proteins | sample 5400081 | NCBI WGS metagenome assembly WNFZ01 (sample SAMN13153365, study PRJNA577476) | soil metagenome | isolation source: 80 cm soil or saprolite under grassland replicate 1 | place: USA:California | collected 2016-06-15
TGCCCGACTACCACCTGGTGGTCGTGACCGCCGGGCAACTGGTCGCGACCGTGCCGCAGGCCGTCGCGCGGCTCGACCCGACCAGGCCGCTGACCTGGATCAGCGGGCCGAGCGCCACCAGCGACATCGAGCTGATCCGAGTCGAGGGCGTCCACGGCCCCCGCACCCTCGAGGTGGTCGTCAGCACGTCGGGACCTGCCGCCCCGAGCCCACCCGCCGAGCGGTGACCAAGGCTCGATAGACCGGCGTCAGCGGCGACCGAGGCGGCGCGCTAGGCCAGGGCCGCCCACCGCTGTGGCTCGAAGGGCTCGTCGACCGGCGGGTCGGCCAGGTTGGCCGCCCAGTTCGCCATGCTGGTGAAGGCGGCCTGCGCGATCACCTCGAGCACCTGCTCGGTGGTGTAGCCGGCCTGCCGCAGCGCCTCGACGTCGCCCTTGTCCAGGTGCCCGCGGCTGCGCAGCAGCGTGCGGGTGAAGGCGTGCAGCGCCTGCAGCCGGGCGTCGGGAAGCTCCTCGCCCGAGCGCAGCGCATCCAGCACCTCGTCGCTGGCGCCCTGCATCTTGGCGAAGGTGGAGTGGGCGGCCATGCTCCAGGTGCAGGCGCTCTCGAAGCTGACGGTGAGGCCGACCACCTCGCGCTCCAGGCCGGTCAGCGAGCTTGCCTGCAGGCTCCCCTGCAGGCGGACGAAGCCGTCGATCAGGGTCGGCGACCCGGCCATCGTCCCCGCGAGGTTGGGGACAGGGCCAGCTCGCCGTCAGCTACTTCTCCATGGTGACCACGGTCGGGACGCCACAGGACGTCACCGCGCAGGAGGACGTCACCGCGCAGGAGCTCCGCATCGAGAGCTTCTTCCCGGCCGACGAGGCGGCCGAGGCGCGGCGCTGGACCTGAGCGCCGGGCCCGCGCGCTTCAGGCAGGTTTCCTCAGCCCCAGACCTCCCTGGCGGTCTCCACGATCAGGCGCAGCTTGGCGACCTCCTGGTCGTAGGTGAGCACGTTGCCCTCGACGGTGGAGGAGAAGCCGCACTGCGGCGAGAGGCAGAGCTGCTCCAGCGGGACGAACTTGGCGGCGGCGTCGATGCGCCGCTCGAGGTCGTCCTTGGACTCGAGCTCGCCCCGCTTGGTGGTGACCAGGCCGAGCACCACCAGCTTGCCCTTGGGGACGAAGCGCAGCGGCTCGAAGCCGCCGGAGCGCTCGTCGTCGTACTCGAGGAAGAAGCCGTCGACACCGAGCTCGCCGAAGAGCGCCTCGGCGACGAAGTCGTAGCCGCCTTCCGCCGCCCACGAGGAGCGGAAGTTGCCGCGGCACATGTGGGTGGTGACGGTCATGCCCGCCGGCTTGCGCGCCAGCGCCTGGTTGATCTGCTTGATGTAGCGCAGGTGCAGGTGCTCGGCGTCGTCGCCGCGCTGCGTGATCAGCTCCCGCTGGGCCGGGTCGTTGAGGTACGCCAGGCTGGTGTCGTCGAACTGGAGGTAGGTGCAGCCGAGCTCGCCGAGCCGCGCGACCTCCTCGGCGTAGGCGGTGGCGAGGTCGCTCCAGAACTCCTCGACGTCGGGGTAGACGCTCGGGTCGATGGCTGCGGGGCCGCCGCGGTAGTGGACCATGTTCGGCGAGGGGATGGTCAGCTTCGGCGTGGCGGTGGTCACCAGTGTCTGCAGGAACCTGAAGTGGTCGCCGAAGATGGTCTCCTTCAGCCGCACCTTGTCGTCGATCTTCAGCGCGGCCGAGGTGAACTCGAGCGTCCCCTGCGGGTTGCGGAACCTGACGGTGAGGTTCTCGTCCGCCTTGTGGATCCCGCCGAGCTGGTAGATGAAGTCCATGTGCCAGGAGGTGCGGCGGAACTCGCCGTCGGTGGCCGACTGCAGCCCGACCTCCTCCTGCATCCTGACCACGTCACGGATGGCGTCGTCCTCGGCGGCGCGCAGCTCCTCGGCCGCGGTGCCGCCGGCGGCGAACTGCTCGCGCGCCCGCAGCAGCGCCGGCGGGCGCAGGAGGCTGCCGACGTGGTCCGCACGGAACGGCGGTGTCTCGCGCACGGGCATCGTCCTCCTTTGTCGACCGGGGGCTACCGCTTCGCTACTCGAGCCCCCGGGCCCCCTGTGATCAGAACGGGAACGGGCGGGTGCCGCTCTGAACCGTTACCCAGCGGAGCTCGGTGAACTCGTCCGCCGCCGCGGTCGAGCCGAAGCGGCCCCAGCCGCTGTCCTTGACACCGCCGAACGGCATCTGCGGCTCGTCGTGCACCGGCTGGTCGTTGACGTGGACGATGCCCGACTGCAGCTGCTCGGCCAGCGCCAGGCCCCTGTCGGGGTCGCTGGTGATGATCCCGGCCGCCAGCCCGTAGGGGGTGTCGTTGGCCCTGCGCACCGCCGCATCCTCGCCGTCGACGACCTCGACGGCGGCGACCGGGCCGAAGGTCTCCAGCCGCGCCAGCTCGCTGTCGGCGGGCACGTCCGCGAGCAGGGTCGCCTGGAAGCAGCGGCCCTCACGCTCGCCGCCGGCGAGCACGCGGGCGCCCTTGGCGACCGCGTCGGCGACGCGGCCGGCCACGGTGTCGAGCGCGCGCTGGTTGATCAGCGGCCCGATCACGGTGTCGTGCTCGTTCGGGTCGCCGACCTTGAGGCCGGCGGTCTTGGCCGCGAGCCGGCCCACGAACTCCTCGGCGATCGGCCGGTCGACGATGATGCGCCGGGCCGACATGCAGATCTGGCCCTGGTGGAGGAAGGCGCCGAAGGCCGTCGCGTTGACCGCGTACTCGATGTCGGCGTCGGCGAGCACGATCAGCGGGTTGAAGCCGCCGAGCTCGAGGACGATGCGCTTGAGGTGGCGGCCGGCCGCCTCGGCCAGCTTGCGGCCGGTGGCGGTCGAGCCGGTGAAGTTGATGCGGCGCACGTCGGGGTTCTCGACCAGCTCGTCGCCGATCGGGCCGGCCTGGCCGGGCCCGTGGGTGACGATGTTCAGCACCCCGTCGGGCAGCCCGGCCTCGGTGAAGATCTCGCCCCACAGCAGGCCGCCGACGAAGGGCGACTCCTCCGACGGCTTGGACACCACCGTGTTGCCGAGCACCAGCGGCGCCGCGATCGAGCGGGCCGAGAGGATCAGCGCCGCGTTCCAGGGCGCGATCGCCCCGACCACGCCGACCGGCCGGCGGATCCCCATGGCGAAGGCGCCTGGCACGTCCGACGGGAGGACCTGGCCGATCGGCGCGTAGGCCGTCCCCGCCGCCTGGCGCAGCAGCCCGCCGACGAAGCCCAGCTGGAACATGCCGAAGCCGAAGCTGCAACCGGTCTCGTCGGCCAGCAGGGCGACGACCTGGTCGCCGCGCTGCTCCAGCAGGTCCGCCGCCTTGAGGAAGACCCGCTGCCGCTCCGCCGGCGGCACCTGCGACCACGCCGGGAACGCCTCGGCGGCGGCCCGGACCGCGCGGCGCGCGTCCTCGCGCGTCCCGGCGGCTGCGGTGGCGACCACCTCGCCGGTGTAGGGGTTGAGGTCGTCGAAGCTGCCGCCGTCGGCGGCGTCGACCCACTGTCCGGCGATGAAGTGGCGGTACCCGGGCTTGGCCGTCCCTGTCGCTACGCTGCTCACGGCGCCTCTCCTCTCCTGCCCTACGCCATCCGAGGACGCGCTCTATAGTCGTGCGCTGTGGTTGTCAAAGCAACCGTCCGGGGTATATAGCGTCCTTGCCGAGCCATGGGGGACGAACCCCGACAAACGGCTCGCGCCCATCGCCGACGAAGGGGTCGCCATGCGCAGCACATCCGCTCTCGTCTCCCGCGCTCCGTCGCTGCTGCTCGCCGTGGCGCTGGTCGTGGGGCTGGCCGCCTGCGGCGGCAACGACAAGGGGTCCTCGGGGGGAAGCGGGCCCGAGACCACGACCCTCACCGTCGGCGTGCTGCCGGTGGTCGACGCCGCCCCCGTCTACCTCGCCGTCAAGCAGGGCTATTTCAAGGCCGAGGGGCTGGACGTGAAGTTCCAGTCGTTCCAGGGCGGCGCCGCGATCGTCCCGGCGATGGTCGCCGGGACCGTGCAGGTCTCGTTCTCCAACTGGGTCTCGGTGTTCCTGGCCAAGAGCCGCGGCATCGACCTGACCGTGGTCGCCGACGGCGACCGCGCCAAGCCCGGCTTCAGCGGCGTGTTCACCCTGCCCGGCTCGCCCATCAAGTCCCCGGCCGACCTGTCGGGCAAGAAGGTCGCGGTCAACACCCTGGCGAACATCGGCGACGTGGCGATCAGCGCGGTGCTCAAGGACAAGGGCGTCGACCCCAAGTCGATCAAGTACGTGGAGATCCCCTTCCCCGACATGGGCGCGACCCTGCAGCGCGGCCAGGTCGACGCCATCTGGGTGGTCGAGCCGTTCACCTCGGCGGTGAAGGGCACGCTCAAGGCCCGCAGCATCATCGACCCGTTCTCCGGACCGACCGACCAGCTCCCGGTCGGCGGCTACGCGATGATGCGCCAGTTCGCCGACAAGAACCCGCGGACCGTGGCGGCGTTCCAGCGGGCGCTGGCCAAGGCGGTCGCCGACGTCAACAGCGACTCCTCCAAGGTCGCCGAGGTGCTGCCGACCTACACCAAGATCACTGCTGACGCCGCAGGCAAGCTGACCCTGCCCGAGTACGTCGCCGACCTCGACGCGAGCAAGCTGCAGAGGGTCGCCGACCTGATGCAGGACGAGGGCAAGGTGTCGCAGAAGGTGGACGTGGCCTCCTTCACCAAGGCCGCCGGCTGAGGCGCATGCGCGCCCGCAAGCTGGCGCGGGGGCTGGCGGGGGTCGCGCTCAGCTTCGCCATCGCCGAGGGCGTCACCAGGCTCGAGCTGGTGAGCCCCCGCTACCTGCCGCCCGCGTCGACCATCACCGCCCGCGCGGTGTCGCTGCTCGGCGACGCCGAGTTCCTCCAGGCCGCCGGCGCCACCCTGAAGGCGTGGGCGCTCGGCATGGCGATCACCGTGGTGCTCGCGGTGCCAGCCGGCGTGCTGCTCGGCTCCTCGCGCCTGTGCTACCAGGCGACCCGCGCGGTGGTGGAGTTCCTGCGGCCGATCCCGTCGGTCGCCCTGATCCCGCTCGCGATCCTGCTGTTCGGCCAGGACCTGCGCATGAAGACCGCGCTGATCGTGTACGCGGCGAGCTGGCCGGTGCTGTTCAACACCATCTACGGCGTCCAGGACGTCGACCCGGTGGCCAAGGACACGGCTCGTAGCTTCGGGTTCGGGAGGCTCGCCGTGCTGGCGCGGGTGAGCCTGCCGAGCGCCGCCCCGTTCGTCGCCACCGGGATCCGGCTTGCCTCGGCGGTCGCGCTGATCCTGGCGATCAGTGCGGAGCTGCTCGCCGGGGCCGGCGGCGGGATCGGGACCTGGATCCTCCAGGCGGGCTCGGGCGGGGAGAACGCCGACCTGGTCTACGCCGCGACCTTGCTGACCGGCGTGCTCGGGTTCGCGCTCAACTGGGGGCTCGAGACGGCGGAGCGGCGCCTGCTCGCCTGGCAGCCGCGGCTGCAGGAGGTGGCGACGTGAGCAGCCGCCTCCACGGCGCCTCCCGCTGGCTGGTGCTGCTCGCGCTGGCGCTGGTCTGGCAGGCCGTCACCGCGAGCAGGCGGTCGATCTTCTTCCCGACGGTGACGCAGATCCTCGCCGAGGCGCGGCGCAGCTGGCTGTCCGGGCCGGCCACCTCGGCGTTCCTCACCCCCGCCTTCCGCAGCGACATCCTGCCGAGCCTGGAGCGGCTGCTCACCGGTTGGCTCCTGGCGGCGGTGGTGGGGATCGCCGTCGGCGCCGCCATCGGCCTGGTGCGCAACCTCGCCGACTACCTCAACCCGATGGTGGAGTTCCTGCGCTCGCTGCCGCCGCCGGCGCTGATACCGCCGTTCCTGGTGGTGCTCGGCATCGGTTCGGGCATGAAGGTGGTCCTGATCGCCGTCGGCGTGGTCTGGCCGATCCTGCTGAACACGATCGACGGGGTGCGCACGGTCGACCCGACCCTGATCGACACCGGCCGCGCCTTCCGCGTCGGACGGCTGCGGCGGCTCACCATGATCGTGCTGCCGGCCGCCGCGCCGAAGATCTTCGCCGGCCTGCGCCTGGCGCTGTCGCTCTCGCTGATCCTGATGGTGATCTCCGAGATGGTGGCGGCCTCGGCGGGCATCGGCTTCCAGCTCGTGCAGGCCCAGCGGAGCTTCGCCATCACCCAGATGTGGGCCGGTATCCTCCTGCTCGGAGTGCTCGGCTACGCGCTCAACAGCGGCCTGCTCATCTTCGAGCGTCGCGCGCTGGCCTGGCACAGCGGCGCGCGCGGGAGGGAAGAGGGATAGCCACGGCCACCACCACCGCCAGGGGCGCCGCACTGCTCGAGGTGCGCGAGCTGGGGCACGGCTTCGGCGCCGATGCCGCCACCTCGGTGATCGACCAGCTCAGCTTCTCGGTCTCCGAGGCGGAGCTGGTCTGCATCGTGGGCCCGTCCGGCTGCGGCAAGACCACCCTGCTGCGCTGCCTTGCCGGGCTGGTCGCGGCGCGACAGGGCACGGTGCTGCTCGGCGGCCAGGCCGTGCGGGCGGTGCCCGACGACATCGCGATCGTGTTCCAGGACTACAGCCGCTCGCTGTTCCCCTGGCTGCGGGTCGCCGCCAACGTGGACTTCCCGCTGGCGCGGCGCGACCTTTCCAGGCAGGAGCGCCGCGCCAGGGTGGAGGAGAGCCTCGCCGCGGTGGACCTGGCGGAGGCGGCCGACCGCTACCCGTGGCAGCTCTCCGGGGGGATGCAGCAGCGCGTCGCGATCGCCCGCGCGCTGGCCTACCGCCCGCGCCTGCTGCTGATGGACGAGCCGTTCGCCTCGGTCGACGCGCAGACCCGCGCGGACCTGCAGGACCTGGTGCTGGCCGTGCGCGCCCGCTACGGCATGACGGTGCTGTTCGTCACCCACGACATCGACGAGAGCGTCTACCTCGGCGACCGCGTCCTGGTGCTGTCGCGCCAGCCCGGCCGGCTGCTGGCCGACGTGGCCGTCGACCTGGGCCAGCCGCGCGACCAGATCGCCACCAAGGAGTCGGACACCTTCGTGCACCGGCGCGCGGAGGTCGCGCGGCTGCTGCGCCGCCCGGCCTCACCGCAGGCGGGCTGATCCCGCTGCCTCTCTGTCCGGTGGTCGCCGTGGTGGCCCGGTCGGACCCGGTGGTCGCCGTGGTGGCCCGGTCGGACCCTCGCTCTTCGCTCCGAGGAAGAGCAGTCGCTGCGAGCGAGGGTCCGACCGGGCGCAAGCTCTGTGCCGTCCGCGGAAGTCGACGCTGATCGGGCGCACCAGCAGTGCGTCCTCACATCTTCCAGCCGCTGGCCGTTTGGTTCGTGTAGCCGGGGCCGATGGGAAGGGGAGGTCGATGGGCGCTGCGGGGCGAGCATTTCGGTTCGGTGTGGTGGGCGAGGGCATCCGCTCCGCTGAGGAGCTGCTGGGGGAGGCGCGGCGGGCGGAGGGGCTCGGCTATGCGACCCTGCTGTTGCGCGACCACTTCGTGCGCGAGCCGTTCGGGGACCAGCTCGCTCCGATGGTCGCGCTGACCGCCGCGGCCGCGGCGACCCGGACGCTGCGGGTCGGCAGCCTGGTGCTCGACAACGACTATCGCCATCCGGTGCTGCTCGCCAAGGAGGCGGCGACCCTCGACCTGGTCTCGGGTGGCCGCTTCGAGCTCGGTATCGGGGCCGGCTGGCTGAGCGACGAGTACCGGCGGGCGGGCATCCCGTTCGACCCGCCGGCGGTGCGGGTCGGGCGGCTGGAGGAGTCCGTCCGGCTGCTCAAGGGCCTGCTCTCCGGGTCGGCCGAGAGCTTCGCTGGGGAGCACTACTCCGTGAGCGGGATCGAGACCTTCCCGCGGCCGCTGCAGCGGCCCCGTCCGCCGATCCTGGTCGGCGCGGGCAGTCGGCGCATGCTCGGCATCGCCGGGCGCGAGGCCGACATCGTCGGCATCCTGCCCAAGGCGCTGCCGGACGGGAGCATCTCCGAGGACCTGGCCGAGCGCTCGCCGGAGACCCTCGCCCGCAAGGTGGACTGGGTCGCCGCCGGCGCGGCGGACCGCGCCGGCGAGGTGGAGCTGAGCATGATGGTCGGGGTGATGGTCGCCGACGACCACCGGGAGGCCGCCGAGCAGGTGGGCATCAGGAACGGCTGGGGCGCCGCGGCCGGCCCGCTGGTCGAGCGGATGCCCTCGCTCCTGATCGGCTCGGTGGACCGCATCAGCGACCAGGTGCAGCGGCGGCGCGAGCGCTTCGGCATGTCCTACCTGGTGGTGTCCGACCGGCACATGGAGCGCTTCTCCCCGGTGGTCGAGCGCCTCGCCGGCAGGTGACCCGACGGCGGCCGCCGGCACCGACCGCATGTCGTCCACAGGGCTCCACGGCCGCCTCGACGGGACGGCTGCTACGCCATATGGTCTACCATATGGTTATGGCTCGTAGAGAAGTGCTCGTCCAGCTCGATGACGATCTCGTCCGCCGGCTGGACGAGCTCGCCGCCAAGGCTGGGGTGAGCCGCTCCGAACTGCTACGGCGCGGCGCGCTCGCCGTGCTCGACGCGGCCGAGATCGTCGAGTCCGACCGGCAGCTCGTCGCCGCCTACCGGCGGCGCCCCCAGGATCCGGCCATCGTCGTCGCGGCCGCACGCCTGGCCGCCGAGACCGCCCCAGAGTGGTAGCCCGCGGCGAGCTGTACTGGGCGGAGCTGGGCCCGCCGGCAGGTCGACGGCCTGTCTGCGTCCTTACCCGTGACGCCGCAATCTCCGTGCTGCACACCGTCACCTGCGCCCCACTCTCTCGGACGATCCGTGGGATCAGCTCGGAGGTCGAGGTCGGACCCGCCCAGGGGCTTCCAGCCGTCAGCGTGATCACCTGCGACAGCCTGCTGACGATCCCACAGACTGCGCTCGACCCCGCGCCGCTCGGCCGCCTCGGCGAGGTCGAGCGGGCCCACCTCGATCGTGCCTTGCGCTACGCGCTGGACATCCGCCACTGAGCAAGCAGAGGACCGTGCCACGTCCCATAGTGTTCTCCGCTCGGGCGGCCGCCGTGGCCATCTTCGCGCGTGGCAGCGGCTATGCTTGATCGCGTCAGGAAGCGCCACACCAGAAGGGGCCCCGACCAGGGCTGATGACGATGGCAAGCAGGACCCGATACCCCGCCGACGCGGGACTGTCCACCAGGATGCTGGTGACCATGTTCCTGCTCGGACTGCTCTACGTCGCCTTCGTGGCGGTGCTGGTCGCGCTGCGGATCCCGTGGATCTTCATCCTGGTGATCGCGGGCGGCTTCCTCTTCGTGCAGTACTTCTTCTCCGATCGCATCGCGCTGTTCTCGCTCGGCGGCCGGGAGGTCTCGCCGCAGGAGGCGCCCGAGCTGCACGCGATCGTCGACCGGCTGTGCGCGCTCGCCGACATGCCCAAGCCGAAGGTGGCGATCGCCAAGTCCGACATCCCCAACGCCTTCGCCACCGGCCGCAACCAGCGGGCGGCGGTGGTGTGCGCCACCACCGGCATCATGCGCCGCCTCAACGAGCAGGAGCTGGAGGCGGTGCTCGCCCACGAGCTCAGCCACGTCGCCCACCGCGACGTCGCCGTGATGACGATCGCGAGCTTCCTGGGCATCCTCGCCGGCTTCGTGGTCCGCTCCTCGCTCTACGCCGGCGCCTTCGGCGGCGGCTTCGGCCGGCGCGACAACCGCGACCAGACGGGCGCCGTGATCCTGCTGGTGGTGCTCGCCTCGGCGGTCGTGTACGCGCTGAGCTTCCTGCTCACCAGGGCGCTGTCCCGCTACCGGGAGCTGTCGGCCGACCGCGCCGGCGCGGTGCTGATCGGCCGCCCGTCGCTGCTGGCCTCCGCGCTCACCAAGGTGTCGGGGGAGATGGCCCGCATCCCAACGCGCGACCTGCGCGCGGCCGAGCCGCTGAACGCGTTCTTCTTCGCGCCAGCGCTCGCCCCCGGCTTCAGCTTCTCCTCGCTGTTCGCCACCCACCCGAGCCTCGAGCGCCGGCTGGAGCAGCTCGCCCGCCTCGAGCGGGAGCTGGGACGGCCGCTGTGAAGCTGTTCGACGTCCTGCTCGGCCGCAGCAAGCCGAAGCAGGCCAACCTCGACGCGCTGTTCGCCGTCAGCTCGGCGGCGATCACCTTGGAGGCGGGGGCCGGGCTGCGCCCGTCCGGGCAGGCCGCCGTCTGCTTCAAGCCGGCCTCCGGCCAGGACTTCGCCGCCACCAGCCAGGAGCTGACCGAGCTGCTGGCGATGGCCGTGCGGGAGGCCGGCTCGAAGCTCGAGGTCACCGACGACAAGTACGGCTACCGCTGGGTGGTGCTCGGCGACCCCGACCTCGAGGACCTGGTCACCAGCGTCCACCTGGTCAACTCGACGCTGCAGGACCACGGCTTCGGCCCCCAGCTCCTCTGCTCGGTGTTCGGCTTCGGCAGCGGGCAGTCGGCCTGCCACCTGGTCTACCTGTACAAGCGCGGGACCTTCTACCCGTTCGCCCCACGGCCCGGCGAACGGCGTGACAACGAGGTCGAGCTGAACGTCCGCGCCGTGCTCGGCGGCGAGCTGCCGATCGAGTCCGACCTAACCCGCTGGTTCGCGCTCTGGGGCGTGCCGATCTCCTGACCGGCCACCCGCCTGGTGCCCGTCACCACGGCGCGCGGACCTGCTCGGGGACGATCTCGCCGAGCAGCCGGGCGAGGTCGCCGGGGCGGGACAGCATCGGCCAGTGGCTGGTGGGCAGCTCGTGCAGGCGCCAGCGCGGCCCGGCGAGCTCCACGAACCAGGGGTGGCCGGCGGCGATCAGCTCGCGCACCTGCGCCAGCGGGAAGCTGCAGGAGACCAGCGCACGCGGCAGCTCCTCCCTGGCGGGGTCACGCAGGGCGAGCGGCTGGGTGTAGGTGCCGAACGGCTGCGCCACCGCCCGCGAGCGCATCAGGCCCCGCTCCTGCTCGCCGAGGCCGGCGAGGCTGGCGCCGTCGTTCTCCAGCGCCTCCCACGACGGCATCGGCAGCCGCCAGCCGTCGCCCTGCTCGGCCACTGCCCGCTCCACCTCCTGCCGGTTCTCCGGCGACAGCATGTCGAGGTAGGCGCTGCCGCCGGCGAGCGGCCCGCCGTCCAGGTAGACCACCTGGGCGAGGCGTGCGGGGACGCGGTCGGCGACGCCGGTGACCACCGACCCGGCGTAACTGTGGCCCACCAGCACGACCCCGTCGAGCCCCTCGTACTCGATCAGGTTCACCACGTCGGTGACGTGGGTCTCCAGGTCGACCTGCGGGTTGGCCAGGTGCGCCCGCTCGCCGAGCCCGGTGAGGGTCACCGGGTGCACCGCGTGCCCGGCCGCCCGCAGCAGCGGCGTCACCCTTGCCCACGCCCATCCGCCCAGCCATGCGCCCGGGACCAGCACGAAGGTGGCCATCTGGCAGCTCCTCCTTCTTGTTCTCGCCCTGGCGGGCCGGTCGGCCCGCCAGGATCAGCGTAGGCTAGAATCTGGACAGTTTCCGTCCTGATTTACGCTTCGCCGATCGCTGGAGGAAGCCCGCTGTCACGGCCGACGACCCGCGTCCTCACCCTGCTCGAGACGCTGCAGGACCGCGGCCGCGTCGGCGGCCCTGAGCTCGCCGAGCGGCTCGGCGTCGACCAGCGCACCGTGCGGCGCTACGCGGCCAGGCTGCAGGACCTCGGCTACCCGGTGGAGGCCGAGCGGGGCCGCTACGGCGGCTACCGCCTGCGCCCCGGCTACAAGCTGCCGCCGCTGATGCTCACCGACGAGGAGGCGGTCGCGGTCGTCCTCGGCCTGACGGCGGCGCGGCACCTCGGCATGGCCACCGCCGCCCCGGCGGTTGACGGCGCCCTGGCCAAGCTCTACCGCGTGCTGCCGGTGGCGCTGCGGCGGCGCACCCGTGCCCTGGAGGAGACCATGGGCTTCACCAGCGCCGGGCGGCGCCCGGTCGCGCCGCTCGCCCCGGCGACCATGCTCACCCTGGCCGAGGCGGCGCGGCTGCGGCGCCGCGTGCGGGTGCGCTACCGGTCAGGGCGGGGCGAGCAGAGCGAGCGCGACCTCGACCCGTACGGGCTGGTCTTCCACGCCGGACGCTGGTACCTCGCGGCCTACGACCACCGGCGCGCCGAGCCGCGCACCTTCCGGGTCGACCGGGTGGACGCCGCCGAGCTGCGGCCCGAGCGCGTCGCCGTGCCCGACGGCTTCGACGCGGTCGAGCACGTCACCCGCTCGCTCGCCCGGGTGCCGTGGACCCACGAGGTCGAGGTGTTGCTGGAGACCAGCCTCGCCGAGGCGCGCCGGCGCATCCCGGCGACCGTCGCCGAGCTGGCCGAGGTCGACGGGGGAGTGCTGCTGCGGGCGCGGGCCGAGCGCCTCGACGGCGCGGCGCGGATGCTGGCCTCGCTCGGCTGGCGCTTCACCGTGCGCCGGCCCGCCGAGCTGCGCGCCGCCGTGCGCGAGCTGGCAGGCACGCTGGCCGCCCTCGCCGACCAGTAATCGGACGCGGTTTTCCTGAGCACCCCGAATACCATATGATTCGCCACTAGTCGAAGTCGGTCATCCGCTTGAAGGGGCGGCGGCGTGCGCTGGCACTGGTATTTCAGCGCGCTCGCTTTGGCAGGCGGCGCCTGCGTGGCCGCCTACGCGTCGTACGTCTGGCGCCGCCGGCGGGCGTCTGCCGGGGCAAGCCTGACGGTGGTGCTGGCCGCGGCCGGCTGGTGGGGGCTCGCCTACGCCATCGAGCTCGGCGCCAGCAAGCTGTCCACCAAGCTCTTCTGGGGCGACGCCAAGTGGCTCGGCATCTGCCTGCTGCCGCCGGCCTGGTTCGCCTTCATCGTGCAGTACACCGGCAGGGGCCGCTGGGTGAACCGCTACACCCTCACCGCGCTGGTGATCCCGTCCGTCGCGACGATCGTGCTGCTGGCCAACCGGGCCACCCACGACCTGGTGCGCTACTACCCGCCGTCGGAGGCCGGCGACCCCGACGCGATCGCCCAGGTGGGGCCGTTGTTCTGGCCCTTCCTGGTCTACGCCGACCTGGTCATCTGGGGCTCGACGGCGCTGTTCGTCTGGACGCTCACGCACGTGTCGCGCCTCTACTGGCGGCAGAGCCTGCTGCTGATCGTCACCGTGCTGCTGCCGAGCGTCGCCAACGTGGTCCACAACCTCAACCTGGGCCCGTTCGGGCGGGTCGAGCCGACCCCGTTCCTGTTCGTGCTGACCGGAGCGGTGCTGGTGTGGGGCATCTTCCGCTTCCGCCTGCTGGACCTGGCTCCGATCGTGCGCGGCTCGGTACTGGAGACGATCCAGGACGGCGTGGTGGTGCTCGACCCCTACCGGCGGGTGGTGAACCTCAACCCGGCGGCCGAGCGCGCCCTCGGCGTGCCGACCGCCGACGCGGTCGGCAGGCAGGCCGAGGCATTGCTGGCGGTGGAGCCGTCCGTGATCGACGGGGACGGGTCCGGGCAGGTCGTGCTCGGCGACCGCAGGCACGAGCTGACCACCGCGCCCTTGCGGGACCGGCGTGGCCACGAGACGGGTCGGGTGGTGGTGCTGCGCGACGTGACCGAGCGGCAGCGCGCGCACGAGCGCCTGGTCCGGCTCGACGAGCAGCGGCGCTGGCTGCTCGGTCGGCTGGTCAGCCGCCAGGAGCGGGAGCGGCGGCGGCTCGCCGGCCACCTGCGCCGCATCGACCCGAGGCTGCGCATGGCCACCTCCGGCCTCGACCGGCTGCGCGCCGGCCTGGACCGTCCCGACCAGGTCGAGCTGGTCGACGGGCTGCGCGGGGCGATCACCGAGAGCCTCGGGCGCCTGCGCCAGCTCGCCTTCGAGCTGCGGCCGCCGCCGCTCGACAGGATCGGGCTCGCCGACGCCCTCGGCCAGTACGCCGGGACGGTCGCCGAGCAGGCCGGCTTCCGCGTGCACGTCGAAGACCACATCGACCGCGAGCTCCCGGCCGAGCTGCGGGAGATCGCCTACCGGATCGCCCAGGAGGCGCTCGCCAACGTCGCCGCCCACGCCGGCGCCCAGCGGGTCACCATCTGGCTGGACGAGGCCGACGAGGGCGGCCTGCGCATGCGCATCAGCGACGACGGCGCCGGCTTCCTGCCAGGCATCGGCCGCGCGGAGCCCGGCCCCGACCACCTCGGCATCATCAGCATGCGCGAGCAGGCGGCCATGGTCGGAGGCTGGTGCAGGGTCGCGAGCTCGCCAGGCATGGGCACCACCGTTGAGCTGCTGCTGCCGGTGCCGCCCGCCGACCGGGAGGCCGCCTCCCGCCGCGGCAGCGCGCCGGGACCGGCCTGACCGACGGGCGGGTGGCAGGCGTGGGCCGTGGTCGCGTTCGCCCGTGCCGAAGTTCGCGCCGGGCCAGCCCGTCGCTGGCCCGGGGGTCGGGCGAGCCATATGCTTGGGCCATGGACGCTCGGGGGCTGAGCCGGCTGCGGCTCGCCGGTGCGGCGGCGGCAGGCGCCGCGGTCGCGCACACGCTGCTCTACCTGGTCGCGGTGCCCGACACCAAGGCGAGAGCGGCCGTCCTGGCCGAGAGCGGCCACGGCTACTGGTCGTGGGCACTGGCCGCCGCGCTGGTGCTCGGCGCGGTCTCGGCCGCCGCCACCGTCGGCGGCCACTTCCGGCGCGGGCTGCGCCGCGAGGCCGCCGCGTCCTGGTCCTCCCAGGCCGCGGGGGACCCGCTCGGGCGGCTGGTGGTCCGCCTTGCGGCCTTGCAGGTCGGCATCTACCTGGTGCAGGAGCTGCTCGAGCGGCTCATGGCGGGGTTGCCGCTCGCCAGCGTGGCGCACGAGCAGCTCCTGCTCTTGGGGCTTCCCGTCCAGGTCCTGGTCGCGGTCGCGGTGGCCACCGTCCTGGTGGTGCTCGCCCACGCCGCCGAGGCGGTCGGCCGGGCGCTGCGCCCGCCGCCGCCTTCGTCGCGGCGGCGCCTGCCCGTCCCGCGGCCGGTGGTCGCCGTCCGCGCCTGTGGCCTGGCAGCCGGCCCGGTAGCGATCCGTGGCCCTCCCGCCGCCTGAATTCCTCGTCAACCGCCCTGCCGCCGCCGACGGCGCCAGGAGCGGTCCCGCCGTGCCGGGCCGCGGCCCGGCACGGCGGTCCGACAGGCATGCGCCGGCCGCACGCTCGCGCCGGCGCGATGACACGAGGAGATCGTCCAGATGCGAATGCGCAGAAGGATCGCCGCCGGCGTGGCCGCGATCGGCCTTGGCGCGCTGGCGCTGCCCCTGCTGGCCGCGCCCGCCTCGGCGCACGAGGAGCGCCAGGTCGGCAAGTACCACTTCGCGGTCGGGTTCGGCGACGAGCCCGCCTACCAGGGCGAGAAGAACAGCGTCCAGGTCCTGCTGGCCGATGCCAAGGACAAGCCGGTGGCCGACCTCGGGGACTCCCTCAAGGTCGAGGTCAGCACCGACAGCGCCCCTGGCCAGACGCTGGCGCTGTCGTTCGAGCCGTTGTTCGAGGTGGGCGAGTTCGGCATTCCGGGCGACTACCGCGCCTGGTTCATCCCGACGGCGCCGGGCAAGTACACCTTCCACTTCACCGGGTCGATCAAGGGCCAAAAGGTCGACCAGCGCTTCACTTCCTCGTCGACCACCTTCGACGAGGTGGTCGACCCCGCCAAGGTCGAGTTCCCCGCCAAGCAGCCGACCCCCGGGCAGCTCGCGTCGCGCCTGGACCGCGAGGTGCCCCGCCTGGACGGCGCCGCACGCACGGCACGCGACGACGCCAGCGGGGCGCGGACGCTCGCGATCGTCGGCATCGTGGTCGGCGCGATCGGGATCGGCGTCGGCGGCTTCGCCCTCGGGCGCCGCTCCACCGGGACCCGTCACGCGGCCGAAGAGCCGGCCCGCGCCGGACAGGGCTGACCTGGCCACCTCCGGCCGGCCCGGGTCCTGTCACGGCGAGTTGGTGTCGGCGCTCCGCTCCCCGAGCTTGAGCGCCCGCCGCCCTCAATGCCGCGTCCGAGTCTGCCGACATGCCGAGGGGCGACACCTGCCTGCCGGCGGGGCGACCCAGGAAGAGACCCAGGGAGACGGGCGTGGCGCTCCACCGACTGCTCGAATACCTCACCGACGCGCTGTTCGTCGGTCTGGCAGGCGTCTGCTACATCCAGTGGCGGCGGCAGGGAGGCGCCGCGGCGGCGTGGCTGGCGCTGACCTTCGGGACGCTGGCGGCCGTGGTGCTGCTGGGGCTCGCGCTCGGCGCCGACCAGGAGGGCCAGCCGGGCGCGTGGGTGACCAGGCTCCTGGTGGCCGTCCTGGTCCTCTTCCCCTACCTGCTGTTCCGCTTCACCGCCGCGCTCGACCGTGCGGCGCGGCGCACCGAGGCCCTGGTCGGCGGCCTCACCGGCGTGGTGCTGCTGTGGACGCTGCTGCTGCCGAGGCTCCCGGCGGCGGGCGAGCCGCGGCCGCGCTGGCTCTTCGCCTACCTGCTGGCGCTGCTGCTGGAGTGGACGGTCGCCTCGACGGTCGCGGCGGTGAAGCTGTGGCGGGCGGGTCGCGGCCAGCCCACCGCCGCCCGCAGGCGGATGCGCGGGCTCAGCCTCGGGGCCACCGGCCTCAGCGTGGTGATCGTGGTGAGCGGCCTCGGGCCCGCGACGCCGTCCCGGTCGCTGCAGGCCGCGACGGAGCTGCTGACGCTCGGCAGCGCGCTGCTGTTCTACCTCGCCTTCGCTCCTCCGGCGATGCTGCGCGACGCCTGGCGACGCTCGGAGCAGGAGCTGCTCCGGCGTGCCATGGGCGACCTCAAGAGCGCCAGCCGGGCCGAGGAGGTCGCCGACCGCATCCTGCCGCACGTGGTGAGCATGGTGGGCGGGCGGGGCGCCGCGCTGGTGGACCTGGCAGGGAGACCCGTCGGGTCGGTCGGCGAGACGCCTGGTCTGGCCGACGGCCTGGTCCCTGCGGTGGCGGACGGCCATGGAGCCGGGGCCCAGGTCCCTGGGCTGGCGCGACTGGCGCTCTCGACCGGGACGCTGCTGGTCTGGGCGAGCCCCTACGCGCCCCTGTTCGGCCGTCAGGAGCACGAGATGCTGCAGGCGCTCGGCAGCCTGGCGGAGCTGGCGCTGGAGCGGGTGCGCACCGCCGAGCGCGACTCCGAGCTGGCCGCGGTCCTCGAGGCCTCGGGCGACGCGATCGTCAGCACCGACCTCGCCGGCACGGTCAGGAGCTGGAACCGGGCCGCGGAGGTGACCTACGGCCGCTCGGCCGGCGAGGCGGTCGGACGCCCGCTCTCGACGGTGGTCCCCCGTGACCGCTCCGACGACCTCGACGAGCTGCTGCGGCACGTGGGCCAGGGCGAGCGCGTCCGCCTGGAGACCCAGCACCTCCGTGCCGACGGCGCGACCATCAGCGTGGCGCTCACCGCGGCGCCGCTGCGGGACCGGGCGGCCGCGGTGGTCGGCGTCTCGCTGGTGGCGCGCGACATCACCGAGCGCAAGCAGGCCGAGCACGCGCTCGAGCAGGCCAAGGAGGTCGCCGACCGGGCCAACCATGCCAAGAGCGAGTACCTCTCGCGGATGAGCCACGAGCTGCGCACCCCGCTGAACGCGATCCTCGGCTTCGCACAGCTCCTCGAGATGGACGGCCTCCAAGGCGAGCAGGGCGAGAGCCTCGGCCACATCCTGTCCGCCGCCAGGCACCTGCTCGCGCTGATCAACGAGGTGCTGGACATCGCGGCGATCGAGGCGGGCCGGCTGCCCCTGTCGGTGGAGCCGGTCGCCGTGGCCGAGGTGATCGGCGAGGCCGTCGAGCTGATGCGCCCGCTGGCCGACCAGCACGGCGTGCTGCTGGTCGGGAGCTCGACAGCGGCGTGCGACGACTTCGTCCTCGCCGACCGCCAGCGCCTCAAGCAGATCCTGCTGAACCTGCTCTCCAACGGGGTCAAGTACAACCGCGAGGGCGGCAGCGTCCGCGTCGTCTGCGAGCCGGGCGTCGACGGGCGCTTCCGCATCGAGGTGGCCGACACCGGTCCCGGCATCCCCGACGAGGCAGTTGACCTGCTGTTCGTCCCGTTCGAACGGCTCTCGGCGAGCCTGACCGGCGTCGAGGGCACCGGCCTCGGCCTGCCCCTCTCGCAGCGTCTCGCCCACGCGATGGGCGGCTCCCTCGGCGTGGCCACCACCGTCGGCCAGGGCAGCACCTTCTGGATCGAGCTGCCGGTGGCCGAGCGTCCGTCGCGGCGCGGCAAGCGCCGTCAGCAGCACCCCGTCGAGCAGCGCAGCGAGCAGCCGGCGTCCCCGCTGACCGTGCTCTACATCGAGGACAACGCCTCCAACCTCGAGCTGGTCGAGCGCATCGTGCAGCGCCGGGCCGCCAGCCTGATCTCGGCCATGCGCCCCGTGCTCGGCCTCGAGCTCGCCCGCGAGCACGGCCCGGACCTGGTCCTTCTCGACCTGCAGCTCCCCGACATCCCCGGCGAGGAGGTGCTGCGCCGGCTGCAGGCCGACCCAAGGACGGCAGGCATCCCGGTGGTGGTCCTCAGCGCGGACGCCAGGCCTGGCCTGGTCACCGCGCTGCTTGCGGCAGGGGCGCGGGCGTTCCTGACCAAGCCGATCGACGTCGGCGAGCTGCTCGGGCTGCTCGACCGGGTCGCCGAGGAGCGGGCGCGGTCGAGTGCGCCGGCGTCCGGCGCCTAAGCACCTTCCCCGGCCGAGATAGGGAGCCGCCGCGTCCGATCTAGGGAGCGGCTCCCGATTCCTCCCGCCGGTCGCGGCCATAGCCTCGTCGCAGGGCCGGCGGACCAGGCCACGGCGCGCGTGAAGGCCCAGGGGAAGGGAGCGCTAGGATGGCGATCGACGAAGCCAGGCTGGACGGGTTGCTGCACCGTGTCGTCCTCGACCTCGGCGCGACGGTGCACGCCGCCAACGTGGTGATTGGTGACAAGCTCGGCCTCTACAAGGAGCTCGCCGAGCTGGGGCCGGCCACCCCCGGCGAGCTGGCGGCCCGCATGGGTGCCCCTGAGCGGTTCGTGGCCGAGTGGCTGGCCGGGCAGGCCGCCGGCGGCTACGTCACCTACGAGCCGGCGACCGGCCGCTACCGGCTCTCCGAGGAGCAGGCGTTCGCGCTGGCCGACGAGAGCAGCCCGGCGTTCGTGCCCGGCGCCTTCCAGCTCGCCGCCGCCAGCATCCGCGACGAGCCGGCCGTGACCGCCGCGGTCCGCGCCGGCACCGGCATGGCCTGGCAGCACCACAACGACGACGTCTTCCAGGGCTGCGAGCGGTTCTTCCGCCCGGCCTACGCCGCCAACCTGGTCGACCAGTGGATCCCCGCGCTCGACGGCGTCGAGGAGCGTCTGCTTGCCGGCGCCAGGGTCGCCGACGTCGGCTGCGGCCACGGCGTGTCGACCATCCTGCTCGCGCGGGCCTACCCGGCATCCTCGGTGGTCGGGTTCGACGCCCACGGCGCCTCGGTCGACTGGGCGCGCAAGGCGGCCAGCGACGCCGGCGTGGCCGACTTGGCGCGCTTCGAGGTCGCGGCGGCCGCGGACTTCCCCGGCTCGGGCTACGACCTGGTCTGCATGTTCGACTGCCTGCACGACATGGGCGACCCGGTCGGCGCGGCCGAGCACGTGCGTGCCTCGCTGGCGCCGGGCGGGACCTGGCTGCTGGTGGAACCGGCCGCCGGGGACTGCGTCGAGGACAACTTCAACCCCGTCGGCCGTGCCTACTACGGCTTCTCGACCCTGCTGTGCGTGCCCAGCTCGCTGTCGCAGCAGGTCGGCCTCGCCTTGGGCGCCCAGGCCGGCGAGGCCCGCCTGCGCGAGGTCGCCGCCCAGGCCGGCTTCACCAGCTTCCACCGCGCCGCCCAGACCCCCTTCAACCACGTCTACGAAGCCCGACCGTAGGGACGGCAGCGTGGCCCGTGGCGTGGGGTGCGCCGGGCCGGTGGCATGATTGGTGCAGTGAGATCGCCGAGCGCTCGGCCGGCAACCTCTTGCCTGTCCCCTGGATCGAGCCGCAGGACGTCGCCGAGGCGGTCCTCTTCCTCGCCTCGGACGGCGCCAGGCAGGTGACCGGCAGCGCCCTGGTGGTCGACGCCGGGCTGCTGACGCGCTGAGCGCCAGCCACCCCGCTCAATCGAGGTGCTCGCGGTGCCGATGGTGCCCATGTCGAGCGCGAGCGAGGGGTCGAGCAGAAGGAGCGAGGTTGGCAGGCGTACGGCTGGCCGGCGCGTTCGCCGGGTCGGGACCCGCTGGCGTCCTCGCCCGCCGCCTGCTGCCGGCCGCGCTGCTCGGCCCGCCGGTCTTCGAGGGGCTGCGCCGCCTCGGCGAGGGCGCCGGCCTGTTCGGCGAGCAGCTCGGGCACGCCCTGACGATCCTGGCGACGATGCTGTTCCTGGTGCTGGTGATCGGCCTCACGGTGCGCTCGCAGAAGCAGGCCGAGCACGCCCGCAGCGCGGCGGAGGCCTCGCTGCGCTCCTCGGAGGAACGCTTCCGGCTGCTGGTCGAGGGCGCCAGGGACTACGCGACCTTCATGCTCGCGGCGCGTGGCTGGGTGGCGAGCTGGAACCTGGGCGCCGAGCGGGTCACCGGCTACGCGCCGCGCGAGATCCTCGGCCGCGACTACCGCATCCTGTTCACCGACGAGGACGTCGCCGCCGGGGAGCCGGAGCTGATCCTCGAGCGCGCCGCGGCAGCCGGTCACCTCGAGGTCGGGGTCGTCTGCGTGCGCAAGGACGGCAGCCGCATCTGGGCCCGCGCCGCGCTCACCGCCCTGCGGCACGACGACGGCCGGCTGCGGGGGTTCGTCATGGTGACCCGCGACGTCAGCGAGCGGCGCCGCGCCGAGCAGGCGATCCAGCAGCTCAACGACGAGCTGCGCACGCTCAACCAGGAGCTCGAGCAGCGCGTGGCCGAGCGGACCGCCGCGCTCGAGGCCGGCAACCGCGCGCTGCGGGCGGCCAACGCGGAGCTGGAGGGCTTCTCCTACTCGGTCTCCCACGACCTGCGCGCGCCGCTGCGCGCGATCACCGGCTTCGCCCGCATCCTGCTGGACGAGCACGGCCACGAGCTGTCGGCGCCGGCCCGCCTCCATTTCCAGCGGATCCAGGACGGCGCCAGGCAGATGGGCGAACTGGTGGACGACCTGCTCGCCTTCTCGCGCCTGCAACGCCAGGCGATGCTGCCGCAGCCCGTGGCCATGGGCGCGCTGGTCCGCGAGGCCTGGTCGGAGCTGGCCGCCAGGCACGCCGAGCGCAAGGTCGAGCTGGTCGCCGGGGAGCTGCCCGAGGTCGAGGGCGACCCGCGCCTGCTCAGGCAGGTGCTGCTCAACCTGCTCGACAACGCGCTCAAGTACACCCGCGAGCGTGACCCGGCCGTGGTCGAGGTCGGCTGGTCGCGCGATGACGACGGGCGTGAGGGGATGTTCGTCCGGGACAACGGCGTCGGCTTCGACATGCGCTACGCCGACAAGCTGTTCAAGGTGTTCCAGCGCCTCCACCGCGCCGAGGACTACGAGGGCACCGGCATCGGCCTCGCCCTGGTCGAGCGCATCGTCACCCGCCACGGCGGCCAGGTGTGGGCGCAGGGCGAGCCCGGCCGTGGCGCCACCTTCTGGCTCAGCCTGCCGACCGCGACCGGCAAGGAGGCCGCATGATCCACGACCCGGCCATCGAGGTGCTGCTCGTCGAGGACAACCCCGCCGACGTCGACCTCGCCATGCACGCGCTCGCACAGGGGCACCTGGCCAACAAGGTCCACGTGGTACGCGACGGTGCCGAGGCGCTGGAGTTCATGTTCTGCACCGACCGCTACGCCGGCCGACGCCTGGTCGACCACCCCAAGGTGGTCCTGCTCGACCTCAAGCTCCCCCTGGTCGACGGCATCGACGTGCTGCGCGAGCTCAAGGGCGACCCGCGCACCAGCCGCACCCCGGTGGTGATGCTGACCTCCTCCGCCGAGGACCGCGACCTGGCCGCCGCCTACGACCTCGGCGTCAACAGCTACATCGTCAAGCCGGTCGACATCGACCAGTTCTTCGACGCGATCCAGCGGCTCGGCTTCTACTGGATGCTGCTGAACCGGCCCGAGCGCCACCCACGCGCCGCCCACCTCTGACGCCCTCGGCCGCCGCGGGGCCGGGGAATACTCCTCCCGTGTGAGCCGTTCGCCCCAAGGGGTGTGAGGGAGGAGGACGGATCGCGATGACCGATTTCGGTCGTGCGCTGAAGTTCGGCTATTTCCTGGTCCCCAACGCCGCCGACCCGCTGCTGGAAACCGCGCGCGAGGTCGAGCGGCTCGGCCTCGACTACCTCGCCGTCCAGGACCACCCCTACCAGCGGCGCTTCGTCGACACCCTGACGCTGCTGAGCATGGTCGCCGCGACCACCTCGCGGGTCGGGGTCTTCCCCGACGTGGCCAACCTGCAGCTGCGGCCGCCGGCGATGCTCGCCAAGGCCACCGCCTCCCTCGACCTGCTCAGCGGCGGCAGGGTCGAGCTGGGCCTCGGCGCCGGAGGGTTCCCGGACGCGGCCGCGGCGTTCGGCGGCCCGCGGCGCGGCCGCGGTGAGGCGCACCAGGCCCTGGCCGAGGCCATCGAGGTGATCCGCAAGGTCTGGAGCGGCGAGCGCAACCTCCGCTTCGAGGGGACGCACTACCGCCTTGCCGGGGCACACTCCGGACCGGTGCCTGCCCACCCGATCGGCATCTGGCTCGGCGTCTACGGGCCCAGGTCGCTGCGGCTCACCGGCAGGGTGGCCGACGGCTGGGTGCCGTCGTTCCGTGGCGAGCTGCAGCCCGTCCTCGACATGACGGCCCGGCTGGACGAGGGCGCGGCCGAGGCGGGGCGCGACCCCGGTGAGATCCGGCGCGTGCTCAACGTCGGCGGCGCCGTCACCGACGGGCCCTCCGACGGCATGTTCCGTGGCCCGCTGGCGCAGTGGGTCGACGAGCTGACCGCGCTGGCGCTCGGACCCGGTTTCGACACCTTCGTCCTCTGGGCAGAGGGACCGGGCCAGCTCGAACGGTTCGCCGAGGAGGTCGTCCCCGGCACCCGCGACCAGGTGGCGAGGGAACGCGCCTGAGCGGCTCACGCCCTGTCGTGCACCACCAGCTCGTCGTAGCCGGTCCCCGGGTCGTGCTCGCGCGTGAACCGCATGCTGGTGTCAGAGGCGACCACGACCTCGGCGGTGGTGCGGACGGCGCAGCCGTCGGCCAGGTGGCCGCCGAAGGTCCCACCGCGGGCGTCCGCGACCGACAGGTGCAGGTGGCTGCCGCTGGTGGAGAGTGTCCCGACCAGGGAGACGATCTCCAGCGGCTCTTCCCTGGTGGCGTGCTCGCCGCCGCCGGCAAGCCGCAGCACCGCCCGCGAGAGGCTGCCGACGCAGGTCAGCACCCAGCCCGCCTGGATGCCCTCGCGCTCGGTGAGCGCGATCAGCTCACCCTTGAGGTCCTGGCCCGGCAGCAGCCGGACGGCGAAGGTCCGCATCGCCCGGACTGTAGCCCACCCTCACCAGTCGTGCGGGACGAGCGACGGGCCGACCATGTGGTCGACCGGCGGCCCGGTGACGTCGTGGGTGAAGTGAGCGCCGTACCAGACCACCACGTCCTGGCCGGCGATTGGCTCGCTGACCGGCGAGCGGTACTTGTCGATCTGGATCTCGGTGCCCGCGATCGGGGCGTCGTCGATCTCGGTGGGGTGGTAGCGCAGGAACCAGAGGTCGCCCTTGGCGTAGGCGTCGCCCGAGGCGGTGCCGTCGTTGCCGCCGGGCACGATCGTGTAGCCCCTGCCTGAGGCGGTGTTCTCCACCCGCCAGCGGCGCTTCGCCGCCCGCAGCCGCATGGCCTCGTACGCCTTGGTGTGCCAGTGGGTCCCGGCGACGATCGGCGGGTCGTTGTACTCCCGCACCCGGTTGCCCGAGGGCGTCTCGATGTCGAAGTCCAGGCGCCAGTAGGCGTGGTGGTGATGGCGGACGCAGACGCAGGAGCTCTGGGTCGCGTCGAAGCCGAAGCGCGGGCGGATGGTCCCGTCCGCGTGCAGGCGCCACTCGCTCACGTAGCGGTACCAGCCGGCCTGCATCTCGCTGACCAGCACGGCCTCCTGGCCCTGAAGGTAGACCGCGACGCCGAGGAAGGTGCCGACGTCGGAGCCGGTGTCCAGGATCGTCTTGGCCGGCGACGGGCACAGCAGGAACCCTGGAGCGACGCCCGTGCCGCTCGCGTCGAGCATGCCCTCCTCGTACTGCCAGTCGCGATAGGGACCGCACGCGTTGCCGTCGTAGAGCACGTTGAGGACGGGCAGGTGCGCCTGGTAGAGCACGCGGCGGTCGCGGTAGTCGACGTAGCGCAGCTCGACGCCGGAGCCCCAGGTGCCGGAGGAGGCCGACGGTCGCACGGCGAGGAAGCGCCACAACCTCGTCCCGCCCTGGAACACGCTGACCCATGCCTGGCCGGCGACGCCCTTCGAGGTGGTCGCCTGCCCGGCATCGGGTGGCGCCCCACAGGTCGCCTCGACCGCGCGCGCCGTCGCGGGAGCGTTGCCGTCGTAGCGCTCGACCGATCCGGTGATCATGTTGGCGCCGACGATCTGGTGACCCGGGTGCCGGCCACGCTCGGCCGGTAGGAGCCCGACCGCGAGCGTCCGCTCGACGCGCCCATGGGGGAGCTCGACCTCGATCAGCGGCGGCATCGGCCGGTACGGCAGGAGCGCGCCGTCGCGCAGCGCCGGCCCGAGCTCGTCGTCCCGGGCGACCAGCTCGACGGCGGCCTGGAACTCCTCCCGGTTCGGCAGCGGTTGCGCGGCGGCCTCCCGCACGGTCGCACGCGCCGGGTCGTCCAGGGGACCGCGGACGAAGATCGCCCGGTTGTTGGTGTAGTCGTAGAAGGTCGCGCCGACGGCCTCGGGAAGCTCCGGCGCCTCCCCCTTGTCGGCCGGCGGGTGGAGGTCGACGCTGAGCAGCCGGTAGCTGGCACCGCCCAGCAGTCCCCTGACCTCCTGGTGCTCGAGCAGCTCGCGCGTGAGGCGCTCGACCTGCTCGGGTTCAGGGCCGAACGGCTCGATCTCGACCCGCAGCTCGCCACCCGTCTCCGGGTGGTCGTTCGGGGTGTCGCCGGTCATCGCTGCCCCCTCGACGGACTGGCGCCGGGCGCCGCCTTGACCAGTCGGCGTCCCGAATGGCGGCCACGCTACCACGTCGATTGCGCCGTTCATATTGCTTGGGGCGTTTGCTAGCTTCGCTGTCGACCCTGCGCGACGGCGGGGCGTGGGAAGTGGTCGCGCTCCAGCTCGACCTGGGCACGCAGGTCGCATCCCTCGAGGTGGTCGTTGACGAGGCCCATGGCCTGCATAAAGGCATAGGCAGTTGTGGGGCCGACGAACGACCAGCCGCGGCGGCGCAGGTCCTTGCTCATCGCCTTGGACTCGGGGCTGGTGCCCATCTGCACCAGGGTGGCGTGGTCGACCACGGCAGGGCGGGAGCCGGGGTCGGGCTCGAAGCGCCATGCGTAGGCGCCGAGGCTGCCGAACTCGTCGATCAATTCGCTGCAGCGGCGCGCGTTGTTGATCGTCGCCCGGATCTTGGCCAGGTTGCGGACGATGCCCGAGTCGGTCATCAGCCGGTCGACGTCGTCGGGCCCGAAGCCGGCGACCACCTCGAAATCGAAGCCGGCGAACGCCGTGCGGAAGCCCTCCCGCTTGCGCAGGATGGTCAGCCAGCTCAGTCCCGCCTGGAAGCCCTCGAGGCAGAGCTTCTCGAACAGGCGCCGGTCGTCCGCGACCGGGTGGCCCCACTCGCTGTCGTGGTAGTCCAGGTACAGCGGGTCGCTCCCGGCCCACCAGCAGCGCGCGGTGCCGTCCTCCGCGACGGTGATGCCGGCGGTCGGCGGGTGATCGTCCATGCGGGCAACCGTAGCCCATCCCCCCGACGCCGGCGGCCACCATGGCTCAGCTGCCGAGCGGGATCACCCCGAGGTCCTCGTAGCGGGCCGCGCGCGGCGAGGAGCGGTCGGCGACCAGCGCCAGCGAACGGGCCGTCCAGCGCGCCGAGACGGGCAGGCCGTCAAGCTGCTTCGGCACGCGGCCGCGGGCGAGCGGCACCTCGGCGACGAACGGCTGCGGGTGGGTGACCGGGACCAGCTCCTCGGTCACCTCGAACACCACCGCGGCCAGGTCGTCGAGTCCGGCGACCGGCGCGCCCAGCCACTGCCCGGAGTAGCGCCGCACGGCGGCGGGGCCGAGCACGCAGCGGGCCGCCGGCGCACCCTCCAGCTCGACCCCGAGCACGTCGAGCAGCGGCGCCACCACCCGGTCGTCGACGTGGCCCAGCGGGCGCAGCTTGACCATCCACTGCTCCGGTGGCGACCAGCGCAGGCCCGGGAGCTCCGGACGCTCCAGCTCGGAGAGCACCGCGACCACCTCCGGGGGCGCCCACGCCGTGCTGCCTCGTCGTGGGTGGGCACGGGGACTCGGCCGTCCACCTACCGCTCCTTGGTCGCCAGGTGATGCAGCATCACGCTGGCGCGATCCTACCGGGCACGCCACAGTGGCCGCCCAGGTCAAGGGCTGCTGCCGGCCACCGCGGCGCCGTCTCTCTGCGCCCGTGCTGGCGGTCTGGGTCAGACGGTCGTCACCGAGGTGACGGCGTTGTTGGTGACGCCGCCGCCGCTGCCGCTGGCGGTGACGTCCTCGATGTAGGCGCCGTTGCCGCTCGTGTAGGTGAACGAGGACGAGCTCGCCGCCGCGCCCGACGCGATCGTGACGCTGCTCACGCTGAGGGCACCCTTGCCCGGGGAGGGGGACCTGGTGAGGGTCACGGTCACCGCGCTTGACGCCGCTGTCGGGTTGCCCCAAGTGTCGACCATGCCGACCTTCGCGGTCCAGGTGCCGCCGCCGTTCTTGGGCATGCCGGTGATCGTGCAGCTGGTCGACGGGGCGTTGCACAGCTCGCTCGCGCCGGCTCCGGTGAGGCTCTGCGAGGTGAAGCTCAGGCCCTTGGAGGTCCCGGCGTTGACGGTGACGGTCGTGCTGCCGCTCAGGTTGCCGCTCGCCGCCGCGAGCACGGCGCTCTCGGCCTTGAACAGGGTGACGGTGGCGGTGCCGACCCCGTTGGTGAAGGTGGCCGAGCTGGGGTAGATGGGCGTGTGGGTCCCGTCTGGGGCCGTGCCCGGACCGCTGAAGCTGAGCGAGCGGGTGCCGCTGTAGGCGGTGTTGGTGACACCGGCGGCGCGGGCGGTGATGGTGACGCCGAATGCGGTGCCTGCCGCCTGCGGGCCGGACACGCTCACCTGGAAGCTGTTGTCGACCGTGACGGTCACGACGGTCGAGGTGGCGCTGTTGCCGACCTTGTCGGTGGTGGTCACGCGCAGGTCGTACTGGCCGTTGGCGACGGTGGTGGTGTCCCAGCTCGCCTGGTACGGGCTGGTCGGGTCCGCCGGGCCAAGGTTGGAGAACGCGCCGCCGTGCGGCGCGAGCTGGAACTGCGCCGCGGCCACGCCGGAGCCCGCGTCGGTCGAGTCCGAGGTCACGGTGACCGTGCCGCCGACCGTCCCTGCCGACGGAGCGGTGATCGACCCGGTCGGGGGCGCCGTGTCGACCGTGAACGTCGCGCTCGCGTAGGACCCGGACGGGGTGATGTTGCCCGGCGTGTCGCTGGCGCGCACGTGCACGGCGTAGGAGCCGTCGGGTGGGCGGGCGAACGCGAGCGCCCAGCTGGTCGTGCCGCTCGCGGGCACGAACGTCTCGGAGGCCTGGTTGAAGGAGGAGCCGCCCCAGTACAGCCCGCTGGAGCCCTGCCTGACCGAGAGCTCGACGGCGGCGACGCCACTCGGGTCGCTGGCCGTCCCACACAGCCCCGTGGTGGGGCAGCCGCCGTTCCAGCCGGCGGCGTCGTAGGTCGCGCCGTCGTGCGGGAACGCGAGCGCGATCGCCGGGGCGGTGGTGTCGCCGACCACGGTGACGTCGTTGCTCGAACCGCTTGAGGCCGTCCAGGTGTGGTAGACGGCGGTGACCACGTAGTGGTAGGTGCCGTCAGGCACGTTCTGGTCGGCGCAGCCGGTCGATCCTGTCGGGGCGGCCGGGGAAGTGCCGCAGGCGGCGGCGGTGGTGCCGTCGCTGTTCCGGATCCTGGTGGCGTAGTAGCCGGTGGCGGGCTGGCCGGTCGAGAGCGCCGCGCCGGTCCAGGCGAGCTGCACCGTCGAGGAGCCGGCCGTCGTACTCGCGCTCGCGTCGCTCGGCGCGCCGAGCGTGCCGGTGCTGGCGGCGGCGGCACCGGAGCCGGCGGCGGTCCAGTACGCCAAAGCGGCCGTCGCGCCGGCGAGGACGGCGAGGATGCCGAGCAGGACGAGGTGGCGGCGTCGGGTCATCGGTTCACCTTGGTGGCAGTGGCGGCGTAGTCGAAGGTGAAGCTGGTGCGCTTGCAGGCGTCCTGGTTGACCGGCAGGTCGGGCATCTGGAGCTGGGGCCACTGCGACTGGGGCACGCCCAGGCTGGAGAGGGAGACGCTGCGCTTGCGAGGCACCCGCAGCGATGGCCCGACGTACTGCCGCAGGACCTTCAGGTTGACGGTGCCGTCACAGGCGGGGTTGGGCTGGCCGTCCCTGGTGGTCGCCTGCCGCACCGTCACCGTGAGCCCCGAGACGCTGATGTCGAAGCCGAACGGGTTGTCGATGCGCACGTCCAGCGCACCCTGCGCACCCGGGTACAGCAGCGTGGAGAGGTTGCCGCCGAGGGTGAAGCCGGTCACCTTGTCCAGAACGGTCCACGTGTAGGAGGCGGCCGGGCTGGCGTTGCCGGCCGCGTCGAGCGCCTGCACCTGGAAGCTGTGGTCCGCATCGCTCAGGTCGTCGTAGCGCTTCGGGCTGGTGCAGCCGGTGAAGGGGCCGCCGTCGAGCTTGCAGCGGAAGCTGACGCCGGCCTCGGCGTCGCCGAAGGCGAAGGAGGCCGTGCGTTCGGTGGTGGGGTCCTCAGGCCCGGAGCCGATCGCCGGCGCCGGCGGCGCCGAGGTGTCGACCTTCCAGCTGTAGGAGGTGGTGGCGCTGAGGTTGCCGTTGGCATCGACCGCCATGACGTCGAAGGCGTGGGAGCCCTGGGCGAGCGGGCCAGGGTAGCGCTTCGGGCTGGTGCAGGCCTCGAAGGAGCCGCCGTCGAGCCGGCAGCGGAAGGTGACGCCGCGCTGGTCGTCGCTGAAGGAGAACTCGGCGCTGGTCTGGTTGGTGACCGCCGGCGGCGTGGCGGTCAGCTTCGGCGCCGGCGTCGACGGCGGCGGCTTGGCCGCCTTCACGGCCGCGTAGGACCCGCCCACCATCGCGAGCACGGCCAGCATCACCAGCAACGGCTTGGTGGCCTTGCTCGCTGCCTCGAGAACGATCCGCTGCATTGGCTGAGCCTCGTGAGGTGCGTGGGGAAGGGTGGGGCGAGGGCGTTCGGTGGAGGGGTGCCGGAGTGCCCCTCCACCGAACGGGATCGGTCCTAGTCGCTCGTGTAGTTGATGTGGACCGTGGCGTTCTTGCAGTTGTCCTGGTTGGCGTCGGGGTTGTCCACCATGCGGAGTGACATCCCGGACCAGGAGCCCTGGGCGGTGCCGGGGTCGACCTCGGTGTTGACCGAGGCCGGGCTGCCGGTCAGGGCGAAGTCGTCGACGCTGCAGGCCGGGCCCGGCAGGGAGCCGCCGTCCACTGGGCCGAGCGTCGCGGTGACCTCGTGCACGTACACGTTGCTCGTATTGAGGTTGTCGAAGTTGCCCGCCAGAGGCACCGCAGGGCCGCCTGGGTACAGGCCGGCGATCGTGGAGGTCTGCTTGACGGTGATGCCGCCGTTGGTACCAGACGCGGCGCTGCCGGTGCCGCTGCCGCTGTTGGTCCAGTAGGCGAAGGCGATGGCGGCGGTGGCCAGTGTGAGCGCCAGGCCGCCGGCGACGACCGCGGTCTTCTTCTTGAGCATGCGGCGGGATCCCTTTCTTGGAGCTGGTCTGCGGATGTGGCTGGAGTCGTTTGGTGGCCGGTGGCTCTCCTTTCCGCCAGGCGGCTGGTTGCCTGCTGACAGGAAGGTAATGATTAACTGGATCGCGATAGAAGCGGAGTCTAGAAGATTCATCCCCAGCTGATCTGTCCAGGGAGGGCATCCGGAGCGACCATTTCTTGATTAGCCCGAACGAGTCAGGTGCGTCCCTTCAAGGGGTGCGGGTGGTCACTCGCGGATGCCGGCCAGCTCCACGGCCAGCTCGACATTTGGGGTGTGGCCACCCGAACCTGCCAGGCCCTGGTGGCCGTATCGGACGCGCGGCCGCCGAGGTGTCATCCTCGGGGTGCGATGGGGACACTGCCTGACGACAGCCGCCGAGGAGCGACCCGCCGGGACGAGCGACCAGCGACTGGAGGGCGAGGGCGCATGGGCGTGGCCGGAGAGGGCGACGCCGCGGGCGCGGGGCGGCGACTGCCGCCGCTGGCCGCGCTGCTCGACCGGCGCACCTGGACACGGACGCTGTACCTGCTGGCCGCCGGTCCGGTCGCGCTGGCCGCCGCCGTGGCCATGGCCGTGACCGTGGTGCCGTGGCTGCTGTTCGCCGCGATCGCGTTCGGCGTCCCGGCGCTGCCGCGCGGCGCGACCGGGTCGAGGACCGGGCCCGCGCGGTCGCAGGACGCGTCGCGGGAGCGGCCGGGCCCGTGGGCGCCGGTGTGGCCGCGGGCCTGGGCGGGCATGCCGGGAGTGTGGTTCGCGCCGGCCCTGGCGGTCGCGCGCGCCGCCGCGGGGCTGGAGCGGTCGCTCGCCGGGGCGGTGCTCGGCGTGAGGATCCCGAGCCCGTACCCCGCCGACGGCGAGCACCTCACCTCCGTCTCGGGCTTCCTCGTCAGGGCCGCCGACCCGGCCGCCCGCCGCGACGCGGCTTACGTGCTGCTGGCGGTCCCGCTCGGGGTGCTCGCCACACTGCTCGCGTTCGCGCTGTCGCTGGTTCCCGCCCTGCTGGTGGTGCTCCCGCCGTTCCTCTACCCGGACGACCGCATCGGCCTCGGGAGCCTCGGCGGGGTCGCGGTCGACAGCTGGTGGCGCGTGCTGCTGTGCAGCCTCACCGGAGTGGCCGCCGCCGTCCTGGCGGCGGCGCTGCTGCGCTGGCTCGGGCTGCTCCGCGCCCGCCTCGCCCGCGCCCTGCTCGGTCCGGCCAGGAGCACCGAGCTGGCCGCCAGGCTCGCCGCGCAGCGGCGCGCCAGGCGGGCCGCGGCGGCGCGGGTGGCGGTCGCCGACCACCTGCGCATCGAGCGCGACCTGCACCACCGCGCCCAGGCCCGGCTGACCGCCGTGATCATGGGGCTGGGGCGCGCCCGGCGCAGGCTCGCCAGCGATCCGGAGGCCGCCAGGTCGCTGGTGGACGAGGCCTACCTGGAGGCCCAACGCGCCCTGGACGAGCTGCGCGACCTGGCCCGCGGGGTGCAGCCGCCGATCCTGACCGACCGTGGGCTGGACGCGGCCATCCCCGCGCTCACCGCTCACGCGGCCGTCCCGGTCGACGTCGACGTCCAGGTGCCGGAACGGCCGGCCGCCGCGGTCGAGTCCGCCGCCTACTACATCGTCGCGGAGGCGCTGAGCAACGTCACCAAGCACGCCAGGGCGAGCCGCGCGCGGGTGCGGGTCGGCAGGGTGGGCGACCGCCTGGTGGTCGAGGTCGGCGACGACGGCGTCGGCGGCGCCGACCCCGCCGACGGGACCGGCCTGGCCGGCCTGGCCGACCGGGCCGCCGCCCTCGACGGCCGGCTCGAGGTCACCAGCCCGCCAGGCGGGCCCACCCTGGTCCACGCGGAGCTGCCGTACGGGTCGTGATCGCCGAGGACCACGTGCGGCTCCGCGCCGGCCTCGAGCGCCTGCCCGCCGTGCGTGAGGGTCGCACGGCGGGCAGCGCCCGGGTCAGGTGATCGAGAAGGTGCTCACGCGCAGGTCCCCGGTGAGCACGAGGTACACGTCGTGGCGGCCGTGGGCTCGGGAGAGCGTCGCGGTGGTGGTGGCGTAGGCGTACCGGTCGCCGGTGCTGGCGACCTCGGCCGTGCCGACGAGCGGGCCGTTCACCGGGTCGTCGAGGCGGACCTCGACGGAGGCGCTGCCCGCCGCCGCCCGCGACACCCGCGCGCTGAACGACTTGGCGTCCGCGCCGAGGTCGGCGTCGGCGAACTGGACCCAGTCGCCGGCGCCACCGCCGACGGCGGTGCCGCGCACCTTGCTCTCGTCGACCAGCAGCGCGCCCTTGTAGGCGTCGAAGCTCTCCGCGCGGCGTGCTGCTCGGCGGGTGCGGGTTCGATCCGGCCTATACGCCGGTCGCCGGCGGCCACGACGCCGACCCGAGGAGCTGACCTCCCGGCCGTGCGGTGCGAGGGGTCCCGCGCCGCCTGGGCACCACGGTCACAATGGATGCCATGCTGCGCGCGCTCAGCCCGCGTCGCCGCCTGCTGGTGGTGGCGGTCGCCCTCGTGGTCGTGGCGACGGCCGGGCTCGCCGTCGCGCTGCGCCTCGCCGGGCCGCGCGAGCGGGACGCCGAGACGGCGCCCGCCGTCACGCCGGTGGTGCTGGTCCCCGGCTACGGCGGCACGCCCGCCTCGCTGTCCACCCTGGAGCGGCGCCTGCGCACCCCGCTGCGCCCGGTTGTGGTCGCCGACCTGCCCGATCGGGGCACCGGCGAGATGGACGCCTCAGTGCGCGCGCTCGGCCGCACCGTCGCGGCGACCGGCGCCCGCAAGGTCGACCTGGTGGGCTACTCCGCCGGCGGGATCGTGGTGCGGGCCTGGCTGCGCCAGGGCGGCAACGCGGCCCGCGCGCGTCACGTGGTGCTGCTCGGCAGCCCCAACCACGGCGCCGAGCTGGCGACGCTCGCCGGCTCGGTAGACCCGTCGCTGTGCGTCGCGACCTGCGCCGACCTGGAGGCCGGCTCGAGCTTCCTGGCGCGCCTGAACGCCGGCGGCGAGACCCCGCCAGGCCCGGACTACGTGAGCGTATGGACGCAGCGGGACCAGACCGTGACGCCGCCGGACTCGGCGCTGCTGCAGGGCGCGGTGAACGTGCGCGTCCAGGACGTCTGCGCCGACGCCACCTTCGGCCATGGCGGGCTGGTGCGCGACCCGCTCGCCCTCGGCCTGGTGGTCCGCGCGGTCGAGGGCGGGCTGTCCCAGGCCCCGGGGTCCGCTGACTGCCAGCCCCTGCGCGCCCTCGGCGCGCTGGTGGCACCCTGAGCCGTCGAGCGGCCACCTCGCCGGGCCGCTTCCCGGCCCGGCCGCAGCCACCGCGACACGGATGGAGCAGCCATGACCGAGTCACGCACGATCCTGATCACCGGCGCCACCGACGGCCTCGGCCGCGCCCTGGCGCGGCGGCTCGCCGCCGACGGCGCCACCCTGGTCCTGCACGGCCGGGACCCTGAGCGGCTCGACCGCAGCGCCGACGAGGTCCGCGACGCCCACGGCGTCGAGCGGCCGCGCACCGTCCTTGCCGACCTGGCCGAGCTGGCCCAGGTCCGCCGCCTGGCCGACCAGGTGCGCCAGGCCACCGACCGGCTCGACGTGCTGGTCAGCAACGCCGGCATCGGCTCGGGCGAGCCCGACGGGCGCACCAGGCGGACCAGCGCCGACGGCTACGAGCTGCGCTTCGCCGTGAACTACCTCGCCGGCTTCCTGCTGACCTTGGAGCTGCTGCCGCTGCTGCGCTCCTCGGCCCCGGCCCGCATCGTCAACGTCGCCTCCATCGGGCAGCAGCCGCTCGACTTCGACGACCTGATGCTCGAACGCGGCTACAGCGGTGTCCGCGCCTACCGCCAGAGCAAGCTCGCTCAGATCATGTCCGGCTTCGAGCTGGCCGGCCGCGTCCTGGCTGACAAGGTCACCGTCAACAGCCTGCACCCCGCGACCTACATGCCCACCAAGATGGTCCTGCAAGAGGTCGGCCACGGCGTCGAGAGCATCGAGGACGGCGTCGCCGCCACCCGCCGGCTGGTGAGCGACGAGGACCTGAGCGAGACCACCGGCCGCTTCTTCGACCGCACCAGGGACGCAAGGGCCGACGCCCAGGCCTACGACCCCGCCGCCAGGGCCGAGCTGTGGCGCCGCAGCCTGAAGCTGGTCGACCACCCCGACGAGCTCTGAGCGGTCAGTCCAGCGCGAACGATCCTGTGACGATCTCGCCCGCCGGCTCGTACGTCCCCATCACGACTCCGGTGGTGGAGACCTTGTTGTCGACGAGCTTCAGCCCGGAGGGGATGGTGCCGTCCGAGAGCAGACGTTTGCCCGACCCGATGACCAGGGGGACCACCCACAGGCGGAACTGGTCGACAAGCCTGACCCATATGCTCGTCCCAGTAGTTCACCGACCAGCCACCGTGCGCGAAGCCGCCGCTGTCGTCCTCTCCGGGTCCGCCCGGGGCCTGCACGACCCCGTCGAGGGTCACGAAGGTGCTCACGATCAATTTCCTCATCTCGGTGTCCCTTCGATCGGATCTCCGGCTTGAGTCAAGCCCACCGCAGTACGAGACCGGCCAGCGGAGCAGAGCTCATCGCGGGTGCAGAGGCGGTGAGAGGTTCCGGTCCCGGAGCGTCATTGCCTCACCGGAGGTGCCAGACCGCCACGCCCGGGTCAAGCGCTCCGGCGCGCCGGAGGACCGGCGCTGGACCCGGGTCGCCGGTCATGCGGCCGGTGGGGGGCGCTGGTGGGCGCGGTAGGGGTGGCGGGTGGGCGGGGTGAGGGTGGCCTTGCCGCTGGCGGGGTCGCGGTCGAGGTGCCAGCCGCGCTCGTGGACGGCGCGGTGGTGGACCCGGCACAGCAGGACCAGGTTGTCGAGGCTGGTGGGGCCGCCGTGGAGCCAGTGGTGCAGGTGGTGGGCGTCGGTCCACGGTGGCGGGCGGTCGCAGCCGACCGCGGCGCAGCCGCCGTCGCGCAGCGCCAGGGCGCGGCGCAGGGCGGGGGAGACGACGCGGGTGGCGCGGCCCAGGTCGAGCAGCTCGGCCGGGGCGCCAAGGGGTGGCGGCAGGGTGGCGATGGCGGCGCGGAGCGCCGCGGCGAGCCCGCCGCCGTCGGCCGCGTCGCCGGCGGCGTAGGCGTGGGCGTGGCCGTCGTGCTGGGCGAGGCTGTCGTCGCCGGTGGCGTGGTCGGGGTGGCGGCGGACGATGGCGCGGGTGACGGCCGCGTCGCAGGCCAGCCGCCGGGCGGTCTCGCCGCCCAGCACCGCGCCCCAGCCGCCGGTCCCTCCGACCCCGCCCTGCTGGGCGAGGAGGCTGGCCAGGTCCGCGGTCACCGCCAGCTGCGGCCGCAGCCCGCCGGCGTCGGGCAGGTGGCCGGCCTGCAGGGCGCCGCGGGCCAGCTCGCCGAAGGCGTCGGCGCGGCGCTGCGCCGCGGAGCGGTCGTCGTCCGGCCCCGTGGGCCGGGCGAGGGCGGCGAGGGCGGCCATGGCGGCCTCGCCGGCCTCAGGGTCGAGGAGTCCCTTGACGTCGACCATGCCGTCGAAGGTGGCCGCCAGCCACAGCCCGCGGCGTTCCAGCCGCGCCCGGCCGCGGTCCTCGGACCCCTCGGGGTCAAGGACGCCGCGCAGGTGGTCGGCGACCCGGCGCAGGCGGGCCGGGTCCAGGCGCCGGGCGGCGTCGACCAGGACCGGCTCGGCCTCGGCGACCCTGGCGGGTGGGAGGTCGTGGGTGGCGTCGGCCAGCACCGCCGCGTGGGCGTAGGACGCCTCCCCGTCCGCCAGCGCCCGGGCGGTGGCGCGGAGGGGACCGCGGTGCAGCGCCCGGGCGGTGCGCACGCTCCGGCCGGCCGCGGCAGAGCTCATCCGGGTGGTGGCGCGCAGCCAGCCCGCGGTCGACGGCGCGCAGGCGCCGACCTCGGCGCCGGCGGCGCCGAGGCCGTCGACGGTGGCGAGGCGGCGTAGCCAGTCGGCTTCGAGCTGGTCGACCAGTTGGCGCATGGCCGGGACCTGGGCGGCCAGCAGCGTGCCGCCGAGCTGGTCGAGGTCGTCGGCGGCGAGCCCGGCGATGGCAGCGGCCAGCCGCTCCAACCCTGCGGGCAGCCCGTCCGGCCCCGCGGGTGTCCCGGCGGGGCTGGTTGCTGGTTCGCGCGGCGAACTGGCGTTCGGGTTCATGGCCGGAGGCTACCCGCCCACGCGGCCCCGCCCAGGCCCGCCCAGGGCTTTGTGGACAACCAGCCGCGTCCCCAACTGCCCGAAGCCACCCGCCCCCGAGGGTAGGCAGCATCCCGCCAGCCATCCGGGCGCTTCGCAGCCGGTGCGGACCGGGGGCGCGGGCCAGGTGACCATCACGGCTGGTGCCCGCCGTGCTCCACCCGGCCCCAACCGGGCGCAGGCCTCAGCTGGTCACGTCCTTGGTGGCGAAGTTCGCCCAGGCGGCGCCGAGGAAGACCAGGATGTAGACGCCCTGGATGGCGAAGCCGCGGCTGATGTCGTGCCACAGGATCGGGGTGCGGAACAGGTCGACGAACGCGAGCCAGTAGTGGGTGGGCAGGTAGGGCTTGAGGGACGCGGCCGCGTCCAGCAGGTCGAGCACCTCGGAGGTGACCAGCGCCGCCAGCGCCCCCAGCGCGGCGGCCAGCGGCGAGTCGGTCACGGTCGAGGCGAACAGCCCGATCGCGGCCACGCCGAGCATCGAGAAGGCGACGTAGGCGACGGTCACGGCGGTGCGCCAGGTGGCGTCCTGCGCCGCGATCGTCTGCCCGGAGATCGACGGCAGCGGCTGCACGCCGAACAGCGTCGCCCCGACGGCGAAGGCGATCGCGGCGACCACCAGCACCGCCAGGAACACGAACACCATCGTGACCGCGAGCTTGACCAGCAGCAGCCTGGTCCGCCCCACCGGCCGCACCAGCAGGTAGCGCAAGGTGCCGTTGCTGGCCTCGCCGGCGATCGTGTCGCCGGCCACCACCGCCACCGCCACCGGCAGGAACACCGGCAGCACCAGCGCAAGCGCGGCGGCGGGGAAGAGCGTGCCGTTGTTGAGCACCTGGGAGAGGAACGCCGGCCCCTGGCCCGGCCGCGGGCCGATCCCGGTGACCTTGAGCAGCACCGCCACCAGCGTCGGCAGCCCGGCCAGCAGCGCGATCGTCACCCAGGTGCGCGGGCGGACCACCAGCTGGCGCAGCTCAACCAGGAGCACGGCGCGCCTCCCCGGTCAGCCTCAGGAACACGTCCTCCAGCGTGGGCCGCTCGGCCACCAGCTCGCGCACGGGCACGCCGGCGGCGACCAGCTTCTGGTTGAGCGCCTCGGGCGCCAGGCCGTCGAGGTGGACCAGCAGGGCGTCGGCGCGCCGCTCGTCGATCCGCAGCCCGGGCAGGGTGGCGGCCAGCTCGGCGGCCCTGCCCGGGTCGGGCGTGGCGACCAGGACCCGCCCGGTCGGGGCGAGCAGGTCGGCGACCCGTGCCTGGGCCACCAGCCGGCCCTGGTGCACGATGGCCGCGCGCGAGCAGATCATCTCCACCTCGGCGAGCAGGTGGCTCGAGAGGAACACGGTGACGCCGCCGTCCACCAGCTCGACCAGCAGGTCGCGGATCTCGCGCATGCCCTGCGGGTCGAGCCCGTTGGTGGGCTCGTCGAGCACCAGCAGGCGCGGGGAGCGCAGCAGCGCCGCTGCCAGGCCGAGGCGCTGGCGCATCCCGCTCGAGTACGCCTTGAGCGGCCGCCGGCCCACACTGGCGAGCCCGACCCGTTCGAGCGCCTCGCCGATGCGGCGGCGGCGGTCGTGCCGCGGCCCGCCAGGCCCCGCCTGGTCCAGCGCGGCCAGGTTCGCCCGCCCGGACAGGTGCGGGTAGAAGGCGGGACCCTCGACCAGCGAGCCGACCGATCCGAGGACGGCGCGCGCGGCGCGCGGCATCGGCCGGCCCAGCAGCTCGATCCGCCCGGAGGTGGCGAACACCAGCCCGAGCACCATCCGCACGGTGGTGGTCTTGCCGGAGCCGTTGGGGCCGAGGAAGCCGAACAGGTCCCCCTCGTGCACCTCCAGGTGGAGGTCGTCGACGGCCACCAGGTGGCCGTAGCGTTTGGTCAACCCCTCGGTGACGATCGCGGCCGTCATGGCACCGTCCGCTCCACCACGCCCTCGCGGGCCAGCCTGGTCGCGATCCGTTCGAGCACCTCGGGCGTGACCGTGCCCGCCAGCACGTAGGCGACCCCGCCCGACTCGAACGCCATGCCGTTGAGCAGCGCGGTCCGCGCCAGGCTGGCCGACCCCCACGGCCCGGTCACGTTCGGGACGCGCTGGCGGAAGGCGGCGTCGCGGGGCGAGCGCCACTCGGGCAGGGCGAGCACCGCGACCAGGCCGTAGCCGCGCCCGTAGGTGCCGGCGGCGCTGGCGAGGCTGGCGCGGCGCGGCTCGCCGCCGAGCTCGTCGGGCAGCACGAACCGTGACAGGCGGCCCACCAGCCTGGCCGCGTCCGGCGCCTCGCGGTACTGGACGTCGGCGTCGACGGGAGGCTCGAAGCCGACCACTTGCGAGGGCGGCCGCGTCAGGCGCAGGTCGAGGAAGGCGGTGGTGATCGAGGGGCTGCCGGCGCCGCGGGCGGTGACCTCCACCCGCAGGGGCAGGCCGCTGCGCGGGTCGGCCCAGAGCTCGACGCGGCCGATGGTGGTCTCGGACGTGCGCGGGGTGATGCGCAGGCCGAGCGCGGCGACGCCGGCGACCCGGCGCGGGCCGATCCGGGTCAGCTCGCCGGGCGCCGCGGCTGCGGCGAGCCGCCGTCCAAGCTCCGGAGGGAGCAGGTCGGCCGGGCGCGCGAAGCGCACCGCCGGGTCCCCGACGGTGATCACCGCCCGGCGCCGGCCCGAGTCCCACAGCAGGTCCTGGCCCGACTGGTGGTACAGGTCGCGCTCGCCGCCCACCAGCAGCTCGTCGACCCGCCAGGTGGCCGAGCTCTGCACCCACGCCCGTATCCGGGTGGTCTCGCCGAGCAGCGCCACCGCCTGGCCTGCCTGGGGCACGTCGGGCAGGCCCAGGGTGGCGTGGCTCTGCGCGTATCCCTGGTACGGCACCTCCGCGGAGGCGCGCACCCTGGCCAGCAGCTCCTCCGCCGGGAGCTGCCGCCCGCTGAGGGGCAGGGCCGCCACCGCGGCCGGCATGGCGGCGAGGAGCGCGACCACGCCCACCACCGCACGCCACCGCCACCCGGGTGGAGCCCAGAACCTCACCCCACCACAGTACGACGCCGCCCGCCGCTGCGCGCGGACGGCGGAGCTCGTTCGCGCAGCTCACCGGCACTCCGGGAAGACCGCGCCGCTGCTCAGCCAGGCGCGGCGGGCGCGGGCGATGCAGCGTTACAGCCTCCTTACGGATCCGGCGGCTCGAGGGCGCTGTCACGGCGGAGGGGGTCTGCCTCGTCTCGTGGGGTAGTACCCGGACACGGAGGAACCCAATGGAACGAAACGGAGCTGCACCACTCGAACGGCGCCCAGGCGACCGGTTCGTGCTGGCGGTGACGCTGCTGGCGGGGGTCGTCACGCTGGCGACGGGGCTGTGGGCGTTCCTGGCGCCGCGCTCGTTCGCCGACGCGGTCCGCTTCCCCTACGCCCGCCATTTCGTGCACGACACCGGGGCGTTCCAGATCGGCATCGGCGCCACGCTGCTGCTCGCGCTGGCCTGGCGCGACGGCCTCGCCCTGGCGCTGGCCGGCTTCCTGGTCGGCAACAGCGCGCACGCGCTCAGCCACGTCGCCGACCTGGGGCTGGGTGGCGGTGGCTGGGAGCCGTGGCTACTGGCGGCGGTGTCGGTCGTGGTCCTGGTGGCGCTCGGCCTGCGGCTGCGCGCGATCGACTGGGTGGTCGGCGAGGTGGGCGCCGCCGCGGCGCCGCGGCTGGCGCGCTTCGCCAGGCAGAAGACGGCCGTGCTCACCACCTACCGACGGGACGGCACGCCGGTTCCCACCCCGCTCAGCGTGGTGGTCGACGGCGACCGCCTGCTGATCCGCAGCTACGAGAAGTCGGGGAAGGCGCGCAGGATCCGCAACCGTCCCGAGGTGGAGATCGCGCCGTCCACGGCGCGCGGCAAGCCCACCGGACCGGCCACCCGGGCGACCGCCAGGCTGCTCGACGGCGCGGACTCGCGCCGTGCGGCGCGGCTGCTCGCCCGCAAGTACCCGGGCCTGCACGGCATCGTGGTGCCGTGGGGCCACCGCCTCTCCCGCGCCAAGGTCGGCGCCACCGTCCACTACGAGCTGGTGCCGGTCGAAGGGCCAGCCGCCGGCGGCGGCTCCCGGGTTGCCCGGGGCCGGGAGGCGCTGTCCGGACCGCGGGCGTGAGCCGATACTGAAGGGAGCGACACCGACCGCGGAGCGGAGGCTCCGCCGACCAGAGGGAGCTTCCTTGACGATCCGGTCCTCCTGGCGTCGCGCTGCGGGCCTGCTCGTCGTCGCCACCTTCCTCATGGCGGGAGCGCGGGCGGCGACCTGGGCGTCGCCCCAGGTCGACGCCGCGGCCGACCCGGTGGTCGCCGCGGCCGGTGACATCGCCCCTGACGAGGCGGGCGGGCACCACCAGAAGACCTCCGACCAGGTCCTGGCGATCAACCCCGACGCCGTGCTCGCCCTCGGCGACGACCAGTACCCCGACGGGGCGCTCGAGGACTTCCAGCGCTACTACGACACCACCTGGGGCCGCTCCAAGGACAAGACCAGGCCGACGCCGGGCAACCACGAGTACGAGACCGGCGCTGCCGCCGGCTACTTCGACTACTTCGGCGCGGCGGCCAGGCCGAGCGGCACCAGCTACTACAGCTTCGACCTTGGCGAGTGGCACCTGGTCTCGCTGGACGCCAACATCGGCCACGACGCCGGCTCGCGGCAGGAGCAGTGGCTGCGCGACGACCTCGCCGCCACCACCAAGCGCTGCCTGCTCGCCTACTGGCACCAGCCGCGCTTCTCCTCGGGCATCACCCACGGCAACGACGACTCGGTGGGCCCGTTCTGGAGCGACCTGTACGGCGCCAAGGCGGACCTCGTCCTCAACGGCCACGAGCACCAGTACGAGCGCTTCGGCCAGCAGAACCCCGGCGCCGAGGCCGACCCGCAGGGCATCCGCGAGTTCGTGGTCGGCACCGGCGGCAAGGACCTGTACCCCTTCGGCTCGCCCGACCCCAACAGCGAGTTCCGCGACAACTCGAACTTCGGGGTGCTGCGGCTGACGCTGCACCCGACCAGCTACGACTGGCGCTTCGTCTCCGAGACCGGCGCGGTGGTCGACTCCGGCGGCCCGGTCGACTGCCACTGACCCGCGGCCAGTTCGTGGTGGTCGCCGGGCCCGGCCAGCTCCCCGCCCAGCCGCACCAGCACTGACCGTGGTGCCGGCTCGTCGCCCTATGGGTCGAGGAGCGTCGAGCGGCCTTCGAGCAGGGCGCCGACCTGCTCGGCCTCGGGCGTGCCGACCTGGGTGAACAGGTCGTGGGCGTGCTGCCAGCAGCGCAGGGCCCGCTCGCTGTCGGCGCCGCGCAGCGCGTTGCCAAGGACCACCAGGGTGCGAGCCTCGCCAAGGCGGTGGCAGGTGTCACGGTGCAGGGCCAACGCCTGCCGCGCCTGCTCCGCGGCCTGGCCGTGGTTGCCGGCCTAGCGTCGCGACAGCTCGTCGATCGCGCGGTAGATGCGCTTCTCGGACACCGGCTGGGGGGTTCCGAGCGCCTCGGCGAAGAGGCTGACGCGCAGCTCCTCGATCATCCAGCGGATCCGCTCCAGCGCCTCGGCGTCCACCCCGCCCTGCGGCGGCTCGTCCAGCAGTCGCTCGTAGGCCTGTTGCACCTCGTCGACACGGAGCATCCACTCCCGGTCGCGGGCCGGGCTGGTGGCAAGCTTCTCCAGGCGGAGCTCCGCGGCACGCAGGTAGCGCAGCAGGTCGGGCAACCGCCGCCAGCCGCTGGCGCTGACGAAGCCCGCGTAGACCAGGCCGGCGAGCTGCGCGGAGACGTCGTCGAACACCTCCTGCAGCGGGCCGCCGTCGATGCCCGCCAGCAGCCGCCTGACCCGGTGGGTGGTCTCCAGGATGCGCTGCACCCTGGTGAACACCTCGACCGCGGTGTCGTGGAGCCCGGCACGGACCAGGTCGCGCAGCCGCTCGAAGCCGTCGGAGTCCCAGGCCGGCCCGCCGGCGTCGGCGATCAGCTTGTCGGCGGCGCAGGCGACGCAGTCGTCCAGCAGCTCCGCCATGCTCCCGTTCGGGTTCTGGCTCAGCGCCAGCCGGGCCTTGCCGCTGAGCCGCTGCCGCAGTGCCCGCAGCGGGGACGGGACCGTCTCGAGCAGCAGCCGGCGGGTGCCCCGCCACATGGCGCGCTGCTGCTCCGCCTCGCTCTCCAGCATGCGGATGGCGACGCCGTCGCCCTCTTCCACCAGGGCCGGGTAGGCGGTCACCTGGTAGCCGCCGCTTGGACCTTCCAAGGTGCGTGGCAGGCTGCCGAAGTCCCAGGCACGCAGCCCGTGCCGCTCGACCGCGCCGGCCTGGGCGGAGAGCGTGCTGCGCAGCGCCGGCGCCAGCCGCACCTTGAGCGCCTCCAGGTCCTTGTCCTGGCCCACCGTGCGGCCGTCCTCGCCGAGCACCCGGAAGGTGACGCGGAGGTGGTCGGGCACCCGGTCGGGCTGCCAGGCGTCGCGTGGCACCGCCACGCCCATGCGGCCCAGCTCCCGTCCCAGCGCGTCGAGCAGGGGCGCCTGCAGCGGCACGAGCTGCCGCAGGACCTCCCTGGCGCTGTCGCGCAGCGGCACCAGGTTGCGGCGCAGCGGCTTGGGCAGCGTCCTGAGCAGGGCGGCCACCAGCTCCTCGCGGAAGCCGGGGACCTGCCAGTCGAAGCCGTCGCCGTCGACCTGGTTGAGCACGGGCAGCGGGATGTTCACGGTCACGCCGTCGGCGTCCTCGCCCGGCTCGAACTGGTAGGTCAGCCGCAGGTCCAGCTCGCCCTGCCGCCAGCTGTCCGGGTAGTCGAGCGGGCTGACCTCCCCGGCGCGCTGGTCGACCAGCATCGCCGGGGAGAAGTCGAGCAGGTCGGGCCTGCTCCCGCTGGCCCGCTTCCACCAGGCGTCGAAGTGGCGGGCGGAGACCACCTCGGCCGGGACGCGCTGGTCGTAGAAGTCGAACAGCGCCTGGTCGTCGACCAGGATGTCGCGCCGGCGCGACCGCTCCTCGAGGTCGGCCACGTCCTCGAGCAGCTTGCGGTTGGCGGCGAAGAAGGCGTGGTGGGTGTCCCAGTCGCCGGCGACGAGCGCCTCGCGGATGAACAGCTCGCGGGACAGCTCCGGGTCGATGCGGCCGTAGCCCACCTTGCGCCGCGCCACGATCGGCACCCCGTAGAGGGTCACCCGCTCGTAGGCCACCACCGCGCCCCGGTCGCGCTCCCAGTGTGGCTCGCTGTGGCTCCGCTTGACCAGGTGCGCGGCCAGCGGCTCGATCCACTCCGGCTCGATGCGCGCGACGATGCGCCCCCACAGGCGCGAGGTCTCGACCAGCTCGGCGGCCATCACCCAGCGCGGCGGCTTCTTGAACAGGGCCGAGCCGGGGAAGACGGCGAAGCGGGCGCCGCGCGCGCCGAGGTACTCCTGCTTCTCCGGGTCCTTGAGGCCGACGTGGGAGAGCAGGCCAGCCAGCAGCGACAGGTGGACGGCGTGGGGATCGGCTGGCTCGCGGTTCAGGGTGATGCCGAGCGGCTTGACCGTCTGCCGCAACTGGCCGTAGATGTCCTGCCACTCGCGGATGCGCAGGTAGTTGAGGAACTCCGTCCTGCACAACTTGCGGAACTGGCTCGACGACAGCGCCTTCTGCCGCTCGCGCAGGTACTGCCACAGGTTGAGGTAGGCGAGGAAGTCCGAGCCGGGGTCGGCGAAGCGGCGGTGCTGCTGGTCGGCCGCCTCCTGCCGGTCGCTGGGCCGCTCGCGCGGGTCCTGGATCGAGAGCGCCGCCGCGACCACCATGACCTCCCGCACGCAGTCGTTGCGGCCGGCCTCCAGCACCATCCGCGCCAGCCGCGGGTCGAGCGGCAGCTGCGCCAGCTTGCGGCCCAGCGGCGTCAGCCGCCCACGCGCGGCCTTCCCGGCGGCTTCGAGCGCGCCCAGCTCCTCGAGCAGCTGCACGCCGGCCTTGACGTCGCGCCGGTCCGGCGGGTCGACGAACGGGAAGGCGGGAATCTCGCCGAGGCCCAGCGCGGTCATCTGCAGGATCACCGAGGCCAGGTTGGTCCGCAGGATCTCCGGCTCGGTGAACTCCGGGCGCGAGGCGAAGTCCTCCTCGGAGTAGAGGCGGATGCAGATCCCCGCCGACACTCGGCCGCAGCGGCCCTTGCGCTGGTTGGCGGAGGCCTGCGAGATCGGCTCGATCGGCAGGCGCTGCACCTTGGTGCGGTGGCTGTAGCGGGAGATGCGCGCGGTCCCCGGGTCGACCACGTACCTGATGCCCGGCACCGTCAGCGAGGTCTCCGCCACGTTGGTGGCGAGCACCACCCTGCGGCCGCTGTGCGGCTTGAAGACCCGGTGCTGCTCGGCGGCTGACAGCCGCGCGTAGAGCGGCAGGATCTCGGTCGCCGTGCGCACCTGCCGGCGCAGCGCGTCGGCGGTGTCGCGGATCTCCCGCTCGCCGCTGAGGAAGACCAGGACGTCGCCGGGCCCCTCGGCGCACAGCTCGTCGACGGCGTCGCAGACCGCCTGCGTCTGGTCGCGGTCGGCGTCGCCGGCGTCGGCCACGATCGGCCGGTAGCGCACCTCCACCGGATAGGTCCGCCCGGAGACCTCGACCACCGGCGCGCCGCCGAAGTGGCGGGAGAAGCGCTCCGGGTCGATCGTGGCCGAGGTGATGACCACCTTCAGGTCTCCTCGGCGCGGCAGCAGCCGCTTGAGGTAGCCGAGGATGAAGTCGACGTTCAGGTTGCGCTCGTGCGCCTCGTCGACGATCAGCGTGTCGTAGCGGCGCAGCATGCGGTCGCGCTGCAGCTCCGCCAGCAGGATGCCGTCGGTCATCAGCTTGACCAGTGTGCCGTCGCCCACCTGGTCGCTGAAGCGCACCTGGTAGCCGACCGCGCCGCCGAGCGGCGTGCGCAGCTCCTCGGCGATGCGCTCGGCCACCGTGCGCGCCGCCAGCCGGCGCGGCTGGGTGTGCCCGATCATGCCGCGCACGCCGCGCCCGAGCTCGAGGCAGATCTTGGGGAGCTGCGTGGTCTTCCCCGAGCCGGTCTCGCCGGCGACGACCACCACCTGGTGGTCACGGATGGCGGCGAGGATCTCGTCCTTCTTCTGGCTGACCGGCAGCGCCGGCGGGTAGCTGACCTCTGGCAGGTTGGCGCGTCGCGCGGCGACGCGCCGGTCGGCGCTGGCTGGCGTTGGCATGCTGCCGCAGAGGATAGGGGAGGTCGCACCTGGCTTCGTTGACAGGTGCGGTGCAATCTTCCAGAGCATCTCCAGCGACAGGAAGGAGTCAGCCGTGCAACAGCCCACCTACCCCATCCGCCTCTCGGTGGACTACCCCGACCGGGACCTCGACCGGACCACCACCCTGCTGCGCATCTTCGTCGCCATCCCGATCCTGGTCGTGCTCGGCTGCGTCTCCGGCTCGACCTGGCAGTTCTCGTCGGGCAACGGGACGACCAAGGCCGTGGCCGGGGCGGGCGGCCTGCTGTTCCTCGGTCCGCTGCTGATGATCGTCTTCCGCCAGAAGTACCCGCGCTGGTGGTTCGACTGGAACCTCGAGCTGCAGCGGTTCAGCACCCGGGTGGGCGCCTACCTGGCGCTGATGGACGACCGCTACCCGGCCACCGACGACCAGCAGTCGGTCCACCTCGACTACGACTACCCGGACGTGCCGCGCCAGCTGAACCGCTGGCTGCCGCTGGTCAAGTGGCTGCTGGCGATCCCGCACTACGTCGTGCTGGTCGTGCTGAACATCGCCGCGATCGTGACCGTGATCGTCGTCTGGTTCACGATCCTGTTCACCGGGCGCTACCCGCGCGGCGCGTTCGACTTCGTCGAGGGGGTCATCCGCTGGAACAACCGCGTGGCCGGCTACGCGTTCACGCTCGTCACCGACGAGTACCCGCCCTTCCGGCTGGCGGCCTGACGGCCTCGACGCGGTGCCGAGACGGCACCGGGAGGATTGGCCGCCCGGTGCCGTCCCCAGTCCGATCGTCGCCCTTGGGTACGAAGCGAGCGCGTTCTACGGTACGGTCAAGCGGGGCGAGTCGGCGTCCCCTCGGTGGGGCCGGCAGGAGCGGATGGGGAGGCGGGCGTGCCGATATTCCGAGAACGGCGAGACCGGCGCTTGAGCGAGGCGGCGCACAACGCCGGCGTCGAGCGGGACCTTATCGAGGTGGTCGCCGAGCTGTTCGGCGAGGGCAGGACCCCGTCGCGGGAGGAGCGCGAGCTCACCGGCAAGCGGCTGCGCAAGCTCCTGTTCGGCAACAAGCAGCTCAACCCGGCCGAGCGCATGGGCATCGAGGGCCGCGTCTGGCGGCACTTCCGCAACGACAGCCCCGAGCGCGCCTACCTCAACGAGATCGGCTTCCTGAGCTGGAACTGAGGGCGACCCCGCGCCTGGGCGGCACGGGGTCGCGCGTCGTGGCCGTGGCTCAGCCGCAGCTCTCGAGGACGGTCATGTACCAGCCGACACGGTCGGCGGGGGCGACGGTGAAGATGGCGGGACTGCCCTTGCCAGGCTTGTGCATCGCAGCCGGGTAGTCGTGGCTGAAGGTGCAGTCGTAGTCACCGCGGGCGCTGTTGGCCTTGCAGCCGACCAGCCGCAGGTTGACCGCGTACGGACGCATGCCCAGCAGCTCGGCCCGTCCCTGCGGCGTGGTCACGTGCTTGAGCGCGACCAGGTCGATGCGGTTGTACGCCGCCGCCAGGTAGCGCATCGCGCCCTGCGGCGTGGCGAAGTGCGGCACCGAGGGCGTCGCGGGCAGGGTCGCGGCTGGCCGCTCCTTGCTGCTGGTGACCTGGCGAGCGCGGCTGGTCGGAGGCGATAACGCCAGCGGCTGACCGCGGCTGTTGCCTGGCTGGACGGCGGGCCGCAGCGCGCCGGCGCCGCTGGTGGTCGGGGCGGCGGCCGGCGCGGACGCTGGCCGCGGGTCGCCCTGGCTGCCACATCCGGCGAGGACGGCGACGGCGGCGGTCAGGAGCAGAGCGGCACGGAGCTGGGTTGTGCGCATGAGGTTCTCCCCTCGAAGCGGATTGCGCGACCTCTAGAGCGTCCGCTCCGCCGGTCACACCGGACGCGCGGTAGCGTCACGGTGTCGCCCGGAAGCGTCACGATCCGGCCACTGCCGACAGGGGACCCGAGCGGCCGCGCTCGGTGGGACCTGGCGCCGCCGGTCACGCTGCCCACGGCACCCCTTGGCCGCTGTCGAGACGATCCGTATCGTCAGAGGTGTGACCCGACAGGACCCCACCGGGATGCCGGCCGCGGCCGATGATGGCGCCATGACCACGGCCCGTCCCGCCGCCGGCGGTGGCCGCTGGGTGCGCGTCCCCCCGGAGCGGCTGGAGCGCTGGCTGGACGGGTTCGCCGGCAGGCACGGGCCGCTGCGCTGGGACGCCGCCACCGAGCAGGTGACGGTCACGGCGGCGGACGGGGCGGTGGCCGAGCTCCGGGTGCCGTTCCCGCCGCTGGCGGTGAGCGGGCAGGCGCCGTTCGGCGGGCTGGTCGAGCACGCCCGCGCCGAGCGGGTGGTCGGGGTGGTGCTGGTGCGCCTCGGCGGCTTCGCCGTCGGCGTCTTCGAGGGGGAGCGGTTGCGCGCGAGCAAGTGCGGGTCACGCCCGGTGCACGGCCGCGCGGCGGCGGGCGGGCGCTCGCAGCGGCGCTTCGCGCGCCGCCGCGAGGGCCAGGCCAGGGTGGCGCTGGCGGCCGCGGCCGACGCCGCCGCCGCCGTGCTGCTGCCCGTTGCCGCGGAGCTGGGGGCCGTGGTCGGCGGCGGCGACCGGCGCGCGCTGGCCTCGGTGCTCGCCGACCGCCGGCTCGCGCCGCTGCGTGCCCTGCTGGCCGGCGACGTCCTGGACGTGCCCGAGCCGCGCCGGGCGGTGTTGGAGTCGGCCCCGGCACTGTTCCGCGCCGTGCGCGTGCGCCTGCCGGCGCGGGAGCCCGCCTGACCGGCCCGAGAGGTCAGCCGTGACGGGACCGCGACCAGGTCTCGGCGAAGCTGCTGGTGCCGTCGTCGCGGGGAACCCAGGTCGCCTCGGTCCGCTCCAGCCCGTGACGGCCGAGCAGGTCGAGCTCGTCACGCGTCACCGGGGCGGGCATGCCGAGGCTCTGGGGAGGGATCCGCGGCCCTCCGACCCCGGCGAGGAACACCGTGCCCCCCGGGGCGACCAGGGCGGCGAGCGAGGCCAACGCCCGCGGCCGCACCGACCGGGTCAGGGACTGGAGGTTGCGGACCTCGACGACCAGGGAGAACGCCGCCCGCCAGGCGGAAGGCGGCAGCAGGAGGTCGGCGACCAGGTAGGTGATCTGGCTCCCGGGGAAGCGGCCCCTGGCCGACTGGATCGCGGAGCGCGAGACGTCGAAGGCGACCACCTCCCAGCCGAGCCCGGCGAGGAGCACCGCGTCGTCTCCGAGGCCGCAGCCCACCACCAGTGCCCACCCACCGGCGGGCCGGTCGCGCGCCCACTCGACCAGGCGCTGGTCCGGGGAGAGCGTCGCCCACGGGGTTCGCCCGGTCGCGTAGGCGCGCTCGAACCACCCTGCCACGCTGCTCGGATCGCTCACCCCGACTCCTCAGGCTCGGCTCTCGGTCCGCTTGCCCGCCGAGCGTAGGAAGGCTAGCCTCCGCGACACAAGTAGTTAGGCAAACAGCGAATCAGACATGACTATCCGCTTCCTGCTGCCGGAGGACGCGAGCGAGCGTGTGGCGTTCGTGTACTCCCCACTGCTCGAGGCCGTGCTCAGCCTGCACGTCCTCGACGAGCCCAAGCACCACCCCTACCAGCACGGCTGGGTCCGCCGAGCGCGCTCGCTGCCGCCGGGCCTCAAGGCTGAGATCAGGGCGCTCGGGCTGCTGTGCCGCTCGCCCCTGCCCGGCTTCCTGCTCCCGACGTCGGCCGGCGAGCTCGCCGGCTTCTCCGGCGAGCTCGCCGCCATGGGCGAGCTGCCCGACGAGGTGGTCGCCACCGAGCTCAGGCACATCCTCGACTGCCATACGCGGGAGCCGAAACCGTCCCCCGGGAACCCGAACGGGCCGCGCGAGCCCGGCCGGCGCCGGACGATCCCCCGCACGACCGAGCAGCAACCGGTGGACCCCGACGTGGCCAGCCTGATCCTCGACGATCCGCCAGGGCTCATCGAGCGCCTCCAGGCGCTGTTGCGCTGGTACTGGGAGGAGAGCTTCGCCGAGGAATGGGCGCGCCTGGAGCCGATGCTCGCCGAGGGCGTCGAGGAGGCCGGTCGCACCATCGCCGGCCGCGGCCTCTACGCCTTCTTCGACACGCTGCGGCCCAAGGTCCTGACCGACCGGGCGGAACGGATGGTCTGGCTGGAGCGGCCCCACGACCACGAGGTCGTGGTCCCGGAGGGTGCCCACCTGGTGCTCGCCCCCAGCGTGTACGCCTGGCCTCACGTCCCGGTCAACTGTGACCCGCCGTGGCCGCCCCAACTGGTGTACCCCGCTCCCCAGATCGCCAGGGAGGACCTGCCACGGATCCCACCCGACGACCTGGTGCGGGTCCTACGGGCGCTGGGGGACGACACCCGGCTGCGGACGCTCAGGCTGGTGGCGGAGCGGCCGCGCTCCACCCAGGAGCTGGCGCAGCTCGTCCACCTGAGCGAGGCGGCGACCTCCAAGCACCTGCGGACGCTGGCCGACGCCGGACTCGTCCGCGGCCGGCGGGAGGGGTTCTACGTCCTCTACGGCCTGGCGGACGAGCGGCTCCGCTCGGTCGGCGCGGCGATCGCCGCCTTCCTCCACGACCACCGCGAACCGTAGACAGCGCCCATCCGATTCGCTATCTGACGAACTCTTTGTCTACGCGCTCTGGCGGGTCGTACGGTAGGCCAAGCCGGGCAGTACCGGACATGCGCGACGGGTCGGTCTTGGATCCCCCGGGCTCGCCGCGCCGGGTTCGTCGAAGGAGGAGACATGCGTCGCTTGAAGGTTCGCGCCCGTGCCGGGCTGCTCACCCTGGTCGGGCTGGCCGCCCTCGTCCTGGCCGCCGGCGCCGCGCTGATCGGACCGCACTAGGTGCCCTCGCGCGGGCCCGCCACCGGAGCGGGTCCGCGCTCCCTGCCATGCTGCTGCCGCTCGCTGCCGTCCTCGGGCTGGTCGCCGGCCTGCTGACCGGTGGCCGCCTCTCCAACCTGCTCGCCCGCCGGCTGCGCCTGCCCCTGGTCGCCGTGGTCGCGCTGCTGGTCAGGGCGCTCGGCCCCCACCTGTTCCTGGCGCGGTGGCCTCTGACCCCGTGGCTGTTCAGCGCCTCGCTGGCCGTGCTGGTCGCCTGGACGTGGTGGCAGCGGCACCAGTTCCTCGGCATCTGGCTGGTCGCCGCCGGCTCCTCGATGAACCTCCTGGTGGTGGTCGCCAACGGCGGTCGCATGCCGGTGCCGGTGTCACTTGCCCACCTGGGGCCGAGGAACCTGCTGCGCGACGGCGTCCTCGGCCAGTACGCGCTGCTCGGCCCGGCCACGCGCCTTGGGTGGCTGGCCGACACCGTGCACCCGTCCGGGATCGCCGGCAGGGTGTTCGCGCAGGCCTACAGCCCGGGCGACCTGGTGGTGGCCGCCGGCTTGTTCGCGACCCTGCTGCTGGCCACGCGCCCTCTGGCCGAGGTGCCGATGGCGGCAACCCGGCCGGGCCGCCGGGCGGGACGTCCCGCCCGGCGGCCCGGCCGGCGGCGCGGCTCAGGTGGTGGCGAGCGCGTCCGGCGCCGGCCGCCGCCTCGGCTGGCGCGCGGCGAGCCGACTGGCGACGTGCTCGGCGTCGCGCCCGACCCCGCCGACGAACGAGGAGGTCAGCGCGTACTGGAAGAGCTGCCCGACGAAGTAGAGGCCGGGCTCGCCGGAGACCACCCCGCGCTCCTGCAGCGGCCGGCCGTCGTCGCCGAGGACCGGCAGGTCGATCCAGCCGAGGTCTGGCCGGAACCCGGTGCACCAGACCACGTTCGCCACCTCGAGGACGCGCCCGTCCGCCAGCAGCGGGGCGCCGTCCCGGACGCCGGCCATCCTCGGCACCCGCTCGATCCCGGCGGCGGCGATGTCCTGCGGCTTGACCCGGATCAGCGGCCCGCCGTGGGACAGGACCTTCGGCCGCAGCTTGCGGCCTGGTCGGGTCCGCACGCTCAGCACGTGCGTCCCGACGAAGAAGAGCAGGGGAGCGAGCAGGCGCCCGCGCCAGCTCCCGATGCGGACCGGGACCTTGCCGACGTCCCTGCCGGACAGCCAGGTCCGGTGCTCGCGGGAGACCTCCAGGCCGATGTCGGCCCCGGAGTTGCCGGCGCCGACCACCAGCACGGCGCCCTCGCGGAGCTGCGACGGGTTGCGGTACTGGCTGGAGTGGAGCTGCACGATGGCGGGGTCGAGCTCGGCCGCGAACGCCGGGACGCTCGGGATCCCATACGTGCCAGAGGCGACCACCACGCTGTCGGCCTCGAAGCGGTGCTCCCCGGCGCTGACCACGTAGCGGTCGCCCTCGCGGGAGAGCCGCTCCACGCGGACGCCGCCGCGCACCGGCAGCTCGAACCGCGCCGCGTAGGCCTCGAGGTAGTCGGCCATCTCGTCCCTGGCAGGGAACGACCAGGCGGGCGCCGGGAACGGCCAGCGGTGCTGTCCATGCCGGCGAGGTCGCCCATACGCCGGCGAATCTCCCCGGTCTCGTAGAACGCCCTGCCCGCGGCCGCCGGGTGGAAGGTCAGCTCCTGGCAGGCGCGCGTCGCCTCGGCCTCGGCCTCCGACCACGCCCCGAGGAGGAGCGCGACCTCGCTGCGGTTGACGCGGCAGAAGCCCGGATACGGGGACTCCGGGGAGAGGCCCTCGTACCAGGCCCTCGCCGCCTCGCTCCATTCGCCCGCCCGCCCGAGGTCACCGACCTCGAGGCAGGCGGCCATGACGTTGCAGTAGATCGCGCCGGTGAAGTAGCGGCTCAGCTCCCCGGCGACCACCGAGGTCATCGCCTCGTCGAGCAGCGCCATGCCCTCGGCGACCCTGCCGGCGGCCACCAGCGCCAGCCCCTGGGCATGGATCCCCATCGCGACCAGGTCGCGGTCGCCGAACCGCTGCCCGATCGCGATCGCCCGCTCGGTGAGCGGCAGCGCCGCCTCCAGCTCGCCGCGGCGGTGCGCGACGAAGGCCTCGCACAGGGCCAGGTGGCCGTGCTGGAGGCACTCCGGCCGGTCGCGGAGGTGGCGTTGCGCCCGCATCAGCCAGCCCGCGCCGGCTGCCACCTCACCACGCCAGAAGCGGTCGATGCACAGGCGCCCCGCCACCATCGCCGCCGCCGGGTCGTCGCCCGCGTCCGCGTAGCCGGCGTAGGCACGCTGCCGCGCCGCGAACGACTCGTCCATGCGGCACAGCCACCAGGCGGCGTCGGCGAGGCCCTCCAGGTCGCGAGGCGACAGGCCGGCAGGGTCGAGCGCCCGCAGCCGCTGGTACGCCTCTGCCCAGGACTCCCGCGCGACGGCGTCCCTGGCCTCGGCGATCAGCTCGGCCACCCCTGCCTCCTCCCCTACGAGCGCCACGGCGGCTCCAGCTTTGGGCCTGCGGCGCCCGGCCAGGCGCGACCCCGCCGACCAGCTGGGGTCAGGTGCGGGAGGCTCGGCTCACAGTTGGTAGGGGCCGAACCTGGCCCAGGCCACCACCACGGCGAGCAGCAGCAGCACGGCGTTGATGCCGATCATCTGCAGCTCGCCACGGCGCCGGTGGGTGAGCGCGGCGAGGACCATCTGCAGGGCGAGGCCGACCGCAGCCAGCGGGACCAGCACGGTGGCCACGCCGGTGACCGCGGGCAGCAGGAGCCCGATGCCCGCGAGGAGCTCCAGCGCGCCGATGAGCTTCACGGTGTTGTCGGAGAAGTCCTCGACCCAGCCCATGTTGGTGGCCAGCTTGTTGCGCGGCTGGCTGATCTTCATCACGCCCGCCGCCAGGAAGGCGAGGGCCAGCAGCACCTGCAGGATCCAGACGAGCACGTTCATGGAAGCTCCTCTCCTCGAAGCGGAGATAGCCCTCCGATCTCAGCGTCAACCTAGCACAAGACGGAGGATAGCCTCCGTATTCCCGGTACACAGGTGGCATCGAGTAGCTGGCCCGGGTCGCGTTGTACCCTGGCTCGGCCCGCTCGTGCGTGAAGACGCAGCTCGGAGGCTCCATGGACGACCGCCCGCAGCACGAGGTCCAGACCGTGCTCGGCCCGGTCGCGGCGGAGCTGCTCGGGCCCACCGACGCCCACGAGCACCTCTTCCTCGACACGCCGGCGCTACCGGGCGAGGCGTTCACCGAGCTCGAGCCGATGGTGGCCGAGGCGTCGGCGCTGCGCGAGGCCGGTGCGCGCGCCGTCGCCGACCTCACCCCGATCGGCTGTGGCCGCGACCCCCGGCGGCTCGTGCAGCTCGCCGAGCGGACCGGGCTGCACCTGATCGCCGCCACTGGCTTCCACCGCGACGCCCACTATCCGGCGGGCCACTGGGTCCACGCCGAGCCGGAAGACGTGCTCGCCGAGCTGCTGGTCACCGACCTCACCGAGGGGATGGACGAGCGCGACTGGCAGGGGCCGCTGCCGCGGCGTTCGGCGGCCCGGGCGGGTGTGGTCAAGCTCGGCGCCTCGTACCAACGGCTGACGCCCTCCGAGCGGCGACGGCTCGCCGCCGGCGCCCAGGCCGCGGTGCGCACCGGCGCACCGGTCGCGGTGCACTGCGAGACGGGCACCTTCGCCCATGAGCTGCTCGACCTGCTGGCTGAGGACGACCTGCCGGCGCGGCGGGTGGCCCTGGCGCACATGGACCGCAACCCGGACCCTGGCCTGCACGCCGAGCTCGCCGAGCGCGGCGCGTTCCTGATGTACGACGGCGCCGGCAAGGTCAAGCACCACCCGGACTCGCTGCTGATCGACCTGGTCGCGTGGATGGCCGAGGCGGGGCACGCCGCCAGCGTGCTGCTCGGCGGCGACGTCGGTCGTCGCGGCGAGCTGCGCGCCCACGGCGGCGGGCCGGGCATTGCGCACCTGTTCGCGGTGCTGGTCCCGCGGCTGCGCAAGGCGCTCGGTGCAGAGCTGGTCGTGCAGGTCACGATCGACAACCCGGCGCGCGCGTTCGCCTTCGAGCCGGCGACCGGCCCCGAGTCAGGGCGGCCCGCCCCCGCGCCGGGCGAGCCGGCGCCGGCCTCGGGCGCGTCCCCTGGGGCGGACCCGTGAGCGACGGCGGCTACGACGTGGTGGTGGTCGGCGCCGGCTCGGCGGGCGCGACCGCGGCGATCGCCGCGGGCCGTGGTGGCGCCCGCACCCTGCTGGTGGAGCGCATGGGCTTCCTCGGCGGCATCTCCACCGCCGTGCTCGACACCTTCTACGCGTTCTACACCCCGGGGACGGCGCCGCGGCGGGTGGTCGGCGGCATCGCCTGGGAGGTGGCCGGCCGGCTGACCGAGGACGGCGCCGCCTTCGAGCGGCCCAACACCTACGGGGCGGGGACCGGCATCACCTACGACCCCGAGGTGCTCAAGCGCCTCTGGGAGGCGCTGGCGCTGGAGGCTGGCGTGGAGGTGCTGCTGCACACCTGGGTCACCGGCGTCGAGCTGGACGGCGACCGCCGGGTGCGCGCCCTGACCCTGTTCAACAAGGGCGGCGCCGGCCGGGTCGAGGCCGCCGTGGTGGTGGACGCGTCCGGCGACGCCGACGTGGCCGCCTGGGCCGGCGTGCCCTTCGACGACCCGGCGGCCAACGGGCAGATCCAGTCGCTGTCCACCGTCTTCCGGCTGGCCGGCGTCGACGTCGAGCGGGCCGAGGCGTTCGGCAAGGCCGCCATGTGGGCGCGCATGCGCGAGGCGGGGGAGTCGGGCGCCTACCGGCTGCCACGCATCGAGGGGAGCTGGCACCGCACGCCCCAGCACGGCGTGGTGATGGCGCTGATGACCAGGGTGCCGCGGGTGGACGCCACCGACCCGCGGCAGCTCACCCGCGCCGAGATCGAGGGCCGCAGGCAGGCGTGGGAGTACGCGCGCTTCCTGCGCGAACAGGTGCCCGGCTTCGAGCGGGCGGTGATGGTCTCGACCAGCCCGGCGATCGGCGTCCGGGAGAGCCGGCGGGTGCACGGCCGCTACCGGCTCGACGCCGACGACGTCCTCGGCGGCCGCCGCTTCGACGACGAGGTCGCGCTGTGCGGCGCCCCCATCGAGGACCACCACGCCGGCGCCGACACCCGCTGGAGCTACGTCCCGGACGGCGGCGTCTACGGCATCCCCTACCGCTGCCTGCTGCCCCGGGAGGTCGAGGGCCTGCTGGTGGCCGGGCGCTGCTTCTCCGCCACCCACGACGCGCACGCCAGCGCCCGCTCGATGGGTACCTGCATGAGCATGGGCCAGGCGGCGGGCACCGCCGCGGCCCTGGCCGCCGCGGCCGGCTGCGTGCCCAGTGACCTGCCCGCCGCCCGGCTGCGCGCCCAGCTCGCCCGCGACGGGGTCCTGCTGGAGCCCGTGCCGCCGGCCGGGCGAGGGGCGGCCTCGTGACCGCGGAGCCGCCCCTGCGCGTGCTGGTCGCCGGTGCCGGCGGCGGCATCGGCGGCGCCTGCGTCGAGGCGCTGGGTCAAGCCGGCCACCAGGTCGTCGGCGTCGACCGCGACGCCGACGCGCACGCGGTCGACGTCACCCAGCCGGGCGGCGCCGAGCGGGCGGTGGAGCTCGCCGCGACGACCCTCGGCGGCATCGACGGGATCGTGCACGCGGTGGGGATGAGCGGGCGCCGGCTCGGTGACGGTCCGGTCACGCACTGCGCCGACGGCGCCTGGGCCGAGGTCATGCGCGTCAACCTGGAGTCGGCCTTCCGCCTGATGCGCGCCGGCCTCCCCGCGCTCGCCAGCGGCGGCTCCTTCGTGACCGTCGGCTCGGTGCTCGGCCAGTCCGCCGACCGCGACTTCATGACCGCCGCCTACGCGGCCAGCAAGGGCGCGCTGGCGAGCCTGACCCGCGTCGCCGCCATGGAGGTCGCCGCGCGGGGCGTGCGCGTCAACCTGGTCGCCGCCGGCCTGGTCGACACCCCGATGGCCAGCCGCGCCCTGGGAGACGAGCGCATCGCCGGCCGCCTACCCGAGCTGCAGCCCCTCGGCTCCCGCGCCGTCAGCGCCGCCGAGGTCGCCGCGGCCGTAGCCTGGCTGCTCTCCCCGGCCTCTGCCCGCACCACCGGCGCCAGCCTCCCTGTGGACGGCGGCTGGTCGCTGCGCTGACACTCGGCAGGTTTGGGCAACCCGGGACCGGCAGCTTGCCGGTGACCTGACGACGGCAGCACACTCAGCCACATGAAGACGATGATCGACGTGGACGACGAGGCTTTGGCACTGGCCGCGACGGAGTTGGGCACGAAGACCAAGCAGGACACCGTCAACGCCGCGCTCAACTTTGTCGCCGACCGGCGCCGCCGAAACGAGCAGCTTCTCGATGACCCGTTCGCGCTCGGCGTCGGGCCAGACATCACCGACCCGGAGGTCATGCG
>WNFZ01000379.1_pt1 | contig 56482 bp, 79 predicted proteins | sample 5400081 | NCBI WGS metagenome assembly WNFZ01 (sample SAMN13153365, study PRJNA577476) | soil metagenome | isolation source: 80 cm soil or saprolite under grassland replicate 1 | place: USA:California | collected 2016-06-15
TCAGCACCCCCGCAGCCGTCCGTTGAGCAGCCTCACGTATCTCTGCCGCCTCAACCTTCACCTTGTCCAGCACTCTCGCCCTGACAGCAGCCAGCGCCCGATTCGTGCCCACAGCCTGTACCGCATTAAGCTGATATAGCACATCCCCCACAGCCAGATACCCACCATGCAGCATCTGCTGTACCTCTGTCGCAGCCTCCGGCTCACTAGCCCTGAGCACCATCAACGTAGCCTGTGCTATGGCATTCGACCACGCGCTCAGCGGAATCCTCCCACGACTTCTGGTGATCGTTTGCTCTAAGCCGTAGTAACTACGTTTGGTATAGCGATCCAGCAGCTTCAGCCAGTTCTTATCAAGCTGCTCCAGCACCTGTATACAGGTTGGCAAGTCATGGTTGCTGCCAATCACCGCCCTGCCTTCTCGCTCATTCCACGTCACCTTCACTCTCACAAGCTGCTGGTTGTGAGCCAGCACCTGCACCTGAGCAGCCGTGTCAGGCTGTGCTGGGGTGCCAACCGGTGGGGTGCTAACCAGAGTCTCTGCTTCTGGCGTCGTCATACCTACCGGCACTGTTCCTTCTGTCTCTGCCATCTCTTTCCTCCCCTCTCCTCTCTTCTGTGTAGCTGGGGTCACAGCCTCCGCTGCAACCCCAGGTTGTGCTACAGCCAGCTACAGCCCTGCAGCCCTGCTGTCCTTAGCCACGATCTCCACTTTTCCAATCTGCGGGTCGCCATCCAGCGCCGCACCCACAGCATCCCTGCTGATCTTCTTGCCGTCCACGTACACCGTAAACCGTCTCACGCCGTACTGCTGGGCCTGCTGCTGCACAAACTCTCCCAGCTTCCTCCCTCTGCAGCTCACCGTGCCTCTTGGCGTGCCATTGACGATCACAGCCACCTGACCAGCAGGCAGCCGGGTCGCCTCCTCCTGCGCCTCAAACGTCTCATCCGGTACACGCAACGGATCAGGACGCGGAAGCGTTGCTGCAGCCGTAGCCGCCACCCCTGGCCTATGTGTGCTGCTTCGTGCTGCCGTCTTCTTTGCCGCCTTCTTCTTCACTACCATCGCATCTTCCTCCTAGCTCTGGTGATATGCTCACCCCAGCGTGTTTTGCTAACTCTCAGCAGTGGCAATCGCCGCCACCCTCACCTACAGGACGTGAACCTGGTTAGCTATCGTAGGCACTCAGACGGCAGACAGCCTCTGTAAAGCTGGGCTGTCCACCGTCCGTCCCCTGCTACCGTGGGGTCTGTGGGGAGGAAACAGTAGCAGAGGGAACTCTTACCTAATCTCTCCCCCTAGCCCCCTCCCCCCTACAAACATCGCCAGAAACCAATTGAGAGTCTCTGTCACACTAACCACCCTAGCCGTAAGCCCTGCGTCGCAGCCTTCTCCCCGCACAGCCGGTCTCAAATCAGCCAGCAACGCATCCGCCAGCAACCCCAGCACATGCAGAAACTCAACATTCCCAGCTACCTCGTCCACTGCCCTTTGCTCCCCTTCCGTCAGTATCAGCCGTCTCACTCCCCTGCCCCCTTTGCTGCCTCAGCTCGCTGCGCCGCCCTCATCCGCTCCATCGCAAACTCCACAAACTTGCATAGCACCCAAGGCTCATCGATCACCTCAGCATACTCAGCTACCAACCTCGCCAGCTCCCAAGCATTAGCAGCTTCTGCCTTCCGTACCCACACATCCGATAGCCGCTGATCGGAAGGTGCTGGTGCTGCATCGTTTGCCATCTACCACCACACCAAGATTCCCCAGCTCCAAGCGAGCTTGTTTGTCTCTGGATTGAGCATCGCCACCTCCACCCGCACATGCTGTCTGGGCCGCACCCCCGGCTGCACATTCCCTCTGTCCATCAGCTTGAACGGCGCTGTGCCGCTATTATCTGCCGGCCCTGCCATGACCGCACCTCGCTGCTGCCCCTGCTGCTGCTGCCTGTCCATCGCTGCTCCTGAGCTATCTGCTGCTCTCATCTCTCTTCCCTCCTCCTGGCCCACACCGGCCAGCGATATAGTCCAGCCAACGCTGCTTATCAAACTTAGGGTTGCTAGCCTGCAAGAAGCCTGCCAGCGTAGCGAGGTGACAGCCTAGAAACTCAGCACCACCCCAGTTGCCTCTGCTCCTTACCTTGTGGTTATGCTCCCTGATCGCGTCCGCCAGCTCCACAAAGTCTTGCTTGCTCCTCAACATGCTTAGCTGCCTCCTCCAGCCACACCTCCGCACACTTGCTGCAGAGCCCATGACTCAACCCTTCCCCGTGCTCACCCGAGTCCCCACTACCACCAAGATACTTCCCACACTCACAGCAAACCTGGATCATCCCTTTACACCTCATCTGCTGAAGTCTTTTTACCGTCATGGTCTGTTAGCACCATTCCAGGTGTAACAGCTACAAACAGCGGCGTAAACAAATAATCACCGTTGTCGTCCCGAGTCACCGCTACAATAGCAGCGGTCGCCTCTCCATTCACATAGCAAGAGAACAGCGCTATGTTGGTGTATCTTGGGTCTCGAACTGCTTCGAACACACCTTTGAGCTGCTTCGTGATATTCGTCGTATCCTTCTTCATGTCCTACCTCTCCCCTTCCTAGCAATGCCCCAACCTACGATCTTGCGGCATGGTACACTGCTGGCACACTCTCATCAACACCCAACCGAGTCCACCTTCCCCCGGACCACTCCACCGCAGCACATCGATGCTCCCCACTCCGCAGCACCCCGTCTGCTCCCCATCACAGCAGCACTGACACGGTACTGCTGCCTCACACCCTCTCACCTTAACTGTCGCCATAGCAGTTCCTCCTCCTGCCACTACCCTTGCTACCAAGCTCGATCAGTAGCACTCAGCCCTTTAGCCGTCACTGTCTCACTCAGCCCTCTCAGCAGCGCAACCCTATGCGCTACCCTGTACTGCTGCCTACTAACCACTGCCTTCTGCTGCAGCTTCAGCCCTTTCGCTCCTGCCCTAGCCCCAGCCGCTGCCTTCAGCCTTCGCTCCTGCTCATCCACTACGCTATGCAGCCGCATAGCCCCAAATCCATCCATCGCCCCCGCAAGCTGCAGCCGCGTGATGCGAGCATGCATCTCATCGAACTCTGTCGCTTCACTCACAGCATCACCCCCCAATCCAGCCCAACAATCTCCTGCCGGCTGAGCTTGATCACCAGCGTCTCATACCTGCGCGTAAGCCGATGCCCGGTCTCAGGGTAGAACTCCTGTTCTGTCACAAACAACAGCATCCGGTTGAAGTCAAACTTGACTGTCGTCGCAACCTGCGGCCCTTGCAGCCCAGGCCCTGTCACAGTCTCACCTCTCTATCCAGCCCCTGCACCATAAGCTGCTTCCCACTAACCAGCACATCCGCTGGCGTCTCATAGACCGCCTTCCCTGCTACCATCTCCCCTAGCGTAGCGGCATAGGCTACCAACTCACCTTCCAAGCCACGCTGCGCTGCAACCAACGCATTCCTGCGCACTTCCCTGAACCACCAAACCTTCTCCCCGTGTGTCATAGCTTCCTCCCCCTTTCGCTGAAGTCTGCAGGCAGCGACTCATGCTGCCTGCCTTGTCCCCTCGCTGCACCTGCGCCATCTGTCATCGTCACGCCTTCTGCGGTAGCTACGCCTCCGATCACTGCCTACCGCAGCTTGCAAGGCGTTTGGTTGTGACAGCCTAACGCCGCTACTCACCAGCCGCTGCCGCTGCTATCCAGTCAAACGCCGTGGTTGCCTGCTGCTGCGCGTTGGGCATCGCCTCCAGCTCACGCCGCTTAGCTGCTGCTCTTGCGCGGAGCAGCGCGTTGTAGTTGCTGTCCTTGCTCACGATGTTGCCACACATGCTATTGTCCATCGCCCGCTTGCCTCCTCTTGCCTGCTGCTTGCTGGAGAGGAGTGAGAGTCCCAGCCCCCACTCCACACCACGCCGTTGCTGTCTGCTGCTACTCCTTGACCGCCAGCGCGCTACGATTGGCCGCCGCGAATTTGCCAATTGGCGTTTCGTCATAGGCGCTCGGATCGACGCCGGCTACGTACTCGACGATAGCTTGCCATTGGCTATGGTATAGCGTGACAGGAAATCTACCCATGCCATAGGCTGAGATAGCGCCTTTCTCGCTAACCTTCAGGCTGATCTTGCGCTGCTTAGCTATCTGCAGCTCTTGGTTACGCTTCTCCAAGGCTTCTACCATAGCCTTGAGCTGATCGTAGCTAGGCTTGCTACTGCTACTGCCTGCTACCGCGCTTGCTACCGTTGCTACCGTTGCTGCCATTGCCGTTCCTCCGTGGGCCGTTGCCCGTGACCGCCGTTCCGCTTGCGCTTTCGCGCTTTGGCGCTTTGTCTAGTGCAATCGCGGTGCCAAACGCTAACTCGTTGAAAACAAACACCGAACGGCGCGGCAGCGCTCGAATGTTGGTATCCCGCGCCACCCCAAAAACGGTACCGCGATTCCACTTTTCGGCATTTCACCCCGCCCCGCGCGCGTCTCCCGCGCCCGCAGCCGCGTGTGCGCGCATGTCGCCGTCGCTTCGCGCACCCGCGCAGGCGCCCCCCCCCCTCTTAAGGTATCCCCGATTACGCGCGCGCGAGCCTACCCTTACTCTTGCGCGCAGAATGTGTTGCGTAATTGCGCAGCCCCCCACACCCGAAATTCGCAAAACATCTCTATAAGCAAAAGGTAGGTGGCATAGCTGAGGCTGGGGCTGTGGTGGCAGCCTATAAGCACAAGGTTCTAAAGGAGTTAGTGCTAGCGGCGCAACAGCTAATAAGCACACTGGTCACATCCCCTTGACACCTTTGCGACACTGCGGCATCATGCAACAATGTGCAACGGCTTATTGAGCAGGTTCGGGTGGTATCGCCGGTGGAAGGGCGGCAAGTGGGGGTACATCACCGGCATGTTCGGGAGACACTGGCTGCGGCTGCCCGACGATGCTGCTGCGTGGGATGAGTGGTGGTACAACTGGCATGAGCGCAGGCAGCGGTTGGCGACGCTTCGGCGCATTCAACGGCTAGAGCAGGAACGCACAGGAGTGAAGCATGGCTGATGACGTGCAGGGTGACTCGCTGATCTACACCCACCACACGAGCGCTGGTCGGCTTGGTGGCAGCGCTCGCACGCCTGAGAAGCTCGCAGCCGTCCGGGTTAACGTTGCGAAGGCGCGAGCAGCAAAGGATTACTACCGCCGTCACCCTGAGGAGCACCCAGCGGCCAAGGCCGCAGCACAGCAGGGGGACGCAGCACAGGAGCTGGAGGCAGTCACTGATGGCACAGTCTGAGCGTCTCAGCAAGCATCTTGAGAAACTGTCACTGTCTCCTGGCGATGTGCTTATTGTGCATGATCTTGTCACCATGAAAGCGCTTCGCGGTCTCGCGGTGCCTGGGGTGACGTGGCCGGTGCCGATCCTGCTGTTGCCTTGCGGTGGCCTGGAGACAGCAACCAAGCAGGAGCTGATGGATGCGCTCACGGTTATTGAGGTTATTGAGTCCGCACAGACAGTAGGCGGCAGCCGCGCATAGCGGCAGGAGGGCGGAGCCATGAGTTGGAGTGCAAGCGCAACAGGAACACCATCAGAGGTGCAAGCGGAGCTTGATCGCCAGTTAGCTTGGACGCTTGCTGAGGGCACGGCTGGGTTGGCAGATGCAGGAGAGAAAGAGACAGTTCGGCTAACTGCTGTGCTGATCCATCAGTGTCTTGAGACGTTCGCTCCTGACACGCAGGTCATAGTCACTGCAAGCGGCCACATGGGCTTCCAAAACTGGGACACCAAGGCAGGTGCATACCAGAACATGAGCTTGTCGATCAAGCCGTGCTAGTCGCAGCAGGAGGCAACAATGTTTGGAAGCCGTAACCAGGTCGTACCAGCCGCCCCGCCTGAGCACGTCGAGCAGGTTGGCGAGCAGATGCGCGACACTACAGAACTCGATGGGCTGCGTGACGAGATGGGCCGCAACCTGAAGGGCGAGCTGGTGAAGCTGCCCTGGCAGACGGGTCGCCCGCTGCGCAGCGCCGGGATGGACGAAGCGACCGGACTGCCTGTCACCCCTCTTGCTGCCCTCAACCTTGCCGCGCTGGTACCGCCTGCCGCAGCCGAACGCCTCGCTGCTGAACTACGCCGAGCTGTGACACTGGATGCTGCTGCTGAGGGGTTGCTTGACCACGCAGAGGAGTCGGGCGAAGGGGTGGTTGTACAGGAGACGCAAGAAGAAGCCGACGTGCGGCGTGACAAAGAGCTTGCTACCAACGGAGATGTAAGTTGCCCTAACCCCTGAGCCACATAGCATGAGGCACACAACCGTTCCTCTTGGCTCACAAACGGCTGCCGGTGGCAGTCATGGAGTTCAACTTTAAGCCAGCCAGCAACAAGTGCCTGGACTGTGGATGCGCGGTGGAGCTGAGTGACCGTCAAGAGATTGCATGGGACTTGAACGGTGAGTGCCGCAGACGCTGTGGCCCCTGCATCATCAAGTTGGACATGATGCTCACTGCGTACCGGAGCCAAACCCTGAAAGTTGTGGAGGTGCGTTGTGCTAAGGTTGGTTAAGCTACACGCTTCGGATGCTCCGTCGTCGCCGCTCTACATCAACCCCGAGCATGTGGTTGCGGTGCGTAGTAACGACTTCGGTACCGTCATCACTACTGACTTCGGCACCATTCACGTCCGCGAGAAGCTTGATGAGGTTATGGACTTGCTCCAACCCCGCCAGCGCGCAACAGACTAGGAGGCAGCAAGGTGAGTCCAGTAAAGTACGACATCTCGAACGTCTACGATAGTGCTACCCCCTGCACCTACTGCGGCGGCTCCGGCTATCAGCACATTGGTGGCATTGGCTATCGCGCCTGCCAATACTGCATCACCGGCTACAAAGTCCGCCACTGCGAAAGCTGCCACGGTGCGGGCTGCCCGAGCTGTGTGGGGACGCTTCACAGCTTCTACTCCGAGATCGCCCCCGCAGGCCCCGCCCCTGTCCCTGACACCTCAGCTCGCCCTTACGCAGGTGAAGCGACCCCGCAACCTCCGCGCATCCTGCCACGGAGGTAGGCGACGATGCCGCGTGGTTATCCAGGCCGCTACGTCACATCCAGTCTGCACTCGCCCTTCTACCTCCAAGGCCCCCGCAAGGGGCAGCCCCGCTTATGTAAGCACTGCCCTACGGTTGTGAAGCCAAACAACTACCGCCTGAACCTCTGCGCCACCCACCTTGCAGCCTACGAGCTGGCACAGCTTCGCCGCAAGCGTAAGGTACGCTACACCGGCACGCGCAGCTCCACCGGCGACCGCCTCACAGCTTGCCTCACCGCACTCGCTTATCCGGCTCCAGGCGAGTTTGGTGCCGACATCCGTGAGCGTGGCGGTAGACGCAACGCCATCTTTCGCCGCTGGAGCCTCGCTGCTGCCAAGCAACATTGGCTCAACCTTATCGCCAACCACCCCGACCGTCTCCCTCCCGGCCTCGACCTATCGAATCTTCCTGTTGGCCGTCCCCCTGTGGCGTGGAAGCAGCGGGGGTCGCAACATTCTGCTTGACACCGCCCCTCGACCTGTGCTCTCTTAAAGCACAGCAAGGAGGCGCACCTATGGCCGAGCCGCCAGCGTGTCCTAACCCCAAATGTCGCAAGCCGATGACGTTCCTAGCTGAAGAAGGCGAAGCGTTTACCTTTGGCTGTTACTCCTGTGGCGGCACGCGGATTGTCAGCAAGCCCCAAACTCTCGAAGCAGCCCGCCACACAGCGACACTACAGCGCCGCGCTGCCTCCGAAGCTGCTTCCCGTCAACCGCGCCGTGGCTACAGCTTCTCCAAACCGAGGTGACACACATGCCAGACGAAGCAGACATCAGCACAGCTCCAGTGACCGAAGAGATCGAGGAGGCTGAGGAAGCCTCAGAAGAGTGTGCCGCGCCGGTGCCAGAGCCTGAAGCTGCCGCGCCCGCTGCGCCCGCCAACCCCTACAACCCCACGCACATCCCCACCTGCCGCTGCCCATCCTGCTGCAAAAAGGCCAAGCTAGCACGTGGTGAGCTGCTTAACACCAAGCAGACAGCTCCGGCTGCTGCCCCGGCGGCAACTACCTCCCCGGCACCCGCACCTCCCTCTCCCTCCCGCCACATCGCTCGCCCTTCCGCTGCTGCGCGCTCCCGCTGCGATCGCGAAGCCGCGTCTCAGTTTGACTGGGAAGGTGCGCCGCTCGACCAAGCCTGTGACCACCTCGCACATCTGCGCCGTGAGATAGAGCTGGGTGGCCGGATGTTGCAGCAACGCTTCTCCACCCGCACTGCTGCTACCGTCCCCTGTCACGTCTGTGGTAAGCAGATTGAGAATGGTCGCTGGGCACAGCAACGTACAGTCCGAAGCGAGCGCACCGGCTTGCTGGAAGCCATCTTCCTCTGCGGCCAACTCTGCATCAGCCGCTACCAACATCACCCAGGTGACTACCCTCCCCCCAGCGAGCTTGGCCCTACCGGACGGCCAAAGCCAGAGCTACCTGCAGCCGTACAAGCTGAGGAGCTGGCACGTCAGCGGAGAACACAATGAGCGTGCGCGTCCACCTCGGGCTCCCGATCTGTTGGGAATGCGGTATGGCTTACTTCCATGACTGGCGTCTGCCAAACGAGGCCGTTCATCCTGAGACTGCCAAGTGCTCCAACAGTAGCAAGCGGATAGGGGTACCCTGCTTTACATGTAAAGAGCTTCCTCCCCGGCCCCCCCACGCGGTATCGCCGCGTGCTTAACTTCGAGCGAGCTGAGACGCTGCTGGCTAGGCTACCTATCCGTGACCGCCTCACTCGCCGCCTGATCCCTTTCCGCCTCAAATACGCCCAACAACAGATGCAAGCTGCAGCCATCAAGCAACAGCGTGCAGGGAAGCCTATCCGCATCATCATCCTGAAGGCCCGCCGGGTGGGGGGCAGTAGCTGGACAGAAGGTATAGGGTTGATGCACTGCATCAGCGAAGAAGCCGCGCTAGGTCTGATTGTCGCTCACTTGTTCAAAAGCAGTAAGGGGTTGTTTGAAGTCCCTTCCAACCTCGTAGACCGCGCTCTCCCCCGGCGGCAGCCCCTCACTGATCTATGCGGCATCTACCACACCAAGCACGAAGTAACTGTTCCACGCCCAACGGGCGACAGCATAATGTCGCTTGCTACTGCCGGTGCGGTCAGTGGTGCAGGCGGTCGGGCGCTGTCCTTCACCTTCCTTCATCTCAGCGAGGCAGCTTACTTCCCAGGCATCCAGCCCTTCACATCCCTACTCCCCACTGTCGCTTACGATCCCAACACGATTGTAGTCATCGAAAGCACCGCTAATGGTCGCGTCGGCCCAGGTGCAGCTTTCTACGATTACTGGCAGAAAGCCTGCGAAGGCCGCAACGACTACGAACCTGTGTTCATTCCTTGGCACGCTGACCCTACTTACATCCGTCCTGAAGAAGCCGCTGCTGACGCTCCTGCCGACGATTACGAAGAATGGCTGATGAAGGACTTTCACATCAGCAAGGCTCAACTCGCATGGTGGCGTGCCACACTCGAAACCGAGTGTAAGGGCGTGCTGCAGATTATGCAGCAAGAATACCCAACCAGTGCTGAAGAAGCCTTCGTAGCCACCGGCGATCCCAGCTTCGAACCAGAGGAGCTGGAGTATGTCCGTAAGCTGGTTTGCGACCCTATCGCAGTAGGTGACATCCACTGCCCCCCAGGTGGCGTTGCAACCTTCCGTGAGCACGGCACAGGCGACTGGTGTATATGGAAGATGCCTGTACCCGGCCACAAATACTTCATCGGCGCAGACGCAGCGCGTGGCCTCCAGCTTGAGCCCGGCGATATTGAGCCTGTAAGCGAAGGCGACTTCGCAGCCGCTGCTGTGTGGGACGCCAACACCAATGAGCAGGTAGCCCGCTATGCCAAGCGTGACAACCCTGAGATACTAGCCCACAAACTCTATGCTGCTGGCTGCTTCTACAGCAAGGCTATGATCAGCATCGAACTTACTGGCAACCTAGGTGTGTGGGCACAGAAGGTACTACGCGACACCCCCTTCAACTACAGTAACCTCTACCGCTGGCGTGGCTCCCGCGATGACCGCACCCCTGACCAGAACCGTATCTACAAACGACAGGTCATCGGCTGGGAAACTACCGAGCGTACCCGCCAGATGATCTTTGATGCCTTCCGTGCTGGTATCCGCCAAGGCATCATCAAGGTGTACGACAGGGCGCTTCTCACCCAAATGGAGAACGCACAGCGCAAAGAAGGCTTCAGGTGGGAAGTCATCCGAGGCCACGATGACATACTCATCAGCACCCTTGTAGGCTGGATCGCTCGCGAGCAGTGGGGGCCATCGTGGGCAACAGGCGGCACTATCGCAGGAGGAGTTGCGCCAGATGACGTAGAGCAACATCAGCCTCGCAACCTCGGCTATACCACAGGCCCAGCCATCATCGATGGCACCGCCTTTGCTCTAGCCGACCACTACTACAAAATCCGTAAGCAGATTATTGCCACAGAAGCAGGCCGCATCAATCCCCTGGAGGGTGTATGATGCTGCCACAGGAGCCACCCAATGAGTGATGCCTTCCGTCAGCAATGGATTCGCCAATCAGCCAGCCGTCAGCTCTGTGCCATCCTCGCCTACCTCACAAAGCAGCAAGGCGAGATCACTATCCCCATACGTGACCTGGAGCGAATCCAAACAGGCGAGATGATCGTCCAAGCTATTGATGGCGACAGCCTCACCATCCGCTATGCCCCGCCTGACACCCGCATGTTTGTGCTCAACGAGGCTACTGTCGCAGAAAGGAGCGCACAATGTCTACCTCAAAACGAGCGCCGCAACCCAACGCTCCCCTCCCGGCTGGAAACTCTGCTCGACCCGCCCCTGTCATCCCCGGTCTCGACCCTGGACGACGCGGAGATGGCGCGGCGCGAAGCAGCAATGACCAGAGCAGCAGCCTCAGCCGACCAAGCCCGCGTGATGCGGGGCCAGCCACTTCCGGTAACGCAGCCCCTGCACCCCCCAAGCTGAGCCCCTCGGCAGTCGCAGCAGCAACGTGGGCCAAGATCGGGGCAGAGTTCGTCGCAAACCGCTCTCGCTCGCGCCACGTCGCCTTCAAGCAGCTCCAGCTTGCGGTGATGCAGAACTGTGCTATTCTCTCACCAGACTACCTCTCACCTAAGGACATCGTAGGGATGAGTATGGACATAGAGAAGTTCCTTAAAGAGAACCCTGAGGAAACCGGAGCAGGACGCTCAGCACTCGACATCGTAAGCGACTTCCTCCAAGGTGACAGCCCTGGCACTGCTATCGACAGTCCCACTCAGCAGGTAATGTAACATGGCAACCAAAGCTGCAACGATCAGCAACGAGTCACTTCTCATCCGCGAGCTGGACACCCTCCAAGAGCTGTCACGTAACCATCGCGATAACTACCTCGGTGCTAACTTCTTCTCTGGCGTTCGCGATGTGTACAACCTCACTCCACCTGCAGTCGCTGCCCCCACCTTCCGTCCTTATGTCAACATCCCACAATTCCAATCGTTGATGCTGATGGAAGCCAGCGACCTTGCTGACAGCGACCCCAAGATTTACATCACCGGCCCTGATGGCAAACAAGACCACGAGCGCGAAGCAGCCTTTAACGGCCAGTGGCACCGCGGCCAGTTTTCACTCCAAATCCTCTACGCCTCCTTGTGGTCACTGCTCGGCGGCACCGGCTTCATCCAGGTTGGCTACGATCCCCTTGCCCGGCGCGGTAGCGGCGAAACTTACCTACGCTGGCGTGACCCATCAACCTGCTATCCTGACCCTGCCTCTACCAGCGAGACCGACTGGTACTACTTCCAGATCGAAGAGAGGCTGTGGCCTGACGAAATCCGCCGCCGCTTCCCGCGCGCCTACCCCACCGGCATCGGCCAAGCCACACCCTCCAGCGGCATGGGCGGCAGCGAACATCAGTGGGGCTCAAGCGGCAATCTTCGTATGCCTCCAGGCCCGATGAGTGCGGTGGGCAACCAGCCTGCCGAACGCACCCTTGGCCCTGCTGATGGTCGCCGCACAGTACGTTACACCTTCATTTACGACAGTAACGTAAGAGAAATCGTCAAGGACGCAGCAGGCAGCAGCACCCCCACCGACCGCGTGATCCCTGCAAAGTTCGAGCTGCTATTCCCCAACGGGCGCTACATCGTCGATTGCGACGGGGTTGTTCTGTTCGATGGCGACAACCCCTACCCTATGGCACAGTTCCCCATAGCCCGCATCCTCTCACTTCCTGCTCTCACCTCATTCTGGTGCCCCCCTCCCTCTCGCTACACCTACGAACTTCAAGACCTAGCCTCTCGTATGCTGCGTCAGGTGTTCGAAAACTTCGTGCGTACCAACAACAGTGTGTGGGTGCTTGACGGCAATAGTGGTCTCACGCGCGAGAACTTCAGTGGCCTTCCGGGTGAGATCGTGATGATCGACGGTAATGGTAAGCCGCCAGTACAGGTAGCCCCGCCACCCTTCCCCGCCCAAGCCCTCAACTTCCCACAGTTCCTGCTTGCACTCCAGAAGGAACTCCAAGGCTTCCCACCTAGCCGCGAGGGCAAAACCGGCAGCGGTAACGTAGGCACAGACCTATTCGACAGCAGCGTGATGCAGTCTCAGGCCATCACCCGCCTCCGCGCCAAGCTGCTTGCCACCGGCGTCCAGCGTATCTCAGAGCTAGCTTTCTACACTATGGCTAAGTATCAACTCAAGGGCCGCTACCCCTCCTTCGAAAACGGCCTCAAGCTTACAGACTGGAAGAGCATCGAACCAGATAAGATGCGTGACTACGAGGTGTTCCTTGACCCCGCATCTATCCGCCCCATCAGCGCCTCAGCACTACGCAAGATGGTTCCTGAGCTACGCAAGCTGCAGGTGATGGACACCCGCTCCGCACTGGGTATGCTTGACATCCCAGGCGCAGACGAGATAGCTAACCGGATCGAAGCTGAGAAGGCGCTGGAGGCTCTCTCCAAGCTGAAGCGGAGGTAGACATGCAGCCCTGTACGGAGCCGTCACGCCCCAGCCAGCTCCCTCCCATAGTGTTCGACCCGCTAGGTTGGGATAGCCTGCCTGAGCTAGCACGCCGCTTGGGACGCCCTCCACGCACCGTCCGTAGGTGGGTGATAAGCGGCATGTTAGCTGACTTTGGCATCCCTAGCTACCTGGACACCCACCGTCGCTGGTGGGTTCGCGTCCCTACAACGATTTAGCATTGTGGTCACTACTGCTTGACGTTTTGCTCCTCCGCGTAGTCTATTAGTGCAGCAATGCGCTACAGAGGCCACAACGTCGAGATCATAGAGCGCGGCACCAAAACAGGCGAGTACCGTCGCTGTCAAGTTGCCATCGACGGCATCCCTTGCGTTCCTTTCGATGTCCACGAAGCTGATTTCCTTGGCTTCCACGACACGGCCTCTCGCAACGCTTTTCTAGCTCGTCAGGGCATGTCGCTAGTTGATACCTACGGTGACTACCGTCGGCCTCAGCTCCCGGCTGCTGCTGATTCGCACCTTGCCACAGGCAGGTGAACTCCAAAGAGAGGAGGTAATGCAATGCTGCCCATCAACGAAAGTGAGCTGAAGGCGAAGCGCGGCAAAAAGCGTCACGGTCGCCGCAAGTAGTCACCCCCGAGGGTAGCTACTGCGAAGTGGCTACCCTCCTAACCTTCGCTCAAAGGAGCACCTAATGGCTCTCAAGAAGAAAGCATACCCGGAAGAGTTTCTCAGCCCTATGAACGCGCAGAAGCCTGGCCCTGACCAGATGCCGGATGTCAACAACTTCGGCAACACCATGCCCCCTGACCCGCTTGGTGTCGTCCCGCCCGCCTCTACCGGCGGCAGCATCGGCTCGCTCAAGGGCGGCAGCAAGCGTTAGGAGCAGGGAGCAGCAGTGACACCAGGAAATCCAGCACTCGCAGCTATGGCGCGTAACGTGATCGACTCGCTCTCAAAGCGAGGTGCTGGCCCTTCCACGCAGGGCGGTGCCGGCGGCGCAGCTCCTGAGATGGCCGAACAAGCTCTCAGCAGCCGCCTCAATGAGCTGCAAGGTGCTGACCCTGGGGCTGTCCTGCGTAAGTTCACACAGATGAAGCAGGAGGTTGTGCAGCTTATCCCACAGGTAGCGTTCACCCTTCCTGGTGTCAGCAAGCACATGACCAATCTGTGGAAGGCCCTTGACGGTGCTATCAAGGAAGCTGAGCAAGCCCTCAGCACACAGCAATCTGTTCAATCCACACCTGTAGGCATGACAGCCGCACAGCCCCCACAAGCTGAGCAGCAGGGTGGGATGGCAGGGATGAGCCCTGGTGGCCCCAGCGGCGGCTCACCGTTCATGCCAGGAGGCATAATGTAATGGCTGTAGACTTCAAGAAGCTCTTTGCCGACACTACTAAGTACCCCGACACCATCCAGCTCCAGCTTGGCGATGCTACCGTATCCCTTGGCGACCTTCGCCAGTACGATGCCAGCGCTGGTGGTGCGCTGCAGGCTGAGCTGAAGCTCCAGCAGGATGCCCTCGCAGCCGACCGCCTGAAGTTGGAAAAGGCAGGCGAGCAGGTAGCACAAACCTACTTGGCTCTCGAAGCCGAAAAGGCCAGACTGGCAGGTGCGCAACCTCCCCCTGCCGCCTCCACCGACCCCCTTGCGCGCTACGAAGCTGACGAAGTGTTCCGCCCGGTAGTCACCCACATGCGCGGGATCGAGGCACAGAACAAAGCAGCCTTGGAAGCCGTCACTTCAAAGCTGGATCAGGTGGTCAAGTCCATCGCACAGATGGGCACAACCTACATGGGCGACAAGGCCCGCATGGACTTCTCAGCCATCCCCACCGACGATCCGGTGCGCCCCAAAGATCTCACCCTCGACTCGCTCTACAAGTTCGCTGTTGAGCGGCAGGTGTATGACCGCAACAACCTCCCTGACTTGCGCGAAGCCTACAACCGCCTCACTGCCGACGCCCGCCACACTTACGACATAGCTGCGGCTGAGCAGCGGGGTCGCGATGCTGCTACGCTTGAAGCGCGGGAAGGTGCAATGCTGCCCAGGCCGTCAAGTGGGCTACCAGCTCTCCCTGAGGGCATGAAGCCGCCAATCAACATCGGTGACGCTTTCGGCAAGGCCGCATCCGACAAGGATTTGTGGAAGCAGATTAACTTGGCTACCGGGTCGCTCCAGTAGCGTACAGTAACAACAGGAGGCTTATATGCCAGCAGTCTCAGCAGCGGGAGCACAGGGAACCGGGTTGGCATCACCGCCGACTGTCCTCCTCAACACGGCCAACGCGGTTACACAAAAATATGTGATGCCGGTTTTGGGCGATACTGTACTTATACCAAGCCCTACCTTCTGGGCGCTCACCCGCCGCGGCAAGAAGTTCAGCGGCGGCAGCTTGGTCTACCCGGTTCTCACTCAGGAAGAAACCACAGGCGGCGCTTATCAGGGCGACCAGATTCTCGACACCTCTGTAATCGACAGCGTTGCGCCTGCTGAGTCGCAGTGGCGCTTCTATCGCCAATCAATCACCCTCCCTATCACCGATGTCATCCTCAACCGAGGCGGTGCAGGGGCGCTTGATCTGATCAAGACCAAGTACACCATCATGGCTGGCAGCTTCATGATGAAGCTGTGCCGGGCGCTGTGGCATACCGCCCCACAGAACACTACCATCGACATCGACGACATCGATGCTTGGGTTGGCTCAACCTCCAACACCATCGCAGGCATCGACCGCAGCGTGGCCGCAAACTCCTGGTGGCTGCCTCAGTCCAACGTCGCCATCGGCGCAGCTCTCTCTGCAACCAACGGCGAGGTTGGCTACCAAGCAGCAGTGTTCGGCTACGACGAGCCCGACACCCTCATCCTCGACCAGACGCGCTTCGCCAACTTCAAAACCAACTTCACTCAGCTTATCCGCTTCATGGACACCATCCAGGACAAGGAAGCTCTCCAGGTTGGCTTCCGCTACCACTTCGTCTGGAACAACGCGACTGTACTGCCTGACCGTTTCTGTCCTGCATCAGTTGGTTACTTGCTGAACAGCAACTACATCTTCCCGGTGTTCCACGAGTCGGACTACTTCGTGGTTGATCCGTTCATCAAGCCGTCCAACCAGCGCGTGATATCGAGTACCTGCTACCTCACATGGCAGCTTGTGTGCCCGTCGCCGCGCATGAACGTGAAGTATACGACGCTTTCGTAAGCCTGAGGAGCAGCAAAGGAGGTTACAATGTCTTTCGTAAAGTCAATCCGTAGCTGGTTCCCAGGCACAGGCCACTGCACCGCTTACGGGCGCACCACAAATGTCACTACCAACACCGGCGCTACAACCATCACGCTTGCCACGAACTCTACTGCCAGCGCTACCCTCATCCCGCTGTCACAGGGCTTGTCGAATGGCTTCATTCGCATCAAGAATGCAACCATCGGTGCAGCTTCAACTTCGAAGGTCACCAACATCACAGCGACTGACGGTACCACCACCATCCAGCTCTACGGTGGTGAGACCAATGCATCAGCCGCTGGTACCGGCATCGATGAGGTGCTTGAGTTCATCACTGACCTAACGCTGACCAGCTTCACGGTTGTTGTGACCACGGCTACTGCCAACTGCTCCCATGATGTCGAGGTGGGCGGGAACCTTTGACGTTAAAGGACTTAGCATGATTTGCACCAAGTGCAAAGCAGATTTACCGGAGACAGAGTTTCACGCCGATAAACGGCGACGGGTTTACGGAATTCGGCCTTGGTGCAAAGCGTGTATTAATACATACAACAGAATTAACTACAGCAAGCGTGTTAATCGCGGTGTATACACAGTAAGTGTATCCAGCCGACAGCGTCTCCGTGAGTTGGTGTTAGATGCTTACGGTAGACGCTGTACATGCTGCGGAGACACACAGGAGGAATTCTTGACAATTGACCACATCAATGGAGGAGGAAACGCGCATGTACGTGCTGTTGGCAATGGCTATCAGATGCTTGTAGATATAGTAGCGCAGAACTTCCCTAAAGATGAGTTCCAAATCCTCTGTTGGAACTGCAATGCAGTGAAGCGTTACGGTGCAACCTGTCCTCATACAGCCTTTGATGTAGCTGCCATAACTGAGGGTATGGCGTGTTAGGAGGCTGGGATGCCGGTACTGGTAGGCGATGTCATCATTGCAGCTCGCTCCATCATCCCTGATATGCCTGGGGTGGTGCCTGTGCCTCCAGCCCCAACACTGACCCCAACCACAGGTGGCTCTCTCCCCGCAGCCACTTACTACCTCCGCTTCTCTGTCACAACCCCCTGGGGGGAATCGAGCTGCACGGCTGAGACCAGCGTGATACTCAGCGGTGCCAACAACGCCATCAACATTACGCTTCCCGGCAACATCCTTCCGCTGGGCACCGCAACCCTCCGCGTCTACTTTGGCGCCTCACAAGGTGCTGAGAACCAATTTACCGACATCACCTCGCTCCCCTACAAACTCACAACCCCCGGCACCTCTGGCATCGTCCCCAACATCAACCGTGCCTACCTACCAGACACAGACGGTGCGGTGTTCCCAGCGATCACCGTCTATGGCTGGCTCCGTGATGCGCTCAAGCAGATGGGCAATCTCACAGGTGGCATCTATGACACTACGGGCGTCACAACTAACGCTGCTATAGCAATGTACCAACTCACTGGCGACTGGAAGCGAATGACCCACGCTTGGGTTGACGGCTGGGTGTTCAATCTTGCCAACAAGGGTGAGATATTCTATCGTAACAAGATTACAACCAGCGGCAGCGGGATCGTGGTTGTGGACACTCAGGCAGCTAACAGCATAGTCGAGTACTACCCCGTTCCGTCCCGCAACGGCGGTGTCACAACAATCACAACAGACATCCCGGCCTCATCCGCTACCTTGCTCTGCGCTGATCTCAGTGGCTTCCTGCTGCAGTATGGCCTCGCACTGATTGGCTCCTATGGTGCCGCTTCCCCTGAGATCATCGCCTATCAGCTCCTTGACGGCAACAATCTCACCTTCTGCCTACGTGGCTTAGGCGGCACGCGTGCGGCAGCTTGGCCAAACGGCACAACTGTTAGCGAGCTTAACGCACGCTTTGCTGGCTACCGCTACCCTACCCTCCCACGTGTAGGCGACAGTGCTGCTGTGCTAGACGTACCTCCAGGCTGGGATGTCATCATCCAACTCTACATGGAGTCTCGCTACCGTGAAGCTGAACGCCGCTTCTCAGATGCCAAGCAGCTCCGCGATGCCTTCACTGCTGAGTGCCGGGCGCTAGCCTCCTCCAATCGCGGAATGCTCGGGCCGCGACAGGTAGGTGAGGTGCAAGTTAACGAGGTGTATAGTGCTGGACTTGGAGGGGGGTGGCTCCTCCCGTGACAATGCTCCCCCAGCGCAAGTTCATCCGTGGTTTCAACGCCTCAACCCCTGCGATCACGCAGCCTCAGGGCACCTTGCCGCGTGGCTCCAATCTCACGCTTGCTAAGCGCGGCGGGCTGCGCGTTGCATACGGCAGCTCAACCTACTCTCTACTCAACGGTGCCTTAGCTGCTAATGCCAGCATTGCCGATATGCTGCTGCTACAGACAATAGGCGTCACCCCTATCCTTATAGCAGCGGTGTTCGATGCTGCTGCAGGTGTCTATACACTAGTCTATGTCCCAGTTGGCTCCTACTCTCTCACTGGCCTAGGTCTCATCGGGCCACTTCTCATCAACGCTACAGTACCTCCTACAACCCCCCGCCTGATGCAGTTCAACGATCAGGTTATCATCACCTTAGGCAACAACACCACCCCTAACTACTGGTGCGGGGTCAGTGTAGTTACAAATAGTTGGACAGCCTCAACGCTCACAGCTCTAAACACCATCATTGGTATAGATCGTGGGGCATACTTCGATGTGTTCCGTGCCACTTTCATCACAGGTAACACCAAGACAGGCACCACGCAGCCAAACTGGGATGTCTCTCCTGGCAACACGACTGTAGACAACAACGTAACTTGGACATATCTAGGACAGAACAAGCCAGCGCCCTTAGTCAACATCTTCCAGGTTGTGTACCCCCAGTGGCTTCCTACCACTACCATTACCCCTAACACCGTCATCCAGGTGGGATTCTATGGTACTGGTGTTTACGGCTCCTGGCTAGGTAATCATAACTACGCCTTTGGCACCATCATCAAGGACAGTAACGGTAACTTGCAGCAGGTAGTACTTGCTAACGGCAGCACCTCAGGCTTTGGTAAGTCCAGCCCTACCGTGCCCACCTGGGGCACAGCAATAGGCCAACAAACCACCGACAACCAGCTTGTGTGGCAGTGCCTTGGCCCAGCCGCGACCACAGCCGCAACCCTACTACTGTACTGGCAGCCAAGCACACGCTACAACTTTGGCTACATCATCGACCCCAACAACAACGTCCAGAGGGCTGGTGACAATGACCCCACAGGCACATCTGAACCTGCCAACTGGGGCACAACTATAGGTGCAACCACCACTGATGGCAGCACGGTCTGGACAAACAAAGGCCCAGCAACGTTCTACAACTTCACAGCCGTCCAAGGTGGCACCACAGGTGCAGGCCCGCAGCCTCCACACTTCAGTAGCGCCATCAATAGCCGCTTAGCTGACAACAACGTGGTGTGGCAAAACACCGGTCTCACCTCTCAATCCTCCCAACCTCCCCGTGGCGCACGCTCTGCTGTTGTCTATGCAGGCTCACTTTGGGTGCTCAACACCTCCCCCTTCACTACTTCCGACAGGGCTGATGGCCCCACAGCGCTTCGTATGAGCGAGCTGAACAATCCTAATAGCTGGAACCCCATCAACATCGCCTTCCTCGGCAAAGACGACGGGACAGTTGGCACCGGCCTCGCAACCTTCACGATAGCTGAGAGCGGCATCACTCCTACCGGCTCGCTTATTGCATTCAAAGACTATAGCACCTACCAAATCATTGGTGTATTTGGCAGCGACAACTTCCAGATTATCCAAGCCCAAACTGACATGGGCTGCATCGCCTCTGACAGTATTCAGTTCCTTCCAGGTTACGGGATCGCACGCCTCACCCATCTCGGCCCGGCGCTGTTTAATGGCGTGCGTGACCAGCTTTTTGGTGAGGAAATTCGCCCCTACATCTTCGGTGACGTACCCGACATAACCCAGGTAGATGCAACCTTTATCTCACGTGCCTTCAGCGCTCAGTGTACCGACCCACCTATGTACCTCTTGGCTGTACCAATGCCAGGAACTAACGGCGGGCTCACGCGCATTCTCGCCTATGACCTTGTGCTTAAGTCCTGGGCAGCTCCTATCGACCTCCCTTGGCCTATAAGCTGCATCCGTGAGATTCGCCAAACCGGCAGCGGCCTTACAGTCATCACGCTCACAGGTGGCTCCACCGATGGCAGTTTCCGTCAGGTGTTCGATGACACAGGTCTCACAGGCTGGGTAGACACACCGGCTGTAGGCACTCTCACTCCTGTAGCATGGAGCGTCCGCACCCCAGAGGTGTTCAGTAAGAGCGTCGCGGAGGGTGTCTATGCACGTGGCCTTTATGTTCGTGGCAACGGTATGGCAAGTGGGATCAAAGCCACAATCACTGCTGACAGCGGGGTTGTGCAAGCTCTCACCATGAAGCAGGTACAACTCGCAAACGGAGACTTTGAAGCGTGGCTCCCTTTCCACATCATCTGCAAAACCATCCACGCAGACCTTAGCGGCTCCGGCCCAGGCGAGCTGTATAGCTTCGATTGGGATGCTGAGCCACAACCCGCAGCTCCACAGGTGTTAATGTGATTACTGCTAGCACTGCCACTGCAATCCGCCATCCTCACCAGGGTGAGCACATCCCTGAAGCTGCGTGGCCAAGCTTTGCTGCCTGCATCGATCCTGAGTGGGCATGGGTGGCGGTTGACGAGGATGACCGTGTTGTGGCCACGCTGCTGACCGCCCCTGCCCACGGCCTTGTCATGCTGCTTCGCTTGTGGGCAGCCCCAGGCACCTCTCCCCATTGGCTGCGAAAGCTCTTGCGCCAAGGTGCAAAGGAGTGCTATGCTCGCGGACAAAGGGTATGGGTAGTCATGCTCATGGCAGGTAGCAGCACTGAACTTCGCCTAGCTCGACTTGCTCTGCATCACAAAGGAACACCTACCAGCTTCCAAGGTTTCGTCTACGCCGGTAGTTTGGAGGATGTATGCCGCCACTCTTAGCGCTTCTCCCGGCCCTGATTGGGCTTGGAGGTGGCCTTGCTACCACAACCATGCAAGGAGACGCTGCTGCAGCGCAACGCAAGGCCCAAATGGAGGCTCTCAACGCGCAGCTCAACGCGCGGAAGCAAGACCAGCAGCGCTCTGCTGTGCTTGGTGGCGTGCAAGGTGCGTCCAGCGGCCAAGCGGCAACCAGCGGCACTGTGCTCCCTGAGTTTCTTGCCGGCATCGGTGCTGGCCCTGGCTCAACCCCCAACACCATCCAGCAAGCTGTCAATAGCTGGCTGGGGCTTAACCAAACCGGCAGCTCTCCTGGTGGTGGCACCGATCCGGCAGCAGCAGCCTCAGTCGCTGGTGGCGGTGGCAGCGCAGGTGTAGGCTTCCCCACAGCCGCAGTTCCAGCCTTTGCAGCTTTGCTAGAGCAGCAGCAAGGGGGCGGCGAGGCTGGCAGCCTGAGTGGAGGCATGTCGTGAGCGACTTCCTCACAACGATCACCAAGACGTTTCCTGAGAATGGGCCGAATGCTGGCAGCCCGATGGCAGGTATCGGCACTCTCGGACAGCTTGGTGTAGGCGGCATGGGCATCATCGGCAACATCATCAGTGCCATCCGCGCTAACCAAGTCAGCAGTGACCTACAGAAGCAACAGAAGCTGGTGATGGAACTCGCACGCAACCCAGCGATGCTTGCTGCACGTGCCCGAGCGCTGCAACAGCCGCTGAGCCAGTCACTTCTCAGCAACGTAGGCAGTGGCGTACAGTCTCAGCTCCAGTCACGCGGGCTGGGCAGCAGCCCCGCACAGGCTGGTGCAATCATGTCGCAAACCCTCGCACCCTACGAACAGCGCCAACAGGAAGAGGCGATGAACTCGCTGCTCAACCTGCTCGGCATGGGCAGCACAGCAGGCACGGCAGCAGCAGGTGCAGTCCCTAAGCCTGCTGACACCAGTGGCTTCTGGAAGACGTTCATGCCACAGGCGTCAACGCCAGCAACAGGTGCCCCAAGCCTCACTTTCGACACTGACACCGACAGCGGCTGGGGGGGTTAACCTATGGGCGGCTTTGGCGGTTTCGCGCAGGGGCTTGGTACTGAAGCCACAAACATCTCGCAAGCTAAGCGCGACCGCACCCAGGAGGGCATTGCTAAGGCTAACCTCGCCTTCCAACAGCGTCAGCAGCAGCTTCACAGTGAGCACTACAAAGCATTAGAGCGGATTGCGGAGCAGCGGCTGGCAGCAACCGGCAACAAGCCTGACAAACTCACGCAAAACAAGCTAGCCGTTGCAACCATCTTTGGTGTTGATGACTGGGAAGCAATCCCCCCTGAGCAGCAAGACAAGGCCCGCACGCTTCTTGCTGTCCTTGAAAGCAACAAGCAGATTCTTGGCTCTGACGTTGTACAATCTCCTGACTCTGCCACAGGCGCATCCAAGCAACGCATCAACGCCCTTACAGGTCAGGTGCTCTCCACCACTCCCAACATCACCACCCCCGGCGCTGAGCACGACACCAAGGTAGCTATCCCGGCACGTAAGGAAGCACAGCAGGCAGGCTTTGCTGAGCAAGAAAAGCTACTCAAGATGCGAGGGGCTGAGCAGGAGAAGCTGCAACAGATGCGCCTCGCAGGCCAGACTTACTCCACCCGCCTCCGTGAAGCAGGGCAGATGGCGCGTCTCAAGTACCGCCTGAAGTATCAAACTGAGCACCCGAATGCGCGAAGCTCTGGCCAAGTCGGTAACGTGCTCGCTGGGCTTGCTGTGCTCAAAACCTCTCTTCATGGCGGCGAAAGCATAGACGGCCAGCATGTCGCTGGGCTCGACAGCACCTTTAACGTTCTCGACAACCCCGCCAGCCGCGCTAAGCTGTCAGCCGTGTTTCACAAACTCGGAGTTGAACGTGACCAGAGCATCCTCAGCAAGCTGGTTCCTGAGTTCATCTCCGACCCAGCCAACGCTGCAGTCTTCAGCCAGCTCAGCGAACCTGAGCGCAACTATCTCTACCAGATGCAGAACACCGCAACTGCTGTGCAGGTGCTGCGTACCATCGAGGGCACTCCTCGCTCCACCGAAGCGCTGATGCAGCGCTATGTACGTGAGCTAAGCGACCCTGTGATGGTTACTAGCTCCAAGGACGCTAAGTACAAGATCGCGCTTATCGACCGCGACATCCACCAAGCTGAGAAGATGCTGCAGCTAAGTGCTGCCCCCACAGCGCCTAAGGCACCGCTTCAGAACGCTGCCGATCTACCGTAACCTATATGGCTGACACACCCACTATCGAGGTATTCAACGAAGCCAAGGGCACCAACGCCACTATCCGCAACACGCCTGAGGAACTCGCTACGGCCAAGTCCAAGGGCTATGCCCCGCGCCAGGAGCTGCCCCCACCACCGCTGCCTCAAAGTGTCCTGCACCCTACTGACAAGCTGGCTGGGCAGGTCAGCCGAATGGCTGCTGTTCCTACTGGCTTGGTGGGCAGCGTTGGCAAGGCGGTTACTGGCTCTGACCCAATCCAGCACCCAGGCCCGGCAGCAGGTGTAGGCGCCGCGATGCTGGCATCCCTCCTCATGGGGCCAGAGCTTGGCTTAGCAGCCCGTTCCGCAATCACAGGTGGCAGCGGGGCGCTTGGCTATACAGCAGCCTCTGAGCACCCAACCTTGAAAGGCGCAGCAGGCACTGCTCTCCTCGCTGGTCCTGGCATGGAGATTCCCAGCTCTCTCATCAGCAAGCTGGCAACTCGCCTCTTCACAGGCCGCTTAGGGACGCTCCCCGGTGGCCGCTTACCTGATGAGCCGCTCGTTCCAGCAAGGTTCGGCCAAGTCGCTTCCGATTGGTCTAAGCGCTACCTCAACTTCCGTGGCGTAAGCGGGCGGGCTCTCAAGGAAGAGATCACCACACGTGCAGGCCAAGACATCATCGACATCGCGCAGGGCGGTGGCCCACTTGCGCCCTTTGGGCAAAGCGTGAAGGATACGCTGCTTGATGTAACCAAGCCAGCCTTCCAGAAGATCGCAGCCGACATGGTTGGCGACCTCAAGATGGCAACTCAAGGCATCGAGGTTAACACGCTTCCGCTTCAGCTCACTGCTCAGCAGCTCAGACACGAACTTATGCAAGTGTCGCAAACTGTAGACCCGCAGCTTGTCGCGGCAGCGCTTCAGGGTGGTGTCAATCCACCAATCCTCAACACTGCACTCCCTGCCACAGAGTCCATAAGCCTCCTACGTGACATAAGCAAGCTTCCAGAGAAAGCTGACTTCATGCAGCTCTTTGAGCTGCGCAAGCGCTGGTGGAAGGCCACAACCGAGCCATACCTCCAGCAAGGCATCAAGCCGCCTGCAATCTACCGTAAGATCTATGGCGAGTTGACACAAGCGATGGACACCGCAGCAGCTATCGACCCTGCCGCCAACACCATCTGGCAGGAGTTCCGCAACAACTATGCAGAAGACGCCAACCTCCTCCACAGTCGCCTGCTCAAGTACATCGCCCAACGTGATCCTGAACAGGTCGCCAAGAACTTTGGCAAGAACGCTGAGACACCTGCAAAGCAGCTTGTACGTGCCCTGGTCGGCATCCCTGAAGAGTACGCTCGCCGCTTCCCCGGCCCAGACAGTGCCGCAGCAGTCACCCAAGGCCAGCAGGCGCTACACAACTTCCGCATTGCGCTCATCCGCACCAAGCTGTCAGACGGAGGTGTGTTCAAACTTAGCCAGCACCTTAACGACATGGGCGACACTGGCCTCACCACCCTCTTCGGTGGCGATGCTGAAGGCAAAGCGCTGCTGAGCCGCGTCCGCTCTGTAGCCGATCGCCTTGACTACCTCAGCACCATCCAAGCTCCTCAGCTCGCCACCTATGTTGGCTACCTCCGTGGCATCCCATCACAGATAATGAGCCACATCCTCGCTAATCCACAACTCTCTAAGCTCTACATGACGGGGCTCAACGGACTGATCGACTCCAACTCTCGTGCCAAGGGGCCAATGCTGGCAGCTAGCCATATCGTAACCGACCGCACTGCACGCTACTTTGCACAAATCGGTCGGGCTTGGTATCTTGCTGAGCACCCCGAGGACATGAAGCCTCTCGCTTCGCACCTCCCTACGCTACTTGGAGGCAAGCCATGAAGGGTATCAAACGTAAGCGCGGCAGAGGCCACAGCGCCCACGCTGCCAACAACGCCATAGGCAACAAGATCAGAGTGCTGCGTCATGAGAACGTCCCTGAGAAGCAAGCTGTTGCGATGGCTCTCAACATGAAGCGTGAGGGCCGCTTAGGGCCACATGGGGAATATCGTCGCAAGAAGCGGCACGGCAGGAGGGGGTAATGCGTCACAGACTGCTAGTTCTAGCAATCTTCATCACCACACTGGTAAGCAGCGCAGCAGCTCAGTACACCAATGTCAGTGGCACCATTCATGACGTGAACGGCACAGCTTACCAAAACTGCAAAGGGAGCATCAGCTTTATCAACCTGAGCACCCTCCCGCAGCAACCCTTGCTCCACGGCTCCGTGTTCCAAACAGAGATACCGATCAGCGGCTGCGATAGCTTTGGTCACTTCGCTGCACGCCTCGCAGATAACAACCAGATTACTCCCACTCCGTCGCAGTGGCAGTTTACCTTATGCAACTCTGCTGGTAACATTTGCTTCACCACGCGCCTGACCATCACAGGCAGCTCGCAAGACGTAGGCACAGCTCTGAGTGCAGCAGCTCCCCCACTACCTAACCCTGGCGGCGGCGGCGGTGGTGGCTTCCCTACAGGTACTGGCATCGCGGCTGTGTCTAATGGCAACGCTTGGGGAGCTACCTATAACGCCAGCAATCAGCTTCCCAAGGAGTTCGTGCCGTTTAGCTCCCCTGGCCCCTTAGGCAACGTAGCCCCCTCGACAGTCAACTCCACAGAGCTATACTCAAGTGAGGTTGCTACCACCCCTAGCTCCCTCCCTATCTGCCCCAACGGCAACGGCGGCAAGTTCACAACTACCGGCTGCTCCGGCAGCGCTTCAAACGTAAACGAGAACATAATCGCCAAGGCTGACAGCAGCCATGCGCTGATAAGCAGCTCCATCACCGACACAGGCTCAGCAGTCTCCACACCGTCACCAGTTACCATCGGCACCAGCAACCCTACTAATTACGTTACCATCGTGCCTCCTGGCACACTAGGCACAACCTACACTCAGCAGCTCCAAGCAGCTAACGGCACCATTGCGCTCCAAGGCGATTTCGACGCAACAGGTGCAGCAGCCAGCGTGCAGATCAACCTCACTTCAGAGACTAATCGTGCCATAGCAGCAGAAGCCCTCCTGGCTCCTAAAGCCTCACCAATCTTCACAGGTACCATCACAGCCCCAACAGCAAACGTTACCGACCTTACTATCTCAGGTACCTGCAACGGTTGCTCCAGCCCAGCGCCGTCATTCGCCAACCTCAGTAGCGGCACCAACACGGCTGCCACGATGACCGTAGGCACAGGTGCGAGCATCGTACCGTCCGGCAGCGGCGCGATCCACGCGACCATCTCAGACAACCTCACTGGCACCCCAACTGTCCCCAATGGTACCGCTGCCACCACCCAGTCTCCCAGCGACGGAAGCACCAAGCTGGCTACCACAGCTTATGTGGATGCGGCTGTCGCAATAGGTGGAAGTGGTGACGTAAGCGGGCCAGCCTCGGCAGTAAGTGGCAACGTCGCAACATTCAACGGTGCGACTGGTAAGTTGATTCAGGACAGCGGCAAGGTGCTACCAGCAGGCACGGTTGTAGGTACATCTGATACGCAAACCCTCACCAACAAGACTCTCGATGGCGTTACCCCAGCTACGATGGCCTTTGTTGACCCTACCAGTAGCATCCAGACGCAGCTCAACAGCAAGCAGGCTACGCTGATAGCCAACGCTACTACCACAGTCGGCACATCTGCTATCGGCGGCAACACCTGCACCAGTGCCACAACAGTTACAATGACAGGTGTAGCCACAACCTCAACATTTAACTTCACACCTAACGCAGATGTTAGTAGTGTCACTGGCTGGGGATCGACAGGTGGCCTCAAGATTGTACCTTGGCCTACCACCAACACCCTTAACTACAAGGTGTGTAACTCTACAACTGCTAGCATCATCCCATCAGCGTCAGTGACATTCAACGTAAGTGCGAGGTAACATGATGACCAGAGCTACACGCGCCGCACTTAACTTACTGTTCCTGCTGTTGTGCTTATCCTGCCTAGCTAACGCACAATTCACTGTTCCGGTGTCTGATGACACAGCAGCTAGCGTCCCTGCTGGCCTCAACGTTGTGCAGTCCCGATCTAACTTCAGCAGTGGTACCAGCCAGACAACAATCACCGTCTCCATCAGCTCTACCCCAGGCCACCTGCTTGTAGCCTTCGTACGTGAGGGCAGCAACAACGCCGACAACTTCAGCGTTAGCGACAACCTCGCACAGGCTTGGACAACTACCAGCTACAACACTTTCAACACCACCAACCGTAGCTGCTTCTTCTACAAAACAAACAGCAGCGCTGTCACATCAGTAACAGCTACCTTCACCACCAGTGGAGGGGTAACACGTCCTGGCATCATCGTATACGAGATAAGCGGAGCAGCTACAGCGATTGACCCGAAAGACGCCGGGCCAGTACTCAACTCCACAGGCAACACTGTCACCTCTCTTGTAACTAGCCCTATGACTACTGTCCATGCGCCAGACATCTTACTAGTAGGTACAGATGTTGGATCTGACCAGACCGGCACTAATAACAGCTTCGCTCCTCCCGCTGGTTATGGCTTTGCAGTCACCGGCAGCTCTACCAATACCCGTCAAGCAGTGATGTACAGTATTGTCAACACTGTACAAACTGCTGTTACCGCTACCCCAGGTTGGGGTACAGGCGCACAAGCCAGCACATCATTTATCGCTTTCACAGTACCCAACACCAGCCCTGCAGCCCTCCAAGCTGTCACTGTCAATCCAACAACCGTAGTTGGAGGCAACAACTCAACAGGCACAGTCTCACTTACCAACGCCGCCCCGTCAGGTGGAGCCAACGTGCTACTATCCAGCAGTGATACGCACGCCCAGGTTCCTGGCAGCATAGTTGTACCATCAGGCGTCTCTAGTGCTAACTTCGTCGCCACCACCAGTGCAGTTACCACAAACATCTCTGCAGGTATCACAGGTACCTACCTTGGTGTCCAAAGAACAGCCAATCTCACAATCACCCCACCGTCTCTTGGTGGCTGGTTCGCGGCTGATAGCTTTCTCAACACCCCTGTACCATCCTGCGCACACGCCGGAACCTGCATAGCAGCTAGCTCTGCAGCATGGGTGTCGGGATCACTAATAAACACAGGAAATTGTCCGGGCGGCGGAAATACTTGCGAACATTTGTCTATTAGCGGTTATGGTGTAGGTGTGCTGTTATCAACATCAACTAATAGTACGGTACGAAGTGTGACTTGCACAAATTACAACACAAATTCTTGTAATGTTGGCGGTACGGTACAGTTCCCTATTCCGAACGCGGCTGGGTCGAGTTCAATTCCGAGCGGATCGGATCACAGTATGGCGTTCATCTACGTGACGAACGACGCAAGCGGCTGGTATGGTAAGGAGCTAGATTGCTGGGCTACGACGTTCAACGGTACAACCTGGGCCTGCGATCCTAGCATTATTCAGAACTTACCTGACGGCATCAACGATGGTGTACAGTCGCAAGCAGTAAAGAACAATGGCTGGGGAACGTGTGCTCCGTATGCAAACAAGCCTGTGCTGAATGCTGATGGTACGTTTGCCACTGGTACGAATTACGGATGCACTGGAAGTACAGCATCAGGCATCAGCTTCGCAGGTGGGCTGCTGAGAGCTAAAGAGGTAGGACTATGCACGAATGAGACAACGTGTGCCACAGCAGTACGTCACTCCTTACAGTTTCAGGCCACGAATCTAGCCAACACCTCTAACTACGCCTGCCCCGCAACTCATCAGGACACCGCTCCCAACCACGGAGCTGGCACAGGTGCCCCACAGGGCACACGGTTCTTCCTGCCAACAAGCTACAACATCGCGGCAAACGATGCTGGATGGACGCAGCTTGAAAAGGCGGTAGCCTATGCTCTACAGACCTATGGAGCATATGTACAAGACTACACAGGTGGTGGTTCACAAATCCAGGGTGAGACTGCTGCCAATGACACAATCAATGGGAACACAGTGACGTGGAGTGGATTGGGCATTGGCGATGGTGCGCTGCTCAGTCACATCCCCTGGGCGCAGATGAAGTTCATGTCAGGCGCGTACTGTAATGGTGCAGGAGCAATCAGTACCGGCCCGACGTACTACGTAGCCACCACTGGGAATGACAGCAATGCTGGCACTGCAGCAGCACCTTGGCGCACCATCCAACACGCTGCTAACGTGGTCTCACCTGGTGATGTTATTCAGGTAGCAGCGGGAACGTATTCGGAAACGATTCTTAGCCAACGTAGCGGTACTGCTGCGGCACGCATTCGTTTTGTATCTACGACAAAGTGGGGCGCGCATGTTGTTTCGCCCGCAACTGGCGGCGGCGCGGCCTGGCAGAACGAAGCCAGCTATGTTGATATTGATGGGTTCGACGTTACTGGCAGCGCAGCATATGGGCTTAAGAACCAAACCGCCTCGTACACACATGTTACGAACAACTACGTCCATGACATCCCAGCACTGAGCTGTATTCCTGGTGGTGGTATAGCTGAGGGCGGTTACAGCGCAGTACCCATGCCTACTGGCAATGAGTACACCAGCAACCTAGTACGTGATGTAGGTCCGGCTCCTGGCACCTGCAACCAAAGCCACGGCATCTACATATCACTTCCCTATGCTAAGGCATACAACAACATTGTCTACAACTCCGCAGGCCGTGGTATCCAGCTCTACCATGCGGCGACGAATGTGGTGGTGGAGAACAATACTATTTTTGGCAATGGTGATTGTATGGTGGTAAATGCCGACAGCGCTGCTGGCTACTCTATCAACGACAGCCGGATTTCAAACAACATCTGCTACCAGAACATCGGATACGGTATTTACTCTGGATCAGGCTTTGGCACCGGCAATCAGATTACGAATAACTCCGCATATGGCAACGGCACGAACTGGGGTACTATGCCGCACACGAGCGACATTGTGGGCGACCCTAGCTTTATCAACCCGACAGGGAGCTATTTCACCGGCAACTATCATCTCAGCTCAACTAGCCCGGCAATTGGTGCTGGGACAACAGTTGGCGCACCGCTAACAGACTTCGATGGCAACCCACGGTTGCCAACCACAAACGATGCTGGGGCTTACAGATACTAGGGGGTTACTAAAGTTGTGAAAAGGCTGACATACATAGTTGTGGTGCTGCTGTTAACTGGCGCTTACGTCCCTGCTCAACTCATCATCGGCAGCGGTGGGCAGATGATTTTAGGCGCTAACCCCGCAATTGTTGATGGCAACACGCGTAGCGGCGTTGGTGTGCCCACCACCCCTGACGCAGCACTTAATGGCGACTTCTATACAGACACGTCCACCGGCTGCTTGTGGGGGCCTAAAGCAGCAGGGGCGTGGCCGGGATCAGCCGCTTTCTGCCCCAGCACCTCTCCGATGGTGTTTCCTGCTCAGGCAGGTATCCCTGTCTGCACAGGCACCCCATGCACAGCTTGGACAACCAGTTTCGTCCCTCCTAGCAGCTCTATTGTCGGCATCAGCGATACACAGACGCTTACCAACAAGAGTATCAATGGCAGTGAGATTAATAGTGGTACAGTCCCCCCAGCCTTCTTACCACTTCCTACAGCTAGCGCAGGTGGTGTCGTGCGCGCATTCGATTGTGCAACATTGGGTGCTGGCTATGTAACACAGAAGATTGGCACAGATGGAATTATGACGTGTGCTGTAGCTAGCGGCGCAGTACCATCCAACTCATCGATTAAGGTAGCAACAACTACTGTGCTGCCAACAACAATTATCTACAGCAACGGTACGGCTGGGGTGGGGGCAACTATCACTGCTGGTACTAGCAACAGCACCTTGGTTGTTGACGGCTACACGCTACTTTTAAACGATGTAATCATGGTCAAGGATCAGGCTTCGGGTGTGCAGAATGGTATCTACACCTTAACGCAGTTGGCAACAGTTGGGGTGCCTTGGGTGCTTACGCGCTCTGTTGATAGGAACACCCCCGGCAACTTGAACAACGCTGGGATGTATCCAATCTTGTCTGGCTCAGTGAATGGTGGCTCAAGCTGGGTACAGACCTCCAAGGTTACAACAATCGGCACTGATGCGCTTGTGTTTGCGCTATTCGCGTTCAATCCTGCCTCGCCCCCAGCCATCGGCGGCACCACACCAGCGGTGGGCACGTTCACGAATCTTCTAACTAAGGTCTCACCAATGGCCGACATTCGTGCTTATGGTGGCGACTGTACTGACGGGATCTTTGACAATACGGCGGCGGTGCAAGCGACTGCTGCGGCCCTTGGCGAGAATGGCGGTACAATTTATTTCCCCGGCCCTAACTGCTACATTGCCAATCCGACCGGCATCACATGGCGGACAGGCGTTAATTCGAGATCCATTGAGCTAAAAGTCAGCGGCTCAATTAGCGTTGGTTCAACCTTTATCAATCCTGGCAATATGGATCTCGGCTGCGCTGGAGGCACATACGCCGGGCAATTTAACACTAATGGCCCGAATTGTGGCTTAACTGGGCCGAATGCACGAGGCACGCTTGGTACTGCTGTCACCTCAACAGGTTCACAGACAGTCACCCCCACGTATGTCGCAGGATCTATCGCCAACATAAAGGTCGGATCTTATCTGACGATTGCCGGGAATACTACCTGCAACATCAGCACAGTCAGCCGGGACTCATCTGGCTTTGTCACAGTTACACTAAGCGCGAACCAGTGTCGCATACCTCCGGGAGCATCTATTCAAGTTGCAGGTGTGGCTGATACATCATTCAACATTCCGACGAGTGCTGTGCTGATCGGATCAGATTATCCGGCTGGCACCATGAGGTGGAAACAGACCAACACCGCCGTTGCATCAAGCACAGGTGGTACGGTTACTGGGTTGAATGACGACACGTTTGAGACCGTGCGCGTTACAGCGGTAAGCGGAAGCAACGTGACAGCATTGTTCCACCATCTACACGCTGCTGCTGATAAGTGGGGGCCAGTGACATATGGCACAGCACCCAATCAGTTTGGTACTAACAGCATTCACGGACTTAACATCATCGGCAACTACGGAGCAGGTGTTTACCAGCAACAGAGCACAAACATCACGTGGGACGGTCTCAATATAAATGCGATGCAGTGGGCCTCATCAGTCGCCATGCACCTTGATGGTGCGTATAGCTTTCACTTAACTCACTCGAATTTGTCTCACTGGGATGATGGATCGCAACCCGGATGTGCTGGGACCTGCGCGCCTGGCGAGATTGGCTATCCATACGGATTGAAACTGTCAGCCGACAACCCCGATGGTGGCATAGCGAATGGCCTAATTGATGGCTTCACTACTATTTGGGGAGGCATAAAGGTAGACTGTAATGGTGTGACAAACCAGTGCTCGAATCAAGGCGTGACGCTTGACCATGTAATCCTCGAAGAACCTGCTGGGGACGCAATCTCAGTTGATCCACGTGGTCTTGGAAGCGTTAACAAGCCGTGGGTATTGCGCAAAGTATTCCTTCAGGATCTATTCACTCCTTACGCTGTTTGTTTGATGGGGTACACCGACCCACCGGCGGGCGCTAAACCTGCCAAGCTGTTTATGTACCCCGGAACGGCATCCGATCTTTCAGATTGCTTAACCAATAAGTATTGGGACATGGGGGCTCTGGCGGTGTTTGGGTATGACGACTACAACGGCTCGATACCGCTTCCACGTCACTTTGGGCGTACAGCCACAATGCTTGACGGCATTACGATAGAAGGCGAGTTGCGCGGCATTGGCGCAGGAATGTCGCCAGCAATTATTCCATACGCGACCCAAAATGTGACGACCGATCCGACAGCTTGGACATGCACTGGCACAGGATGTTCGATTACAACTGGCGTGCTCGCCCCTGACGGCACGCCTACGGCTGCTGAACTGTTTCGCGGATCAGCCGTGTCTAAGACGCAAGTATTCGGGAGCAATTTTGCGACCGCCACAGGTGACTGGTTCATTATAGGTGTGTGGACAATGAATGGGACAAACGTCACCACAAATAACGGCGCTAACAGTGGAATGTCGCTCTCTGGGTTAAATGCCGGGGATGTCTTTGACAATTCTAGCGCGGGTTGGTCTGTAGGTGACTCTTCTCGGTTCTCATCATCTTATAACCATGATTGGTGGTATCCAGTCGTTGCAGCTCGCAAGATTACTGGCGCTGGATTTAGCTCGCACAATATCCAGATGTATCTAGAGAACGGGACCGCGACAAGCGGCAACGGGATGCGCTTTTGGATGCCATTCTTAATCCGTGTGCCGTACTCTGCGAAGCCTGCTGCTTGGACAGATGATCAGTGGGATACAGAGATAGCGCGTTGGCGGCAGCAGTTGCTGCATGGAGCGGTGCCTCCAAACATGCCTGCTGGGGTGCTGGCAATCAACCCAAGCCTGAAGATGTACTGGGGCAGTGACACAAACCTCTACCGTGACGGTACGAATGGGCTGAAAACTGATAATACGCTTAACGCCTCAGTGTTGCAGCAGAACGGGGCGGGGATAGCTACAGTAGCTAAAGGTGCAGCAACAGGCTTAGTAGGTGCGTGGGGCTGTACAGAGGGATCTGGTACAAGTTGTGCGGACAGCGGGCCTAACAACAACGCGTTGACTATAACAAGTGGCACGTGGAGTGGAACATCTGCCCCACTTACAAACTCTGTAGTATTCAATGGGTCATCGACACGACTGGACGCAGCGACACAGAGAGGCACTAACTTCACGAACACAACACCGTTCTCTGTGAGTACTTGGATAAATTTGGGATCGAGTGCATCTGGTGCATTGTTTTCGACGTCGGATACGTCTGCTGGAAACAAGGGATGGGAAATATCGACGGAGTCCTGTTCGGGTAATTGTATCAATGTGTGGCTGATAAACACTTATGGTTCGAATTGGATTAATGTACAGACTAGTGCTTCAGCTTATACTACAGCGGCATGGCATAACATTGTGGTTACTTATGACGGTAGTTCAACAGCGGCGGGTGTCAAGGTTTATGTTGACGGTGTATCTAAAGCTTTGACTGTAATCGCAGATACACTGACTGGGACAATAGCTAACACTAAGACGTTGCGTATGGGTATGCGTACAGAAGGGACGCAGCTTAAGCTGCCGAACAATACTAAAATGGGCGCTACGTCATTATGGAACAGAGTGTTAGCCGCAGCGGATATTATGGTGTTGTACAACTCGCCGTATGGGTGGGAACTACAATCTGAATTTACAGCACATAAGGATATTGCAAACGGTTATGCTGGGTTGGATGGCGCAGCTAAGCTGTCAGGAGCAGAGATCCCTGCGACAGTTCCGGCTGAGTATAACAACGGTACCTGCACAACAGCCAAGACCATTGATCCGGTAAACGGCACGTCTCAGAAGGTTACACTAACCAATGCCCAAACATGCGCGTTGACATTTACACAGCCTACATCAAGCACAGCGAACGTGAACCTGAAGATCATCCAGTCTGCTGTATCGACGTTCAATGGGCTGATCAGCGGCTGCAAGTGGCCAGGAGCTGTGACACCTACAATCACAGCAACCACAGGTGCAATCGACCTCATTCACGCCTATCTTGATGGTACAACCACATACTGTAACGTCATAGGGCAGGATGTACGTTAGGTATCATAGGAGGCATCACCATGAAGCTGATCGTCACGCTGCTCATCACACTGCTTATCACGTTTGCTGCTCAGGCTGCTGAGTGGCGGCGTGCCACCGAGCCTGAATGCCGCCACCACACCACTGAGCTGCTTGACGGTTTGAAGCAAGGCGAGAGCGTAGGCATGATAGGCACGCTCACACGCTCCACCCCAGGCGGAAGCATTATTGCCATCCAAAGCTGCGGCCTCACTGATGGCGTTCACTTCAAGCCCGCCTACTTCATCATGCTCGACCAGAACACCGGCTGCTTCACTCCACAAGACGCCTACGACAAGATTAACGCTGGAGACGAGAAGCTAGCTGCGCAGCTCACAAAGGATTGCGAGCACAGCGACACCAATGCTAAGCTAAGCATCCGCCGGGATGGCTGGACGGAGCCAGAGTTCAAGAAGCGAGAGAACGTTATCACTGATTCCACGAAGCAGTCTATATGATAACATATCTAGCACATCTCCTGGCCTACGAAGGCCCACTTGACCTGGGCAACCCCTGGAGGGATGCTACGCTGTTTCTGTGTGGTGTGTCTGTGTCAGGTGCGCTCAGCTACGTTGCTCTGTGGGGGGCCTTCGCCAAAAACGCTGTGACGCACGCAGAGCTAGACATCACCCTGCGGCAGTATCAGAGCAGCATTGAGCAGCAGTTTAACTTGATCAATGCAGCACTAAACCGGATAGTAGGTAGTGGCAAGGGGTAGAGGAGACGCATCCTATGACAATCTACGACTGGCAGAAGGCGCTGCTTGCACTACTGATATGGCGTGAAGCGGAGGGCGAGCCTATGGAGGGCAAGCTTGGCGTGGCCTGGGTAGTACGCAACCGTGTGCTTGACAGTCCACTGCCTAACGCTTGGACTGCTGTGATGACACGACGGCTACAGTTTAGCGGACTGACAGCACATGGAGATCCTAGGCTGCAGGTATGGCCACGTGATAGCCAGCTTGCTTGGAAGGCATCAATGCAGGCAGCCGAACAGGTTTACACAGCTTCCACTGCGGCCCCAGCAGCTACACCTGATCCGACGCACGGTGCAACCCTGTATGCTAACCTCAGCATTGTCACGCCGTCCTGGCTGCCACGTGTGACTGAGACGGCCAAGATCGGATCACATACGTTCTTCAAGGAGTGAAGCCAGAACAGGCGCAACAGTATGGATCAACTAATAAGCTATCTCCAAGCTCATAGCGTCGCCATCCTCGGCGTGATCTATGTGCTCGCCACCAGCGCTATCAACGCGCTGCCACCACTAACTCCCAACAGCAGCCCTGCTTACTCGTTCTGGTATCGCTTCCTCAACGCGCTGCCTATCCCAACCGTAACCGCAATCCGCACAGACGCGCATCCTAAGGAGAAGGAGACACAACATGACCGCAGACAAGATGACACCCCAGCTAACACGTAGGGACTTCAGCAAGCACACCTTGATGGCAGCCGGAGCACTGACGCTCAGCGCTGTCTCGCTCCCCTTGTCAAGCTGCGCATCGCAGGACACCATCGCGGTGCTGGTCGCAACTCTCGGCTCGGCTGGCGCGTCGGTCGCTACTGCCCTTGGAGCCACTGCCCTCGCTGAGAGCATCCGAACTGGCACTGCAGCAGCAGTGACAGCAGTGAAGAACTGGAAAGCAGGCACCGGCACAGCACAGATGGCCGTGCAGCTCCTCAACGTGCTACTTGCCAACCTTCGTCTCATCCCTGTCAGCTCGCTCTACGCGACCCTGATCGCCCTCGCCATCAGCACGGCAGTCAACATCATCACCATCCTGAACGCTGGCACCCCAGCCGCGATGTCTGCTGCTGGGCAGGCCGCGATCACTGGCGGCACTCCGCAGGACGCAGCTCACTTCAAGGCTCGGTGGAATGGCATCTGCGCCACCAACTCCCAACTGGCACCCGTAGCGATCCGCTAGGAGGCATGAGCAATGAACTACAGACTAGGTAAGCGCCCAAAGGTAATGAGCCTCGGGGCTATTGCGCTCAGCGAGTTCATGGCAGGCAAGCCCGAGTGGCCTGCCGTGAAGCCTAGAGGATGGGAGCATGCGCTACCGCCGGGCGCAATCAAGATGCTGGGCAATGACCACTATGGCATCTGCCTGCCAGCCGCGATGATGCACTACGCACAAACCGAGACAGCCGCCGCTGGTAGCCCACTCACCCCTACCCTCGCCCATACCATTCAGGTCTATACTGACATCACTGGCTTTGATCCGAAGCTCGACCAGCCTGATGGTACCAACCCCACCGACAACGGTACCTACTACCGCGATGCGCTACGCTACTGGCAGCAGAACGGTATCCCGCTGTTAGACGCCAAGGGCAACGAGGTGATCCACAAGATCATCGGCTGGGCATCACTTGACCTGAGCAGCGTAGCGCAGCAGCGCTGGGCAACTGATGTGTTCGGCGGCACGATGATGGGAATCAACTGCCCAGCGAGCGCAATGAACGATCTCAGCGACTGGCGATACGTCCCTGGCTCACCTACCCTTGGGGGTCACGCCATCAACCGCGTTGGGCAGGGCCGGGCAGGGTGGCACATTGATAGCTGGGGGCGCGTGATCCCTGGCACCTGGGAGTTCTCGCTGAACTTGGCTGATGAGGACTATGTGGTGGTCACGCCGTCATGGCTCAACCAGCAGGGGAAATCGCCATCTGGCTTTGATCTGGATGGCCTTGTAGCAGCTATGAGAAAGGTGAAGCAGCACTAGGAGGCAGGAGATGCTTGGATTGTTGCAGCTTGTTGCTGTGTTGCTGGTTGTTGGCGTGCTGTTGTGGGGGGTGACACAGCTACCCATCGATCCAACGATTGTCAGGATTGTGCGGGTTGTGCTTATCTGTCTGGCAGCTATCTGGGTGATCTGGTGGTTGCTGGGGCTGGCCGTTGGCCCACCGTATCCTGTACGCTCCTGGCACTAGCAGCGGCCACCGGGTTCAGGCCGGTAGCCGCCCTGCGTAGTCCGTCCCATGTTGCATCCACGGTACGCTGTGCCTGCCGATAGGATGCCACAAGACTACATCAGGACGCAAGGGGGATAGGCTTAGCGGCCCCTCCCCCTTGTGCAACCTAGCTGGCGACCGCTTCGGGCGCTTGCTCAGGCGCGTTGGGCATATCGTCCGGCAGCGTTGCAGCAGGCTCTGCCCACGCAATGCCGTACACCCCCGGCTCCACCCGCACGATCCGGCTGGCCTCACCCTTCTTCAGCTCATTCTGGATGGCCGCATTGAGGTTGTTCAGCTTGATGGCCTCAAGGCCGGGCTGGGCAGCAAGGTAGCTGCGCATCGCGCTGACGCTCATGGTGCCGCCGCAGCGCGCAATCTCAGGCAGCACAACGCCAATGTAGTTCTTGCGTGGGCCGCCGGTGGGCGCAGCAGGGGCAGTGGAGCCTTCGGCAGGCGTAGCGCCAGGGAATGAGGTGGCTGAGCCCGCCGGGGCCTTCGCGGCTGCCCGAGGCTTTGCAGCAGGCTTGTCATGCTCGCGCAGCAAGGTCGCCAGCGCGATGCGGTCGGTCTGGTAAGACGCAATTTGTTTGTCGATCAGGGCCATCTGGTCTCGGATGCCCTTTAAGAAGGTGCGGTCAAACATTGGTAGCTCCTCTCAGAAGTGTTGTGGTGCTGTTGTTATGTTGCATCTAGCATGTTGCATCTAGCTTATGTGGTTGTCAAGCACAACATCGGCTGCCAGTACAGAAAGCGCTAAGGTGTCAGGATCATCTACTCCCAACAGCTCCTCTTCGCGGATCGCCCTGACCACCCCGCCACGGTACTCAATATCTAGGCCGTGCCACTTGTTGTACACAACCCGCTCGCCTACAGTGACTTGCGTACATTTTGTGCCGATGCTGACCACACTGCCGTAGATCGTCACGATGTCGTCCTTGCCTCTGTCAGTCAGGATGATGCCGCCGCTGGAGGTTTCAGGTGGGGGGTCAGGTTGTACGAACACCCGGTCATTGAGGGCACGTAGGCTCACTGGGAATCTCCTTATCTTGGGTTGCTTGTTGCCGATAGCTGCTGCTGAACGCTACTGCCATCCGGCGGCTCAGCTCAGCATCTGTGCCGCAGTCGAATGTGACGCGTGCTACGCACTCACCACTGGCATCGTAGCACAGCACGCAGTTGGTACGACGACTGACGTGAAGAACTACTGTAGTCATCTCTTTCAGCTCCTCTTGAGCACAGCAATCGCAGCTCGTAGCGCTTTGATTATGCAGCCCAGCTTCGTGATCTTGTGGCTCTTGCGGTTAATCAGGTCGATGTCGCTAGTCACCTGCGCTTCAGCCCTCAGCGCCCGCGCCTTGTAGTACTCCTTGCGCTTGCGGAGATGATCGGCGTTCGTGCGGCTGTCATCCAGTCGGGACTTGTGGGTGGCGAGTTCATTGGCAAACTTCTGCGCTGCTTCTCCGTTGCGGCTCGCATCGGCACGGCAATTGTCGGCAATCTGGCGTTCGGAGGCGAGTTGGGCTTCGGCGTTCTCTGCGCGATCCATCTGGTCGTGCAGTATTTGTTCCTGTGCGCCCATCGTGAAGTAATTGTGGGGCACGATGTAGTGGCCGGAGACGGACGTGTACGGCTCGCCATTGTCCTCAGTCATGCTCCAGATCCCATATGCAATACAGTTAAAGAATTCGTGCTTCCAATTATCGGGAAGACGTTTCCTCGCCCAATCCTGCAGCTTTCCGTAGTGCCGCGTGAACCATTCCTGTGTATGCTTTCGCGCCGCCTTCAACTCCTCAATCTCTACATCCTTGGTGGCGAGTTCGGCTTCGGCGGCTTCGGCCCGCTTCACTCCATCCCGACACTCGTTGCATAGCGAAGTGGGGATATCGACTGCTGGCACCCTGCCACAGTGATCGCAGGAGCCGTCGCCGGGATGCGGCACGGCATCTCGCAGCCGCTCAATCTTGGCGTCCTTGGCCGCGAGTTGCTCCAGCAGCGGGGCTCCACGGTAGGCAGCGTAGGCTTCCATTGCAACATACCAATCGCTGCAACTGTATACCCGTAACCACTCCCTTACGCTCATCGGCTTGCTGGCTGCGCTGGAGGGCTGGACTCCACAGGAACACTCGTACTGTTTTCCGGTCACGGCATTGATGTAATTCATCGCTGCTAAACAGTTCACACCATGCTTACTTGGATCACTCATCTCATCCCCTCCCCGCCCGGATTCAGTGGGCGGCTTGATTACACCAGTTCCTAAGCAGTAAGGGCAGCCTTCTCGCTGCCTATGGGTGGGGTCATCGCAGCGATCTCCATTGCAACATTCGTCGCAATACACAACTCCACCATTCTCGAATGTACGGCCACTAGGTTTCGGCTTCTCTGCAGGGCTGGCGGCCAGAGCACTCACAGCGGCGCGTGTCCTATCCCATGTTGCACTGACACCCCCATAGCTGTGTCCGAGTTGTCGAACAGCGTGGATCAACTCCTGCACCTTGGCTTCCCGCTCCTGCGCCTCATCCAGCAAGCGAAGGAGGAACACTACACGAGGATCAATCCACCTTTCGACGGCATCTTCCTGTATCGACTGCAACCGCTTCTCGTCATCGCTGGTCATGGCTTCCTCCGTCCCTGCCACAATCGAGTTAGTAGGAATATAACAAAACCGCCCATTACACCAATCACAACTAAAAGGGCAGCTATCGAACTGCAATATACCAGATCATCCACTACTGGCCTCCTTCTCCGGCTCCGCGCCGGATAGCAGGGATTCCCACCTCATGAACCGACGCCATACGTCGCCCATATGTTCGAGTCCCCCAGGAGTATCAACTCCCCAAGAACTCTTCTCCTGTTCGCGGTAAGTCGCCATGATCTCTATGATCTCATTGCAAACTGCCACTCTTGCTTCCCGTAGCCGCTCATCCGTAGGCGCGGGAGCGTCAAACTTCACCGGAACTGTTGGGACAGGATTTCCCTTGGAAGCGTCGATCAAATCCTGGCACGTTTGCGAAAGATTTTTCTTCGGCGTAGGCGCGGGGGATGGGGCGGCGAGGGCGGCAGGCTCACTCACCTTGCAGGTGCAGAACACCTTCTTACGGAACATATAGCAACTCTGTTCGTGTTGCCTGCAATCGCGCAGCGCCCTCCTCAACTTCCCTGCCTGCTCGGAGGGCTGCGCGGCTACCCGATATCCCATGAACATCTCATACACTTCACGGGCGACTGCTGCTTCAGAGCCGTAATAGGATTTCTCAATCGCTCTGATGTATGGAGCCCACTGCGTTGGCTCTGAGATGGGCTGCGCGGCGGAACAGTGGGCAGCATATCTCTCACACAGTTCAGCCACGCGAAGGAGATGGAACGTATGATCTTGGTCATAGGTTTCAAGTAGCCACTCCTTCGCTCCCATTCTCTCCGGGGCGGGCTGTTGGAGCTTGGCAATGACGGCGTCAGTATCACGATCCCCTGTTTTAGCTCCGAGGAGTCGCAAAGCCTCGATGATCGTCGCCACCTCCTGCAGGGTCAGGTTAGTCATCTCACTCTCCATACTTCGTCTTAAGGTCACGTAACCACCAAAGCTGCTTTGGTTCCACCGCTGTGGCAACCTCCATATCAGCAATGAAAGCAACTTCCCTATCCGACATTGAAGTACAATCACACTGATCCAACAGCGTCAAGATACGCCGCACCTCTGCCACCCGCTCGTCGTTTGTCTGTGTGTTACCGCTCCCTATTCCTGGATAGCTCACCTCAAACCTCCTGTGTAACCTTCACCACCTGCTGATCCCGCATGTTAGCACCAACCTTAACTTCCACGCCTATGCGCAACCCCCCCAGCTCAGCCAGCGGCATGTTCATCACATCTGCCGCCGCCTGTGGCCCCCATGTCAGCGCGTCCCGCTCCGGCAGACAAAACACCAAGCTGTCATGGATGAGCAGGCTTAGAGTGTCGCTCAGCAGCCGGTAGTGCTCATCTCCTGCCGCAGCCAGCTCCTCAATCCGCAACACATACTCATCCTGACACATGCTCCCATCACTCTGCGGCCTATACGCAACGCACCTCTTGCCATCCTCCCCCAGCACCCACTGCCCCCGCTTGGCCTCCCAGCCAAACACATCGTAGAAGTAGTGCCTCCCGCCGAAGTGATTGTCCAGGTACCGTTGCGTATGGGCCTGCTGCCTCACCCTTGCCATCCACTGTGACACCTCAGGCAGTACTGCGAAGTAAGCTCCCTGGTACCGCTCAGCTACCGCCTTCGCTGACTTCTCCTTGTCACCCGGCTGCGGCAGAAACAACTCCTCGTACTCATCTGCCATACCGTAGGGAGTGAGACCGTAATGGGTGCCATGTATCACCCGCTTGCACTGGTCATACTTAATCGGCTCAGCCCGCTTTGCAGTCTTACACGCCACACGCAGTTCGCTGTAGGGAAGCTGCCAGTCAATCGGCTGGTGCATCACATGGCTGAGGAAGTAGCCATGTATCCCAGCCTTAGCTACCTTCATCATCCGCTCGCTGCCCGCGTCGTAGGCAACCAGCACCGCCTCAATCCCCTCGCTGTCTGCTTCCAGCAGCAGATAGCCCGGAGGTGCGCAGACCGTCGCTCGCACCAGCCCAGGCAGATCGCTCTCATCGCTTAGCCTTGGGATGATCTGCAGGTTTGGCCCCCGGCTGCTCTTGCGCCACGTCGAGGGATGGTGACTGAAGGTGGTACGCACGCACCCTTCAGCATCAGGTGTCCATAGATAATCGCTCAGCAGCTTGTTGCAGCGCCGCACCGCGAGGATGGTGCGAAACACCGGGTAGCGCTTGCCAAACCGCTTGAGGTACTTCGCCTCGGTTGTCTCCCGGTTCTCCCCGCGCTTGAGTGGCATCTTCAGGCCAAGGCTGCGAATTAGTGCTGTTACCTGCTGGGCTGACTGTGGGTTGAAATCCAGCATCTGCTCCCAGGTGGTTACGATCCCGGTGTCTTTGCACCTTTTACACTTAAGTGGCACAGCTACCTCCACTTCTTGGTTGTGTCGATCACGCTGCGTCCTTCCATCCCCATGTGATCTCAAGCCCGCCAGGAGCCTCAGTAAGCGTTCGGTAGCCGTACTCTCTCAGCATCCCTTCGCACTTCTGCCACGTCCCGCCGAAGTGGAAGGTGTCGATGGCAATGGCCGGATGGACCACCCCTGCCGTAGGTCTCCCCAGCAGCCGGGCAAAGCCGCTCCCCAACGCGCTGTCATGCGAATACTGCTCCCTGCCACACTCGCCCCCTACTGCCAGGGAGGTAGCAAATATCTTCCCTCCCATCCCTGCCCGCTTGATGTTACGCTTAAGGCAGGCGAAGTTTTCGTGATCCGGCTCCAGCGCTACAACCCGATCAGCGCGAGCTGCTAAGCTGATAGCACTCAGTCCGCAGTAAGCCCCCAGGTCAAACACCAACCCACCACCCTTCCAGAACCTGCCATAGTCACACGCCTCTTCAGGGATGGAGGTGAACTCAAACTCGCGCCCGTCACTCAGATTATGCACACGGCACCGTGAGAAGTCAGCCACGCGCCAGTCACCCTCTACCACCGGCTCTACCACGCCAAAGAAGCTGTCGAAGTATAGCTGCATATCACGCGCGTAGCAGGCGTGGCGGTCAGCTAGGCGAATCACGTGATTGGTGCCCGGCTTACGAATGTCAATGCTCATTGTTTGAACACCTCCTTGATGACAGCTACCAATGGTGCAACCACATCGCTTAGCTCTGCCAGTGGCTTGAGCAACTCGGTCAGCTCGATTGAGGTAATTGTCCCAACCCCTAGCACCAACCGTCCAGGGGGTAGCTTCTCATTGCGCTTACACGCCTCGATCCAATCCTTTGGCCCATCATAGATCAGCAGCCTTACACGTTTCACTTGCGTCCCTCCCTAGTGCAGCACCACGTGTAGCGCAGCGCTGATCTCCTGTAGCTTCCACCATACTGTACCAGAGATAAGCACCAAACCAACTAAGGTTATGTTAACCAACAGCATAATCGCCCTTACCTTGCTCTCATCTTCTCGCCGGCTGAGCATCGCAGCAAGTAGGAACACCACTGCGGTAAGGCATCCCACCCCAACTCCATTCACAATGTTCAGTATGCTCCAGTCCATCACCCCTTCACCTCTTCTCCAACCCTACGACACAGACACTCTTCCTGCAACGTCTGCCATTCGCGTACATCGTCAGCCTTAGGCTTGATCTTTCTCAGCTTACGTGGCCTCACAGCATCCGGCACCTGTGTCTGCAGCTCAGCCAACCCTGCAGCTTTCTCAGCCGCCAACCTCACCTTAAGCGGCTCCTGTGCTGCGCTGTTGATATGCACCCTCCCCACCCCTGGCCGTCGTAGCACCTCATCGATCCGCAAGCAGTGGCGCACGTAGCCCAGCCACCTCTGCTGACCCTCCAAATCCCGCCTGATACCAAGGTAGTTACGCATCGTAGCATCTGCGTCACAAGCACTATAGTAAGCTGGGTCAGCCTCACTAAGATGCTTCCACGCTGGCATGTCTGTGTAGAACGGGGACACGAAGCCCAGCGACTTCAGCATGTCGCTTTGTAGCCAATGCCAAGCCCACATAGCATCGTGAGTCTCACCATTGATGCAACCCCCAGCAGCCTCCAGTCTCGGCAGATCGAAGCCGCCATTCCACACCACAGTAACCGCTGCTGCTGCCAGCGCCTCTTGCACCAGCCCGATGTAGGGTGGCTGCCAAGGCAACGTTAGCGCCGTCGCTGGCTCCACACTCAGCGACACCCGGATAATGTGGTAGCTGGGGTCATCGTCACGTGAGTCCTCATCCAGCTTGCCGCTGTTCGGCGTCTCGATATCCACCACCAGCAGCGGGATGCGAGGGGTGAAGGGCAGCGGGCGGGTGGCGTAGGCCAGCACGCTGCTGCTACCGCCCACATTTACGTTGTCGTGTTCGGAAGAGGCTAGGGCCTCTTCCTCACGTAACACGCCGCTGTTGCCGTAATCGCCGCTGCCAAGCAAATACCCCCTCGCCTCCTCATAGCTGGGGTCAATCAGGTACCGCGTCGGCTGTCGCTGCCAGCTCCCCTGCGCTGCCACCTCCTTCGCCCTTAGCAGCGCAAAGAACAAGCACTGTATCAGCGCCCGCTTGCCTTGCAGGATAGCGCTGGGGTGGTAGGTTGGCACCACCGGCACCCCATAGCGACTATCATGAATGTATGCCTGATGCTCATCAAGGGTATCCACACCCAACACCTGCCGCATTGCCACCGCACCCAGCGCCACAATCACCTTTGGCTTCACCCTCTCAACCAGCGCCTCCCAGTTATGCCGGTTTTCAGCTAGCGCCACAAAGCTGTCAGGGTGCTTACCTACCCACCCGAGGTAAGGTGGCTTGTCCCACAGCACATTTGTAACCATCGTCGCATCTCGGCTCAGCCCAGCCCGGCGTAGCTGCCCATCCAGCAGCGCCCCACTCGCCCCCGCAAACGGCTTCCTTAACCTCACCTCATCAAGCCAAGGGCTCTCGCCAATCACCATGATTCCGTTGCTACAATCCCCACTCCAAGTTACCTGTGCCACGCCGCACCTTCCAGAGCAACCTCACGTATCCAAGTCGCCAGCGGAACCCCTACAGCCTTTGCCGCATCGGTAAGTTTAGTCAGCTCATCAAGCGATAAGTGCAGAGTTAGTTGGTACTCACGTGCAGATGCTAGCAGCCCAGGCGGTCTCCCACGCTGGGCTCCCTCCTTACGAATAGTCATGTTCGCCTCCAAATGCGAGTTGTCGCGGCGAGGTGGCTGAACCCACCAAAGGTTATGCCTCCCCTCGCCGCGCTGCGCCCTAAGCAGCAGCCCTGACGTGACCACTGCTTTCCCGGAGGGCGCAATTTAAAGGGCTGCAGCTCTTGCCGCCGCCCTCACTGCTCAGAGCCTAGCAGCTACCCTCGACCGTTGCCGCTACCCTCAGGCAGCTTATAGCGCACGATCTCGGCGTTTCCATACATTTTCGTGTGGCACTTGGGGCACTCAGCCATGTCGATGAACCTTCCATCAGCTCCCTTCGGCCATGCCACCTGCTCACCAGCCTTCACCCGCTTCTTACGCGTGTGAGTTGCAATCTCCATCTCGCAAGCCTTGCAGTACACCCGCCAGCCGACTTCAGCCGTGTAGCTCCGGCGCTCACTGATACCTTGCAACTCAGCAATGATCGCGCCTCGCGTAAGCGGCCCGGTGAAATGCAAATCGAGCGCCCGGATCAGGTCGCCCAGGCTGCTGTTGGGCACCTTGGGATGCTTGTAGTCATTCACCCGCTGGAATCGCAGCGCAACCTCGTGCGCAATCTGCTCTCCAGTGGCCGGGTCGGTGTCCTGCACCTGGGTCACAGCGATGTGCTGAATCTGAAGGTACTTGTTCCCTTGAATGGTTACTGTGTCCAGCGGATCGTCCTCCAGCTTGAACAGAAACTGGAACGTCCCAGGGTAAAGCTGCGGTGGAAAACTCCCCGGCTCTGGTGCGTTGTAGTCAATGTCTACTGCCTCTTCAGGCGGCAGACCCAGCGCGTTGATGTCAGGCATTCTGCTATCTCCTTTACTTTGTTGTAGATGTGGTTTCGGCTTGCTGTGCTGTGTGCTTCATAGCTGCGGCTGCTACCGTCTTCGCCACCCGCTGCTTCATCTCTTCCAGCTTGTCGTATAGCTTCGGTACATCAGCTTCCATGAAGTCAGGCAGCTCGCTAGCTACCTGAAACGGCGCTCTGGCCTTAGCCTGAAATGGAATCCGGCTGAGCTGATCAGCATGGTTACGAATGTACATAACCACCTTATTCGCTACCCTTAGCTGCTGATTCTCATCCTTTGCCGCTGTCACCTCGCTCATTACCTCAAAGTGCAACGTGTTTCCAAACCACTGGCTAGCCTTACCTGTTGCTTTCTTACCTGCAATCGACGGCCCGAAGATCGGAATCCTGGTGCCCTCCTCCTCACCCTTGCCTTCCAGCGCCGTCCACACAACCTTCTCCACAAAGGGAATCATGTGAGACTTCATCACAAACTCATACAGCCGATTCTGCACGAAGCCGTAGTAGGTCATGTTTCCGCCACTGTAACCAGTGTCGCCATCAACCCAGGTATAGCTGGGGTCTTGGCTCAGACTAGCCTTGGTCGCCATCAGGTACTCCAGCATGGTGTCACCAAAGCTGGTCAGCCCCTCGATACCAACCACCGCAACATCCCGCATGTCATTACGGGGGTTGGCGAACTGTAGCGTCACCATCTGCAGGTCGATGTCACGCGGGCCTACGGTCGCAGTCTTGCAGGTCGGACACACTGCTCCCTTAGGTTGCGTAGGCTGCGCTGCTACCACAACCTTCGGCTTCCCCTCTACCACGCATCTGCGACACCTGACCTCATAAGCTGTGACCGTCGGCGGCTCCAGTACACTCGACGGGTTCTCCACATCTGCAGGCCACCACCCCTGACATGCCTTGTCGATGACCTCCACCCGGCTCTTCCACAGCCTAATCGGCCACGGCACGATGATGCCTTCCCGCACCAGTGGCTCCAGGGGCTCCCACCCGCCGCCGTCTGCGCTAATCAGCCGGGTGCGCTTGCCATACTTCTCCAGTGCCCACAGCGCGATGCGACCAATTTGCGAAGTTTTGGTGCAGCCAGACTGGCCATAAAGAAGGTCTGACTTATATGTACCTATCACGAGAACCTCCTAATCATCCACATCACCCCACTGCAAGCGCCTTGCTACGACACTGGCTTGATGAGCACCGATACCAAACAGTTTACCTAATTCCCTGTAGGTGTAATTTGAGGTTGAAGCGAGCTTACGCAGCTCACGTACTTTGTCAGGTGTCATGGCTGCTTGCCTCCTCAAAGCTCAATCCCTGCCTGCTGTGCTGCTGGCATTGACGCAATCATCAGCCGTGCGGTCTGCACACCAAGCATGTAGCCTGCGAGGTATTCAGAACTACACCCTGGAAGTGCGGAGGTAGCTTCCTTTAGCTGATCTGTAATAGCGGTGATATGCTGCTTTACATAATCAGCATCTTTCAACTGATCGCTTGCCGCTTCAATCAACCCTGCCGGTGGAACTTGCATACACGCCTCCTTTGGCTGTTGTTGCTGCTGCTGCAGCCTTCATCTTGCTCATAGCAGCAAGCAATTGATACTTCATCGGATCAATCCCACCACAGAAGTGCAGGAAGTTAGGATGGGTGTCACAAAGCAGGTTAACCGGCTTCCCATCTTCAAACCCCAGCTCCCCATGATCTCCATGCACACAATGAAACAGCTCTGTACGCTCATCCAGCACTACATTCACACGCTCCCCCTGCAGATACCGATGTCCCATCCACTGCTGGTCGATCATCTCCCCTAGGTAAGCAGGGTGCGCCTTGACCCAGGCCACCCACTCCACCAACCTCTGCGGCGTCCCAGCCATCAGCCCACCGTTGACGAACCTCCAGGGGGTAGTGCCAGGGAAGTGTGGCCCGAGATAGTAGTCCGGCCAGCACCCGCGCTCTGCAGCCATCACCAGCCCCCCGTTGTCACGCTTCATCAACTTCTCCAGCACCTCGGCATGGGTGCCATAGAACAACACATCCCAGGCGTCGGTGAACACAATATAACGGTGCTGCTTCAGAAGCTTCGCATAGAACAGCACATGCTCGATCTTGTGACGCAAGTCTCCACCGTTACCAATCCCTGTTGTGAGGTACTGCGACGCTCCCTCACGTAAGGTGAAGTCAATCCCAGCTTCCCTAAGTTGCTTCGCATAGGTCGGTAGCAGCCCAGCCCGCATTGAACACTCACTCACAACTACGATCTCACTTGGCACCTTGGGCCTCCTGCCTACGCCGCTGCCTATCCATCTCCAGTGCCACCTCAATAGCCTCCCACATGCACCGAAACGCCACAACCTTCGGGTGATCTACGGCCAGCCCTCTTAGCGACCCCAGCCTGCGGTGCAGCTCTACAAGCTCGTCGATGGAGATTGTACGGCGCTCTCGCTGCTCTGCCATCTCTCCTCCTCCTTGGGGTGATTCGGCGTCCGCCACCGATAACCGCTATCTAGTGGAGATGAGGCAGCTATACCATGGCACAGCTCATAACAGCTACACTTACCGTTATTGGCTCCAGTACTCACATCTCCACCACGATACTTAATACAGTTCCCGCTGCTGGTATGCATGGGAAAAGCTGCATTGACCCACTCAAAATCGTCACGCCCGAGCATGTGCCCAGCTTTGGTGCTGATAACCTGCTCATTAAACTCCACTCCCTGCTGCCACCTCACACAAGCCAGTTCACTCCGTAAAATCGGCGGCAGGCTCACAAACTGCTGCTCCACCAGCTCTCGCTCGTTCTCCAGCAGCCACTCCATCCATCCTGCCAGCCCCATCTCGTCTTCCCACATCGGCTGCTTATGCCACCCTTTTCCCAGCCGATGCGACTTCCCATCCTCCCCAACCCACTCATACTTAGCCGCATAGCTTGGTGCAAACGGCGGTACTGCATCCTGCCTCCAGCTCCATACCAGCGGTGAGTTGATCCACCACATACCGCTCCCCGGCGGATACTGCAGCCGCTTCCCACCCTTCACCAGCCCCTCGATCAGCACCCCTGCCACCCGCTGCCCCAGTCTCGCCTCAACCGGCAGCACCTCGCTGAGCGTTTGCATGTCCAACGGCCACTGCTCCTGCCACCACTGATTCGCCTCCCCTACAGTCTTGTAGTTGAGAATAAACAGCTCCCCATCGCAACGCCTCCGCAGCAGCGCATCGGTGCGTGCCATGAAGGTTACTGCCCCCTCAGCTAGCAGCAACTCCTCCTCCTGCTCAGTGCTGACAATCTCATACTCCAGCACCAACCTCGGTAGCCTCACAACACACCACGCGCGCGCGATCTGGCGTATCCAGCTTGAGTACACGTCCACAATCATCCCAAGCTGACCCTCTTGCGTCTGCACATTGCCATCTTCATCCGCTTCGTAGCCGCTTGCCAGTTCAAGCGCAAGGCCACGCTCCCGCACCTCAGCGTCGAAAGCCGCAACGTGCGTTGCCAGCGACCGTTCAAGAACCTCACTGCCAAACCTCCCTGCCTGGGTAGCGTTCAGCACATCTTGCAGCACCCTATGCACCGTGCTACCCACCTCAGCATCAATGTTAAGCGCCACCCTCTCCAGCCCCCGGCCCTCATGCTCATAGAGCCAGTACCTCTCGCGAGGGCAGTGCTCATGCGTTGCAATCCTACTATGGTCAGTATAGATCACGTCGTACCTCCTCCGGCACAAAGTACAACCCGCTGCCTTTATACTCACACCCAAGGCGCTTCAGCCACTTCCTTGCAGTCTCTCTAGTTACGTAAATCTCGCTGCCGCCCAGCTCATGCAGCACAGCCGTAACCTGAATATACCGTCCTCGATACCTGTCCAACACACCCTTCACCTTAAGCTCGACCGAATTATGTGCTGGTGCTCTCGTTACCATCTCGCCTCCTCAGTGCCGGGGCCACATCTCTCATCATAACGCCAAATCCACCGAACCTGTCAAGTGCCAAACCGCCCACAATGTCTGGCACCCCAGCACGCCCGAGCCACCACATTTTGTAGGTTGACGCCGCTGGGCAGCGGTGCTCTAATTACAACCACCAGCGCTGACCTGACCAGCGTTTCCTTTATAGGTAAACTGCACAAAACAAAGGAGCTTAGTTAGATGTCTGCCAGTGATCTTCAAGCTGCAGCTTTAAGTCCACGTCCGTGCGCACTCACCTTTGGACAGCTCATGTCAATGCGCTTTGGACAAGAGCCATTTGTAGTAAGTCAAGGACTGATCCCCGTTGGCGGTTTGGTATTTATAGGTGGCCCCCCCAAAACCTACAAAACCTTTACCTTATTCACAACAGCCGTACAACTCGCCATAGGACATAACCTGTTTAGCACTGTCGTGCGTAAGGCGCGCATAACCTCACCGCGCTTTATCGTAAATCGCCCCTACAAGGTTCTGCTCATCGAACAAGAAATGACCAATGCTGACATCCAAGAGCGCCTAGAACCCATCAATGCCATCCTTACACCCGAGGAGCGCCGCCTGTGCAACACTAATCTCATCATCCAAGCCCGCGACACCCAGTTACGCCTAGATGACTGGACTACAGCTAATGGTGCCATGTACGAGCTTCTTACAGCTCACCGTCCAGAGATTCTCATGCTCGATCCGCTAGTTGAGTTCCACAGCCAGGATGAAAACTCAGCACAGCACATGGGCCGCATCATGCGCGAGCTGTCGATCATGCGTGAGCGGTTTGCACTAAAGGCGCTAGAGGTTGCACACCACTCAAGTAAGCCAGGACGTGATGAGTTCGCTGGGCGTGTAGGGCCAGATGGTCTGCGTGGTAGCTCTGTAATGTTCGGCAAGGGTGACTCCTACATCATGCTTAGTCATGCCAAAACCCCAGGCATAGTAGATGTTAGCTTTACCATCCGCCGCAGCAAGCCACTGCCAGGAATGCGCTTGCAGCTAGACGAACTGACCGGCCTGATGAACTTCAAGGAATGGCACAAAGGCGGCAAACGCTCGCACGCGGGCAGACCTTCTACCGACTCCGAAAACGATGATCCGGATGTGTGAAAAACACCACACTCCAACGCCTGATTCAGCTTGCACCTTTGATTTTGTACGGCGGAATCATGGGTGCAACGGAAAGTGACAGAAACAAAAGAGATTTAGCCTCTGCATCCATGATTCTTTATTCCCCTCTTTATTACAAGGGGGTAATCAAAGGTGCAAAAGAGAAAGGCAAAACGAAATGCGCAACGAACCCACTGAAACGAGCCTGCCACCTAAGTACCTCCAGAGGCTCTTGGCCGACCCGATTGCCGCAGCCAAAGTACACGGCACTACGAGCTACATAAACTGGTGGCATGACACGTGGTGCCCCAAGTTGAAGGGAGGGGAGTGTAGCTGTGAGTCAGACTTTGAGATTCTCCAGCTTGACAAACTCGGGCAGCTAAGTGTAGTATATCGATCAATCGCGTCAGAGTGCTCCTCGTCAGGTTCTCATGGCGTGCCTCCTGGCTCTGGCCTCAGCTCAGCATCGCTTCACTGGGCTGAGGCCACCCCCTCAAAACCTCACACAAACGGCCCAGGACGGCCCAGGCGCGATCCGGGGTATCCCAGCCCCACCGCGACCGTCGCAGCCTCACCTACCCCCCTAGGCGCAGCATGGCTGCCATCCAGGCTCAATACCGTCCACCTGGATACACCACCGGCAGCTCCTCCACGTAAACCCCGATCCGCATCTCCCCGCAAAGTCCACAGCATTCTGGCTTCCGCGCGGCAATCTGCCCCTGCCTACCATCATCATCTCGTGCTGTCCCTTCACCTACTGCGTACTCCTGCCTACAGCTAAAGCAATAGACATAGTAAGTGGTCATCTCCCCCCCTTCCTGTACTCTCTCAGCATATCCCCCGGATAGCTATAGCTCCCCACGTGCCTTGTTCTGATCCACGGAGCTAGCCACACCAGCTCACCAACACTCCTCACCCTCTCGCAAAACAAGTAGTCCTCGCTGAGATACCTCAGCATCAGCTTCCCATCCTCCTTGACGTAAGCTATGCGGCTCTCGAAATAAGCAAACATCTGCTCAGCCCCATCAGCCCCATCTCCGGGCATAGGCGTGTACCATAGCTCAGGGAACCCCTGCTGCACCTGCTCAAACACCTCTCGCTTGATCAGCATCAGCCCAGTCCCCACATCCACCGCCTCAACCGGCTGTACCCTATCAAGCACAGCTACTTTATCTACAGTAGCTACATACTCGCTCCCTGCATACCTAAGCTTCTCTGCAAGCACCTCAAGCGAGACACCAGCCTCAGCCTCCCTTGCAGCCGCCGCTACCGCCTTCCAGTTCACGCCCTTCTTGGCATAGGGCGCTCCAATCACCCCATACTCCTTCTGCTGTCCAAAGTGCAGCATATTCAACAAATCAGCAGGCTCTACCACCGCAAGGTCAGCATCCCAAAACAGCAGATGCGTATAGTCCCCCCGCATGAACGCATGAGCCTGCTTGTTACGTGCCCTAGGCACCAAGCTGTCGTTGCCTACACTTTGCAGGGACGCGGTTATCCCACGTTGGTGCAGCTCTGCTGCCACCTGCATCAAGCTGTTGACATACGCCCTCCCACACATCTCCCCGTACATCGGAGTCGCGATCATCAGCTTCATGCATCAGCCCCCTCAGCAGCCATCTTGGCCATCTCCTCCTGCTCCTCTTGCACCAGCCTGTCAGGGATTTCTACCGCCGCAGCAAAAGCTCTCAACTCAGCTTCGTATGCAGCCGCATCCTTGCCTGCAGCATACAACCTTGCTGACTCAGCCAATATCAACGAGGCTGCGTAAGCCTCAGCCTTGATAAGCCCTGCCTTCGCAAACAGCATCACACAAGCATCTGCTGCGCGGAGCGCCCTCGCTGCTTCCTCTTCTGTTACCTTACGTGTCATCTCTCCTCCTTAGATATGCGGCACTCCATCCCACTTGTCTGTTGCCTCCACTGGATGTGGTGGCACAACCCAATGCGGCTCCTCGGCGTGTTGTGCCAGCACATTGCATGAATTCAACAGCGCAAACCTGATGGTCGCAACAGCGAACCCCAGTGCAAATAGCAACACAAGCAAAGCTGCTCTGCTCATTTACTGTCCTCCCAGCCTGAGTGCTACCACCGCCAGCTCAGCGTAGGGCTGCAACACTGCTCTTACCAGCTCAGTTGCGTTGACATGATCGCCCACAATCATCAGCGCTAGAGCCTCCAACTCCCTGTGCTGCCGACACTTGGGCAAGGGAAGCTGCAACGTCTCAAGCGCTGCCTTGGACACCAGCGGCAGCGGCGCTGTCTCTGCTACCGCATCTACAGCGGCAGGAGGCTTCACCTGCTGCTTCGCCCGCTTCGCCACATACACCGGTGACGGTTGCCACTCCACCCCATGCAGCTTCGCACACGCTTTGACATGCTTTCCCATCCCGCTAGCGTGAAACATCTCCCCACAGTGCAGGCAATGCTTCCTTACCTTACGCTTAGTCGCCACTCTTCGCCTCCTTTGCTGCTTGCTGCTGCTGCGTAACTGCCACAGCCATCCCCTCCGGTCGCTCAGGCCGCTGCCACATATACCCCTGGCCCCTCCCACCCCGCTCAACCTTCTTCGCCTTCAGCTCTGCAAGCTGGTCGAGCTGCTCCTGGCATCCGCTCAGCATAACCTTGCCTACCACCCGCTGCCACCTCCCGCAGTCCAGCCTTCGCCTCACCCTGCAATCCACATCCCCCTTCCGGTTAATCACCAACTCAACCGGATGGTTGAAGTGCTTCTCATCCTCACCACTGAAGAAAGCGCTCATCGCCACATGGCTATGCACGCTCCCTATCGTCCCCTCCTGCTGCCTCTCCCCATCCACAGCCATGCACGTTGCAGGCTCCATGTGCTGCGCTGGAAAATACATCTCCGTGATGTTGAACACCCCTGGCTCCACCTCTTCCCCTTTCAAGTAAGCCAGCCACTCAGTGTCCATCTTATTCGCGAGAAACACCCATCTATCCCACATCTCAATGGGCACATTCACGGTCGCACCTCCAGCCACCGGACACCCCTTCACATCCGCCTCGCACTCGAAGGTATCGTCAGGCTCAGCAGCTTGGAGGATGTTCTGCTGCGCAGGTTGCGGCTGCTGTTGCCGCTGCAGCCCCCCTACAAGCTCCTCCAAGCTTCGCGGCTCGTCGTAGGCATCAAAGCTCTCGTTGTCGATCAGCAGCGACTGCTCCAACCTCCGCGCATCTGCAACCGAAATCAGCCGCATCCACCCGCCGCACTGGCTACACCTAAGGTTCATGCCATCTCCCAAGGTACTCACCACCGGCACATGCCAGCGCTTACACTTTGCGTTCATGCACTCCTTGGCTACCGTATCACCATCGAACACAAACGTGTCTTGCCCGTTCTCACGTCCCCTACCCATCACCCTACCTCCTCGTTGGTTATGTTCTCTTCCCCTGGCTCATAATACATCGACTCCGGTTGCTTGCTGCTGTCATACAAGCCATACCCGTCCCCATCCCAACCAGCCCTGAGCACTCTGTCACCTGGGCCAGCTCCATGCACAACATAACTCACTGCCATCAGCGCCGCTCCAACCGCAGGCCCCAGCCACACCGGCACGCTCTGATACCCCACCTGTCCGTCCTCAGGTGTCACGAACTCTGCAATCTCCCCAGTGATACTGCCAACCTCCCCTTCAGCAGCCACCTCGATATACCTCACCTCTTCGCGCCCAGCCCACTCAGCAACCTGCTCCCTGCTAGCTGTAGTGTCCGTGGCTGCTACAACATAGTCCACATGCAGTCCAACTCCATCCGCCACCTCCGGCGTCCACTTCCCACACGCATAGGTCACACACCCAGGCCGATACTTGTGGATCAGCTCTTCCAGCTTCTCGCTCTTACTTGCCCCCACATCAGCCTTAGTCAGCAGCACGCGGTTGAGGTTGTGTTCACTTACCGTATCCCCATCAAACAGCCAAAGCTCCTCCACCCCGCTAAGTGCCAGAAACAACGCCACCCAGCTTCCCACCCCCCCACACCCTACCACTGCCACGCTCCCCGGCAGCTTCAACTCTAGCGCCTGCTGCCTCAGCAGCGTCTGATCTCTCTCATCTGCTGCCACTATTCACCTCCCACACATCCTCAGCACTGTCAGGTGACTCAACATCAGGGCGTCGTGGAGCTGTCGCTGCAGCCTGCCACGCCACAGCAGCCCGCAGCTTCCTCCCCTCCTCTGCCATTGCAAGCAGCGCATCCACCACCGGCGGAGACCCAAACACTGCTTTCTCGATCTCAGCAGGCACGTAATCCTTGAACCTCTCTCGCCACGCATAGATACTGTTGTACAAGCTGCTGAGATTCACAGTCCGGAACGCTCTCATAATCCCATCCCTGAGCTGTTGCAACTCCTCAACACTTCGTATCCTCTCCGGCGCATCCCCAGGCGCAACACAAGCAGCATCTGTGGTCATGTGCGGCAGCACCGGCGCAGTCTCATCAGCGTACACGGTTGTCACGGCATAGCTACCATCAACCTGCAGCGGCACCCACACCAATGCCACCACCGGCTTCTTATCCTCCCACCCTGGCACTGACCAGCTCCAGCGCCTCTGCGGACTATCAGGGTACAGCACAAAGTTACTAACCCTAATCCGCAGCACCATCCCCACACACCACAGCGGCTGGCTGCCATACATCTTCCGCCGCAACGCCAACTCTGCTTCCACAGCCCACGCTGGCGGCGGCAACTCACGTCTCGCCCTCGCCAGCTCTGCCTCTACCTGCTGCCTCAGCTCACCTGCAGTCCTCAGCA